>Ga0302320_10000374_pt1 | contig 104450 bp, 101 predicted proteins | sample Bog_T0_3_FD_202130 | JGI IMG/M metagenome (GOLD analysis project Ga0302320, IMG submission 202130) | Peat permafrost microbial communities from Stordalen Mire near Abisko, Sweden - Bog_T0_3 | ecosystem: Environmental > Terrestrial > Soil > Wetlands > Peat | place: Sweden: Abisko, Stordalen... | reverse complement strand
GCCTGCTCCACATCGGCTCGCTGCGCTCGCCTCGTGGAGCAGGCCATTTCGGAGTAAAGGAACCCCTAGAATAATGGGACGTTTCTAATGGCGCCAAACAGGGGACATTTCTATTGGTTGACAACAGCCGACCGCCGAGCCCCCTTTGACAGGCAATGAGCGCGGCGGTATGCTACATGAACTGGCCATCGCGACTTGTCCGAAAACTGGCCGCGGAACAGCTCTCGTTCGTGCCGAATGGATTGTTTGGCTGACGGATGGCAGAGGAAAGGCGAATACGAAAATCGTTGTAGGATAATGGATTAGGATCGATCGGGGCGTGGCGCAGTCTGGCTAGCGCGTCTGAATGGGGTTCAGAAGGTCGCAAGTTCGAATCTTGTCGCCCCGACCTGTAAGGCTCGACGTAGCAATGAGTTACGTCGAGCCTTCTTTATGCGCCTGAGGGGGAGAAGAGCCCGGTGCTATGCCGGTGCTATGCCAGAAATCGAATCGGCACCCGAAGCAGCCTGCAAGCTGGACAAGGTCCAACCGGCGCGCGGATCGTGGGTGAGCTGGTCGGCGAAAGTGATTGTCCGGGCCCGCTACGGGCCTCGTGGCACGACAATCACCAACCCACCCATAAATACTAGATGGCCTGAACCAGAAAGCGGCCCACAACCACGCCGCCGCTGGTGGGCTGAATCTCGAACCGTACCTGGTAGTAGCCGGCGGTGGAGAAGGGCGGGCACTGTACGCCCATGTCCGTCCAAACCACGGTGCCTTCGGGGAAGGTTTGCCCGACATCCGGCGCGGGAAACGTGGGGGCTGTGAAGCTGGCCGCCGTGCAGCTTACAGCCCCGACCGGGCGGCTGCGCCACGTGCCCGAGTTGAAGGTGACTACGATGTCGCTGAGGCTGGTGCCGGCGGCGGTTGCCCCAATGTTCGCGGCCGTCAGAGTGGCGTTGATGTTGGCCAGCAGCGTCGTGACGTCGGTGCTGAAAGTGATCTCGGCCGTGGTTGTCCCTTCGCAGGTGAGCGTGAAACTTCCCGTATTGCCAGTGAAGGCGATGTTTTGGCTGGCGTTGGTCCCGGCAGCACCCACCTGGGTGGTCGCGTTGATGGAGCAAGTTACGGTTCCACTGGCTACCGCGACCGTGACCGCGCTGATCGGCATGGAATACCACGGTCCGCGGTCCAAGGAGAAATCCAGCGTGATCCCAGTAATGCCGCTGCCTCCCACGTCCGCGTAGATACCGGCGGCATTCAACGCGGCCTGGATATTGTTCACAAGAGTACCAGCAGAGGGGCTGAACGTGATGGCCCCAGTCGTAATCTGTTCGCAAGTGATCGTGAAGGTCCCCGTAGTCGTCGCAAAACCCTCCGCGGCCACCTGGGTATTTAGCTGTTCCCCAGTATTGTTCTGGAGATTGGCGGAGTTGGGAGTGAAGCCGTTCAGGTTCACCGGATCGCACGTCCACTGGATTGTACCGCTGGGCAAGTCGGAGCCCGTGGCGGTGCCGTTGGTAGCTGCCGTCCCGAGGGCGGTGTTGATGGCGCTTTGAACGTCGGCTACCGCAGCGTTATAAGCAATGGCGGCCGTGGTGTACTCCGCGCCGTTGACGGTGATCGTCAGAGTAAACGTCCCGCCGTTGACGTTGGGGTTTCCGAACAAATTGAGTATCGGAGACTGGCCCGCCGTACCCGTGAAATCCAAGGTTTGGATCGCGTCGGTTCCCCAAACTCCAGTGACGCCCGCGGACACCGTGCCTTCCACGTTCGCGGACGACAGACCGGCCGTGGTATCCATCCAATATTCGCCATTAACGAGGATGCAGGCGCCGAGCGTGTAATTGGTGTTTGCCGTCCACGTACCCGCGTCCGGGCGAATCACTTGATAGGCGAAGCCGTAGCCTACGTCGTCCAGCGTCCAAGCGCCGCCCGTTTGGAGTTCGGAGAACATCGCCGCCGAGGGCGTGATCGACACGCCGTTGTATCCCAGGATCGCAGGCCCGACCGTCACGGGCTGGTTGGCGCCGTTGGGAAGCGGGTAGACCCAGAGCGCGATCGACTCTACGTTGTCCAACAATAGCGGGTTGCCGTTAATATCCTCGGGGCGGCCCAGCGCGGTGAAAGTGTCGCCCGTGAACACCTGGGCGGAAATGTCTTGGAGAATCTGCACTGTCATTACTCTGATCCGTTAGCACATGCCTTGGCCTACCATGATCCGATAGGCCGGCTGTCCGTTGAAAGTTGTTTGAGCGTCTTGCCCCACCCAGTCAATCCCTTGCTGCCCCGCGAATCCGGGCTCCTGCACGGTTGCGGAACCGACGACCGCCATCCCGACAAACTGGGTCTGCGCGACTTGCCCTTCGTCCAGCCAGACGTACATCGGCGGCGGTCCCAAGACCACCGTCAAGTCGAACGGAACCAGGATTACGGTGACAGGGGCAATCCACATTGCTACGCGTTCTTATAGGGGAACATCTCGTTGAGCTTCTGCTGCCGCCCCCGGCATCCGCGGCAGGGGCGGATGCCAAACCTCTTGGTGATCTTCGCGATCGTGTCGCCAAGGCCGCGGCTGTCGCTATTTTCCTCTGCCTCAACTTCCTCTATGGCAATCAATCGCGGGCACTCTCGCTCCACCTTCTCCAGGCCCTTAAACCCGCAGTACGGGCATTGCCACTTCCCACGACCGGTCAGCGTCAAGGGGCACTTCATCAGATCATCTGATCGTCGGGGTTATCGACGAACGCCTTCCAGAAGTCGCTGTTGTTGAATGTACATCCGTCGCCGGCCGTGTCGCTGTCGGCGCACAGGATGAGGAAGCCCTTGCCGATCCGCTCCACCGCGATGAAGGTGAACGAGCTGCTACAATCCCGGTCGGGAGGCGTATTGGAGTTCGGGTCAGGGGGCGCCTCCGCATTTGTTTGCACCATCCACGTTCCACCGTTCGCGTTGTTGACGCAGGCATGGTAGATGGCGTCCACATCGGCCAGCATCTTCACCGCGTAGTTGAGGATGCCCGGCCACGCCACCGTGTTGTTGTCGTATCCTTCGCAGTCACAGTTGCAGAGGTGTCCTGGAGTCTGTGTGTCGGGGTTGGTCACCGGCATCGACATGCTCGACCCAATCGCGCCCAACAATTCGTTGGTCGTCGTCGGGTCAAAAGACTCCGCGTACTCCCCCGCCAAGAAAACACGGCCGCCCTTCTGGAGGTAATCGCTCACGTAGGATGCGTTGGGCACCATCTGCGTTCCTTGGAACGAACTCAGCGGTCCAAGGAAGACGGCCTTGCACTCGGCGATCTTGTCCGGGTTGTTGAGCAGGTCGGTAACCGCCGTCCACGTCGGGCTGCTCTGCATCACGTTGTTGCTGGACCCGTTCTCAAAGCCGATCTTGTCGCAGCAGCATGGATTCTGGAGCCCTGGGCCTGGCATCTTAGTCGCCACCGTCGTCGGTATTGCTGTCTTGATCCACGATGTCGGAGCACTTCAACACGCCCGCGTACCACTTGCCATCCTTGTCGTATCCGCCGTCATCCTCCGCGTCTGCAAGGTCAAACTGATCCTTGGTGCCCCAGACCTGGGTGCCGGACGCGATCTTGGTGTTGGTGGGCAGCGACAAGTCGTAAAGCGTCTTCTTGATTTGAGAGCAGACTACGGCGTGGGCGTTCGCGGAGTTTCCCTGGTTCAAGTCTTCATCCAGCTCGAAGAGCCCGGACGTGGGAACGTTCCCGGCGAGAATCTGCACTTGCGGGCCGCTGTACACGTCGGAATCGTCCGAGTTGCAGGTGCCGAATGACCGGCAGGCAACGACGCTGTTCGTGGGCAAGCACCCAAAATAGCCAGTAATGTCGCAAACCACGACTGTGGTGTTCTGATCGGCCTCGCCGTCATCGTTCGTCGGATCGTAGTCGAACGGGTTGGCGTTGGCCCGATACATCGGGTTGCCGCCATCGTCGCCGCCGTCATCCCGGGGCTCTTGGGAATCGTCGTCGTCCCCGCCGTCGTCCGGCGGGTCTTGCTGCATCGGATCGGCGAGTTGATAGAACTGGATCGGGTTGTCGATCCGCAGCGGCGGCGTAGGCGCGGGGAGGTTGCGGAAGTCGGCCTCGGTACGAAGAGTACCACGGCCAATCCGTCGCAACGCGCTCTCGCTGAATTTGAAGCCTTTGCCCATCTTAAGTCAGGGGTAACGCGCCGAAAGACAATTCCGGGTAGATGTGCCACGGCGTAAATACCGCGTTTTGCGGCGTTGGGTTTTGAAGCTGGGTGCCGTCCTGGTCCAACGGAACCGGAGTTTTGACCGGCATCTTGTGGCTGTCGTAGCAAGGCACGAGCTTGCTAACCAGATCGCCGCTGTCGCTCAGGTCGGCGCCGATACAGTAGGTGCCCTCTTCCAGCAACTGCTTGACCCAACTGTTCGTGCTGATGTGCATCGACAATTGCAGCACGCGGAAGAAGACGTTGTTACGCTGCTGGCGGATGCCGATGCTGATGCGGGCCATCTTCGCGCAGTAGGCGGCCACGCCGATCCCATCCACCATAAAGGCGTCGGAGTTGATGGCGTTGTTGTACTGGAGAATCCACGACGGCACGGACGCCATGTTCTTCTTGATGTTGACCATCCACCGCGAATCGTCCCCCTCGCAGGGCTTCTCGTAGTAATAGCCGGCCGCGTTGAGGATGGCGTTGCCGGTGTTGTCTTGGAAGTAGGGCCTGGTGTACTGCTGGGTATCCCACTCGATTTCAGCCGGATCGTTGAGCGGGTTTTCCTGGTACTCACGCTCCGTGGTGTAGCCATAGGTCACGATCCAGGCCAGCTTCGAGTCGTCGCGGCACTTGGCGTTGACGGAGTTGCACCAGGCATACGGATCGTTCGGGTGCGGGTCGCCGTAGACGATGGGGATCGCGGCCGTGACGGTATCGCCGCCGTCCGTTTGGTCGTTGGTGCGCACGATCCACACGCGCTGCCACTTGCGGATCGATTGGAGCCGGTTCACGGTTCCTTCGCCCTGTCGTCCGCGATGGATTTCATTGGCGGCAATGACGCTCACGCTACGACCCTATGAGAGAATCCACGTAGTCGGCGTCATCCAGAGCGTCGGACGCAACATTCCCTACGCCCTTACCGGTGTTTTTCGCGATCTGCGTGAGCAGGCTGATTTTCTGATCTTCCTTGTCGTTCCGGCCGTACATGGCGTCCGTGATGGTCTTCCAGGCCGCAACGCTGCCTTTCTCTTCAGCGTTGGCGGTCTTGACCGTGGGCGAGACGGGCTCTTCCTTCTTGGCGTGTTCCGCCGCAGCGCGGGCGGCCGTGTCCAAGTCCTTGTTCGGGTCGTTGTGATACTTGCCCGCCGCATCGGCCTTGGCAGCCGCCGCGAATGCCGCCTTCGATTGATCCAGGGCCTTTTCCAAGCCCTTGGTTCGGTCCGACTCGGCGTGGGGGATCGGGGTCGCTATCGCCGCCTTGAACGCATCCTTGAGCGGTTCGCCCATGCCCTTGAGCCCGCTAGCGGCAAGCGAGCCCGCCATGTCCGCGGCGTCACTCAGTTGCTGCGCGTGATCCATCATCCTTTGCTTGACACTACCCATGCCCCAAACATCGGGCATCGCCGCGGCAACGCCCGTCGCGATGGCGGCCGACAGCTTCGCGGTGAAGTAGGCGAAGAAGCCCTCCATCGAAGTCTTGAAAATGTCCCACACTTTCCCCAGACCCGGCCCCATGTTGGAGAACATGTTGGCCGCATAGTTCTTGATGTCCACGATCCGATCAAGCACCCGCGAAAGCGCGAGTTCGATTTCGATCCACGCGGACTTCAAGTCCCCGGATTTCAGGGTGTCAATGAACTCCCGCAACGGCGCGATGACGTTATGGAATGAGTTGGCTGCGGACTGCCCAAAGCTGATGATGTCGGACTTGTGGGAGAGCACCCAATTCGCCAGGTCTTGGAACAGGCCGATCACCTCCAGCATCACGGGCTTCAGCGCCTGCCCGACAATGACGGAAATCTCCTCCAACGTGCCCTGGTACTTGCGCATGGCCCCACTAAGGGTGCCGCTCATCATCGCCGCGGTGTCGCCGGCCGCAGCCCGTAGCTTTTCCAGAATCATCGCGTGGGCCTGCGAGGTCTGTCCGCTGGCCATCATCGCTTTGATCTGGGCCTCTTCGGAGGCCGTGAAGAACACGCCAACCTCCCGCAACGCTCGCATACCCTTGATCGGGTCTTGCATGGCCCGTGCCGCGGCCCGGCTGGCTGCCGTCAAGTCGCCGCCGGTGGCCTTCGCGAGGTCTTGAACGACTTTGATCGTGTCCAGCAGTTCGTTGTCCTTGAGGCCGCTCATCACCAGCGGCATCATGGCTTCCATTTTGCTGGCCTTGCCTCCGGCAAGTTTCTCAAGTTCCCGGTACGTAACGCCGGCGTTCTTCCCCACGCCTGCCAGCGCGCCTTGCAGGCGCACGGAAGCATTCTCAAAGGCCGTGAAGGCGTCGATGGCCGGCTTCGCGTCAAGAATGCCCTCCAGGCCACGCGCGGCCCATTGAATGGGATACGCCAAGGCGTTGAAGGCTTTGGCCAGCCAGTTGACCGGGTTGATGAGATCGACGATCTGTCCCGCCGTCTCCTTGAGGGTGTCGAACATCCGATTCAGCGGCGACAGTACCGAATTGACCGCCCCGGCCAGGGTTTGCATCGGACTGGCAAGCAACTGGAAGGGAACCAACAGAGGCGCCAGCGGGGCAAACGCAACCTTCATCGCCTTGCCCAAGGCGGAAACCTTCTTCTCGGTATCCGCGGCTGCCTTGTCGGCCTGGGCGAATCCGCTGCTCGTCTCCGCAGAGAACTTGACGATGTGCTGCTGCGCCGATGTAAGCGCAGACTGGAACGGCGCCGAATTCATCGACAACGTGGCAACAAGATCGCCGACCGCACTAGCCATGAGTCATCTTTCCTGGCAACGAAGCGGCGATTACCGACCACGCCGCCGCTGCTTGGGTTGGGGATAAAAGCGGCGCTTCATGCGCAGGGTCTTTCCCCTCTTCGTCCTTCTCCGGGTCGAGCAGATCGGGGTTGCCCTTCCAACCCCAGCACTGCGCCAGCAGGGCAAAGCCGCGAGTGAGGATGTCCGCGATGCGTCGCATCGGATCGGGCTCGATCTCCCGCAACGCCACCCACTGGTCCACGTCGGCGGGCGTCAGCCGATCCAAGATCGCGGTGAGTTCCAGGCGACCACCCTTCGCCAACTCGCGCATTACGAGCTTGCGACGGTGATCGCTTCGGAGTTTTTTACGAGGTCTTCAACATCGACCTGCGAGACGCCAACGTGCTTCGCGCACTCCTGGTACAGGTGGTTGGTGTCGGCCGCGTCCCAGTCCGCCAACTTGGCAATGTGCTGGTCGGTCATCAAACGATTGCCGTCGGTATCCACCACGCACAGCACGATCATCCGGCGGGCCGCGTCATTGAGGCGCTCCCGACGTGGACCGCCGCTGGCCGCCACCGTCGTCGTCTGATACGCCGACAACTCGCGCTCCGTCAAACTCCGAATCCGTAGTTTGTGCCCGCTGATCGGCAGCACAACCGTTGTGAACCGTCGCCTCGGCGGCGCGGCGAACAGATCGTCCAAACTCGCAAAACCGTTTTCGTTACTCATCGCAATCTCCCTCACCCGGGAGCCAAAGGACACTACTTTCCACTTCCGCATTCGGTCCCGGGACGACCGCGCCGCGGGCGTCGTAACCGATCATCTTGCCGGCGTCGAAGTCGGCGTAGTCTTCCGGGGCGATGCCCCGCGAAGTCTTGATCGCCGCTAGTTGGGCCGCCTTTTGCTCATCCAGGGTCATGCCGGCCGCGATGGCGCACTCCGCGTCTTCGGGAACCGCGACCCCATACTGCACCAAACGATAGGCGTCGGGGTCGTCCACGATTTCCCCGGCTGGGCGCACGCCGCCGCCCACCTTGCGGCACTCCAACACCATCCGCGCTTTCATAACCGCTCTTGTTCGTTAGAACGTGGGGATGCCGTCGAGCTTGACGGCGAACTTCGCCTTAACGCCCTCTTTGAGCGCCACGGCGGGAGAGAAATCGAATCCCGCGCCGGCGAAGGTCCAAGCCGCGTTGCCGTTGTTCGTCGCACCAAACGCAATCTGGCAGGCGAGCGAGTTCGTCGGGCTGGTCAAAATCGCCAACAGGCCGCTATGCAAGGCGGGGTCGAAGAAGAGCTCCCCCGACACCTTTCCGCCTTCGGTGCGGCCGGTGGGCTTGTACGGGATACCCGCGGAGTTGTTGTCCAAGGTGTCCGCCTCGAACGTCTCACTGCTCATATCCGGCCCATCCAACGAAATGATCTGCGCCACGGCCACGTAGGTATTTGACGTGCCGATGGCCAGGCTCGATCCCTTACTGCGAATGACTGCCATGCTTGATTCTCCTTGGAGAATAGAAAGTTATGTCCGGTTCTGACTGGCCCACTGTCTCAACGCGGTATCAACATTGGCGCGCGCCGCCGCCATCACCGCGTCTGCATTGCCGCTGGTCGCGGATTGCACGATGCCGGAGAGCAATCCTGCGATCTTCCCAGTCGGGTGGCCGGCGGTCGTGGTTCGGTCTTGCGTTCCCAGCACGAACCAATGGATGTTGTTTGCAGAAACACCGACGCCCCGCTTTTCTCCCGATCCGCCCGGCCCGCGCTGGGTTCGCGTGTGGATTTGTTCCTTCTTGCGCGCGGTTTGCTTGCCGACGCCGAAACCGATTTTGCCTTCCGGCGGATCGGTTCCCTTAACCATTCGCTTGCCGACCGACTTCCGCGCCGCGGCTTTCAGTTCATCGCTGAGCGGGGCGGCGCTGACGGCCGCTCGCACCGCTTGCGCCATTGGCGTCAGGCCCGCGTTGACGCCTTTGCGGGCGATCTTCGCCGCGTCCTTGCGGAGCTTGTAGAAAGCGGCCACCATCTTCTTGTCGTCCACCATGCAGCCCACTACACCGGCTCCGACCAAGAGACCGTGAAGTGCAAAACGCGGTCGTACCACACCAGCCCGGAACCGTCTTGCCGGGGTGTGGCCACATCGACCCGCGCGTCCAGCCACGCATCAAAGGCGCCGCTGTAACCGGCCAGGCCGGTGCCGGGGGCCGTTCCATTGGTCCGCACGGCCTCTGCGAGGGCCTCCCGTTCCGCACTGGTGTTTCCGCGGCAGGTAACCGCCACGTCCGCGAAGACCAATCCGCTCAACCCGTCCAAATCGTTCTCTTGATCCGCCGTGTCCACGTCGAACAAGATCGCCGGATACACCTCGGCGCCCACCTTGCCGTTCCAAATTCGCGGCGCAGCCGGCCCGCCGACCAACGCCACGACAGCCGGAAAGGATTGCAATACCGAGGCGATGCTGGCGACAATGTTCACGCTTCCACCAGTTGTTTGGGCTTCCACCACTTCGCGGTGTCTTCATCCACGGACATCGCTCCCCACGCCTCGGCGTTGGTGAAATCCTGGGTCCCTTTGTGGACCAGTTGCACCTTCCGCGTGTTGTAGACCTTGGCGCCAAGCTCAAAGAGCATCCGCGAGAAGTACCAATCCTCGCTCTCGCACTCCACGGCCCAGCCGTTTTCGGTCGGCACGATCCGCCGCGGGAAAGCGAAGCAGCACTTGAGCGATCCGTCGTCGTTGGTCGCCTGGAACAGCGGCTTCCGCAGGTCGAGTACGAAACATCCCGAGTTCAGCAGCAGCGGAAATGCGGGATAACCGGCCGCCGCGGCGTCCCACGTCTCCGGCATCGCCAGCACTTCGGTCATGGTGAACCGCCGCAAGGGGTGCCAGTTGTCCTCGGGGTTGCCGATGCCGCAACTGGTCAGGCCGCGACTGTCCTTGATCGGCACGATGGCCGACACCATATCCGCGTCCCGCTGGTCCAACTCGTCCGTCAATTTGTCCAGCCACCGCTGCTCCGGCGCGATGTCGGTGTGCAGCATGGCGAAGTGGGTCACCTTGCCTTCGGCCGCCAGGTTCATCGCCATCGACCAGGGAATGTTGAAGTTGTCCCACCCCTGCGCACAATTCGTCACGTTGATGCGATGCTTGGCGGAGGCGCGGAACATCCCGCACGCCGCTCCCCACGAAGGCGGCCCGCCGGGCATCGCCAGCAGGACTTGATACGGATCGCTCACTCCACCACCTCCAAAGCCGTCAGTTCCAGCTCCCGATGCAGCTCGCCGGGGTCGATCACCGCCGTGACGTTGAACTTCCGCTCCTTCTTCACGGCCGGATCGTAGTAGGTGATCCGCATCTTTGCCGTGATGCCCGGCGTCCAAAGCATTCGAATCCGGTGCGTGGCAATTTCCTGCTGCGCCTTGAGCAGCCAAAACTCTCGCGCCGACAGCGGCTCGATCGAGGCGTAGCCGACAATCAGAGTGTTGGGCGTGTTGCTCGTGCCGCCGTCCGACGTGGGGGAATCGTCGATGCGCTGAATCGTGACCTTGCGTCGGAGATTGCCGAGATTTACTTTCGCGGGCATGCTGGTCCGGCTCTAAAACTCCTTGAAGCGGTAGTCCGTGACAAGGTTCCACGCCCGCTCGGGGATGGGCAGGTCGCCGGCGACGTCGCCGCGGTTCATGTACCGGTTGGCGACCATCAGCAGGATCATTTCGCGGATCGGTTCGGGCACGTCGCTGGGGTTCGGGCCGTAGCCCAACTGCACCTGTATGTGAATGTCATCGCGGTAACCCCGCGTGATCGGCCACGTTTGCAGGTATTGCAACCGCGCGAATGGCAGTTCTCGCTCCTCGGACAACTCCCAGATCGTGGAAGGCACTGGCGTCCAAGGCCAAGGGCCGACGCTAATGCGGTACTCGAACACACTCACCGCGGAGACCGAGTTGCGGGGGTAGATCGGTCCATAGGGGATGAACATCTTCCACCAGAAGCGATCCCACCAGAAATCCCATGTCTGTGTTATGAAGCTGGACCAGCACAGCTTCTCCAGCCGTTTGCGGGCCGAAGTGATCTCGGTTGCGAGCCAGGCATCCTCGTCGTGGCCGAAGATACGGCAGGCGTAGGCCGCCTCGCCCACGCTGACCGGCTCGATCGCCGGGGCCACCGTAAGCTGTTCCTTGGTGCGGGTGTATCCCACGGCCGCTTACCCCTTGCGCGTCATCCGTTCCCTGCGCCCTTGCGGCACCATCTTCTCCGCGGCGCGGGGAACATCGGGGTGGGGAACGAGCCGGGCCTTCTTCTGGGCAACCCAGGTCTCCGCAATCCCGGGAAGCACGGACATCCGCGTGCCGATCTTGCGGAAGTTGACCGGCTTGATGAGTTCCACGTCCACCAACTGCGTCACTGCCATACGACACCTCTTGGGGTAAACGGCCGGGTGTCGAGTGCGGAGTGTGGGGCGATTTGACTTCGCCCCCGCACCCCGCTACTCGCTTAGGTTCCGTAGGCCGGGCACTGCAACACTTGGGTCACGCCGTAACCGGCGGGAGTGCTGGGGGCCACTTCGTCGTTCGAGAGACGGCCAATCGCCGCCAGGTAGGCACCGTTGGTGCCAGTGCCCGCGGTCAGCACCGGCTGGATGTAGCGCTTGCGACCCTTGAGATCGACGTTGAAGAGCCATTGGGAATCGCCGCTGTTGGCGGTCGGCAAGCTCGAATTCGCCAACTGCAACTGGGTAACGCCCCAAGCAGTAACGGCGCTGTTCACCGCCAAGGTCTGGCTGGTTCCATAAATCAGGCCGGTAACCGGCACGAACGTGTTGGCGGTGTTGGTGTCCGATTCCTGGATTTCCAGCGCGGTCAGGGCCGTATCGGTGGCGCCCAACTCGACGATCAGTTCCAGGTAGCTATAGCCGCGGGTGTCGATCACGGCCGGCGAAGCCGAGGCGTTGTTGACGGCCGCGGCCGGGGCAAGAACCTGGACCCATTTCACATTCGAAGGTTTCATCTGCTAAGTGTCCTTGTGAAAGTTGACGTTAGAAGCACGCCCTCGGCGCGGCTTACGAAGTGGCCAGCTTGAGGGCGACCATCGGGCCGGGCGTCGTTGCGGGGGCCACCGAGTCGCCGACCACGCTTTGCAGCGCGACGCGCTCGGTGCATTGAATGGCCAACTGGTCGAATTCGATGTACCGCTGATCGCTGGTGCGAGTCGTCACGCCCCGGCGAACGCCCATGAAACTGGTCTTGGTCATGTCGCCCAGCACGGCGACGATCTGACCACCGGTCAATGAAGAGGCGGTGGGCATCGCCTGCGCGATTTCCACGTCGTAGCCGAGGAACCGCAAGGGGGCGCCGGCGCTCACAAAGATACCGATGTTACCGCCGACCTGATCCATCAAGTGGACCGGCGAGCCGTAGAACACGGACTTGTGCATGTACCAGCGGGCCTTGCCTTCCGCGTAAAGCGGAAGCAGACCGACCATTTGCTCCCAGTCCGCCAGGGTCAGCGCGCCGACCGTGGTGTGACCGGCCGCGGCCGTTTGCACGCTCGGCGTGGGGACCACGCCGTTGGTGCCGCTGATGAAGCGGGTCAACAGACCCACCACGCCCGCGTAGGCCGAAGTGCCGTCGCCGATGAAGCCGTTGATGTCTTCCGCCTTGGCGAACTCATAGGCGAACTCGTCGGCGAGGATGTCGGCCATCGCAATCACGGCGTCGTCGTTGAGTTCGGTGCTCCAGCGGGTCATCTGCGCGTACTTCTTGCAGATCAACTGGATCTGGTCGAAGAGCATCTGGCTTTCGGTCAACTGGCCGTTTTCGCCGGGGTAATACACGGTCGTACCGCCGGCCCGGCGCGGAACAATCAGCGTGTCGCTGGCCATCGGCATGCGGTAGGCGTTGCGTTGCAGCACGCCGTACTGCTCGCGCAGCACGATCAAGGCCGACTCGAACTCGGGGAACACCAGATAGCCGCCGGCGACGTTGCTATCTTCCGCTTGGAAGGGGGCCAAGGACTCCAGGCTGGCGCCCAAGGACGCGATCCGCTGCAAAGCCCAACGCTTGCGCGGGGATTCGGTTTCCGACGCCGCCATGAAGATCAGGCCGGTCTTGTAAGCGGCCAACTGGCCGCCTTCACCCTTGAAATTCCGCAGGGAGAACCGACCGCGGGCGAAATCGCTGAGCCGCTTCTGGAGATTCTCGGCGGGGTCGCTGGTGAGGGGATTGACAGGGCTGGGCTTCCAGCCGGGCTCGTCCATGCTCTTGCGGAACGTTTCCACGTCCGAAAGCACGGAGTGCCGGCCGTCCGCCTTGGCACGCTTGATGTCGGCCATCAAGGTCTTGGCCTCGACGTGGCCGCTCTGGAACTGGTGGCACTCTTCGTCGGTCAATTCGCGGGTCTTCCCCGCGTCGACCAGCGTCCGCAGTTCATCGGTCAAGTCCGAGAACCGCTGGCATTTCTGCTCGTAGGTCAAAGACGTTTCGGGCACTTTCGTTTGCTCCTCGTGATGCCGGGCACCAGGGGCAAACGAATAAATGAAAAGCCGTTGCTCTCGCTGGCTACCGGCTGTGAAAAACACAACCGAGTAGGCGGCAAAAGCAACGGCTTTTGACAACCTGCTGTTCCGCAATCGGCACAGGATGCAACGGCACCAAGAGGCCAACCGCGGCTTTATTTCTGATTCCACTTTATTATACGAACATAATATGCTGCGGCCAGTTATTTCTTACTACTTCACCTTGAAATCTCTGGTGCAGGATCGCTGGGTGACTGCCCATCCCGAGCATCGCTTGGAGCAGCAGGAAGAAGAATCGCGCGAGGCGCAGAGCCATCGCTGCCGCGGACGGGCCGCTCGCCGTGCCACCGCTCAATAGGCAATGTTGATTCTGAGTTTGCGCCCGTTACATTTTGCGACGCGTGGCTGGCCTTGTCTGGCCCATTGCGGCAAACCGGCGTTGGAAACCTCAGTTTTCATGGCATTCCAGCGTTTTGTTTGACGAGACGGCAATCTCGGAGTCTCCCTGGCGGGAAAACCGGCAAAACGGCGAGCCGTCGGTTGGATGCTGTAAAACGAACCTTCTTGACTCGGCCCGATTGAGCAGTTTTGATGCGTCGGCCGATGATCGAGGCGCGTTGGCGCCGATACTTCCAAATGTTATCATTTCTACGATGGTTCCACCCGGGATACACCGGGGGCACATTTCACAAGGGAGGATACCCCAAATGTCTTCCAGACCTGAAGACGCGGCCTATCACGAAGCGGGGCATTGTTACGTGGCTGTCCGTGACGTCGGACGAGTCGTCGATTGGATGTCTATTTACGAGGAGAACAACGGATGGGGCGGCAAGACACAGATTCAGCCGGACTTCCAGAGCCTACTCTCGTGGACGACGATCGCAATCGCCGGAATTGTCGCCGAGGCAAGAGCAGACGCTAACCGTAGGTTTCGTGAACCCCTGGTCATAGCGTCCCAGCTCGTCGAGGAAGTTAAGCGGTACGTTGACGCCGTGGTGAATGCCGAGAAGAAGAAGCAGACGATGAAACCCATTCAGATCACCTTCCGCACCTCCGGGGGCAATGAGGGCGTCAGCGCCATATCACCAGACGACGTTCAAAGGATGCCACCCCTATACCGGGACCGGCTCTCTCTCCGGACGGCGTTGGAAGGGGCGGAGGAAATCTGCCGCAATCCCGAACATTGGGGCTTCATTGAGGAACTATCGCAGGGGCTTCTGGCCGCACCAGACCATACCTTATATCGTGGCGACATTGAGAAGATCTTAGGGCTGAGGTGATTGGACCGGGACGACGCTGTCGGTGGTTTACGTTAGGTGGGAGAGATTTCGATGCCAGCTAATCACCCAGAGGCATATTGGCAGGCAGTCGCAAAAGGACTTGAGGCCGAAAGCGAGAAGGCTGCCGTCTACGTCACGCACGGAGCGAGCCTCGGAGTAGCGAGGGAGGCCATCTTCGCTCGCCTTCTGAGGAACGAGACACCAGGCCCGTTCCGGGTCAAGACGGGACTCGTCCGCGGAGGGGCTAGGAGGAGCGTCGTTACGTCCCGGCAGTGCGACTTATTGATCTACAACCCTGACGAAAACACGCCGCACTACGCGATGGAGGAGTTTGTTGTCGTCCCGGCTGACTGCGCGAGGATCGTCGTCGAAGTGAAATCGACGTTGAACAAGATGCACTTCAAGAAAGCAATTGAGGTGTGGAAGAGTACGCGTTCACTTTCCATCCCCACGCTGTCCTTCGCCTACCAAGGCATGGCCTTCAAAGGGTTCGTGACGTACATGTCGCAGATCATCAAGGCGGATGCGCTTGACTCCATTCAGTGCGTTGCCGTCCACGCGAAGAACTATCTGGCTATCCGAGCAACTCAATGGGCCGGGAAGATGCCGCATCCCTACTTGGTGCTGAACTTCCGTAAGCTTGGCGCGAAAGGATTTGGCATGGCAACTGCCTACTTCCTCCAGTGGTATGCCCGGATTTTGGAGATCCGGAGTTTGCCGGCGAACCAAGTTGCGGACTGGTTCAACCGCGTCGCGCTGCCCGAGGAGGCCAAGGCGCAAATCGCGCCGGACGGCACCGTAACGTATGGCAATGTATGACTTGCCACCGTGCCGGGGAGTCCAGTGTCCGTCGGTAGGGACACACATCCGCGCGCTATGCGGCGTGGGACCGTCGACAAGCGACTGATACTCCCAAAAAGTCGTCGCGCGTGACACACACCAAAGCACCATCCCTTTCTTGGAGTTTGGGCTGCGAAAGGGGATGGTGATTCTTTGACGTTTACATTTGCTTAACCATCGCCGCCACAAGGTCGGGGGTATTCGGTACCAGCACCATCGCCACCGCTTGGTCGCGCATCAGGTCACCATCGAGAACACTTCCAACTCACGCACTGCTTGCTCGCGGGCCTGCCGCGCCGCCTGGTACTCTTCGCTACCGGCCGCGTCGCCCTCGCGGGCATTGGCATGGTCGTCCGGCGTTTCCTGCGAGGTGTCCTTGCCGCCGTCCTGGAGTTTCTGGCAGTCCGGGCACAGGCTCATCAGGCACAGGTGGTTTTCCTTCAGCCGATCTTTGCACAGGCAGGCCCGCATTTCCTTCTTGCACCCTCGGCACATTTCGGTGAAATGGATGCCCATCTTGCTGCGGCAGCCGTCGTGCAGCGGCTCGGCGTCGGCGGCGTCGGCCGCCGGATTCTCGGGGTGCTCCGCCCCCGGAACTTCCGTGGGGGAATGATCGGGTGTGTCACCGCCGCTCCGCGCCGGGTCGGACAGGCCATAACGCCGATCCAGGTAGCGCTGGAGGTAAGCCAGGCAGTGCTCCTCGACGAACTCGCGGGGCTTGCCGGCGAAGTGCTTATCCAGCAAGTCGGCGCCCAGGAAGACGGCGCCGTTGGGCAGCTTGGCCAAATTCTCGATCGTGCCGCCCATCTTGGAGAGCAGACCGTCCACGGCGTCGCCGGTCGACACCACGTCGCAGGCCATGACCGCCGTGGGCCGCCACAGCGGCGGCAATTCTTCGCCATCCGGGCCACGCAGCGGCAGACCGTTCTTGTCGATCCGGTACTCTTTATCGGTTTTGATGACCAGCGACGTGGAAATGATGTCCGGGTCGGTTTCGGCGTAGGTCATCAGGTAGTCGGCCATGTCGAACGGCCCCTTGTGGGCGGCAGGGTTCAGGTGCAAGTCGGCGCGAACGCAGCGCGCCGGGTTCGTCTTGAGAACCCCCTCGGAATCGCGAGCGCCCACCATATCCATCCGCGGATCGCGGAAGCGGCCCAGCGTTTTGTCCACGCCGTCGTGGCTCTCGTCCGGGTGCGCCAGCCGCGACTTGGTTCCGTTCGGGGCCTGGCCCACGAATTCGCGGATCAGGCTGAGGGAGAGTTCGTCGAAAGTGCCACGGCCCTCGCTCTTGAAGTCGCCTTCTTGGGCCATCACCACGCCGTAGATGATCTCCTTTTCCCGGTCAACGTGAATGGGATGGGCCAGCGCACCAACGCGCAAAAGCTCGCCGGTGCCCGCCACTTTCAGTATTTCGTCCACCGCCGCTTCCTCTTTCTTAGGTTCCATTTACTTCGTCCATCCTTCCACTGCCGCCGCAACCCGGTCGGCCAGTTCGCCGGCCTGGCATTCCGCGGCGACCAACAGATCCTCTTTCTTTCCCGCGAGGTGTTCCGCCACCACGGAGGCCAACTCGTCCGACAAGCTAAAGCCCTTACCGATCCCGCCACCCGCCGCCACCACGGCACGCACCGCGGGCTCCAGAATGGTGGTCAACTCTGCCGCCCGATTCGCAAACAACTTGTCGATCTTGTCGAAAAACCTGCCCGGACTCTTCGCCGCCCGGCGGGCTTCGTTCGCCTCCAGCCGCGTCGCGCGGGTCAACTCCACCCGCAGCACGTCCTCGGCCGCATTACGGGCTTTGACCAGGTCGCCATCCGCTTCGGCATCAGCCGTGATGGGCGTCTCGGGCTCTGGAGGCCCTGGGCGTGGGGGAGATATGCCCAGCATCGGTAACAGGGTCAGGCCCGGCTCTGAATTCTTGCCGCCCGGATTCGGCGTATCCGCCGCATCAGCCGGGGTCACACCGTCGCCCGGCGACGGGGCTTTTCCCTGATTGATGACCGGCGGCTGATCGGCCTGGGACAACAGCCGCAAGTTGGAGGGGACGAAGTGCTCGTCGGCGTTGGGATCGTCGATCGGGTTTTCCCCCTCTTCGACGCGAATCTCGTTGAGGCTGTAGTAGCCGATGCCCCACATCGTCCGATACCAGGCGGCCAGTTTTACCGGGTCGGCTTTGAGGAAGATCTTGTCGTCGAACTGCGCCGTATACGGGGGTTTGAGTATTTTGCGGTTGATCTCGTTCGTCCACAGGTCCATCCAGGGCGTCAGCGTCAGGGTGACGAACTCGGTGAAGAACTCGGGGGCGGAGGAAATGCTGGAGGCGGCCAGAATGGACATCAACTGCGGCGCGATGCGATACACCATCGCGATCTGGAGTTCCAGGAACTCCCGGGCCTCCACCATCTGCATCTGTTCCAACGAGTACATTTCCGCCTTGTAGGACATGGCCTCTTCCAAGACCATGTTCTTGTGGCGGTTGCCGTGCTGCGACTGCTCCGCGATGCTGTCCTTGAGCCGCTTGTAGGCCGCTTCGGACATCTTGCCGGGGTGGGTGTAGTGGCCCTGCACCGCCGGTCCGTTCTTGAAGACTTCGTTGGCGAAGCGTTCGGCGGCCTTGTTGCCGCCGATCGCTTCGCAGATCAGCCGCACCGGGCTTTTGCCGATCAGGCCGTCGGTGGAAAAATACGGAACGTGCAGCATATCTTCGGCCGGCACCTCGCCTTCAAGCTGGCCGATATCGTTCTTCAACTGGTAGACCAGGCGGCCCTTCTTGTCCCGCGTGAGCTTCGTCTGCTCCGGCTTGGGCGAGCGCTGCCACAGCCCCACGATCCGGGAGCGGGAGTTGGTCCGCTGGATGAAGTTGTACATGTTTCCGTAGGTACACAAGTCGATCTGGTTCTTGTGCTTCCACACTGAAGAGCCGACTTCCGGGTTGGCCGAGCGCTGGAAGAACTCGTTGGCCTCGTGGTCCGCGGCGATCTCATGGTGCCCGCTTTTCAGTTCCTTGCGGATGCGGATCGGCATGACCTGGATCGACTCCGCCAAGATACTGATCGCGGCCTTCATCGCCGGGCAGTTCATGGCGTTTTCTTCGTTGATGAATTCACCCGAAGACGAAGGCTCGCCGCGATTCACCCAGTCAATGAGCCACTGATCCGGGTTTGCCGTTCCGGACAGGTAGTCGATGCCGCGTCGAAGAAGATCAGCAATCATCAGGCATCCTTGGGATTTCGCGGGGGCACGAGGGCCATGACCAGCAACACCGCACCGCCAACGATCCACGCCAGCGGGTGCCACGCGAGCCACAATCCCGTGAGGAGGCAACCCAAGCCCGCGAGCGCCGCCATATCCTTGAGCACCGTGAACATCTTCATACCGTCAAGATTCCCCGCTTTTCGTACACCGAATCGGTCTCCATCCCCTGCCCAGCCGCCAATCCCACCGCCATCACGCTCGCCACCGCGTAGTCGATCTTCTCGCGACGAGCGCGCTTGTCGAACCGCCGCCGACCACCCGCGTCGGTGTAGGTGATCGCATTGCTGACGCACCACCGCAGCACGGGGTTCCCGCCATGCCGAAGCTGGCGGGACAAAATCAGTTTCTCCGTGGCGCCGATCCGTTCGTTCATGTCGCCACAGGTTTGCTTGTGGGAGATAACCTGTTCCGGCTCAAACCCGTCGCCCTGCTCTTCCATCCGCGTCGAAAGCATCGTCATGAAGTAGAGCGCGTTGTTCGGGTCCACCGCGATCTGCTGAATCCGCCAGCCCCATTCGTCGCGGGCCTTCCGCAGCAGACTCCGCAGCGCGCCGTAGTCCACCGCGTTTCCTTCGGTGATCTTGATGTAGCCCTGGTTAGCCCAAAGTTGGTACGACCCCTGCCGATCCCGGTCCTTCCCCTCGACGTTGGCGCGGGGGCACCAGCCGAAGCACAGCAAATCCACCCAGCCATCCGCCGCGGGAAACGCAAATGCCAACGCCGTAATGTCGGAGATGCTGGACAAGTCGCCGCCCACCCAACACTTCCTCCCCCGGAATGTTTCGATAACCTCCGGCCGAATACCCCGTGGGCCATAAAAGTCGCCGCCGGCGCAGGCCGCCCAGTCCGACCCAGGCCCCGTCATAATCCACGGACTGGACGATTCGGTTTCGGTGTTCAGCCGATAACGTTGGAAAGCGGCCAGAGCGCCCGGCGTTTCGGTAGCCTTGCCGGCCTTCTCCCGAAGCTCTTCCGCGGTGACGCTGACACCCAGGTTGGGATTGGCCTTGATCCAACACGACTCATCCTGCCAGTCGTCGCCGGGAATCTTCTTTCCCGAGACGCCCTCTTGGCGCTCGCCATCGAGCGTGTAAATGATCCCAAACCAGTCGTCGGCGTCCGCATTTTGTTCCAGAACCTTTTCGGTGTGGGCCTTCAACTCCCAGTAGATGCAATCCTGATCGCCGCTGTCGCCGGCCGTGGTGATCGCAAAAATCATCGGGCTCAAACGCGCGCCGGTGGCCGTCTCCAGCTTGTCCCACAAGTCGCGGGTCTTGTGCGCGTGAACCTCGTCCACGATCACCCCGTTGGGGTTCAAACCGTCCGTGCTGTCGGCGTCCGCGCCCAGCGGCTTGTAGCTACTGTTGGTGCGCGGCTCAAACAGGCCGTTCACCCGCACCTCGACCCGCCGCTTCAGGTTCGGGGACACCCGCACCATCCGCGAGGCTTCCTCGAAGACGATTTTCGCCTGGTCCCTCTTGGTCGCCGCCGAATACACCTCGGCCGCCGGCTCACTGTCGCCGAATCCCAGCAGCAGGGCGATGCCGGCCGCCAGCGTGCTTTTGCCGTTCTTCCGCGCCACCGACACGAACACGACTTTGTAACGCCGACGCGGGGAGCATCGATCCCGCCACCAGCCGAAAATGTTCCACACGATGAACCGCTGCCACGGCTCAAGGATCAAAGGTTTCCCGGCCCAGCGGCCTTTCGACTGTCGCAGCGACTCAATAAATGCAATCGCTTCGACCGCCTCCTGATCGTCAAAGAACAATCCCCGCTCGTCGTCTTGGCAGGCCAGGTCCCGGACGTGCCGCTCCACCGCCAGCCGCACCCACTTGCAGCATACGATCGAGCCGTCCAGAACCCCGTCGATGTAGCCCTGCAAGCTCTGCGCGTAATCGTCGGTCATCGGTAGTGCGGCGCTCATGCGCAGGTGTTTCGCATCTCCGCGCGCCGCGCCGCCTTGGCCTGCAACATCGCCGTCATCGGGTCTTCGGCCTCTTTCTCGGGCTCTTGGACCCGCAAGCGACATCGCGCCGCCGGGGTCATCCCCAGCTCGCTGCCCGACTTAATCATCTGGTCGTAGGCTTCCTTGTAGACCGTTCGCCAGGGATTTTTGTACGCCTGCATGTTGACGATCACCACGTCGCCCTCGCGTCGAATCGCGGCCGCGGCGCGCTCGATCGTCGCCACCGCGATGCAGTACGTCTCCAGGATGTAGCGCTCGGCCAGCGTCAGAACCTTCACCTCGCTGAGGATGGGCACGCAGTAATGCCAAATCGCTTTCTCTTCGCGGCTGAGCGACGGAGGGCAGTCCGGCGCCTGGAGCATCGGCTGCGGCTCGCTGCCCGCGTGGCGGCACGGTTGATAGGTGCCGTCCAGCTTGTGGATTGCCACGGGAGTCGGTTTTCGTCCTCGCATTCATTCACCTCTGGCTGTCTTCTTGTTGTGGTGCGGCCCGCACAAGCTCTGCAAATTGTTCCAATCCCGCAAAAGCGACTTGTCGCCCCGGTGCGGGACAACGTGGTCAACGCAAGTCGCGAGGGTCACACGCCCCTCCTTCTTGCACTCGCCGCACAGCGGGTTTTGCGCCAGGTATCGATCCGCCATCCCCGTCCCCTTCGCGTTCCGCCACCAGTGTCCGTACCCGCGCGCGGCGGCCGACTCGCGCCGATACATGCCCTTGTGTTCGCGGCAATACCCGGATGCCACAAGAGTCCTACACCCCGAGTGACGGCAGAAGGTCAGCGGCGCATTCGGCATCAGTACGCCTCTACCTCCGTCTCCCACACCAGCGCGGGCGCGCCCGCGGGCGTGACGATCCAGGTCACGAGGTAGTGTCCCGGGGTCGCGAACGCTTCGGCCGCGGTAGTGTCGATCTCCCAACGGAAGTTGTAGCCGGAGCTGTCGCCGCCGCTGTTCGTCCAGTCGGCGGATGTTTGCACGGCGTCGAACACCGCGCCCGCGACCGGCACCGCTACCGCCGTATGGCCCATCACCGGCGTATTGGAGTACACGCCCAGCAGCACCACCGAGTAACTGACGGACTCCACGGCGGCCCGCGTAATGAGCGTATAGTTGGGGCCGTAGCCGATGCGTTGGAGCGTGGTGATCGTGCCGCCAGCCGGAATCCGCACCCACCCGCGGCATTGAATCGTTTGCATTGAATCCTCAACTGGCTACCGTTACGCCGACGATAAAGCCCGAAGGTACGTCCACACTCCGCAGACGCACCAGGTTCGGAATCGTTGCCGACGACATTGACAGGCAACTAAAGGGCCAGAGGATATTCACCAGGGAACTGAGTTTCATGGCTTAGCTCCCGATGCTGATCGTTTCGTTGCCCGTTCCGTCGTCGGTGATCGACTGCGTGGTGATGACCGTATTGCCATCCGACGCGTAGCAGATGATCTGACCGGAGCCGCTGGAGAGCGTCTTCTTGGCCGGATAGAAGAACCGCCGCCACAAGGCCAGCAGCATTCCGACCGGACCGCTGGCCATACCCGTAACCGTGGGGAGCGTGAAGCTCGCGTCGGTTATTGAGCCGACAGCCGGGGTGACGTTGCCGCTTGTGTCCGTCGCAAGTTTATTGGCAGGCGTGGCAAGGATGTCCGCCGCCTGCGCCGGGGCGTAGTTCGGCTGCGAGGCCGCGAGAGCGACACCGCCCACCGGCATCGTGACCGGTTGACCGCGTTGCTGATAATCGCTGGGGAAGTTGTTAACCGCCACCGCGCCATTTGTATCGACGGTCAGCAAGTTGGTGCGGCCGTTGGTGAGGATTGCTTCCGCAGTCTGATTGGCGCTCAGCGGCAGATTTCCAATGTTGAAGTACGCCTGGCCCGTGAACGTCGCCCCGCCATACGCACCCGTCGCCACAAGGCTCCAGATTCCCGTAGCCATGCCAAAGTTACTCATGGTGGCAAGATAGTGCCCGGTACTCTGGTGTGAGATCGTCGCAATGCCATTTTGATAGATGTTATTGAACGCATCGTACAAGGCAATTGCGATCGCCGGGTTCCCGCCTGTCCCCGCATCCGCATCGACAAACACACCGTTGATCGGATTGTAGAGCCGAATGAGGAAGGTGTAATTTGACGGCGGGGCCGGCCAGCCGTACTCGGGCATGGTGATCTCGCACACCGGCGCAAACGTCGCCAGCACCATCACCGCGTCGTGCTCGGAGTTCGTCAAGCCGAACGACGTGGGGAGAGTACCGCCGTTCCACTCGGTCACGTTGACCGCTTGGTTCGACGCCAGCACGATGCCGTTGCCGCTGTTGTACAACGCCATCAAGGCGTTGTGCTCGCTGTTGGTCAGGCCACTGCCACCGCTGGTGGACAACGTACCCGTGTAGTCGTCACCACTCGGCCCGTATTGAATCGTTTCGAGAACTTGATCCTCGGGCGGGAACACAGCCGTCGCCAACGGATTGTAAGTTCCGACAACGGAGTTACCCAGACCGAAGGCGGTTGCATTCTCCACTGTGCTTGCGGACGGCATCGTGTACGGGCCAAACACGACGCCGATGGTCTGCGTCGGCGTACCGTCGAAAAGCTGGCCAGCAAGACCACCGCTTCCGCCGCCACCGCCGTCACCGCCTTGACCGCCGGAATCTCCATAACCGTCGCCGCTCCCACCGGCGCCGCCGCCTTGTGCGTTGTTCGGTTGGCCTTGGTCACCACCGGCATCGCTTCCGCCGTAACCGCCCTGACCAGAGCTTCCGGCAGCGCCAGCCGAGCCCTGAATACTCGCCCCGGTAATCAGGATGCCGACGTTCGCACTGTTGTCACAGACGATTCCATATCCGCCGTAACCGCCGTTACCCCCACAACCCCCGGAACCACCGGGGCCGCCGCTGCCATAGGCATCGCCATAGCTCGTACCGCCGGAGCCGCCGCTTCCGCCGTTAGCGCCGGGGCCGCCGGCACCACCGCCACCCGTGTACAACGAGCCGTTGAGAATAACGGTAGCGTAACCATTTAGAATCTGAATCCAGTTGCAGCCTTGACCTCCGTTACCGCCGTCGTTTCCTCCGTTGCCGCTCGCTCCATTGATCGGATCGCCGTTTCCATCGCTGTAGCCGGTCTGCCCGCTTCCGCCGGCAGTTCCACCGTCTCCATTGCCGCCTGCGCCGGATGAAGCAAGTCCAGTGACCGTCAACGACGTGTACTGGTTCATCGAGAACAATGGAGTTGCGGCATACCAAGCCCCGGAATAATAGCCTGCCACACCGTTCGCGGCAGTCGCGTTTCCATTGACCGTGAGATTGGCGTTTTCGTAAACAGTGATACCTGTCCCATTCACGGAGCCGTTGATAGTACATGCACCGGTAACCGCCAGTGACCCCACACCGTCTGCACCAATGTCCAAGAGATTGCAGGTAAAGGTCTCATTGGACAACGTACAGACATGGTAAACATAGGCGTTATCCCCAGAACCGGGAACCGTACCACCCCATGTCGCCGCCTGGGTGATGTCACCGTTCTGTTGAGTGTAGTAAGTCGCCATTGAGGAGCGCCTTATTTCGTGGAGGGCTTCGGAGCGGGCGCGGGAGTAGGCGCCAAGGCCGCAGACACCGCAGCCCACAGCATATTCTCCGCGTCCAGCAGCATCGTCATCGCGGCCTGCATTGTCGCGCTATTGGTGATGAGCGATTGAAGTTGTGCGTTCGTGTACCCGGCCGCGACAGTCGGCATCACATCGGTGTAGGTCGTCGCGCCGTTCGTAGTGGTGGGAGTGACTTCCCGGAACATCCCGGTGAGGCCGTTGATGGTCGGTTGACCGTTGGCAAGAACGACGAAGATCTGCGATCCTTGAAGACGATAGGTGGAGTTCCCGACGTTGATCGTGAGCATGTTCGTTCCTTTATTCCGCGTTAATGAGGGCCGTGCCGTTCGGGGAGCCGAGGCCGCAGCAAGGGTTCCAGCCAACGCAGGCAACGTAGCCGGCCGGGAGATCGCCCTCGTCGTTGTTGCCGCTGGTGATTTGACGCAACAGTTGGGGGTTCTGGTACAGGAACGGGTTAATGAAACCGACTCGCGTACCTCTCTTCTGGTTCAACAGCGCGACCAAGCCGGCCCACAACGGGGCCACGGCGCTGGTGCCGCCGATCACTTGGGCCTGGCCGTCCACGTAGATGATGTAGCCGCTGTTCGGGCTGGCATCCCCAGCAACGTCGGGAACGCCGCGGCCAGGCTTGCCGCCGCCCAACGAGGCGGCCATCTTGATGGCAGCCTGATACGACGGCACCGGCCACACGTGGCTTATGCCGCCGCCTGTCGCGCCGCCGTCTTCGCCATCGTTCCAGACGACTTCGAGCAACGGACTCACCGACGTCATCTCGGTTCCACCACACGCCAGCGCCCACGGATCGCTGGCCGGGTAATCGACGTGGGCAAGGCCGTCCTCAACCCCGTCGCTGGCGCCGTCGTCGCCGGCCGCCACGGTGACGGTGATGTTGGCCGCAGCCGCTTTCTTCAGGATCGCGTCGAACTGGGTCAGGAAGCTCTGCGTTGAATCGCTCTCCGGGCCGCCCCACGATATCGACAACACCGAAGGCCGGTAGGTCGTGTCCGCGATCGCAGCAGATAGAGCGCTGATGAAAGCCTGATCCGAAGCGTTGGGGGCGAAGTAGACCACAATGGTGGCCGCAGGCGCCACGGCGGCAACCACTTGGATGTCCAACTCGACTTCGGCCGAGGCATCTTGATCTCCCGGGTTGTTCTTGCCATGCAGCACGCCCACCGGCACGACCTTGTTCTTCACGCCTGCCAGGGCGAGGTCTTGCGCGGTGTAGCCGCCGCCGAGTTCAATGATCCCCAGGACCTGACCTTGGCCGGTCAGCGCGCCATTGAGCCCGTACAGCGCCGCGATCTGCTTGGGGGTATAGCCTCCTTGATCGCGAGGCGCCGGCGCGCGCCTGCGGACGTGGGGACGTGCAATCGGCCGGTCGTCCAGCCCGAACACCGCCGTCACGCACTGGTCCAGATGATTCGCGTTGTCGGGCAGGTAGACGGCGCCCGTCCGGCCGCGATACGTTCCGCCCTCGAATTCGACGTGGTGCAAGCGGACGTTGAAGGCGTGCTGCATGTCACGAACGGCTCCGCTGAGACGAACGATGTGTTCGGCCGGCAGCTTGGCGGCGACGTTGAGGTGGTGATCGCGGGCGAACTGCTCGGCGCGCCTGACGTCTTCCTCCGCGTGGTTGGCCGTGCCTTCGGGGTCGTCCCGCAGCATCAGCGTGACCATGATCTGTTCGTCCGGGTGCGCGGCGCGAACATGGCGGGCGCCGAACTTCGGCTGCCGTTCGCTTCCCGCGATGGGCTTATAGGTGATGGACATTGTGCTTTCCCTTAAGGGGTAAGGAACCATTTTGTGAACACGACAGTCGCGATGGCCCCTACGATGGCGCCCACGATCAGGGCGGCGCCGTTGAACCAGGTGATCTTCTTTTCCGTGTCTTCGTGGGCGTACTCTTTCTCCGTCGCCTTCTCGGATTTGAGAACGGCGATGTCTTGTTCCACCGCGGCGACGCGCGGGAACAACTCGCCAAAGTTTTTGGCGTGCGCCTGGCAGGTTTGAATTCGAGCCGCTTCCCGAGCGTCAAAACGGGCTTGTTGCAGGGCCAAGTTCTCTTGCTGCTGCCGCAATTGCGCCTGCTGGTCCTTCAACTCTCCGACCGTACTGCGCAAGTCCGCGGCAACCTGCCGCAGTTCAGCGAGGGCGGCGACAATCTCGGTCATGCTGATCCCTCCCGTGTAGCGCCGTTTCCCGAGACGCGTGCATGGGGTGTTCGTTCTTCGACGCCTATAGCAACCAGCCGGCGCAAACAAAAACGGCACAGTGATGTAGTGGCACCACTATGCCGTTACCTGTCTTTGCCACTATCCGCACAGCCTGGCCGGGCTTGCGAAAAGGTGCTGGTATTGTGTTTCAAAAGAGCCTATGCGCCGGTGGGTAAAACACGCAGCGCTTTCTCAACCGTCCCCACCGTCGCGATCTCACCTTCGTGCAATGTCAAGGCTGCCAAAATCTGGGACAGCTTGCACGCCTCTGTCAGGTCCGGGGCCGCGCAATCCTTCAAATGGAACTCCACAAGACTACGGATTCTCGCTGCAATCTTCTCCGGAAGCTCGCGTTTGCCTGAGACTTCTGTCATCTTGATACCCGCTGTAAAAGCACCCGACCCGCACTACGTACTCCCGTGGTTACACCTACTTCGGGTCGGGTGGACGTTCACGCGGCCATCCTCATGACCCTGTATTCATGGCCATGCTTGTAAACCGTGGCCATCCCACGCATACGGACGTGGGGAGAATCCCCCGGGGGAGCAATCGCCATGTCGGTCAGGCCGATTAGCGAGTAGCTGCCGAGGCCATCCGGACTGAACGCGCCGCCGCGGTTGAGCACCGACTCTCTGATCTGCCACCATCCCGGGCGGCCGGGGTAGCTACCGGTGTCGTTGGCCCAATCGGCGCCCCAGGATTGCGGCCCGGCGAAGACAAAGCTATGGCCGTCGCTGTCCAACGACACTTCCAAGGCACACATACAATGGCCGCCGTAAGGGAGCGTCGAACCGTAGCAAACCGGATGGCCATTGATGATACCCGACGCGAAGTCCAGCACGCTCTGGTTGTTCGTCCACAGTCCCGGCGGAATGATCCGCTTCTTGGCCTCGGCTTGCCAACCCGACCTGAGATTGAATTGCCATTGGGCCTGGCGCGGATCGACGCCCATATACTGGGCATCCGGCTGGCCATAGACGCTCTGAACCGTTTCGATGGCGTCGGTGATCGCGCCTCCGCCGTAGTTCCGACAGATGACCGGAATCGGGCTCGGGTCAAGGATGGCTTGGTCACCATAGAGGATGTTGGCCATCACCATCAACGCCTGCGTTGGCCCCTCCGTCCAGCACAGCGGCTCGCTGCCCTGGTTGAGAATCGCATAGCAAAACGAGGCCAGCGATCCCTTACCAGCCTTGACCGCGGCAATGATGTCGTCCCGCGAGTACGATGCAAACTGGCCGCTGTAGGGCCGTCCAGCCATCAGCACGCGATGAGTAGGGCTCGGGGGCACGCAACCGGTGCCAAACGCTTGACCTGTAACGGCATGATTCCACGTATGCTCAGGCATTACTTCGCCAACCATTTTGTTTCGAGGGCCACGGCCGCTGCTTCCGTTGTCGCCGGTTGAGTATCCCGCACCAGCTTGTCCGCGTCCGTTTGCGTTGTATCGATGATAAACTCAAGCGGGTGCCCGGCCTTCTTCACCGCGTCGGCGTAGACCTGGAAGCCCGCACTGTAGTTTCCGCTGGTATCGAGGATCAGCAAACGGTCGCCCAGATCCGTGTGCAGCTTGGTGCTCTTCTTGATCGAGATCAGTCCCGCGTCCGTGGTCCCATCCAACCCGTCGCCGGCCACGATCAGATACAGGTTCGCGGCCGGGATCGGGGTGACGCTCGGCGCCGGTGCGGGAGGAATCAAGGGCGGCTTGGGAGTAGGGAGGCCGATTTGAATGTCGAGGCTCACGGTCGCAACGCCGCCGTCGCCGGGGATCGAAAGCAGGATGCGATAGATGCCGGCGGGGGCCGCCGTTCCGCAGTCATCCGCCGCGGTGAAAGCGATTTCCGGCGGGGAAGTGGCTTCGCCGCGAACGATAGCCCGGATCAGTCGCACGGAGCAGCCGGACTGGCCCATCACCAATGTGCCCGAGGCCGCTTGCGCTGGGGTGAGATTTTGCGTAGCGAGGAAGACGGTCGTGCCCGGCAACACCAGCCCTTGGTTCGTGGTCGGCGCGACGATTAGCGGCGGAGGCGGCGGAATCAGCGTAGGTTCGGGCTTGACGATCACCGGAATCGGCGGGGCCGGCGTTGGCGTCGGGGCCGGAGCCTGCGCCACGGCCACCGTGAAGCGGCCTATCGAGCCGATGATCAACAAGAAGACGGCGAGATTCCTGATCACCGCGGCGTCCTTAAAAAACGGAAATGACCATCAAGATCACTTGCAAAATGGCCGGGGCGTTGGCAACCAGCCACGCCACGATGGCCGACCAATCCGGCGCGCCCACGAGCGGGCCGTTGGCCCGCTCGTAGGCGTGCAGCGCGATGTTCTCCACCGCCGCTTGCAGCCGGGGATGCACGCCCATCGCCGCCGCGATCCGCGCGCATTCGGCGTTGCCTGCCGCGGCGAAGGCTTGGGTCGATGTGAGCATGTTACTTGTGCTTCTCCGTTCCAAGTCGTAAGAACTTCTCTAGATCTTCCGGAGTTTGGTAGCCGAACAACCGGCGACACACGACGCCGTGCTCCCCACGGTACATCAACAAAAACTGCGGCAACGAGATTACCCCGTTCTGGGCCGCAGCTAATTTCTGCCAGCGTGCAGCATTCTCCGTCTGATCGACCTTGACGATCTCCAAGTTGCCAACGGACTGCTGCGACTTTAGCGTGGGGAGCACGCGACTTTCCCACACCCGACAAACCATGCACCACGGCGCGGTAATGAACACGAAGACGGGGCGGCGAGTCTTAAACTCTTGATACGCTGCCCGGCAATGTTCATCCTCACCAGCCCACGCGGCCGGCTGTGCCACGGCGAGAACGACAAAAATTAGGCGAATCATAAGGTGGCAGAGGCCGGAATCGAACCAGCGGGGCCGAGGATATGAGCCTCGGCTGGATGCCAGCATCCTCCCTGCTACACCCGCCGGCCATGAAAGGAAAAACAGCCGGCGGGAACAGGCGCCGTCGCTCTATTGGGCGACAGGCGCTGCGTGAATCAACGAACCGATCGCGTTGATGAAGCTCAAGATGCCCGGCAGCGCGGCCTGGAGTTGCCCGGCGATGGCCAAGATATCCTGCAAGATCGTGGCGGCGGTTTCCGCGGTTGAGGCCGCAGCCACCGGTGCGACCGGTGCCACGGGGGCGACGGGCTGTACCGGGGCTGGATAGGGGTAAAACGGGTAATACGGATAGGGGTAGAACGGTTCGATCGGCGGGAACCAAATGGGATGCCCTGGACCGCCTGCTTCCACTGCCGCTCGGTCGGACGCCGCCAGCGCGTGAAGTGCGGCCAACTTGCCCATCAACTCCCGCGTCTTCTCCTGTACCGGCTGCGGCATATTGGGCAGTATTTTCCCCAACAGGCCCGCGAGATTCGATACAAGTGTCATAATTCCAAGCACTTGCAGATAGCCCACGTAGCGATCCTCCTCGACGCAAAAGGGAATACCAGCACCACTGCATTATAAGCAGTTATTATGATGCGGCTACCAGAATAAGTGCAAGTTATTCATCGTCGGCGTGGGCTTAGGCAAAGCCGCGTCGAGTGTACGGACGCCCCGAGGCCGTCAGGCCTCCAATGAAACCATCTGCGGCATCGTGGCAGCACGTCACCTTGCCAAGTACTTCGACGTATTTCGCGTCCGGCGGGGGTGGTCGCCCATTCTCGCTGGCGCGGAACGTGCGGCTGCTCATCCCCACCAGCACCTCATCGCGGATCGCCTGCTGCAAGTCAAAGCGATCAGATATCGCGTGCTTGTCGGCAAGAAGCTCATCCAATTCCGACGTGGGAAGCGGGCTGTCGATCCAGCAGTCCACCGCGTTCAGGAGTTTGCGGCTGCCCAGCGGCTCGGCCTTGATCGTCGCCATCAGGCGCTCGTGGACGCGATCCATATAGGCCACTACAACACGGCCCCGCCGATAATGGTGTGGCTCTCGATGGTCCACTCGCTGCCGGTGTTGAGGTAGGCAAAGCCCAAATCCCACTTGTTTCCCAGCGGCCGGTACTCGGGATGCGTGTTGCACATGCAGCCGATACTCCAGCAGCGGATCGTCCGATCACGGAGGGTTGTCTCAGCGTGGTAGCTCGACCGATGGCCATGACCTTCGATGGTGCATTCCAACGCCCGTAAAAACGCGCCGCGAGCCGCGTTGACCGGGCTGGCAAAACGATTGCCCCATTCGTGGCCGTGGATCAACGTCAACATCCCGTGTCGGATCGGATGAGCCGGTGGTACCCACAGGATGCCGCGGGCGTCCAACTCACATTCGCTGCGGTAGCTGAACTTGTCGCACAGGCCCGCGATCTCGGGGGCGCGCTGCTGGAGATAACGCTCCAAACGAAGCTCGTGGTTGCCCGCCTTCCAGATCGTCGCCTTCGGCTTGAGCTTTGCGATGGCGTCCAAACAGCGATTGGCCATATCCACCTCGCCTACGAAGTTCCGCTTCCGCGGGTCACGGCTCCAATGGGAGATTTGGTGGGCGTCCACCAGATCACCGAGGATTAGCACCCCGTCGCAATTTCCTTCCGCGTGAGCCAGCGCGATCGAGATCGCCTTTTGATCGTGGTAGGGGATGTGTAAATCGGCCAGGATCAGGTAGCGCTCTGGGCCGGCGGGCAAATCCACCCAGGCGAAATCGGTCGGATCGGCCGGCGGCAGCAGGCTGCCCCATCGTTGGCACGCCGCAGCGTCGGCCTTCGGCCGCCGGTGCTGACCGCGGAGCTTGGTCCGGTTATGCCGGCCGTGGGCGCCGCGGAGGTTGCGGATCGCGCTGCGAGCCGATTCCTCGTTGCAAAACACCTCGGGGGCCTCGCGCCGCAGCATCCGCCCCAGTTGTCGGCTGGGGGCGTCGGGGTGCCGGCGCAGAAGTTGTTCCGCGACTTGCCGGCTGACGGTCTCTAATTTCATTTTTTCTCCGCCTCGCTGTCGAACTCAAGCATCGCCTGAACGCACGCGCTATAGGCCCGGCCCCACGCCGCCGCCGCAATCCGTAGCCAGCCTGAACAGATTCGGCCTCCATCCGCACACGGCGGACGTTGACCCGCCGGCTGGGCGGCACCGTGGCTGTCAGCCGGTCGATCAATTCCCGCCACAGTTACCGCTCCTGACTCGTCCAGTTATCCATCATTCGCTTGGGCTCGCTCTCGGCAAGCCGGGCACAGACCGCCATCCGGGTGGAAATACTCAAGAAGTTCCCCGCACTCCTCGCATTTGCAATCGAACGGGTTGCCCCGCGCGCGGCGGTCCCGGCCATCGGCCTCGGGGTCCGCCGCGTATAGCTCGACCATGTGGGCAACCCCAACGAAATAACGATCGTCGGACGACTGGTTTGCGCGCGCGGTGTAGGCAACAGGGAGAAGCGGAGGATCCTCCACGGCGCGGCGCCGAATCGCCGGGCGCGTGGGCTCCTTCGGGTACGGATCGGGGAGGCGATCGTTTTCCCGTTTTTCGTCGAACAGCGCGCCGCCCATTTTCCGATCCAGCCATACCTGCCCATCCGGCGATGCTTGCGCCCGAGCGGCGCAAAGACTGTTGGTCCTTTTGCGCTCGACGCTATCGCCATATTTCTTGGCGCGCAGGAAGCAGCAAGCGCGAAGCACCACCGGGCATAGCGACCGCGCCGCGTCCGAGGTGAGTGGTGCTCCCTTGAGATGCAGATACACCTCGTCGTAACGCGCCTGGCACACCGAGTTGTCGCATTCCAGCGGCGAATCCACAAACTTGCAGCAAACCTCCATGCCGGCTGCCGCAATAACTTGGTCCATTTCACAAATCCTATGCAAGGTATCCTTCACGGGATGGCGTGAACCATCGCGTCAGCCCGTCGATCGTCGATCACTTAAAGCACTTGGAGAACACGGCCCAACAACTGCGCCTCGCCGTTGATGGCACGGATCTGGCGCAGAGTTTCCGGGCAGGGGGCCTCGGCGTAGCGCCGCACGGCCGTGGCGTACCGCCGGTCGAGGCGCCGCAACCGCTCGGAGATTTCGCCGAGATCGGAAAGCAATTCCCGTTTACGCCGCGTAGAATCCAACATCGATAGACTTCCTTTTTCAGTCGCAAAGTTCTTGTTTACGAGCAGCCGCCGCTGGTCCCGCACCGATGACACAGGTAGCAGGTCCCGACCCTGCTCGTCGCGCAGCCGCAGGTCGCGCACGGCGGCCCGTCCATGCCGGGTTGCGGATTCACGGCTACCGCGGAGTTCGGCGCCGCCGGCTGGGATATCGCCGCGCTGTGGGCCAATTGCTCCTCCATATACGTGGGGACAAACGTGATTCCAAGCCATCGGAAGATATAATCCACCAAGCTCGCCGCCCAGGGGATCGACGCGGTTTTGGTAGGGCCGGCGGGGGCGAACGCGGTGTAGTCAAGCTTTCGGACCAAGGTCTCGAGATCGACCCCGCTTTGCAAGGCGATCGAGGTCAAGATGCCGATGCAATCGGTCAGGCCGCCGACCGTGCTCCCTTCCTTGGCCATAGTGATGAACAGTTCGCCGGGCCGCCCGTCGGGATACAACCCCACGGTGATGTAGCCCTCGTGGCCGACAATGTTGAACTTATGGGTGAGCGACCGTCTCGTTGCGGGCAGCCGCTCCCGCCGCGGACGAGTCGGAGCCGGGGCCGGTACGGCGGTACCCGGGTCGGCGCCGACCGGGATCGGAACCGGCGCTATCGGCTCGACGGCAGCTGGAGCCGAGGTCGTTATCGGGGTCGTGGTCTTGGTCTTGCGTGCCATAGCTATTTTCTACCCGCCCGGCCGAAAGTGCGGCTGCGGATTTCTGCGGCCGTATCATGTTGTACTGATATGCGCCGCACCTTCCTCTATAACCGCTTGCCCGAAGGCGCGAAGGGCAGTTTCGTGGAATTCCGAAAAGTATTTTTCCGGCCAGCGCCCATTTTACCTGTCGCGCCCAGCATGAATGTGCCGGGCTTGGCCGGCCTAAACATCGATATTTTATTCCTTGCGTTAATTGGGCTTTTCTGCGTTTCGGACGAAACGCTGGTATAGGGATACGCCGGCTTTTGTTTTTTACTTTTCAATTGGCCAATGAAAAGCTGTGTTGTAAAACGACGACTTTCTACGACCGCGACCCGTCGGCCCACGTCGTGGTCACGGCCAATGCAAGCAGCCGCGCCCCTGAAAGCGTAAACAGTTGGTGCTTTACAACCCGACTGCGGCTAGAGATTGGCCGCCGGCCGACGATTGACCGCTGGCCGCGGATTGGCCGCCGGCCGACGATTGGCCGCCGGCCGACAATTGGCCGCCGGCCGACGATTGGCCGCCGGCCGACAATTGGCCGCCGGCCGACAATTGGCCGCTGGCCGACGATTGGCCGCCGGCCGCCCCGCCTTCGGCCCACGTCACGGCCACGGCCAGCGCCGCCCACTCGTCCTTGGCGACCCCGTAAAGCGGGCCAGGCGCCGCCTTCCGGCCAATGGCTGCGGCACGGCCGCCGAACCGATCGATCAACGATTGCCGGACATTGGCGTCGCGAGCGCGCATCGACCCGCATAGGTGGAGCTTTTCTTCCCGCCGCGTTACCTTGTGGCGATCGCCGGACCACGCCTGCCAAAAGCGCCCCGCCCACCAAATTGTGTCCATCGTCTCCTGGCCGCAGGCCATGCCCATGCCCACCAGATGCTCGATCACCAGCGTCGGGCCACTCACAGCCAACATGGGGAGCTTTCCCAAGAGCGCGTCGTTGGCCAGCCGGCCGTGATCCATCACCCGCCGGGCGGCCGGATCGTAAACCACGAAAGCACTTTGCGTCGTACCTGGATCGATCGCCGTTAACATCTCCTGGAACTCCCCGTGATAATAGACCGATAACGCGGCATCGACGGCCTGTACGTTACGCCACATACGCTTCCATTTCTGCGCGGAGCCGCTTCCGCGCGACGTGCAGCCGCCGCTTGATCGTGCCCAGCGGCCGCGAAAACGACACGGCCAGGTCGCTCACCGATCGACCGCGGAGGTAGTGGGCCGCCAGCGTTCGCCGATCCAACGGCGTCAGCCGGCCCAGCGCCGCGTAAAGCTGCGACACCCACTCGGCCCGCAACACCAACGTGGGAGGGGTATTGTGCTCCACGCCGTCGCACCTGAGAGTGCCGCCGACCACTACCGGTTCGCGGCCGAAGTTGTGGGCCCGGTTGCGGGCGATTATCCGGACCCATCTCAGAAACGCGCGCGGGTTCCGGAGTTGGTTCAGGTGGGTCATCGCGTGCATCCACGCGTCCTGGCAAACTTCCTCGGCATCGGCCACGTTGCGCAGGTAGCCCACCACGCCACCAAAAACCACGCTGCCGTACAATTCGACCAACTGGCCGAACGCTTCCCGGTCGCCGGCCTGCGCCGCTGTCACCAGATCCGTTTGCATCGCGATCACTACTCACTCCTCGATTTCGTCCCGTGCATCGATACCCTGGTACAATCGCTCGGCCGCGCCGGGCGGCCGTTGCCTGGATTCCCGATCATCCAGCACCTCGATAATCGCCAACTCGTAGCAATGTTGACAGGCCGGCTTCCTCGCCTTGCGGTTCGCGGCCGTCAACCACACCGCCTCGTCGGTGGTCAGCGGACAACCGCACCTCCGGCACTCCAACTCCGGCTTTTCGACACGCCTTCTACCCATCAGTCATCAACACCTTCAGTCCAAGAATCGAAAACCCGCGTTTGGCAATTTCGCACGTGCGCACGGAACCGGGCGGTGCGGTTCCGAAGTCGCGGCCGAAATCGCACGGAACCTCCCCCTATCGGCGGCGTCTTGCAAAATGCAATCCGTAACGAAGCGGGAGAGGTTTTGGTGGTTCACCGACCCGTCATCCTGTGTTGCCGGCACCGCGTATCGAGCATTACCAAGGCCGAGTCCAAGCCAACTTCGTGGCAGTCCTCGACGAAGTTGTCCCAGTCCGCGTCCGTCATCCACGAGCCATCCGTGCAGTGCCGGGTCGCCATCCGGTCGGCGGCGGCCTTCAACCATCGTTCTTCGTTATCCACGGCAGACCCCTTTCTGGTTAAACAACTCAGTCACCGCTACGCGGTCAGTCCACTCGCATTTCCGCGGAAAGGCGGCGACCATCCATCCACTCGCACGCATCAGCACTCGCACTATTCCTTATAGTGCGGTGCGAGTGGTGGTGGTCCCACCTTGACCATTCGCGCCAGGCTCTCGCATTGCGAATGATGCGATAGGTATTGTGGGGGCTACGTAGCACGTTTAATTCCCGGGTAAGGTTGCTTGCGATTGCTTTTGCAAACGTCGCAGTCGACGACAATTCCCTCGGTGCGGAGAGCCAATAACGCGGCCTTCGTAGTCGGGCTGCTGCGTAAACCAACACTTGCCAGGATCGCCGATTCCGAATCGCCGTCCGGAAAAGCGTCGAGCGCGGCCTGAATCCTTTTCTGCGCGTCAGCGACTTTTTCATCTTCCGTCTTCTTCGCCGGCCCCGCCGGTTTCAAATCCTTCGGATCGAGCGATTCGTCGCGCGTAAACAGCGGATACTGCCAGCGGATTCCAAGCGGCCGAAACGGCGGGAAGTTCCGCAGCGTGGCTTCCAAGACGAAACATTCTTCGACCGAGTGGGCCGTCATGGTGACCAGGCTATCCGGGTCCCGGGAGAAGACGCCGCTGCCGGAAACCCGGTCAATGGCGGCCTTCATGCTCTGGTTGCCTTTAGAAAAGTGCTGGCCGAACGCGTTCGCGGCCCCGGTTCGGACGCACAGCTTTTCGATGTTGTTCATGAGAACGGCCATCGAATTGGCCGCGTTTTCGTCGTCGCTGCCATCCAACAACTTATAGAGCGGGTCGAGGGTCACCAGGCCGTAACCGCCGCCTTCGATGCGCTCGGCAATACGCGGAAGGATGACGTGATGGGGAGCGCTGTGGCCGCGAAGATTCCAAAGTTGCAGCCGGTCATGTTCCCAATGGATATGCATCGCCTCGGCGATCCTAATCAACCGTTCCTGCGCAAATTCCTTCGGCAACTCGAAGTTCAGATACAGAACCTTGGCCGGTTTCGGGCACTTCATGCCGAGGAAGTCGCGGCCGTAGGCCACGCACAGCGACATATGGAGCAGCATCCAGGTCTTCATTGACTTGGAACCGCCCCCGAGGCTCAGCTTCGTCCCCTGGTGTAGCAACCCCTCGATCAGCACGTCCGGGGGCGTTAGCGGGACGGCGCAGAAGTCGCACGTGTCGACAATATCCGGCAGATCGTTGGCCTTCTTATCCAGCGCGCGGCGGGTCAGTTCGTTGTCGATACTGACCGCGCAGCCAGTCGCCAAGCCCAGCTTGCCGGCCGCGCCCTTGGCGGATCGCTCGCGCCGCGAGCCGTCGCGGAGGTCGAACTTGTCGAGCCATTGGAAATCGCCCAGCGTATAGGTCACCACGCTGCCGTAGCCGGCCGGGACGATTTCGATGTGAAAGCCATCGGGCAGCGGCAGCGCGGGCACGCTCTTGGTCTTGGATTTCTCGGCCTCTCGGGCGGCGACCTTCCGAGCAATCTCCGCGGGAGTGAGCGTCGGCGCCGCCATCACCAGATCGGTGATCCGGGCGCGGATGATATCGTAGTCGGCATCCTCGACGGGTTTAAGCTTCTTGACCCAATCCACAAGATCCTGGTGCGCTTCCAAACCGGGCAACTCGACGATGCAGCAATGCGCCGGCGGCGTCACCTCGGTCGTGAGGATTTGGGCTACTCGCAACCCGTAATCCATGCCGGCGGCGTCATGGTCGATGAAGATCGGCACGTCCTTGCCCGCCAGGGGCGACCAATCGGTGTACTCGGGGGCCTGGGCGCCGTGGGCACTGGTCACGGCCGCCATGCCGATCTCGGCCGCCAAATCGGTTTTACCTTCCCCCTCGAAGACAGCCACCGTAGGCATGTGAAGCGATTCGATAAGCCGGTAGAGAGGCCGGGGAGGCGGCATCCCGCCTTCGCACCACTTGCCATCGTCCCCACGCGCAAAGGGCCGGATTTCCGCCTTTTTGCCGTTGGGCTGATTCCAGCGGGCCATGCCGCCGACGAGTTGCGGGTGCCCGTCGCCATTGACACAGTAGTAGTCGTGCCGCAGATCACAAGGCCGGCCGAAACGCTTGGCCAAATGGTCCAGCACCGCGATCGGGCTATCGAAAAGCGGGCCGCGGGGCTGGTTGCTATCAGAGGTGGGCTTTGCCGCGCTGGACACAATGGTCGAGATCTCCAGGCCATGCACGTCGGCCGGTTCCCAACCCATCGCATGGCAGACGTCGATCCACGAGCAGCCGGCATGGCAGCAAAAAAGCGCCTGGCCTTCGCCGCCTTGCCAGACACGGAGCGATTCGTGCTGATCGTCGTGGGCGGGACATTTCGCGGCCCACGCCCCTCCGCTGGGATGGGCGTGCAGGGCTTGGAGGATCGTTTCAAAGGTCAGGATCATAGTAGCCGCAGAAACGGCGGAATGGCCACACTCGATGTGGCCGGTTGGGTGCCGCGAAACGCGCCACGCTCACGCCAGAGTAGTCGCTTCGCCGAAGTTGCGGCTCGCGAATTCGGGAAACCTCGGCCGCGATTCCGGCGGGATCGTTATGGTAGCGGTAGCGATGGGCAAAGCTGGCCCGTGGAAAGGATATCGCCAATGGAAGCTGAGCTTAAAACGATCGGATTGCTGCATACGCCGTTTGCGGACTTGATCCCCGCGGCGACGGTCGAGGAGAACGAGTCGTTACGGGCATCGATCGCGACCCGCGGCATGGACCACGGCCCCGACGTGGACGAGGAGGATAACATCCTCGACGGCCACCGCCGCTACGCCGTGGCGCCCGACGAGGCGTACCGGAAACGGGTGACCCACAACGGCCTCACCCAGGCGGAGAAGGAGGCGTGGGTCTTCCGTACCGCGATGGGGCCGGACCACGGCCGCAACCTGGACCGCGACCAACTGGCCGCCGTCCGGGAGCGGATGAAGGCCACGGCCGCGAACCTCAAAAGCGTGGACGGCAAGACCCAGGAGCAAATCGCTTATCTACTGGGGGTGGCGCAAAACACGATCTCCGATTGGTTGAGCACTATCGCCGCCGATAATGTTCAACCGACCGATCCGGCCGCGGACCCCGCGACCGAGCTCAACCGCGACCGGCGGAAGAAGCTCACGGCCGCGCAGAAGAAGAATATTGCCGCCCGCGCCAAGAAGGGCGAAACGCAAGCGGCGTTGGCCGAAGAGTACGGCGTGGACAAAGCCACCATCTCCCACGTCGTCCACGGCGCCGCGGAGCCCATCGGTTGGGTTGTCGATCGTCACAAACCGACGAGGGCCATCCCGGTCTACAAGACCTACGGCGACAACGAGGGATACGCGGGCAAGCAGCCGCGAGGGAAGAAACGTGCAAAGCATTACGACGTCCGGCTCTTCGACTTCTATCCCACGCTGGAGGCCGCGAACGTGGCGATCGCCAAGGCCAAGGACAACAATGATTCGGCGCGCGCTGCGAAGAAAGGCGCGCCGTTGCCGCCGGACCCGGTGCAGACGATGGACCCGCCCGGCGATGGCGAAGATGATGCCGATACCGACGCGCCGGCCGGCGACGCCGATAGCGAGGACGTTGACGATATCGTGGGCAGCCTGAACGACCTGCTCCGCAAGGGCGACGAGCTTCATGTGGCGCTGGTGGCGTTCATCCAAGAGCAGGCCGATTACTCGGCCGCCGATCGTATTGCGGTGTGGGATGCCTTGGGGCGGCTGGCGACGCGGGCCGAGAACCTCCAAGGAAGAATCGACACCGATTGAACAAAAAAAGCCGCCCGATCTCCGTTGGATCGAACGGCTCGCTTCCGCCGAGACGAGACGTTTCCTTCTTAGTCGTCGATGGGCTCGACGCGGACCAGGGTTCCTTTATGGGCCAAGACGGTGATCGGTGCCTGGAATACGACCGACAACTTACAAAGGTGGAGGAATCCCGGCCGTTGTTGGCCGTTCTCCCATTGAGATACCTGAGATTGCCGCACCTGTACCTTGCGTGCCAGCAAGGTTTGGTTCCAGCCCCATTGCTTCCTTAACTCAAGAATCTGCTGGCCGATGGGCGGTGGCGCCTTTCGTTTGGTTGATTGTTTCCTTGCTTTTTGCACGGTCAATCCTTTCCGAGAATGGCGAGTAGCTGTCGGAGGGCCTTTACTTCGATCTGCCGCACGCGAGATGCCGGCATCTTAAAGGCGCGGCCGACTTCCTCATGGCTGTAGCTGTTTCTTACTTCCATGCCGATTCCAAGCAAGAGTTTTATAGTCTCGCGATCGAGGTAGCTTAGCTTCCGTAGCGCCCGGAACAGGCGATTCTGGCTGGTTAGCCAACCCCTTGCCATGTCCAGCGCGCCGAGCACATGCAAGGCGTCGACCCGTTGTGGGTCGTTTCCGGGTGGCAGCCGGTCGCTATGGGCGTAGCAAGCGGCCTCGCTTAGGTCGATGGGAGGTTTTGGCGGATGCCCAATTCTTCGCATCGCCAGCCATAGCTCGCGGACTTCATAGAGGCAGAGGCCGGGATAGAAGCCGTCGCATTCGTGGGAGATTATTTCCAATTCCAATTCACGAATCAGCGGTAGCAACTGTGCCTTTGTAGTGGCGGCCCTGATCCGGGTTTGTAGGGCGGTTGCAACTTGGCGACGCCGCGTAGGGCGGGACGCTGCTTTCTTTCGTTTCGGTGGGCTCTTGGGGCTCTTCAGGCTTTTTGCCACGTTCTCTTCCTTTCCCGCGATAGCCCGCCTGGAGTTCCCGGGCGTATACCCGAGTATATGCTTTTTGTAATAACTGTGTCAATCATCCTCGCTTACGGCGGGTTCATTCGTGCGATGCAAGGCACGGAGCGCCAATAGGTTGCGGCGAGTCCAGCCTTCTGTGTTATCGCGTGGCCGCAGTTCCGGCAGCCGCGGTACAGTGTAGTTACCCTATCACGTCTCCATGATATCCGAGACCGCCATGACGCCTTTGGAATCCGCCATCGCCGCCGTGAACACACAGCCCGTTGCCACAGAAGCGGCTCTGTTGATACAGGCCAAGTGCCGCGGCCTGCTGGCCGGTTACGCGCAGCGTTGGGCCACGTCGCCTTATATCCCCATCGAGGTCGAACACACGATCTCGGCGCCGCTCATGAATCCACAGACGGGCCGCCGTTCGCAGACCTTTCAAACTGCCGGCAAGCTGGACGTGGTGACCGTGCTGGGCGATCAGAGAATCCTGTTCGATCATAAAACGACGGGCAACAGCGTCGATGACCCCGACGACGCTTACTGGAAAATCCTGGTGGTCGAGGCGCAGGCCAGCCACTACATGCTTTTGAAGTGGCTGCTCGGAGAAAAACTGGACGGCGCGATCTGGGATGTCATCAAGCGGCCGGGAATCGCGCCGAAAAAGATTTCCAAGGCGGACCTGACCGCGATCCTTGAGACCCACATCTACTGCGGGCGCACGGTGTCGCCGGAAACGATGGCCCGCCTCGCTGCCGGCAACGACCGGGAAAACCTGGAGTTGTACGAGGCCCGCCTGGCCGAGGATTGCTCGGTGCTGCGGCCGGAATGGTACTTTCAGCGCCGCTCGGTGCCGCGGTTGGACGCGGAGCTTTTGGACTACGCCGGCGAGCTGTGGGACTCCGCGCAAATGGTGATGGAGTCGCGGCGTTTGCGGCGGTGGCCGAAGCATCCGGGGAGTTGCATGAGTTATGGTAGTCCGTGCGCCTACCTGGGCATTTGCTCGGGCCTCGATACGGCCGACAGCCCCAACTGGGCGCGTAAGCCGAAGGTACACGAGGAGCTGCCCGCGCTCGACGGCGACGGCCGCGACACGTTGACCTTCTCCTCGGTTCGCACCTACCAGACCTGCCCGCGGAAATTCTTCTACCGCTACGAATTGGGGCTGGAAAAAGCAGCCGCAGAAACGGCGGAGACGTTATTCTTCGGGAGTATGCTGCATGTCGGCCTCGAAGCATTCTGGTTATCACTGCTCCCGAATAATAACAACTCAGCCCCCGCCGCTCTTGAAGTGCCGACTTCCAAGGTTGATTGGTGAAAAGGAACTCGATGACTGCCACTTTGGTCAGGCCGTCCGCTCCCGCGGCGGCGAAAATCAGTTTGAGCGATTTCCGCAAAGGGTCGCCGAAGCTTCCGCCCCGCGTGGCCATGCACGGCCGCGCCGGCGTGGGGAAGACGGAGACGGCGGGCAACGCCCCCGAACCGGTGTTTATATTGTCGCCCGGCGAAACGGGCCTGCACGTTCTCCAAGACATGGGCCGCCTGGGGAGCGATATTCCCAACATCGAAGTCGCCGACTGGGCAACGTACATGGGCGCGATTGAAGCGTTGCGCACCGAACAGCACGGCCGGAAGACGCTGGTGATCGACACCATCAACGGGGTCGAGAAAATCGCCAACGTCCATGAGGCCAACACCAGCTACGGCGGCGACCTGTCGGCGCGGGGCTTCGGCAACTACCAGGCCGGGTATCGGTCGATGGTCGCGGGAATCTGGAAGCAGATGTTGCAGGCGTTGGATCGCCTTCGGGTTGAGCGGCAGATGATGGTCATCCTGCTGGCCCACACGATGGTCGGCTCGCACAAGAATCCCAGCGGCGACGATTATAACCGGTGGATTCCGGCGTTCGACGGCAAGCTGGCGTGGGACAGTTTATACGGTTGGGCAGACGTGGTGCTGATGGCCGATTTTGAAATCTTCACGCTGCGAACCAACTCCAACGACAAGAACTCCAAGGCCAAGGCAACCGGCGGCCAGCGGCGCTTCTTCCACACCCAATGGAACCCCGCCTGGGACGCGAAGAACCGGCACAACATGCCGGCCGAATTGGAAATGGGCGCCTCGGGGGCCGAGGCGTGGGCGAATCTGGCGAAGGCCATGCAGCCTTCCGCCGACGCAAAGTAGCGTCTGTTGTCGCGATTGTTGTTGTGATTGTCTCTGTTCAGAAAAGAGGTGTTGTTGATTATGAGTGATGCTCCGATTTATGAAGCTGGAATCTACACCGACGTGCCGATCATTTCGCAAGGGTTCGAAGTGAGCAGCGAGAAGGGGACTCCGGGGTTCTACCTGGAGGTCAACCCCGGCGGCAAGTACACCCGCAAGATCCAGTGGTGGCTGCCGGACGGTGACGAGGCCGCCATCGACCGCTGGATGCAGGGCCTGGAATCGTTGGGCCTGCCGCTGGAGCACGTCAACGCTCCCAGCAACCTCGATCCGCGGATTGAGGAGGGCCACGTCTCGTTTGTCGGCTACCAAATCTCGGCCGTCTGCAAACACGAGGTCTTCAAGGACAAGGTTCGCGATCGTTGGGAGGCTCCCTACTCGGGCCGCGCTCCCAAGCCCTTGGAAGACAGCAAGATTCGCATGTTGGATTCGCTCTTCGGCGCCAAGTTCAAGACGCGGCCGAAGATCACGGCGACCGCCAAGAAGCTCAACGCCGAGGCCGAGAGCGCCGCTGCCGGTGCGGGCGCTCCCTTCTAACGATGTGGGCAGCGCCTGCCGGCCGGCGTGAGTAGACCGGTTCCTTTTTTCTGCAACTGTCTCGTAGTCTGCGCGGAGGCGGTTTTATGGCTTTGTCTGACGAGGAATTCGACGAATTGGAGAAGCTGGTCGAACTGCTTAGCCCGGAAGAACTCGCGGAGTTCGCCCAGAAAGAGGGCTACGTCCAAGAGCCTTTCCAGGCCGTGATGGAGCGCCTGACGACCGCGGAGCAACTTTCCCGCCTTCGTTCGTTCGTCGGTGTTGCTCCTCGGTAGTCGCGTGTTCGCGAGCCCGCCGGTCGGCTTCGTAGGCCGGCTTTTTACGCGCCCCAGGAAGATGATGATGACGAATACCCCTCGCTATAAGTCCGCGGACGGCCGCGTGTTCACCGGCCTTTTCGCCCTGGATACGGAGACGGAGTTGTGCGCGGACCGCTCGCCCCATATCCCCCGGCTGGCCTTGGCGTCGGTTAGCGACGGTGACAAGAGTTTCCTAATCCATCCCGACGACGTGGCGGCCTTTGTGTTGGCCCACGACCGTGGCGAGATCGTGTTCCACAACGCGGCCTTCGATTTCTGGGTGATCGACGCCCACCTGCGCCGCTGGCACGCGAAGACGATGATGATTCCGTTGACGGGCACGCGGAAGGACATGGCCACGCAGATGCTTATCAGCCGCAGCGCCGACGCAATTGTGGCGTGGACGGCGCACCTTCGCGACGGCCGGTTCCACGACACGATGCTCCTGGACATGCTGGTGCGGCTGGCCTTCGGCCGCCAGAAGGCGCCGGACGTGGTGGCCCGCGACCTGGGGAAGCTGGCCGCCGAGTACGCCGGAATGACCTTGGACAAGAACGATCCCTACCGGCTGCGGTTCGGTGAGTTGATCGACGCGGATTGGGACAAGGCGGACCCCGGCTTCTTCGCTTACGCGGTGCCGGACGCCATCGCCACCGCCCGCTCGTACATCCGGTTGCGGGAGCGCGGCCTGGAGTTGATGCGGAAGTACCGCAAGCCGCTGCCGCAGGGACGGTTCGACATCGACCCCCAGGCCGTGGAAAAGTTCGGGGTGCTTTCGGAGCGCATCCAAGTGGGCGCCGCCATCGCGCTGGCGTCGATGACCCGCCTGGGACTGACCACCGATCCGAAGCGGCTCGCGGTCACCGAACACAACTACAAGGGCCGGATGGCGGAGATCGCCAAACGGCTCGACAACGAGTATCCCGGGCTTTTCACCCGCAAGAAGAAAACCGGCGAGCTGAACCGCACCAAATCCGGGGCGCCGCGAAAGTCGCACAAGGTGCTGGACTGCTGCCTGTTGCAGGCCGTGGCGGATATTCAGCATGCTACGACCGACCTGGTGGCGGTTCCTCGAACACCGAAGGGCAAGGTCGCGCACGCGCTCGATGCATGGGAGGAGTTGATCGGCCGCCATGCCTTCATTCGGCTCTGGGCCGACTACGAAAAGACGTCAAAACTTTGCCAGTTCCTTGCCAACTTCGCGCAGCCGATCATCCGGCCGCGCTACCAGACCTTCGTCCGCACCGGGCGAACTTCTTCGAGCGGCCCGAACATGCAGCAGGTGCCGCGGGAAGATGAGTTCCGCGAGATCATCGTGCCGGCGCCGGGTTTTGTGTTGTTGGCGGTGGACTACTCGTTCATCGAATTGGTGACATTGGCGGCCTGCTGCCAGGCCCGCTTTGGGTTCTCCAAACTCGGCGACGCGATCAAGGCCGGCATCGACCCCCACGCCTACACCGCGGCGATGCTGTCGGGCCGCAGTTACGAAGAGTTCGTGTCTTTGAAACAGTCCGATCCGAAACACTTCAAGCAATGGCGGCAGTCGGCCAAAGCGGTGAACTTCGGCGTGCCGGGCTGTTTGGGCGCGGCCAGCCTGGTGCAGTCGGCCCATAAGTCCTACGGCGTCGCCATGACCCTGGAGCAGGCGCAGGAATTCCGCGATCGGCTGTGTCAGCAGATATATCCCGAGTTGGATTTGTTTCTGATGGACCACAGCGTCCAAACGCTGGCCTCCAATCTGCGGGCCGGCACGATGGAAATGCGGACGGTGTTCCCCGGCGAAGACGCGGCCCGGATAATGGCGGCCGTGCGGCATATCGTGGCGGGCAACCCGTTCAAGAAGGACGGCACGCCGTACAACGAAGCCTGGGTGGAGAAGATTTGGTGCGACCTGCTCAAGGTGTGCCACAACCCCGCCCTGGTGCCGGCGATTACCCATCGCCTCGGCTCCAAGGAGCTTGAGGATCAATTGTTCTTCGCCTCGGTGGCGAACCTCACCGGGCGGATTCGGGCCGGCGTTCCCAAGCCCCAAGAGTGCAACACCCAATTCCAGGGCCTTGCCGCGGACGGCGCCAAGCTGGCCTTTACCGCTTTGATGCTGGCCGGATACCGCGTGGTGGGCTTCATCCACGACGAGGTGCTGATCGAACTGCCCGACGAAGGGGGCTACGTCAGCAAGTCCAAGGTGGACGCGGTGTGCGAAATCATGGTCCGCGAAATGGAGCGCGTGACCTACGGCATGCCGGTCGGCGTGGAGGCGACGGTGGCAACGTGCTGGAGCAAGCGGGCCAAGTTGCTCGTGGACGGCGACAAAATCCGGGCTTGGACCAGCCCGCCGCTGCCCGATCTGCCGGCCGCCGCGCGTCCCGTTGCCCGGGAGGAAGTGTTCGCATGACCCAGGTCGCCCATAACAAATACGACGGGTTCTGCGCCGCTTGCCGGCATCTTGTGCCGGCGCGGACGGGCTACACGGTTCAAGCCGGCGGGGCCGCCACAATCTACTGCGGCGATCACTACCACGACAGCAGCAAACCTCTGCGGGTGAACCGCAAGCTGACGATCGACGGCGTTCTGATTACCCCCTACGAACGCGAGAAGCTGAACCTGATTCGGGTTATGCCGGGCGCCAAGTGGAACCCCCAGGAAAAGCACTGGACGGTCAGCATGGATATTGGCGACCGGGCGCGGGTGTTGGAACTAGCCGATCAGATTGGCCTGTCCGTGCCGCCGGAACTGCGGCGGGTGGAAGAGTCCGACCAAGCCCGCGCGGCTCACAAGGCCGGACTCTACAACTTCCAGGTCGCCGGGGTGGATTGGTTGTCCAAGCGGACGAAGGCCCTACTGGGCGACGAAATGGGCCTGGGAAAAACGGTGGAGGCCCTGTGCGCCTTGCCGGAAGTCGCGATGGCCATTGTGATCTGCCCGGCCATCTTGAAGCCCAATTGGGCCAAGGAATGCGAACGCTGGCGGCCGGACCTGACGCCGACGATTGTGGAAGGCCGCGCCGGGTTCCGGCTGCCGGACGTGGGGGAAGTGCTGATCTGCAACTACGACATTTTGCCGAGTTGGCTGGAACCGGTCAAAAAGAAGGATGCCGCCGAGGATTGGGACACCGAGGTGTCGGCGACCCCCGAGGTGGTTGCCCACGCCAAGCAGTGCATCGTAATCGTCGATGAAGGGCATAAGGTCAAAAACCACCGCACGGCGCGCGCCAAGCGGGTGCGGGGCCTGGTCAAGATCACCAGCCGCGTATGGGTGCTTACCGGCACGCCGCTGGAGAATCGGCCCTTCGACCTGTGGGGCGTGTTGTCGGCGACCGGCATGGCCCGCGACGTGTTCGGCAGCTTCCCCAAGTTCGTGGCCCGCATGGGCGGCCGTCCCGGGCAATACGGCGGTTATGAGTTTGACGGCCCGGTCGATCCGATCGTTCCCGATCTCTTGAAGCGGGTGATGCTGCGGCGACTGCGGGCCGAGGTTCTTCCTGATCTGCCCAAGATCACCTACAGCACCGTCGTCTGCCCGTTGCCTGTGGGCCTGCGCAGCGATATGGACGCCTTATGGGCCAAGTACGGTCCGCTGATCGACCGCGACCGCGAATTGCCGCCCTTTGAAGAGTTTAGTGCCTTGCGGGCACAGTTGGCCGAGTCACGAATCGAGCCGGCGATCGAGTTGGCGGAGGCTTGTGAAGAGGCTCTTTGTCCGCTGGTGGTGTTTTCGGCCCACGTCGCGCCCGTGGTGACGCTCGGCAAGCGGCCGGGTTGGGCCTGCATCCACGGCGCCGTGGGCACCGACGATCGGCAGCGAATCGTCGATGCCTTCCAGGCCGGGCGCCTCCAAGGCGTGGCGCTCACCATCGGCACCGGCGGCTCGGGCCTGACCTTGCACCGCGCCTGGAAGGCGATCTTTCTGGACCTGGATTGGGTGCCGTCCCAGAACGAACAGGCGGCGGCCCGCCTCTGCCGCATCGGCCAGGAGTCCGACAAGGTGGAAGTGGTGCGGATGGTGTCCGATCACGTCATGGACCGGCACGTGCTGAGCCTCATCTCGTGGAAGATGGGCGTCATTGAAAGCGCTTTGAACGATAACGGCCGCCTTGCGGCCGTTCAGTAAGGAGGTGTCCCGTGGCCGGTGACTTGGAATACCCCCAGGATCATGAGTGTGCGTTGAAGGCGGACTACACGAACCTATCGAGCGTCGTCCACGACCTTGCCGGCGATCTTCGCATCCTGGGGCCGACGCTGCGGGAGCAGGGCAAACGGATCGAGGCTCTTGCCGCGGAGGTGCGCGAGGTTCGCGAGATGATTCGACGACTTGACCAGTTAGGAACATCAAGAACGTGAAAACGAAAGAAACCCTGAACCTGGAATTTCTCCGCCAGCGGTCGATGTTGGGTCGGTACTGGTATGTCGCCAGCCCCTACAGCAAATATCCGCTGGGCACGCGCCGCGCTTACCAGGACGTTTGCGAGGCGGCGGCGTGGCTGTTGAAGCAGGGCGTGCATGTCTTCTGTCCCATCGCCCACAGCCACCCGATCAGCACCTACGGCGGCATCGATCCGGAAAGCCACGACATCTGGCTGCCGGCGGATAAGCCCTTCATGGACGCGGCGGTGGGTCTGATCATTTGCGAGATGGAGTCGTGGGAGGATTCCTACGGCGTCGGATTTGAGATCGACGAGTTCTACAAAGCGGCGAAGCCGGTGATCTTCATGGCGTGGCCGCGGAAGGAGTAGAGTGTATTACCAGCGTAACAATGTATCCGTCTACCACGGAGACAACCGGGTCGTGCTCCCCACGTTAGGGCTCAACGTCTTCGACGGCGTTTGCACGGACTCTCCCTACGGCCTCGGCTTCATGGGCAAGCAGTGGGACCACGGCGTCCCCGGCCCCGAGTATTGGTCCGCGATCAAGGACGCGTGCAAGCCGGGCGCGGCGATGCTGGCCTTTGGCGGCACCCGCACCTATCACCGGCTGGCCTGCGCGATCGAAGCCGCCGGCTGGGAGATCCGCGACTGCCTGATGTGGCTCTACAGTTCGGGGTTCCCCAAGAGCTTGGACATCAGCAAGGCGTTGGACAAGCGGCAGGGGTTTTGGCGGGGCAAGGCCGGGGAGGTTGCCGGCCAGAGCGTGGCCATGAGTGGTCCCCATTATGAGCGGACTCCGAAGGGCGAGCCGATCACCGACGAGGCCCGCAAGTTCGACGGGTACGGGACGGCCCTCAAGCCCGCCTGGGAGCCGATCATCCTGGCCATGAAGCCGCTGGACGGCGACTTCGCCGCCAACGCGGCGAAGTGGGGCGTGGCCGGGCTGAACATCGACGGGGCGAGGATACCCGCCAACGGAGATAAACTGGGCGGCTCGGCGATCGGTCCCACCACGGCCGGTTGGGATCGACCTTGGAAACACGACGAGGAAGCCGTCGCGGCGCGTCGGGAGCGGAGTCGCTTAAACGTGGCGAAGGCCGAGGCGCTGGGTCGGTGGCCGGCGAATCTGCTCCTCGATGAAGAGGCCGCGGCCATGTTGGACAAGCAATGCCCGATCAGCAAAGCCAAGAAGGGGCGCGTGGGAAAAGTGGGAGGAAGCGGCTTTCCTGGCTTCACCGACCCCGATCGGGAGGGAACATGGCCCGATGATCCCGGCGGCGGTGTTTCCCGGTTCTTCTACTGCTCGAAGGCGAGCCGGAACGAGCGCAATTGGGGGCTGGCGGGGATGCCTGAACTTCCGGTGAGCGGGACGGGAAAGTTCCACCTTGCGGCCCAGCAAAACAATCACCCCACCGTCAAGCCGTTGGCCTTGATGCGCTACCTGCTGACGTTGCTGCGCACCCCCAGCGGCGGCCTGTTCCTCGATCCGTTTGCCGGCAGTGGCAGCACATTGCTGGCCGCGCTCCAGTTGGGCCTGGGATGCGTGGGCATCGAACTGGAAGAGGCGTATTGCCAGATCATCCGTGGGAGGCTGGAAGGATGTGTCCCGTGAAGCCGCGAAAGACCACTGAAAGCGTGACCCTCAAGGATTCGGGCGGCCGTCGCGAGTTTTCCACGGGCGCCGTGCGCGACGTGCAGGAGGGCAAGGGCCGCATGGACTTGCTGCCGATGCGCGCGCTGCGGGAAGTGTCGATGCTGTACGAAGCCGGCTGCAAGAAGTACGGCGACCGGAACTGGGAGAAGGGTATCGATTGCCACGCCTATGTCGATTCCGGCCTGCGGCACTTGAGCAAGTTCGCGGAGGGGCAAATCGACGAGCCCCACTTGGTTCAGGCGGCCTGGAACATCTTGTGCCTGCTGGATACGGTGCTCCGTATCCGCGACGGAAAACTCCCCACGTCGCTGCTGGACTTGCCGCTGGACGAGATCGCGCTGTTCTCGGGCAACCTGAAGAAAGACCGAAAGGCTGCGGAGCTGTAATGACTGCACCCGTTGTCTTTAATTCCGATACGGCACTCTCGGAACGCTTGGGGTGCCAAGGTTGCCGCGGCGCCGGACGCGGGGGGGGCGTGGGCAAATTGTTCTCCATATCCTGAGGGCCCGGTAAAGTGAGGGGAATGTGGCGAGATTGCTGCCATCCGGGAGGGAGAACGATTTTTCGAGTGGGCGGCGGGCTGAAGGTGCTTGACCGGCTCATTGTGCATCACGACAATGACCTTCACCGCGACCCGTAGGTTATAGTCGGAATCGCCATCACAAATAACTGCGGCGCCGGGGCGGCGGGCAGAGTCCGACGTTATCCCCAGGGAGACAAGCTCATGCCGAAAATCGTAAGCGTAATCAATCTAAAGGGCGGGGTCGCGAAGACAACGACCACTGTTCAACTCGCTGAATGCCTGACATCCGAGTTTAGCAAGCGAGTTCTTGTCATCGACCTCGACCCTCAGACGAACGCAACCATAGCGTTGATCCCGGAGGAGAAGTGGGAGGAACTCGACGACGCGGGCCAAACGCTTTACCAGTTGTTCAATGATAAACTGGAGAAAACGAACAAATTCCGTTTGGACGACGCGTGCCAAAAGGGAGTCTCAAACCTCCATATTCCCAGCCTCCATCTGCTGCCTTCCAGCATTCGGTTTATCGATATCCAAGACCGGATCTCGGAGATTCCAGCCAAAACTGGATACGCGCTCAATCCGATGGAGATCCTGAAAGCCGCGGTCCACCCGGTGCTAAAGGACTATCAGTACGTGCTGATCGATTGCCCTCCTAACCTAGGGTTCATTACCCGCAACGGGATTGAGATCAGTGATTACTACCTGATCCCCACTGTTTCGGATACTCTCTCGACCTACGGCATTCCCCAGATCGTCCGCACTATCGATCAGTTTACTAAGGAAAGGCATCTGGGCATAACGTGCCTTGGGCTGGTAATCACGAAGTTCGACAGTCGTTCCAATGCGCATGCACGGGGTCGGCGCAATCTTCCCACTCGTTTTGCGAAAATATTTGACGATCTTTGCCTTGAGCAGGCCCCCATCTTTGAAGCGGTCATGCCCCAAGCGAACGCGACATCAGAAGCGATGGAGTTCACGAACTCGCCCGGTTCCTTCAAGCGGAAGTACGGCTATTCCCGTTCCGGTGATCGGCCGCTCCACGAATACGTCACCGAACTCACCCGGGAATTCATGCACCATGCCCAGTAAGATGCAAAAAGATGCAGTTCTCAGCCGCCTGCGTTCACTCTTTGAGGCGGTCGCCGACGAAGCTAGCCGAAACCCCACTTTCTTTGCGCGGATCGAGAGCGTATTGCTTTCTCCTGAAGCAGTTGTAGCCACCCAGCAGAAGCCGTCGTCATTCGCCAGGGTTCCAACCCTGAATGTCCTTGAGATTTTGCACCGGGATGGCGTCGCCGCTGCAACGGAAGCGCTGGGCAAGCTCACTAACGATGAACTCGCGAAGCTCACGGTAGCAGACGGAACCAAGAAGCCTAAGGAAGCGAAGAGTATGGACCGTGCGGCCCTGATTGACCTTTTAATTCAGACAGCCGGAAACCGGTTGAGACAAGGCGAGTCGTTTACAAAAAAGCCGACCATCCCGGAAGAGCCGCAAGTCCGCAACGATGGCTAGCGTCGCGCGAAATGTGCATCGGAAACAACCCAAGGAGGCATCGTGGGCTTCGTAGTCCAATACCCGCTGTTCTTCATCAGCAAAGGTGCCGAGCTAGCGATAACTGACCTTAAACATGAATCCGCTGAAGCACACGCGAAAGCCATTCCGGTCTTTACGGACGAAGAAGCGGCGGAAGCGTTTCGCGACGAGTTTTTCCCAGGATGGAGATTAGGCACGATCCCCGACGAGCCATTCTTCGCCAAACTCCTGGCTGCCCTTACAGAGGATGTCTTCTGCGTCGCGTTCGATCCGTGGCGGATGAATACCCGGCCGGTGACGATCCCTATTAACGTGATGCTCGAACAACTGCGGGGAGGCGTGGAATAGATTCCGTGATCACCGACCTATATTCGTACCGATAGGGCGGCACTGCTGACCGGGGCTGACCGGGGCTGACCGGGGCTGAGTTTGGGTGCCACGGTTAGACTTCTCCGTCTGACGATAGACGAAGACGGGTTCGCCACGCGCGCGAAGCCAAGGGGCAGCTAGGCCGGAGACACCCCGCTGGCCGTCTTTCGCCACCGCTCGCCAATTGATACACTAACATCTTGCCCCTTGATCGCTGGGGCGGCCCTGGAGGGAGTAGGACCACCGGACCTGCGGCGGGCGGTGGGGCCGGGAAGAGCAGGATGCAGTTAGAGACGGCAACGGCAAATACCGAAGTATAGGTGCAATCTATGCCGCAAGTGGTCATCGAGAACCCGATCATCAATTCCCCGTTCCAGGAACCGCGGCGGCACTTCCGCTTCACCGACGAGGGCATCACCAACGAAATCGTCGAGACCCGGCGAGTCAGCCAGTATTTCGTTCCCATCGCCAAGCCCAGGAAAAAGGGTGCCAAGCAGCTTCAGTTCGACACTGAGTGGACACAGGACCGTATCGAGGAAAACGAACTCGTCAACCGGATTCGCTCTCGTGTGAGCCTGTGGCGGGAAGGTGGCTACGTCGGCGTTACGCCCACCACGGCCCGGCTGCTCGCCTACTGGACCGACACGAGCCGCGAAAAGAAGCTCTTCTTTTGTCAAATCGAAGCGCTTGAAACGACCATCTACATCACCGAGGCGGCCCGGAAATACGACCCCTGGATTGAAAACAGGCTTCGCGACGCGAACGATACGTCGAACCCCGGTCTACCCCGCACCGCCTTGAAAATGGCCACCGGCTCGGGCAAGACCGTCGTTATGACCATGCTCATCGCCTGGCAAACGCTCAACAAGCTCGCCAATCCACAGGATGCCCGATTTTCGGACACGTTTCTCGTCGTCACCCCGGGCATTACGATTCGCGACCGGCTGCGCGTGCTCCTGCCCAACGATCCGCAGAACTACTACCGCCAACGCGACATCATCCCTGCCGAATCGCTGGAGCAGCTTGGCCAGGCCAAGATTCTAATTACCAACTACCACGCCTTTCTGCCGCGCGAGAAGGTGGCCGCCGGCAAGCTTACGAAGGCGATCCTGGCGAAAGGCGAATCCAACGGGTTCACGGAGACGCCCGACCAGATGGTCCGCCGGGTGTGCCGCGAGCTTGGCAGCAAGAAGAACCTGATCGTCATCAACGATGAGGCCCACCATTGCTACCGCCGCAAGCCGGACGGCGAGGACGTGAAACTCACCGGCGACGACCGCAAGGAAGCCGAGGAACGCGATAAAGAGGCCCGCGTTTGGATATCCGGCATCGAGGCGGTCAAAGCCAAGATCGGCGCGAAGGCCATCTACGACCTGTCGGCCACGCCGTTTTTTCTGCGCGGCTCGGGCTATCCGGAGGGCACGCTCTTCCCTTGGGTTGTCTCCGATTTTTCGCTCATCGACGCCATTGAGGCCGGCATCGTCAAAGTGCCCCGTGTCCCCGTTGCCGATGACTCGATGACCGGTGACCAGCCGACCTACCGCGATCTGTGGCTCCGCATTCGGGAACACCTGCCCAAGCATGGCCGCAAGACGGAGGCACTGGGCGGCGAACCGAATCTCCCCGCCGAGCTTCAGGGGGCTTTGCACAGCCTCTACGGCAACTACAAAAAGTATTACCGCCTGTGGGAGCAGAACACCGACGCCAGGGCCAAGGGCATCACGCCGCCCGTGTTCATCGTCGTCTGTAACAACACGAACGTCTCGAAGATGGTCTTCGATTACATTGCTGGCTGGGAAAAACAGATCGGCGGGGCGACCATCGTGCAGGCCGGGCAATTACCCATCTTCCGCAACGACGACGAGCGCGGCGGCTGGCTCCATCGCCCTAACGCGATTCTGCTGGACAGCCAGCAGCTTGAATCGGGCGAGGGAATGAGCGACGAGTTCAAGAAAATCGCGGCGCGGGAAATCGAGGAGTTCAAGGCCGAGTACCGCATTCGATTCCCTGGCCGCGACGCCGAAGACCTCACCGACGAAGACCTGCTCCGCGAGGTGATGAACACCATCGGCAAGGCCGGAAAGCTCGGCGAACACGTCAAGTGCGTGGTCAGTGTCTCGATGCTCACCGAGGGATGGGACGCGAACACCGTTACCCACATTCTGGGTGTCCGGGCCTTCGGCACGCAGCTTCTCTGCGAGCAGGTGGTGGGGCGGGGACTGCGACGGATGAGCTACGCCGCCAACGAGCAGGGCAATTTCGAGCCGGAGTACGCCGAAGTTTACGGCGTGCCCTTTTCGTTCATCCCGTGCAGCGGCTCGACCAAGGAGCCTAAGCCCGGCCCGCTGCCGACCCGCGTCCGCGCGTTGGAAAGCCGCAATGCCTGTGAGATCACCTTCCCCCGCCTGCTCGGCTACCGCTACGATGTGGCCGGCGAGCGGCTGAATGCCGCCTTTACCAAAGATTCCCAGCTCTCACTTTCGACGGCCGACATCCCAACCAAGACCGAGAATGCCCCCATCGTTGGCGAATCGAGCATCCACACACTGGACGACTTGAAGCGCCGCCGGCCGAACGAGGTTGCGTTCTTGCTGGCCAAGCTGACGCTGGAGAAATACTTCCGAAGTGACGGCGAGAAGCGAACGGACCGCCCTGCTGATCATCGCTTCGATAGCGAAGTGCAAACCTGGCTCTTTCCACAACTGCTCGGCATCGCCAAGCGTTGGTTGGCCGAGTGCGTGAAGCTGAAGGACCACACCTTCCCGCAACTGCTGCTGCTCATCCAGTTCGCCCACGACGCGGCCGACCGCATCTACAAAGCCATCGTCGCGTCCAGCGATGGCACACCCGCGCTGAAGCCGATCCTCCGCCCTTACGACACGCTCGGCTCGACGCGCTACGTCGATTTCGACACGACCCGCGCTGTTTACGCCACGCGCGAGGACAAGTGCCATATCTCCCACGTCGTGGCCGACACCGATTCCTGGGAGCAAAAGCTCGCCCAGACGCTTGAGGACATGGACGAAGTGGTCCGCTACGTCAAGAACCAGAATCTCGGCTTCAGCATTCCCTACACCCTCAACGGCGAAGAGCGGCAATACTATCCGGACTTCATCGCCTGTATCAACGACGGCCACGGACCGGATGACCTGTTGAACCTGCTGGTGGAGGTCACGGGCGAGAAGAAGAAGGACAAGGCAGCCAAGGTGGCCACAGCCCGCACGCTCTGGGTGCCCGCGGTGAACAACCACGGCGGCTTCGGCCGCTGGGCGTTCATTGAAATCGTCGATCCCTGGGATGCCCAAAATGCAATCCGATCGACTCTGGGAGCCTCCGATGACTGACCAAATTGAGGTTAGCAGACCGCTCATCGAGCCGATCTACTCGCAAACCGATCCCAATCAACCGATTAACCTGGGTCGGGTGGCAATTCAGGTCGATCATCAAGGCACGGCGTACCGGGAGACAGCCGACGTCACGATGAACTTCGTGCCCGACGCTGGGCTAGAATTCGCCGTAACGTTCGAACGCGAAAACCCGTCGCTCGCCGCGGGGTTGTTTCACGCGGGCTGCGCATTAAAGCTGATGTTGCCGGACAGGCACGTAACAGTTGACGCCGTTTGCGTTCGCGCGGGCGCTGGCGGGGCGGTCGTAACGCCGACGCGGTTGCCCGTCAACGTAGCACCGCCATCGGCCGCCATTTCTGCGGCAACGTTTCATTTGTTCAACTTCCCAGAGTTCTGGGCCCCGGACGACTATACCCTTACGTGGGATGAACCGGGGCTGAGCCACTCAAAGCGTTGTGACCGGGTTGTGTTAAGGGCGGATGGCTGGAACGTTACCGTCGCGGCCACGGACCGGACGGACGAGATGACGAAACGATTGGAGTCGCAAGGCGGCTACGTAATCACGCACATGGGGAGAATCACGCGTGACGACGAATCCACGTTTTCCAGCGGGCAACTCGACGACCTGCTAACCTGCTTGCACTATTTCCTCTCGTTTGTCTCGGGCCGTTGGGCCGGCGTCGCGATACCGATCGGAATCGATCGCGATGGGAATCGCGCCTTTGAGCAATGGGGTATGCGATGGACCGCGGCTGGCCCCTGGAACGGCCTGTCCTCGTGGTTCGACAAATTTAATGGCGAAGCACTCGCTCTGGTCTTTCCTGGCTTCCGTTCTCTCTGGAATGATGCCCTCTGGCGCGAGCCTTTGGCAAGCGCGCTCTATTGGTATTTGGGCGCGTCTGACCCTGGTGTCGGGATCGGTGTCGATACCGGTTTGATCCTCGCTCAGACGGCGTTGGAATTGCTTGCGTGGAACCATTGCGTCCGTGACCGAAAGATGGTCTCGCCGAATGCGTTTAAGCGTGGTGGGCTCCCCGCCGCGGACAAGCTGCGGCTGCTGGCATCGTCGTTGGACATTCCGAAGGAAATCCCGTCAGCACTCCCCGCATTGCTCGGAAGGCCGGGAAAGAAGTGGGAAGACGGTATGCACGCCATAACCGGCATCCGCAACTCGCTCGTCCACCCGGGCAGCCAAGCAGAATTGCGAGACCCGTGCTATGAGGCGTACAAATTGTCGTTGTGGTATCTCGACCTTACTCTTCTACACCTTTGCGCGCACAACGGCAATTATGCCAATAGGCTGGTCCCTGGGCGCGCGGTGGGCACGGTCGCGCGGGTCCCTTGGGCCGAGAACGAATAATCCGAAAATCGCGATGAGGAACGAGGTTTCAAGGAAAACGAAGTAATGGCCAAGAAACGAACCAGCCCGAAAAGCGGCCCCACGCCCGTCGAATCGATCCGTCACAAGGATAAGCGCAAAAACATCCCCACCGAGGAGCTGCGCGACTTCGTGGCCGAGGAGGAGCATGCCCCCAAGACCATACTCTATCCACGCGACCCGTCGCTCGATCCGCAGCTTGTCTGGAAGGGGAAGGACCAACAGGACCAGGAAGACTTGGCCGTTCCGGTGGTGCCCATCTACATCCAGGAGAAGATTCACCCACAGGCAATCATTGAGGACCTGCCCCGCACCGAGCAGTCCGGCGACCGCCAACTCGACTTTTTCGCCGACTTTAACGGCCTGCCCGACGAGTTCGACCAGCGCGTGGACTTCTATCATCACGAGGGTAAGTGGTCCAACCGCATGATCCTGGGCGACTCGCTACTGGTGATGGCCAGTCTGGCCGAGAAGGAGGGGCTGAAGGGCAAGGTGCAGTGCATCTACATTGACCCGCCCTACGGTATCAAGTTCGGCTCGAACTGGCAGGTCAGCACCCGCAAACGCGACGTGAAGGACGGCAAAGCCGAGGATGCCAGCCGCCAGCCGGAACAGATCCGCGCGTTCCGTGACACCTGGAAGCTGGGCATCCATTCCTACCTGGCCTACCTCCGCGACCGGCTGGTGGTGGCTCGCAACCTGCTGACCGAGACAGGGAGCGTCTTCGTGCAGATCGGGGATGAAAATGTGCACCTGGTAAGGTCCGTGTTGGATGAGGTGTTTGGAAGTGAGAATTTCTGCTCGCAAATCACGCTCAATAAAGCAGCCGGCCAATCAAGTGAAATCTTGGCAAGTGTAAATGACTATTTGATTTGGTACGCGCGAAGCGCCGAGAGAGTGAAAACACGGAAACTCTTTACGGAGAAGCCAGCGATCGAAAACCCCGCCTTCCGCTACATTTGTGTCGAAACGCCGGATGGGAGGGTAATCGACCTAAGCTATGCCCAGAAGACCGGCGCTGCGCCTATGCCCGAAGGTGAGATTCTCCGCCTGGTAATCCTTCATTCTCAAACAGGGAGCGAACAATCTCGCTTTCCTTATCAGTTCTTGGGCACGATGTTTACGCCGCCAGGCGCTCGAGGATGGTCCACAAATCGGGATGGGTTGAGAAAAGTGGAAGCAGCGCAGCGTATGTTTGCGTTTGGCAAGAACCTCAATTACAAGAGATACCATAAGGACTTTCCGTACCGGGAAATAAACAACCTTTGGAATGACATTAGGTCCGGTGGATTCCAGGACGAGAAGATCTATGTTGTGCAAACACAGGCGGGCGTCATCGAACGTTGCGTCCTGGTGACCACCGACCCCGGCGACTTAGTTCTCGACCCGACCTGTGGCAGCGGAACCACGGCGTATGTGGCCGAGCAGTGGGGCCGACGCTGGATTACCTGCGATACCAGCCGCGTAGCCTTGGCCCTGGCCCGCACCCGGTTGATGGCGGCCAAGTACCCCTACTACCTGTTGGCCGATTCGTCCGCCGGTATCCAGAAAGAGGCCGAACTAACCGGCAAGATGCCGCCGCCGCACAAGACCGAAGGCGACATTCGTCAAGGCTTTGTCTACAAGCGAGTGCCGCATGTCACACTGAAATCCATCGCCAATAACCCGGAAATCAAAGAGGGTATGACGCGGAAGGAGATCGATGCGGCCATCATCCGGCACGCCGAGACTGAAATACTCTACGACCAGCCCTCCGAGGACAAAAAGACTATCCGCGTTAGTGGCCCATTTACCGTCGAAAGCCTCTCGCCGCACCGCGTGCTATCGACCGCCGACGAAAACGTGGACGGAACCGCCCCACAACAAGAGGCGCAACGGGAGCAGGACTTTGCCACGATGATCCTTGACAACCTGCGCAAGGCGGGGGTGCAGAACACGAAGAAGGCCGAGCGGCTCAAGCTCGACTGCCTGGCCCCCTTCGCCGGCAAGTGGATTCACGCCGCGGGCGAATATACCGATGCGGATGGCAAGACGAAACGAGTCGCTGTCTCCATCGGCCCGGAGCAGGGCACGGTCGGCCCGCAACAGGTGAAAGAGGCCGCCAAGGAGGCCGTGCAAGGCGTCGGCTTCGACCTGCTGCTGGTCTGCGGCTTCGCCTTCGACCCGCATGTCTCCGAAGAGGTCAAACGCTACGGCACGCTAACCGTGCTGCCCACGCGGATGAACCCCGACCTGGCAATGGGCGATGAGTTGTTGAAAAAGACCGGTGCCGGCAACCTGTTCATGGTGTTCGGCGAACCCGACGTGGACATCAAGAAGCAGAAGGACGGCAAACTCACCGTGGTCATTAAGGGTGTGGACGTGTACGATCCGACCACCGGGCAGATTCGCAACTCCTCGACCAACGACATCGCCTGCTGGTTCATCGATACCGACTACAACGGCGAGAGCTTCTTTGTGCGCCACGCCTACTTCGCCGGCGCGGAGGAACCTTATGAAAAACTGAAGCGCGCCTTGAGGGCCGAAATCGACGAGGCCGCCTGGTCGGCGCTCTATTCGACCACCAGCCGGCCCTTCGACCCGCCGGAGACGGGCAAGATCGCCGTGAAGGTCATCAACCACTATGGTGACGAGGTGCTGAAAGTCTTTGGCGTGGTGTAATCGGTTTGCGACCATTAAGCGGCGGCTGACGAGTAGTGGTAATGGTTTGCCCGAAAAGACGGGCGATTGGCACTACGGGAATCGTTTTCACATTGTCAAGTGATTGATATGACGGACACCGAGATCTTCAACCGGTTTATTTACCCGCGCTACGGCACCCCTTTGGATCGCCGTATTTACGCTGGAACTCCAGCCGAGCGACTTTTCGACAGAATCGAGAAATGGGCGCGGGGATTAATCTCCAGTGCGAGAGAACACGTCGCATGCCTCCCCGAAATCCATTTCGACTACGTTTACAGCGGCGTCGTCAACGCGTTCGCCTTCAAATCCGAGGGACGGTACTTCATCGGCGTCACCACGGGCACCCTTTACCTGCTCCAACTGGTATTCGGTCGAATGCTCGCGGATTCACGCCTGTTTCCAGAAATCGGCAACCCCGGCGAGGAAGCGGACGACTTGCCGCCACTAACGGGATATGTCCCGGACGCCCAGCGGATGTTTGAGGCCGAGATCAAACCGATCAGGCCAAGGACCGATCCCCGCTGGTTGTACTCATGTCACTTGCTCACCCAGGCTATCCATTTCGTTGTAGGCCACGAACTCGCTCATATCTCCCGTGGTCACGTTGACTACTTGGCGTCTAAGGGGGGGCCGGCCTTGATTGCGGAGCTGACGTCGAGTCAGGACGACTGCGACGGAGTGTTTGAAATGCAAGTCATGGAGGCCGATGCCGACATGCGTATGATTGGCTCCTGCGCCCAATCCATTGAACTGACCCTCGCAGCGTCCAATCTGGCTCAGCCGCCTTGGACGTCGTCCCGTCTCGAACTGGGGGCTCTAATCTACGATTGGGCCTTTGCCATGAATTCCTTGTTTCGGCTATTCGGCGATATCCGTTTCAATGCCCCGGACCTTAGAACGTTTACACATCCGCCATTTCCACTCCGCCGCGCCATGGCAACGGCGATTGCCTACGCATTCTTATCGCAGAAGCGGCATGACGTGCGGCAAGACGCGGTGCTCAAGCCGTTGCGTTCAGCGATGGAATATTCCGAAGTTGCGTTCGCGACAATCCTGGGCGAAGACGTATCCGCGGGTGGATTATCGGACGCCTACCAGCCGTCGGGCCGAGAGCACCACAATCGTCTCATGGAATGCTGGCACGGCGGGCTCCGTGATCGGATTGCGCCGTTCGCGTATGAACGAGATCCGGACCAGGCTGTCGATTTTCCACCCGACATGCCGGCGGGTGACACTGCTCAAGGGAGTTGAGTTCGGGTGCCACGGCTAGAAACTCTTGAATTCGACGGGGCCGCCGCAATTCGGGCAAAAGTACCACCACGTTTCACTGGTGGATTTTAGCAAAAGCCGGGACTGGGCTTCGTATTCATAGCCGCAGCAATCGCAAGACAGAGTGAAAACTTCCGGCAGCTTCGGCGGTTTGCTGGCAGAACCCCCGAGGGGGGGTGTAGTAGGCTGTTGTGTGGCCATGCGAGGACTCCTGACAGGGGAGATCGGTAGATCTCCAGGGGTGCCTTCTCTTCACGGCCGAGCCCAGTGATTTCTACGCCGTCGATTGCCGACGGCGTAGGAATAAAAAGGCGCGAATGCGCCCGCATTTTTTGCGACGCCGTCCGCGAAGATCTGGCGAACGAAACCCGAAATGGGCTTTCAGTCGCTTCGATCATGAATTTGTAATGAGTCATAAGTCACGCAAAATTTTAATTTTCAACACTAGCCGTCATTAATGTAAACTACCGCTTCATTGGCAAAAAAACTGATTTTGATCCGTCGCTATGTCATCGTGTTTCTCCTTCTCGCGGCATCTTTTACTGATAATCGAACCATCCGCTTTTGACAACCAAAGTCGTTTCGTGGCGCTAAGCCATGCTTACCTCCAATCAAAACGTGCCAAGCCAACTAATGTGCCGTTCCCACGGCTGTCATTCTCTTGCGCCCCGATCAAAAAGTCAAGCAAGGGAACAGCCAGCCGCTCTTGGCAAAAATCGGTATAGGCTGTGGGCATACACCCGGAGGACCAGAGGTGGTCGGTCGCTACCTGACGGGTGCAGGAAACGCGGTGGGCGTGGGGATCAGTGATCGGTTGCGAAATTAGCTTCGTAACCACCCGTAACCAGCGGGCGGCGCTACTGCGTCACACGACGCGCCGCAAGCCATTCGTCCAGATCGGCCTTGCGGTAGAAGATCCGCGAGCCCACGCGGATAAAAGGGATGTTGTAGCGATGCGTGCTGCGCCAGGTGGCCAGAGTGTTGGGCTGGACGCCGATGTAGGCCGCCGCTTCGTCGTTGGGGAAATGCTCGCGCTGAAGGCTCGACATATAAGATATCCTCGCATCGATGGATAGGAAAACAGGACCACGGCAGCAAGCCCAGAGGGCTGTGCGTCCAACCCTGTCAAGGATAAACGCTTTGCCGGACCTGCGGCCACAGCTTCTGCCACGAGCTTTTCGGAACCACAACAAAAAACCCTCGGCGGTAGTCCCGAGGGTTCGCGTCGGCCGGGCGGTGATCGACGGTCAGGGCTTCGTCACTTCCGCCTCGATCACCTTCGGCCTGCTGGCCTCGATCATCGCGGTGGTGGCCTTATCGACGCTCTCACGCACCGGGTCGAGTTGCAGCCGGCTGTAGACCTGGGTGGATTTCAGATCGGCGTGGTTCAGGCTCTTGCCGATCACGGCCAGCGAGGCGCCCAGCGCCGCCTGCCAGCTTCCCAGCGACCGCCGCAGGTCGTGTACGTGCAGATCGATCGACTTGGGATCGGGAAGTTCATGCTGGCACTTGGGGCAATTCTCCGGGGCCTCGACGGATTCACCGCACTCCGGGCATTTCGGCTGCTTGAACGTGACGGGCGCGTCGCACTTGGGGCATTGCTTCGGCTTGCCCCCGGCCATTTCGCCGCACTTGGGGCAGGTCCGCATGGCGGCCAAAACCCGATTCCACGACTTGCGGCAATCGACGATATGCCCCTCAATCCGATCGGAGGGGAAGACCCACTCGCACCCGTTGGCCGATTCCAGCCGCTTGTTGAGGATCGCCAGCACCGGCGGGGCCAGCGCCACGACGTTGGGCCGCTTGTTCTTCGCCTTGTCGGCCGGTATGTGCCAGACAGCGTTGGCCATGTCGATCTCCTGCCAGCGCATCGACGCCACGACGCCACGGCGGGCGCCGGTGAACAGCGCGACCATGTAGAAGTCGGTCCAAGGCTCGCCTTCCGCCGCCACGGCGTTGAAAAACGCCGCCATCTCGGCCGGCAGTAAGAACCGCTCCCGGCTCCGCTCCGCGAAGTTTTCCACGTCCTTGCACGGATTCGGGCCGGCGTACCCCACGGCCTTGGACGCCTTGCTGTACATGGTCGCCAAGAGCGCCTTGCAGCGGTTGGCCTGGATCGGGCCATGATCCTTGGCCATGGCGCCGTGCCACTTTGCCACCACGGTTTGGGTGATTGCCGAGAGACGCTTGCGGCGCAGGTCCGCCATGTACTTGTTGTACTGCCGCTCGTCGTCCTTCCAGGTTCGCTTGCGGGGCTTGGCGTGCAGTTCCAGGTACGATTCCCACAGTTCGGCGAGAGTGGCCTCCTCCCGCTGTCGCCGCCGTTCCGCGGCGGGATCGCGGCCTTCCGCCATTTCGCCCACCTTCGCCCTCGCCGCCTTCTGCGCTTGTTCGACGCTCATGACGGGGAATTTCCCCAGCAGGATTCGCACCGGCCGCCCCTGATGCCATCGGTACACGTAAAACGTCTTCGCACCGCTTGCCATGACGCACACGGCCAAACCTTCGACCTTCGTGTCGTAGACGTAGCGGCGGCCCTTTGCGGGCTTGGCCACGGCGACAATAGCGGTTTTCGTAAACGCGGTTCGGTTTTGAGTTTCCATCGTATTCCCCTTCACGATTCGAATTCCCCCCGTTTGATCTCGCGCATAGCACCGGCTTGCGACCTTCTGAGTCAGGTTTAAAGGGTGTTTGGTGCTATGCTGGTGCTATGCGCCGGATCGAACGGGGTGAAATGGCCTGTTACTGCGTGCTATGGATTATATCGATAATCCTCGGGAAATACAGGGATAAAGCATGTAAATATCAGAAGATCGACCCCCATCGAAGAAGGTAAAAACAGCCCAGATTCCGAATGGGGTTCAGAAGGTCGCAAGTTCGAATCTTGTCGCCCCGACTAAGAAAAGCCTTCCGTAGCAATGAGTTACGGAAGGCTCTTTTGTTGCGCTGATAAGCCAATTTGCCACCGTGCAACCCCGGTGCAACCCCGGAAAACAAACAACGCTGGGTTTGCCGTTGATCCAAAACCTGCGGATGCACGACCTGAGACACAGTCTCGGCAGTTGGATGGTGGCCGGTGGCGCGTCGTTGCCAATGGTGAGCGGGGCGCTAGCCCATCTCGACGGAAAGACCACGGCCGTTTACGTTCGACTGAAACTCGAACCCATTCGAGCGGCCGTCCAGAGCGCCACCGACGCCATGCTCGCAGCAGGAAACATGCTGCTGACCTCGGACGCCAACCAATCCGAAGGCAAAGACGGTGGGGGCAACGCTACTCTTTCTCCCCCAGCCACTTCTTGACTTGGGGCATGTCGGATTCCACAGCCTTTGCAATGTCTCGGAGGTTTGCGCCTTCCGAGCGCATTCTGCAAGCCTGGGCTTTTCGACGTTGAAACGATTTGACCCGGCAGTTGACCGTACAAAATAGCTTATCACTCGGAACTGCCCGTCGATTCGTCCGTGGACCAATCTCAAAAGGTTTACCACACATCTTGCACCGGTGGTAGTCCCTGTGCTCGATAACCGACACCGCGAGTTGAATCCACAGCACAGCGAGCAGGTTCGTCACTTGGACGCGAATAGCTAATGGACTGCTAGGGGAGCGGTCAACGCTGATGGCAACGCCGCCGTACGTGGTTTCGGCCTGAATTACGAGTCCAAGCAAATCGGTAGCTCGTGCGAGCAGATCGTCGCGCTTGCATGGCCCATGGTGCCAGTGGCGGGGCACATCCATCCAGATCTTTTCCGCGAGGGGCGTCTGCCTGAGTGCCCAGCCTCGCAGATTCTTCTTCCGTCCGAACTCTTGGGCAACATACTCCTGAAATGCTTGCCCGCCTCCTGTAAACGCGGAGAACTTCCAACCATGCAACTTCAATTCCTCGGCGAGAGATCGCTCATTCTCGGGGATGTAGTTTTCATCCGCGTCGATTAGGGGGGTCTTGACTTCATAGAAGTAAAGATACTTTTCCAGGACCACCTTGTTTTCTGAGCAGATTGCATCGCCCAACTCGATTGCCGCACGCATCAAGCGCACTTCCTTCGGGATTACCAAGACGACCGGGGCGAATTCGTGAAAACCACCATATTGGTTACAGAAGCGGAGTATCATTTCGCGAAAACGCCCGATCTCCTCCGGCGCCGGCTCTCGGTCTGGCCAAGGATAGGGTTCCAAGTCGGCAAAGACGCGAAACAGCGCGGGCTCCTCTGCGAACGGGTCATAGAAGCGGTACACGGCGGTATCTAGCCTATCGCTGCCCTCGTCGGACTTCGGGCAAACGAGTGTGTCTTGGGCGGGATCGTTTTCCCGTCCCAACCATTCGTACCCCGGTTTGTAAACCGGAATCTTGGCGTAAAAATCGGCCATCTGTCATTCCATCGATTTACGGGTGCATTTACGGTAAATATAACTTTTATCGTTTGACACGTCAAGCAGGATCGATAAGATCGAATTACGGTAAAGCACTTAACCACCGTAAACGAGATTCTAGAACCACAGACCACGGGAAGAAACGACATGGCTGCGGATATTGCTCAAGTGCTGACCCGGCAGCAGATTGCCGACCAAATGCTGACTTGGCAGCAGACTGCGGAACTGCTGAACATGCGGCCGCAAACGCTGGCTGTCTGGGCGATGAGCGGGAAGTTCCTGCCGTTTGTCAAGTTGGGCCGCACGGTGCGCTACCGGCTCTCGGACGTCCAGAAGCTCATTGAGCAGCGAACGGTCGGCGGCCAAACCTGAAACTGGGAGATACCCAGCGGATCGAGGGCTCACCGCAAAACGGCGGCGAACCCAAAAACAACAATGTCCGACGAATGGCGGGCATCGACGCAGGACGGCGCTAAATAAAAAAGGGCCACCAGGGGCATCCCCAGCGGCCGTGATTCCATCCCAGTCTAAGTTCACCGCATGTCTTCCTGGCGCGGGTCAGCGGTGACCCTAAACCCATAACGGAGATAGTTCCATCAATCTCTTTATAGGCGATTTCCTCCTGACCCATAAGAGGGTACTTGCTTCCTCTTGCTTCTCACAACTGTCGGCATCGGCGTCCACACGAATCCCGCTGCCATCGGCCACGGCCTTGCCGACGCTGATGTCCACGGGCCCCGTGACGCCGCTGGCCACCATCATTCAGACGAGTGGGCGGCTCACGATTTGCCGGCAGGTCGCGGCGTTCACCGGCAGCGTAGCTGTTGGGCGCGGTGTCCCGCGTCTCATTCTTCCCCGCAAGAACGGCAGAGCCACGGTGCTGGTGCCGCTGGTGGCCACGGAGATCCCGGCGCCGGCGACCACGGCCATCACGGTGCCGGGAATTGTGCCGACGCTGATGCCTTGCTATACGCGGCCCTCGGTCTGCCGATGGATGCCGGTGCCTGTGTTTGTGACCCAGCTCTTGCCCCAAACCGAAATCCGCGCGCCGCCCATGGCCAAGACGAATGTTGGTGGGTAGTTCACGATTCACAAGAGACCGCACGGGATTATCGGAGAGGTGATCTCCACCCACGGCCCTTATCTGTTTTGGAGTTTTGCAATGAAGACCAAGAAAAGTCGAACGAGGAAAGTTGAGGTCCGCCTGAGCCTTCGGCCCTACGAGCTTTCTACGTTACGGTTCGAGGTTCCGGCCGACGCAAATGATGACGAAGTCATGGACATCGCAGAAGATTACCGCGCCAACCTGGGCGATTTGGAAATTGCCGACGCTCCGATTGAATACGACATCGACCGATTGACGCAAACCGCACACGTGGGCGCCAGGTTCGTTCGCGGCGACAAAGGCAAGCTCGTGCTCGCCAAGAAGCCGCTGGTATAACGCCCAACACGGCCGACAATTCGGCCCCGATTGTGGGTAAGGAATGCCCGGAGCATTCGCAGTTCTTGATCGCTGTCGGGCACGGAAACCCGTCCGCGGTCACGTCTTTAACATCATCCTCGTTATGAACGGCTGACCATGAAAAAGACATCTCCCAAGAACAGAAGAGCCAGCAAACCCTCCGCTCATCCCCAGCGGCCCGCCGCAGCTCGTTCCAAGCCCAAGACGGTCACGAACGCGGCCGGGCGCTCCGTCGCGGACCTCGGCCCCAGGCGGGTGGTAATGGCCGCTGTGCCGCCGGGGTCAGCCGACAACATAAACGAACGGATCGGCGAGATCCACAAAGTGGCCCTCGGCGCCATCCGCTGTGCCAAGGCCACGGTCGAGTTCGCCCGCACCGCCGGCCAGCGGCTCGTCGAGGCCCGTGCGGCGCTCGGCAACCAGGGGTTTGAGCACTGGGTGGATCGGACCCTGGCCATCACGCCGGCGGATGCCAGGGGCTTGATCGACTTCGTCGCTGACCCCGAGGTGGCAACGGCCGCCATCTCGCCCACCGACGCCGTGACGCTGGCGCAGGTCGTCGAGTTGGTCCGCCGCCTGGACAAGCAGTTCTAGTGATGTAGTCATCAATATCCAGTGGGAGAACAATCAGTGAAACGATTTAGCCGCATCCTGAAGTGGCAGATTGCGAAACTCAAGGAGCATCCGCGCCAGCGGGAACTCTTCCGCACGCTGCCTGCGCATGAGTTGGCGGCCATGGCCGGCGACATGGCGAAGAACGGGCTCTCGCATCCGATTGAAATCCTCCGGGACGGCACGATCAGCCGGGTAGTCGGCGTCGATGGGGCGGAGGCGATGGTAAGTCTCGCCAAGGCGAGGCTTGGCTATCGGAGTTGCCAAGTTGATTTCCGTGTCGGCGACGTCCGGTGCTTGGAGCGTTTGGGCGTCTGCTCAGAGGTCTTCGATGTCGTTTATTCTTCCTATGGCTCCTCCCGTGTGTTGCGCGGCGGCTACTGGCACTTCGATTCGTCCTCCTGCCGCTCGGCTTATCGTTACCCCTACACGCCCGCCTCCCATTCCCACCACCATGGCTTCCGGGTGGTGGTTGGTCGGTAGGTTGGTTTTAACGGGCCAATCGTTGCCAAGGCACGCCGAAGCGGATCGGAACGGTTACCCGCACTGAGGAAGCGGGCATTGATGCCGGACGGCCCGGCGGCCGCGTAGGACCGCGGGCTCGCCGGGGCGGCCTTTTCCCTATTCTTCTGCACTGAGCCGCCGATCAGCCGGGCCACCGTCGAATTCGGCTCGTCGCACTTCCCGACCATGGCGGCCAGGTCGGTGACCCAAACCAATCGCCAACCCATCGCACGCGGCTGGACTGTTCGAAATTTCCGCCGGTGCCTTCCAGTTCCGTCACGCTGGTGGCCGTTCCCAGCAGAGCTACCAGGTGGCTACCGGCAGATGGTCCGCAAGCACCGATGTGGTCGGGATCGAGGTGGTACTTCGCAGCGTCCGCCCGCAGCCGAGGTATCCCCAGACCAGAAGAACGGCTACCGCGGTTCCGTAGGCAGGATGAGATGTCATACCGTTGCTCGGGTGTCCGCTACTTGAATATCTCATTGAGGAACACATTCATCGCTTCCCACGAGCACTGGTGCACTTGTGCATTGTATTCGGCTGCCTGGGGCCTGTCGTTGTCGAAGGTGCTCCACCCGTATTCGACGGTCCTTGCCAAGAGTAGAATGGCCCACGACCGGCAACACACGGATGGAGCGATTCAATGGCTAAAAAGAAGAAGCCAGCCCACAAGACGCACGAGCAACAGCCCCTCCCGGAGCTACCGTTGCCCGACCGGAGAATGGAGTACGCCTGTACCATCGCGAGGCACAACGACGAAGGCCCTCTCCCAACCGGGCAACCGACTGAGAAAGGGTCGGCCCACCGAAAGGAATCAGAGATGAAACAGCTTTGCCGCCTGGCACTCGCTCTCTTGTTGCTCGCCGTGAACTCCGCAGCGGCAGTTGAGCGTATCGTCGCAGTCCGCGACGATGCCTCGTTGCGAACGGCCGTCAAGAGCGCGCGGCCGGGTACCCATATTCTTATTGCACCGGGACGCTACCGGCCGGGCGTGTGGGTCGAAAACACACAGGGCACCGCCAATGAGCCCATCATCATCGAAGGTGGCAATCCCCAGCACCCCCCGCTGTTCCAAGGTGGCTCCGAGGCGTGCCACTTTGCCGGTTGCTCCTACCTCACGCTTCGTAACCTGGCCATACAAGGTCAGACCGAGAACGGCCTCAACCTCGACGACGGCGGCAAGTACGACAAGCCCGCCCACCACATCGTGCTGGAGAAGATCCAGGTGTCGGACATCGGCCCGCGCGGCAACCACGACGCCATCAAGCTCTCCGGGGTGGATGACTTCGTGGTCCACGATTGCCAGGTGGACGGCTGGGGCGGCCAGTCCGTAGACATGGTCGGTTGTCATCGAGGGCTGATCGAAGGTTGCCGGTTTCTCGGTAAGCCCGAGTGCTCGCAGGAAACGGGGCCGCAGTGCAAAGGTGGCTCCAGCCAGATCACCATCCGCCGCTGCCTGTTCCGTAATGGTGGACTTCGGGCGGTCAATCTAGGCGGATCGACAGGCCTGAAGTTTTTCCGTCCCCAGGGTGCCTTGTACGAGGCCAAGGATCTGTGCGTGGAGGGCTGCGCCTTTGTGGGCAGCGTTGCTCCGATAGCATTTGCGGGCGTGGACGGGGCCGTGGTACGCTACAACACGATCTACCACCCGAGCAAGTGGGTGATGCGGATTCTCCAAGAGACCATCGAACCCGGCTTTGTGCCGTGCCGTAACGGTCGCTTCGAGCACAACCTGATCGTCTTCCGCCGGGCCGAAGTGCAGGTGCTCGTCAACGTCGGCCCCCATACGCAGCCGGAGAGTTTCAGCTTCAGCCAGAACCTCTGGTACTGCGAAGATCGTCCAGCATCGAGTAAGCCGCCGCTACCGACCCCGGAGACCGGCGGTCTGTATGGGATTAACCCACAATTGATTGCCCCCGAGCAGAACCTCTTCAAGCCACAGGCCCCGCAAGCCGTAGTCTTTGGGGCGTTGGCCTGGAAACCCTGAGCATTGCCATGCTGGCGGATCGCGTCGGTGATGAATCCTGCCAGCCGGGGTCCGCCCAGCCGCTGGATGACTCTGCGGATCACGGTCGTCTTGCCGCATCCCGGCGGGCTGGTCAACAGGAGGTTCTTCAGGGCACGGTCCATGACCATCATTCTATGCTCGCGGGGTGTTCTCGTCAGTGTGGGCATGGCATGGGCTTAGGTGACAACACGCCGCCACCGATATAGAATCGTGGCATGAAAGTGCTCTTCGTTTCGCCCAACACCGAGCGGATCAACATGCCGACGCTGCCCCTGGGGTTGGCCCTCGTGGCAGCTGCGACACAACGCAGCGGGCACGCTACTCGATTTCTCGATCTGTTGATGGCCACGGACCCGCTGGCGGCGGTCCGCCAGGCTATCGGCGAGTTCCAGCCCGAGGTGATCGCCCTGTCTATCCGCAACGTGGATGACCAGTCGATGCAGGATACCAAGTTCCTCTTGGAGCCGGTACGAGACATTGTGGCTGCCTGCCGGGCCGCCAGCCAAGCCCAGATCGTCGTGGGCGGCGCTGGCTACAGCATCTTTCCCGCCGCCGCCTTAAACTACCTCGACGCCGATTACGGCGTCTGCGGCGAGGGCGAAGTGGTCTTTCCGCTGCTGCTGGAGTGGCTTCAGCGAGGTCAAAACGTCGTGGGGCTACCGGGGGTGTATGTTCGTGGCGCCGAGCTGCCGACGACCAGAACATCTGCCGAGGATCTGGACCTCTTGCCGCTGCCCGGAGCCGAACTCTGGGTGTCAGCCAGTCCCGACGATCCCGAGGTGTGGGTTCCGGTACAGACGCGGCGGGGCTGCCCGCTGGCATGTAGCTACTGTTCGACCCCGGAGTTGGAAGGCACGCAGGTGCGGATGCGGTCGCTATCGGTAGTCGTCGAGCATGTTGCCGGAGTGGCTAAGGCCGGTTTCCGCAAGTTGTACTTCGTGGACAACACGTTCAATCTGCCGCCCGCGTACGCCTTGGATCTGTGCCGCGATCTGGCCGCACGGCGTCTGGGCCTGACCTGGCGTTGCATCCTCTATCCGCAGCATGTTCCCGAGGAGTTGGTAGCTGCCATGGCTAAGGCGGGCTGCGTGGAGGTCAGCCTCGGCTTCGAGAGCGGCAGCCCGCAGGTCTTGCAAGCGATGAACAAGCGATTCCAACCTGAGGAAGTGCGGAAGATTTCCGAGCGTCTGGCGGCCCACGGTATCCGGCGGATGGGCTTTCTGCTGTTGGGCGGTCCCGGCGAGACCAAGGAGTCGGTGGATCAGAGCCTCGCCTTCGCCCGCTCGCTGGGGTTGGAGTTGCTCAAGATCTCCGTCGGCATCCGTCTCTATCCGCACACGCCGCTTGCCCGGCAGGCCGTGGAAGAAGGTGTGGTTTCCCCTGAGGATGATCTGTTGCTGCCCCGCTTTTACATTCGGCCCGGTCTGGAGGATTACATCAAGCAAGTCCAGGGAGCAACGTGATGGAAGTCCTGGAAGCCATTCGTACCCGCCGCAGTATCCGCCAGTTCGAGGACTGGCCGGTACCCGAGGACTTGCTTCAGAATTTGCTACGCGCGGCCATGAGCGCGCCCCGTGCCAGCAACAGTGGTCCCTGGCGCTTCGTCACGATCACCGACCGGCAACTATTGGCTCACACCGCACCTGCCAAGGACCACCAACAATGAGATCGCTTGTCGTCTTGGGAAGCGTTTTGGCGATGTCTCTAACCGGCATCAGTACGGATGCCTCGCCCCGACAATGGACGACGAAGGAGGCCTGGGACTGGTACCGGAAACAGCCGTGGCTCGTGGGCTTCAATTACGTGCCCAGCACGGCGTGCAATACGACCGAGTGGTGGCAGGAGGAGACGTTCGACCCGACTACCATTGACCGGGAACTCGGCTGGGCGCACGACCTTGGTTTCAACACCACTCGCGTGTTTATCCAGTACATTGTCTGGAAGCACGACCCGGAGGGGTTCAAGAAGCGGTTCGAGAAGTTCCTTTCCCTCGGAGTTAAGCATGGCATTTCCGTGATGCCAGTGCTGTTCGATGATTGCGCATTCGGTGATCCGCCGCAGTTTGACCCGTATCTCGGCAAGCAGCGCGAACCGATCCCTGGCATGATCCTGCCGAGTTGGACGCCGTCGCCCGGCCGCAAGCTGGGCAACGATCCCGCCGAACAAAGCCTGTTGGAGAAATACGTGAAGGACATGATCGCCACATTCGGCAAGGACCGGCGCGTGGTTGCCTGGGATTTGTACAATGAGCCGATGAACGTCGCCGGTGTCGGCAAGCGGGCATTGTTGGAGGAGATCATAACCTGGGCTGGGGAGGTCCGCCCTGACCAACCGCTCACGGTGGGCCTCTGGAACGCCAACGACGAGATCAACCAAGTCCTGATGGCTCGGTCCGACGTGATCAGCTTCCATTGTTACGGCGACAACGCTCGGGTCTGGAATAAGATCGCCGAACTGAAGAGACACGGGCGGCCGCTACTGTGCACGGAGTGGATGGCGAGACTGCTGGGAAGCCGGTGGGAAACGGACTTGCCGCTCTTCAAGGCGGAAGGCGCAGGCTGCTACAACTGGGGCTTGGTGAACGGTCGCACCCAAGCAAACTTCCCGTGGCGCAACAAACGGGGCGCTCCCGAGCCAAGCCTCTGGTTTCACGATCTCTTCCACGCGGATGGACGGTCGTACGACCCGGCGGAACACGAGGTCATCCGCAGGACCACCGCCGACAAGCGGCTGGATTGGTCCGCCAAGGACTTTCGTCAAGTGCAGACACACGCGCCGGGCTTGAAGCCGCCGCAGATGCTTTACGGCGACTCCACGCGCCACGGTCGGCCGTTCGCGAAAGACCCGTCCGTCGTCCGCTTCGGCGAGCGCTACCTCATGTACTACTCGACGGCGCCTTCCGCCGATAAGTCGCTGCCCAAAGGTTGGGCCATCGGAATCGCCGAGAGCCATGACTTGGTCAACTGGAAGAAGGTCGGTGAGATCCTGCCGGAGCAGGAATGCGAGAAGAACGGCATCGTCAACGGCCGAATCATCCTGCTCGACGGCCTACTGCACCTGTTCTACAACACCTACGGCAACGGCCCTAAGGACGCGCTCTGCCATGCCACGAGCACCGATGGGCTCCACTTCGTTCGCGACCCGACCAACCCGATCTGGCACCCGAGCGGCGATTGGAACAACGGCCGTGCCATTGATGTGGACGTGGTCGAGTATGGCGGCCGACTCCTCATGTACTACGCGACTCGCGACCCGGCCGGAAAGATCCAGATGCTCCACGCCGTCGCCGCCGACCGTAAATCCGGCTTTGGCCGCGACGATTGGAAATCCGCTTGCGATGGCCCCATCTTGAAGCCAGAGCTGCCGTGGGAGACCAAGTGTATTGAAGCGCCGTCCATCGTCAGACGCGGCGAGACGCTCTACCTGTTCTACGGCGGCGGCTACAACAACGACCCGCAGCAGATTGGCTGTGCCGTCAGCACGGATGGGGTGCATTTCCGGCGTCTCTTTCGCCAGCCGCTGGTGCCCAACGGCCAGCCAGGCGATTGGAACAGTAGCGAGACTGGCCATCCAGGCGTGTTCGAGGACGCGGACGGCCACAGCTATCTGTTCGTCCAGGGCAACAACGACAAGGGCCGTACGTGGTTCCTGTCGTGTTACGAGATCGGCTGGGAGAACGGGCTGCCCGTGGTGCGCTGGGACTCGCCGAAATTCCCCATGAAACGCCCCGGCCCGGCCGCGTACAGTGAGGGTAGGCTCGCCTTTTCCGCTGGTTGGACTTGCTGGAGGGGTGCTGGCCCGCGCGGGGGCGCTCTGCACTACAGCCGTCAGACCGGGGCCTCCATGACTCTCGACTTCGACGGCAGCAATGTGGCCCTGATCTACAAAGCCGGACCGGATTGTGGTATCGTGCGGATCTTGGTGGATGGCCAGCCTGGAAGAAGCCTCGAACTTGACACCTATTCGCGCACGGTCGAATGGAACAAACGGACGATGGTGGCCAACGATCTTCCGGCTGGACCGCATACGATGACGGTGGAAGTCACGGGCAAGAAGAACTCGAAATCCACCAATAGCTACATTCAGATCGTGGATCTTGAAAGCCGGCGAGGCCAAAACGTCCCGACAGCGATGGCGGGCGTCGAATAACTTCCGGTACATGTGCGTTCGCCCCCCTAATCGTGGAAAGGAAGAGTTGTGAAGAACATTTGTGCGATTCTGGCGACCGTCATGGTGACGTCACTGGGCGTGAGTGTGACCATGGCAGGGGACTCGGCCGGAACCGATCCGGGCTCGACATCGTCCGAGAGCTGCTATCTGTTTTCTTACTTCGTTGGCAACGGCGAGGACGGTCTGCATCTGGCGCACAGCTCGGACGGCTACAAGTGGGAGGCGATCAACGGCGGCAAGAGTTTCCTGGCACCGCAGGCAGGCAAGTCGAGATTGATGCGCGATCCCTGCCTGTTTCGAGCGCCGGACGGCAAGTTCCACTTGGTCTGGACCAATGGCTGGAAGGATCAGACCATCGGATACGCCTCGTCGAGAGACTTGCGGCAATGGTCTGGGCAACAAGCGATTGCAGTCATGGCGCATGAGCCCCACACACTGAACTGCTGGGCGCCCGAGTTGATCTATGACGGGACCAGGCAGCAATACTTGATCTTCTGGTCCAGCACGATCCCGGGTCGGCTCCCGCAGACGGACGGCACCGGCGACGGCAAGTACAACCACCGCATCTATTCCACGACGACCAGGGACTTCAAGACCTTCACGCCCACGCGGCTCTTCTTCGACGGCGGTTTTAACGTCATCGACGCCACCATGCTGCATGCCGACGGGAAGTATTACTTGATCGTCAAGGACGAGACCCTGAAGCCGGTAAAAAAGAATCTTCGTATCGCCATCGGCAATGATCCCGAGGGGCCGTTCGGCGAAGTTTCCGCCCCCTTCACGCCGAGCTGGGTCGAGGGGCCATCGGCCATTCGCATCGGCGACGACTATGTAGTCTACTTCGACTGTTACCGAGATCACCATTATGGCGCAATCCGCTCCCGGAACCTGAAGGACTGGGAAGACATCACTTCCCGCGTCAGCTTCCCCCAAGGGACGCGGCATGGCACCGTGCTCCAGGTGCCCAAGTCGGTCATCGCCAAGCTATCGGAGGCCCAATAATGGACCAGTGCAGCAACCGTTTCCACGGCCTGCGAATCGGCATCGTCCTGACGATCCTGATGGCGACTACATCCGTCCGGGCCGAGTCGCCTGCCCAAGACCGGCCAAGGCCGCAGATTCGAGGCATCCTCTACAACGAGGACGACAGCAATCGCTTCGGGTTCGATCCGCCCGGCAAGATGAAGCCCGAGCGACTCGACCAACTGGTCGACGAACTGGCCGATACGCAGGTCACCATCATGCTGATCTGCTGCAACGCCCAGAAGACCGCCTACGACAGCCGCGCGTGGGAAGTCCACTGCAAGGGATTCGACCCCACCAAAGACAGTCACCAGTCCTACTTCGACGGCCTCCCCGAAAAGCAAAAGGAAGGCGCTCGCCGCTGGCCGCACAACCAGCGTGCGCTGTTGGATGCTGGTGTCGACCCCGTGCAGCGGATGCTTGACCGTTGTCGCCAGCGCAAGATCAGTCCCTGGGTGAGCATCCGTATGAACGACGTGCACGACGCGCCGCTACTTAAATCCCCGCTTCACAGCCAGTTCTGGATGGAGCATCCCGAGTATTGGCGCTACCAGGACCGCTTCACGACGTGGACCGACCGCTGCCTGAACTACGGCCTGGCCCCAGTCCGCGACCACATGCTGGCCTTGATCCGTGAAGTCTGCCAGCGGTACGACATGGATGGGCTGGAACTGGACTGGAACCGATTTCCGCTTCATTTCTGCGAGGGTGAAGAGATCGAAAAGGGCCAGGTGCTGACCGAATGGATGGGTGAAGTGCGGAAGGTGGTCCAAACCGCTGAGAAGCAACGACGCCATCCGATCTGGCTCGCAGTCCGGGTTCCCGCCCGGCCGGAGGTCGCTCTCGGCACTGGCTTGGATGCCGTCAGTTGGGCCAAACACGGGCTGATCGACCATTTGATCGTCGCCCCCTTCTTCGCGACCACGGATTTCGACATCCCCGTGGAACGCTGGATTGAGCTTCTTCAAGATACGGGTGTCGGCGTGACGGCGGGGCTCGAAAGCCGCGTTCAGCCGTACCCCGGTGGCCCGACGGTCCCGAACACGCCTGAACGCCGCCGCGGCGCCGCCATGGCCGCACTGGCCCGGGGGTCGCAGGGTATCTACGTATTCAACTACTTCGACGTCGGACGCCAGATGCCACGCCTCCTCAAGGAAATGCACTCCGTGCAAACTCTGGAACACACGAACCGAAATTATGTCGTGACCTTCACCGACATCAGCATCCCCGGGAAACCAATTTCCACCGCCCTCCCGAAGCGGCTTGCGCCGAAGGAGTCAGCCGAGTTCACCCTCTACATTGGTCCGAAGCCAGTTCCCGGCACCTGCGGCCAGGTGCAGCTTCAGTTGGCCAGCGAGCATCCCCAGGACAAAGGCCTTGCGCAAATCCAGCTCAACGGCCACATGGCCGCTGATGTGAACCCGACGTTCGGATGTGACACCTTCCGTGAGGGTTTCAATACGGTTCGTGTCGTGAACGTGGGCACGACGTTCTTGAAAGTCCAGAGTGTGGAAATCGCATTGCGAATTGCATCTCAGTGAGGCGGTGATCCCCGTGAACCACGCTGACCGGTACTGAGCCGACCGTCTCCCCAACTGGCGAAGCAGGGAATGGAACCGAGGCCAGATCGGGCAACAAGTAATCCCCGTTCCTGGAGGAAAGAACCATGGTCCAACGACTTGGCAACTCGACGAGACTTATCGGAATCCTTCCCGCAATCATGGTTCTGGCCGCAGTCGCAACCGCTTGTGGTCAAGAGGCACACATTGCCCGGGAATCCATCGAATGGTGCAACATTTGGATTCCCGATGCCAACGAGGCCAAGCCACCCCGGGTGCTCCTGATCGGCGACTCGATCACCCAAGGCTACGCTCCCAAAGTGGCCGAAAAGCTAAAAGAGAAGGTCTCCGTAGCCCGGTTGGCGACCTCAAAGTCCATCGGAGACCCGGCGCTCTTGGCCGAGGTGGCGTTGGTGCTCGATCAGTGCCGTTTCGACGTGGTGCACTTCAACAACGGCCTGCACGGCTGGGGCTATAGTGAGGAAGAGTACCAGAAGCATTTTCCCGAACTGCTGGCAACGATCCACCAGCACGCTCCTAAGGCCAAGCTGATCTGGGCCACCATCACGCTTGTCCGACAATCGGCGAATTTGGCTATCTTCGATGAGCGTACCAAGCGAGTCGAGGCCCGAAACAAGATCGCCGAGGGGATCGTGACCAAGGAGGGGATCGCCGTGGACGATCTCTACACCCTGGTGAAGGACCATCCCGAATACTGGTCGCACGATGGCGTCCACTTCAATGGTAAGGGCATTGCTATCCAGGCGGAGCAGGTGTCGAAGCGGATCTTGGAGAGTATCAAGTAGCTGCACAGCAGCCCGGCCAGCGCTTGCCAACGAGAATCCAGAGATAGGCTCCGTGATATTCCGCCGTTTAGCATTTTGTGCCGGAATCGTGCTGGTCGTGCCGGTCGGCCTGCTGGCCGTCCTGGTGTTATTCATCCCGGTCACACCCTCGGGGGCACTCTATCTGATCGGGGCGGCACTGACGGCCGCTGGGGCAATTACGGCGCCTTGGCGGCAGAAGCACTTTCGTGGGGTTACGAAGACTGGAGTGCTGCTCATCTGCCTCGTTGCCGCCATTCGCCTTACGGTTGGTGCGAGGGGTACAACCGTCACATTGATAACGCTACCCGGCCAGCAGAACACCCGCTGGCTCGACCGTCTGATTCACGAGCGGGATGTTGTTTTGTTCGGTCAGCAGGTCACCTTCCTGATGGGCCTTGGGCTGAGCCCGCGAGAGCACGACGGACTGATGCCGGCACTATATGCCGCCTATGCGGCCATGAACGAAGCGAAGGCAACCACCTCATCGCCATTCCTGGGCACCTATCTCGGTCTTCAACATCCCGGGACTTTCGACACCGTCGTGATCGAGCCGCCGGGTCACGTTCCCGCTCGCACCGCTGTCGTCTTTCTCCACGGCTTCACGGGGAATTTCACGGTACAAGGCTGGCTGGTGTCCCGCGCTGTGGCCAAGATCGGTGCTGTGACGGTCTGCCCATCGGTGGGATGGCGAGGAGACTGGTGGACCCACGACGGGGAGTTGACGGTTTGCAACACCCTGAACTATCTCCACGCCCGTGGTGTGAAGCGGGTCTACCTGGCTGGCCTATCGAACGGGGCTGTGGGAACCTGCCGCCTAGCATCTCGTTTCGTATCCGATCTTGCCGGTCTGATTCTGATCTCGGGAGCCGACCCGCAGTCACCCGACGCTGGGCTACCAATTCTTCTCCTGCAAGGCAAAACCGACGAGCGGATGCCGGCGTCACTGGCGATCCAGTCGGCGCGGCAGTCCGGCCACCGGGCGACATATCGTGAGTTTGACGGTGATCACTTGCTACTGGCAAAATGCGCCACGGAAGTCCAAGAAGTGCTCGCCGAGTGGCTACGCCAGCAAGAGGCCAAAACGCGGGCGATTTCTGAAGCAGGCCCAAATGCTTGCGTGCCGCCATCGCAGGTCGTAAGCTGGTCCTGGGCGGCGATACGACCACAGAAACGCTGAGAACTCAATCCATAATCCGCCAACCAACCCGAGTCTGGACTGGAAAAGCGAAGTTCCCGAAAGGTTCTCGGGTAGATTCTAAGGACAACATCTCATGCAAAAGCCCCTTCTCAGCGTGGCGACGATGCTCGTCGCCACCATCCTCGTGCCCAGCGTGTCCCCGGCCGCCGAGCCATTGCATCAAGCTACGAAGCAAAAGAAACTCAATGTTCTGTTCATCGGCAACAGCTTCACCGCATGTCATAACTTGGCGCAGGTCGTCAAGGCGATGGCCGAGGCTGGTGACCCGACCCTTCGTTTCGATGTGACGACGGTCATCTACGGCGGGCGGCGACTGGTGGATCACTGGCGCTTGGGCACCCCGAACTTCGTGCGGATTGCGGAACTGACGGCCGGGGAAGAGCAAGCCACGGTCAAATCGCTGGAGGAGATGATCGCCAAGGACCCCAAGGACAAATACGCCCCCTCGGCGCTGGTCCGCCACCGGGATCTGAGCAAGAACCTTGAGAGCAGACGCAAGAAGTGGGACATTGTCGTGCTTCAGTCGTATCGCGACGACATGGAGGGTGAGAAGTCGCTGTACGTCGAGTACGCGCCGAAGTACGCCGAGTTGATCAAGGCCCAGGGCGGGCACGTGGTCCTGTACGAGACGACGCCCACCACCCAGAACAGCAAACCCCTGACGACTCCTCCCGATCCGGCCAAGGTCACCGAGAAAGCCAAGGTCATCGCGGCCCTGGCCAAACGCATCGACGCCACCGTCGTGCCGATGTCGATGGTGGCCCTGCGGTGCCAGACGGTCCGGCCGGACCTGGCGCTGCGTTACGTCAAGGATGGCCATCTGAACCAGAACATGGGCTATCTTACCGCGTGCACGTTCTACGCCGCCCTGTTCCACCGCAGCCCCGAGGGCCTGCCCATCGACACGGTGGACGACAACCGCTCCAAGGACGGTAAGCCAGCCCAAGATCCTGATGGAGGGCCGCTCAAGCGAACTTTTTCCGCCAAAGACCGTGCCGATCTGCAACGGATCGCCTGGGAAGGCCTCAAGCAGTTCCAGCAAGTCGCCGCGTTCAGCGGTCATCGGTAAGCTCCAGTGGCCGAGTTAGGTCGAAGTAATGACGACAGTTCCATTTCTGCCTCGTTTGCGACCCGCCCTGTTTCTAACGATCCTTCTGGCCGCCTGCACGCCGACATTGGCAGTCGAACCGGTGCAGGAGAAGGGTGCGGTCGCACTGCAATCGCTGCCAGACAGCCAATGGCACTTTGGTGGTGTCGTTGCCCAGCGACTGGAGGCGAACATCGACCAATGGCTGCTCCACGCTCCCGAGGCAAATCCGGCGATGTTGGAGATGTTCCGGTTGCGTGATCGCCAACCCGTGCCACACCTCGTGCCATGGGCCGGCGAATTTGCGGGGAAGTACCTGATTTCGTGCGTGCAGGCGCTGCGGCTGAGCGACCGCAAGGACCTCCGCAGCCACACGGCCCGCTTCGTCGCCGAACTCATCAGCACGCAGGCAGAGGACGGTTATCTTGGTCCGTTCCCTCAGGCGGAGCGGCTGCTGGGGCACTGGGACCTGTGGGGACATTATCACGTTATGCAAGGGCTACTGCTTTGGCACGATTTCAGTGGCGAAGCGGCCTCGCTGGACGCCGTGCGGCGCGCGGCGGACCTGATTTGCCGGACGTATCTGAATGGGTCGCGCCGCGTGTTCGATGCGGGATCGCCAGAGATGAACATGGCCGTCTCGCACGTGCTGGCCGAGCTTTACCGCCGCACGGGCGAAACCCGATACTTTGCCATGGTACAGGAGATCGTCAAGGACTGGCAGCGCGCCGGCGATTACCTTCGCACCGGGGTAGCCGGCACGGCCTTCTATCAGACGCCACGCCCGCGTTGGGAGAGCCTCCACGACCTGCAAGCCCTGGCCGAGTTGTGGCGGATCACGGGTGAGGCGCGCTACCGTGAGGCCTTCACCAGCCACTGGCGAACGATTTGTCATTTCGACCGCAGGAACACCGGGGCCTTCAGCGGCGGAGAGCAGGCTACTGGCAACGCCTTTACGCCATCCTCCATTGAGACCTGCTGTACGGTCGCGTGGATGGCGCTGAGTTGCGACATGTTGCGGCTGACAGGCGATCCCCTCGTGGCCGACGAACTGGAACTTTCCACTTTCAATGCGGCTCTTGGTGCTCAGCATCCCAGCGGGCGGTGGTGGACGTACAACACGCCAATGGACGGCGAGCGTAAAGCCAGCGCCCACGACATCGTGTTTCAATCCCGCGCCGGTTCACCCGAGTTGAACTGCTGCTCCGTCAACGGACCGCGTTCGCTCGGCATGCTAAGCGACTGGGCAGTGATGCGCGACCAGCGCAGCTTGGTGGTGAATTGGTTGGGACCGATGGAGGTGACCACGAAGGACGCCGCTGGTGGTCGCGTGACCGTGCACTGTGAAACCACCTATCCGCTGGATGGCCACATTGCCTGGCGGATCACGAGCCAGCAACCATTGCACATCCGTATCCGCATTCCCGCGTGGGCACAAGGAGCCAGGGCGCGCATGGGCGGCGAGATCTTACCCGTGAAACCTGGAACCTACCTGGAAGTCCAGTACGTAGGACGCGACACGGACCGCCTGGGATTGGATTTGCCGCTGGCACTTCGCACGCTCGAAGGCCGGCGTGAGCAGACCGGCAAAGTGAGCGTTTATCGTGGCCCGCTGCTGCTAGCGTACGACCAGCGGGACAATGCGTTTGATGAAACCCGCATCCCCTCGCTCGATCCCGCACAACTCAAAGAAGCGAAGCTAGCGCCCGCGCACGAGCCTGCCGATCCTTGGCCAGTGCCGTGGCTGCTCCTCGATGTGCCCACGTCCAAGGGAACACTTCGCCTCCGCGACTTCGCCAGTGCCGGCGCCAGCGGCACACGCTACCGATCTTGGCTGCGTGTCGTCGGAGGCGAAGCGCCGCTGGGTCCCGATGCGCTCATTGTTTCCGCCGCACTGGGAGGCAACGCGCAACCGCAGTTCGGACGGCTTGTTAATGCAACCCCCTTCACCCGTGTCGATGAGGGCCGGGCAGTCGGGCTTAACGGCAAGGACGAAATGCTGGTCTACGCCCTGCCGGAAAACCTCGGCCCTGACTTCAGCGTGTCCGTTCGCGTGCGGCTACGCCGATGGCCGCCCGAAAAACGCCTCGGCCAAGTTTTCAGTGCTTGGGCAGCGCCCCTGGACGATCCACTGCGGCTGACGGTGGATCACGGCCAACTCTCTGCGCGCATCGAAACAGAGGGCCGAGCCTACGCCACCGCTGGAACGCCGCTGGCTTTGCATCAATGGCATCATATTGTGGCCGTCAAGTGCGGCAGAAAGCTGACACTCTACCTCGACGGTGTCCAGCGTGCGTCGGCCGACGTGCCCGCTGTCGTGACGACCATCTCACGCTTCTTTGCCCTCGGCGGCAATCCTGCCTACAGCGGACCGGAGTTCCTCGCTGCCGACTTCGCCGATCTGCTGGTACGTAACCGCGCTTTTTCGGACACAGAGGCCATCACTGTGAGCCATCCATGACGGTGACAACCGCGTCCGCTGGTAGGCTTCCTTCTCCAGCATCGGCAGGATTCCGAGGGATTGGCCGCGTCAACCGACATGACAACTCCCTGGACTTGCTGTCCCGGATGCCGAGGGGCTTGAACCAAAGCAGACCTCCTCGGACGGCTGGAGTCGTCGCGGAGCGAAGGCTGCCCATAGCGGCCCGTAGCGTGTAGAATCGCGAGCGGCAACCAAATTCCAACAAAAGGAGCCCATCATGTCGATACTACGTTCCGTGCTGGTCGAGAGTTTCGGTCTTGCATTCATCATGGTCGCAGTAGCCCTGGCCGGGATAGCATCCGTGGGAGTGGCGGCGCCGGTTGAACCTTCCGCAGTCACCATCAAACCCACCGATGAAGGCCTGGCCATCGACGCCGGCAGCATGGGTCAGTTCGTGCTGAGTTACCCCGCGATCTACCAGAAGGGCGAGCACAATTACGAGGATGCCAAGACCTACAAGCTCACCGAGAAGCAGCCGGCCGGCGATACGGCCCTGATCAAGTACGTGGGCGGGGCACAGGCGAAGGTCGAAGTGCAGGCGAACCAGACCGTAGTCATTTCTTTCTCGGCGTTGCCTAGCGATGTCGAGCAGTTCCGCATGGGCATGCACATCGACGTCAGTTATGGCCAAGGCGGGCGGTTCAAGATCGGCCAGGCGACCGAGCAGCCGTTTCCGCAGGAAAAACCGGCGAAGCCCCATCTTTATCAGGGTAACAACGATACACTGGTGCTCAAGAACGCCGAGGGAAAGACCCTCGCCTTCCACCTGCCTCAGTATAGTTTTCAGCAGTTGACCGATAACCGTGAATGGAATTGGAACATCTTTGACTGGTGGTTCGCCGTTCCACGCGATGCCGGCCAGGAGACCTATCGGGTGACGATTACCCCGGGTGTCGGTGAACCGGCTGCTCTGAAATAGCTTACCAGCCGATGTGCCGGCCGAAGCCGGATCGATGAGACATCCCTGTATCATCCGAGGCAAACGATGGCCAACGTATGAGAAAGGTACCACCGCTGCGATGAAATCGTTTCTGCTGCCGGGCGGCGTCATGCTGCTGGTTACCGCATGCCTTCCGTCCATCTTCGCGACCCTTGCCGACGACACGGGTACCCGTTCGGAGTTCCAGTTAAGGCCGGAGTGGACCGGCCCTTGCCGGTACGCGGACGTCATCGACGTCAATCTCGGCAACTCCCCCGAGGCCTTCGTTCGTGCGGCCTATGGGCAGGTGGCTGGCCGGGAGCCGAGTCCAGAGCAAGTTACCGCATGGACGACGCGCCTGCGTACGGATTCCCATTTGCGGCGGATCGACGTGGTGCGCACTTTCTGCAAGGACAGCGGGCGAGACTGCAAGCTGCGCTACTCGGACCCGTGGCTCAACAACCCGGATCTGTCCGCCCCAGGCGTCAAGAAGACCAAGAGGGACGTGGGAGCGGTGGTGATGTTCTTCTTCCATTGTCCAGCCGGTGTAAATTGCGGCATGGATTGGGCCAATTCCCATGCCTATGGCATGGACGAGCCCAGTCCCATCCTGGCGTGGGGAATCGAGACCTCGGGAGTGTACGACGCGAAGAACCCTGGATTTTGGCGGCGCGAGCTGCGAGACGCCAAGTTTGCTGGCCTGGACTTCATTCTGCCCAATACCTACGGCCCGGACATGCTCCAAGAGGGGAAGATTGCCACCTTGGCGTTGGCCCTGCGGCAGGAGAAGAACCCGGTGAAGATCGGGTTGTATGACGACACCTGGGCCTGGGGAGAGAAGTGGTTTGGCCCCTATTGGCAGGCCAAGCCGGATCTCTCGGACACGGAAGCCGCAGCGCGGAGACTTTACGAGGCGAAGTGGAAACCGTTCTTCACGCAGATTCCGCGAAAGTATTGGTACGAAGTCGACCGCAAGCCGTTCATCTGCTTCTACAACTCGGGCAAACTGAAGCCGCGCCGCGTGTCGGCGGCGGTGCTTTCTCGCATGAAGCAGTTGTTTCGGCAGGATTTCGGCGTTGATCCTTTCCTGCTGGTCGACCGCGCGTACTTCGAGGACCACGACATGCCGGCAGTGGCCGATGCCAAGTTCATCTGGGACACCATTGACCTCCCCGGCGGAATCAGCCGTTTCACGATGAAAGGACATACCGTCTGCCACGCGATGGTAAAATGGGATTCTCTGGGTCGCGACAGGCGGGGCGCAATCGCCGGTCCAACGGATAAGCTCGTCAAGGGGCCAGAGCGACTCCAGCAGGTGCTGCGCGAATCCGCCGACGCCGACATCCTGATGATCGGGACATGGAACGACTTGGGCGAAGGGACCGGCATCAATCGGAACTATGATTACTACTATCTTGGACGATGGCTTCCCCCGGACTACTTCATGCGGTTGATTCGTCAGTCGCAGTTTCGCTGAAAAGCGAATCCATTGGAGTCCAGCGCGAGGGGACCGTGCCCACAGTCGCTTAGTTTGGAAACTACAGCGACAATTCGAGGATCAAGGCTACGTGATCTTCCCTGCGCTGATTGAGCCACAGGTTCAAGGCGCCGTGCGCTGCGAGATGGAGGCGATTGTGGATTTCCTGGCCGATCACATCATGAGCTAAGGCCGCGTCATCGATCCGCTTAAGGGTGAACCCTTCGTGACCAGACTCTACGAACTTCTTAAGAACCACTTGGATCTGGCGTTAGGTTCGTTCCGACACGGGGCGAGGCAGAGAAGGCCCAGGACAGGTAAGTGGTTACCAGGTCTGGGGCTGTTTGCGAGGCTCAAGGGGGCTTGGCCTTGTCGTTTTTTACAGTGTCTGCGATGGTCTCGAAGAACCGGGCTGACCACTCTCCGCTCCGTGGACCACTTTGCTTGCGAACCTGGGTGATGACGAGCTGTTGCTGGAGGTCGATCACGAAGATACACCCGGTAAAAGAACCATGTCCGATGGTCCGGGGACTGAACAGCAGATCTTCGGGACGCTTTGAGTTCCGAGGTGCGCCGGGCTTCGTGTGCCGGATCCAGTGCATGCCGATCCCCTCGTCCTCGGTAAAGCCGTGGTCCGGCACTCGCAGAGGCTCGGGCAGAAGTTTGTCGAACGTGCCGGGGGAGATGAACTCCAAATTGCCGTAGCTCCCACGGTTGGCGATCCACTGGGCGAGGATGCCGAGTTCCATCGCGGTGAACTGGGCGCCGGAACTGGCATTGCTCATCGGCACGTCGCCGCAACCGAGGGGGCGGAAAAGGTATTCATCGTAGAGCCGGATGGCGCTTTTGCCGGCAACGATCTCCATTGCTTTGGCCGCCAGGTCGAAACCCATGCCGCTGTACGAATATCTCTTGCCCGGCTCGTTGCTGTCGATGCCATTGAGAACGATATTCTCCAGGTCGGGATTGCGGACGCCGCCGAAGTCGCCGTGGCCGGAGAGACCGCTGGTGTGATTGAAGCACTGGCGGAACGTGGGGACGTGCGGATCGTCCTTCGGGTAATCGGGGAAGACCGAGGCCACCGAATCGTCCAGACGGAGCAGACCCTGGTCGAGGAACTGGCTGAAGAGCAGTGCGGTCACGGTCTTGGTGATCGAGGCCACATCGCAGCGGTAGTCGAGGGGAGTGGATTTGCCAGTCTTGCCTCGGCCGAAGGCCGCGTGGGTAATGACGACGCCGCGCCGGGCGACGAGGGTCACAAACGGCTCACCGGAATCATCGGCCCAGCGGCGGCAGAGGGCGTCGATTCTCGCCTTGGCATTGGGACACACGCCGGCTTCGTCTGGACTGCCCTCGTGGAGTGCAGTGGCCGGGGTGGTACGGCGGCGTGGGGGCTTAAGGGGACGGACCTCGTTCTGCAACCCCTGCACCTTGAGCTTCAACGCTAGATGATAATCCTCGTCAAGCACGGCGGCGGAATCGAGGGTCCGCACAGGCCGGCCCAGGGGTTTGGATTCGCTGAGCCCGGCCACCAGGATCGCGCCGGTTTCACTGTCATTGATCGTGCGGATCAACAGATCGCCCGAGAGGTGAGCGAGTTCCGCCGCGTGCTCGCGCCACACCTCCGCCGCGATGGGACCGGGAAAATGTGGCAGCGGCACCGAAAGGTCCGGGGCAAAGTAGATGAAGAAGTTCTTAGGGCGGGCGTAGAAGGTCAGCGAGCGGCGCAGCGGGGTTCCGTTAGGGGCGGTACCCTCGATCCAGGCGCCCCAGCGGCCCGACTCATTGGGCAACGGGACTTCGCGCAGTTTCGCGTCAAACCAACGGACGCGGAGGTGGCCGTCGCAACCGAGCCGGCGAACTTCCTCGACGTCGCGCCACACAACTCGCGGTGGCTCACCCGGGTTGAAGATCCACGTATAGGGCCTGGCAGTGATCAGTTCCTGCGTTTGGAACTGCCGCCGCTGGTCCTGCCTGCGATTGGCTTCCGACTCCTGTGTCGAGGTCGTCTTTGGAGTTGGCGAGATCTGCCGGGTCTGGGCGATGCACGGCTTCTCAGGCAGACTGGCAATCCAAATTGCCAGCAGTGCTGCGTTGCGGACGAGGTACGTTGTATTGGCCATACGGTAATTTTCATTCTGCGATCGGCCGTTTGCAAGGTGAAGCGGAGTTGCCAGCGGTTGGGCGATCTGGACTGCGAGTTGGCGGAGATGAGCGAGAAATGCTGGGATAGATCGTCAGTATGGTGATGGTTCCCGTGTATCCCGGAAGGCTGGTCTAGTGGACTCGCCATCGTACCGGGGTTGAGTCCGGCACCTATGGACCTTTGTTTGGCCACATTCCACCCAAAGACTCAGAAAGGATCGCCAGCGGCCCGCTGGTGCCCTGCCGACTGCCGGTTGGCCAAAGGAGAGCCGGCTCGGCCAACCTGCCCTTAATCGCGATCCTGGGGTCTTTGTGGGCATGCCCCAGCAAAATGCTCGTCTGGCAGCTTTCGCCCATCAACCCCCCAGATCCGACGCCGGCATTCGCTGGAATGCCGCCCTGGAGGATGATATGCTGATCGTGCTATCGTTTTGATCCCGCAATCCGAGACAACCTCGTGTCATGCGAACGATAAACCTCAGCATGCTCGCCACACTGGCCCCGCTGGCCGTCGCTGTAGCAAGCACGCATGCGGCGGACGTGGCGTCCAAGCCCAACATCGTGTTCATTCTGGCAGATGACCTCGGCTGGGGTGATCCGTCATGCTACGGTAATGCGAGGTTCCACACCCCTGCCATCGACCGGCTCGCCCGGGAGGGGATTCGATTCACCCAGTATTACCAGGGCGGCTCGGTCTGCTCGCCGTCTCGGTGCACGCTGATGACGGGGCGCTGGCCGGCAGAATTCAGGCTGCACGGGCATCTTTCCAGGGCTGCGGAGAACGCCCAACGCGGTATGGCGCAGTTTCTCGACCCCCGTGCCGCAACACTGCCGCGACTTCTGAAACGGGCCGGCTACACCACGGTGCATATCGGCAAGTGGCATCTTGGCAAGCCGCCGCAAGCACCGGCGGGGATCGCCGCCCTGAGCGATTATGGTTTCGACGAAGCCCGCTGCGTGGACGCCATCGCCGATATCAAAGGCGAAGCCGCGAACCTTTGGAACATCGAGAACCGCCCCCGCGCCTCGAAGGTCCTGGTGGAGGAAACCCTCGGCGTGCTGGATCGCATCAAGGGCAAACCGTTCTACTGCGAGCTTTGGCTCAACGATCCGCACGCCCCGCTGGCGCCGAGTGTTGAGCAGATGAAGCCGTTCCGTGGCAAATCGACCCCGGCGGGGTTCACCTCGCCGCTGGAAGTCTACGCGGGCACGGTCGCCGAAATGGACCGGCAGATCGGCCGGCTTTTGGCAAGGCTCGACGAACTTCACCTGGCCAAAAACACCCTGGTGATCTTCAGTTCCGACAACGGTCCCGAAGACATCGAGATCGGTAACGCCACCTGGTCTGGTATTGGGAGTGCAGGGCCGCTGCGCGGTCGCAAGCGGAGCCTTTACGAAGGCGGCATACGGTTACCGTTCTTGGTGCGTTGGCCGGGGGTCACGCCCGCCGGAGAAGTCAACGATGCGACCGTGGTCAGCGGAGCCGACCTGTTGCCGACCCTCTGCGAACTGGCAGGCGCCGCGATTCCCGAGGATGTGCGGGCCACGCTGCGCGGCCAGAGCGTGGTGGCCGCTGTGAAAGGCAATAAATCGCTACGGCGCAGCGTGCCGCTGTTTTGGGAGTGGCGGTTTCGGGTGTACAATCACCCCTGGAACCGCAGCCCAATCCTTGCCATCCGCGACGGCCAGTGGAAACTGCTGTTGAACCCGGACCGGAGCCGGGTCGAGCTGTACGACATTCCCGCCGATCCCTCGGAGCAAAACAACCTCGCCGCGCAGCACGCTGAGCTGGTTGCGCGGCTTGCCCAGCGGGCGCTCGCCTGGCAAAAGACGCTGCCGGAGGGTCCCGTCGAGCCGGCGGCCGGCAAGAATGACTATCCGTGGCCGAAGGAGGGAGCCGGCCCGGTCAAGGAGGCCATGGACCGCAGCGCGATGTTCGACAAGAAGGACCTCAATCACGATGGCGTGCTGACGCTGGAAGAATTCCTGCACAACTTCCCCGATCAGGCCGAAGGGCGCCGCCGATTCCGGGCCTTCGACACGAACCACGACGGCAAACTCAGCCGGGAAGAGTTCATCAACATGGGCCGCTGACGGCGTGGTACGGGACCATGCACTTAGGAGAAACGGTTATGAAGAGGGTTGCGAGTCTACTTCTTCTGGCCTGCGTTTTTGCAGCCGGCTCAGCAGTTGCTGCCGAGAAAGCACTGAGCTACCCGAAAGGAAATGGACTTCGGATTGTCTCGACCGGCCACAGTTGGGTCGCGCCGGCGATGAAGACACTCAGTCCAATCGCGCTGGCCGCCGGTTTTGACGGGCATCGTCAGTGCAGCCATCTGAGTGGCGGCAGTACCGGCTCCGCCCGCTCGATCTGGGCGGCAGAAAAGGGACTGGACTTTCCTGGGCGGGCGAAGGTCAAGCCGGGGAAGCCGATCCTGCTCCCCGCCATCGAGACGGGTCAGTGGGATGTGATGACGTTCGGGGCGTATGTCTGGGACAAGTCCGAAGACTACACCAACTGGATCGACGTGTGTCTGAAAGCGAACCCGAACATGGTGTTCTACCTCCAGGACGGGTGGCCCCGAGCCCAGGACGGCATGGTGGCTCCGGACAAGTACGACATCGACAAGTTCCTGGCAGCGCAGCGGAGGATCAACGAGAAGATCAAGCAAGGAGTCGATGCTCTGAGCGGCAGGTATCCCGGCAGGCTCCACGTGATCCCGGTGGGCGACGGGATCTGCGAGTTGTTGCGACTCTTCCTCGACAAGCATTTGCCCTACGTCCAGAAGGTTGACAGCCAGAAGCAGCCGGTGCCCGGCATCTACAAGGACGGCGGGCATCTCGACGAGCGCAGCGGGCTGGACTGGTTCGAGGGCTACGTTTACTATGCGACCCTCTACAAGAGGTCGCCGGAATTGATCAAGAGCAAGTTCAAGGTGCCCGACGCCGAGTTGGACAAGGTCTTCCGCAAGGTCGCCTGGCAGGCTGTGACCCATCATCCTTTGTCTGGCGTGACGGACAAGAATGGCGATGGCGTCGGAGACGAAGCCAAGTAGCTTCAGGCAACCACATAATGGAGCCGTCGCCATGAACCCTGCTGATCGGATTCCGCACCGGATCACCCAGTTGGCGGAGCAGATTCGCCCGGCACACACGGCGCTGCTTTTGGTCGACATGCAGAACGACTTTGTGCACGACGAGGGCATCTTCGTCAAACAGTGGGACAAGACGAACCGCTGGATCAAACCGATTATTCCATGGTGCGAGAAACTGCTGGCCGCTGCGCGGGAGGCAGATGTGGCGGTGGTCCATCTGCGGGTAATCAATGACCTGCTGCGAAATCCGGTCAGTTGGCATCATTTCTGGGGGCCGCCGGCCTGCGCCATTGAAGGCACGTGGGGAGCAGAACTGATCGACGAGTTGCAGCCGGCCGGGGATGAGCCGGTAATCACCAAGTACACCTACGATGGCTTCGTCGGCACGCCCTTGGACTCGCTCTTGAAGAAACTCTCCGTCACGACGCTGGTCTTTGCGGGGATAGACTCCGACGTCTGCGTGCGCGATACGGCCGCACACGGCTTCGCCCTGGGGTATACCCCGGTCTTCGCCCGGGAGGCGTTGGCTGCCGACAACGAGTTGGCCCATGCCGGCGCGCTCCAGTCGTTGGGAGAGCATTATGGCCAAGTGGTTTCCGTTGATGAGATCGTGGCAATCTGGTGTGGAGAGAACCGGATGAAGTAACGGTGGTTTCGCTTCCAGTCGCTACCAATAGCGACTTCTAACGGCTTTCCAGTAGTAAGTCGGCCGGTCATGGCCGGCAAGGACCGCCAAAGAGCACCAAAGAGCCGAGAGCGCACGGGTTGGGCATTGGTCGCGAATGACGGCCACGAGGGGGGCCGATAGAACGAGGGCGTGAGTGGGGCGGCAGCGGTTACTGGGCCGCCTTCTTGGCACGGGCCCGCATCCGGGCCTTCGCACGCCGCCGACGCTTGGATTCGAAGACCATCGCCCGATCTTCGGCGCGATCCTCGCGTACAGACTGCGGATGCGCCAAGGCCCAGCGGTCCGGCAGAAGATTGGCCAGATACGGCGAGCCAGGCTCAAGGTCCGCAGGATGGTTCTGCTGGGCAACGGCCAGTTTACGCAACACATCCTCCAAGTAGTCGTCGATCATCAGATGATGCCGATGCGCACTGCTGACAACACTGTAGAGCCGCAAGCGACCCGCTGCTGCTTTGGGATGCCCTAAGAACTGCCACTTGTTGCGGCCGACTGTGAGTGGCCGAATGATCTGCTCCGATTGGCCATTATCGATGGGAATCCTTGGATCGCCGAGGTACACCGTCAATGCCGACCACTGGTTCCGCAGATAGCCCAGCGCTTCGCCGATCCGGCTGCGGGGCAGCGCCCGCTTCGCCGCGTCGCCGTCCAACCAGCGTCGCATGCGGTTCCAGATCGGCACCGCGTCGCGCTCGCGCAACTGGTGGCGTGCGGCGGCGTCCAATGTCTTGCCCCGTTCTTCGACATCATACAACTGCTGGTAGAACGAAATCGCCTGCGATGCCAGGATCGGATCGTTCGATTCGGCCTGGATGAACTCGCGGCGGGCGTGCATATTGCAACTGGCGTGAACAATCCGCCCGCTAGAACGCTGCTGCAACCGTGAATTGGCGCCGCAGGCGTCACCCACGAAGATGCCACGATACGTGGCCAGATGCCCGTCGATCACCGCGTTCTGATGCGTGAGCGACCAATGGAACACGTTGTAGGGGGCCAGGCCGTCCAGGCCCGTGTACAACCATGCGTAGCTAGTGGCCGAACCAGGGAAGCCGTTGTGGGACGCCAACCCCGCTTCCATCGTCTGACGAAACCGACTGCGCGCACTGAGCTTTGCCAGATCTTCCTCATCCAGTCCGTCGCGCAACAGCACGCACAGCGTTGTGTCGTCGCCAAGCAGGATCGGCTGTGCAAGCAGCAACTGCCACATCTGCTGGTACAAAGGGCTGATCGTGTCCACGGCGTAATTCAGCAGATCGTTCACCGTGGAGCGGCTGGGGAACCAACCGCACTGGGCGAACCAATCCTGCTGCCGATAGGTCGGCATATGAAAAGCGAACTTCAGCCCCGCCATCGCCGCTACCACGCTGAAGTCGTATTTGCAGCCCTCGACGATCGACAGCGGCGGCGGCACGCTCCGCACGCCTTTCTCCGGCTGGCCGGGTACCACATACTGAGGCCGCTTGATGACTTCCACGTACATGTGCGGCTTCTCGAACCGCAACCGTTCGGTGGTCTTCACGCCGATGGGCTTCAGTCCCTGCTTCTGCCCTTCGGGAAGGTCGAGGACCCGTTCGCGACGATCGATGGTGGGCGGAAATTCCTCGCGGCTCTGCTGTCGTTCACAACGCGCCTTGCGCCGGGCCTCCAGACGCTTGAGCAGTTCCCGATCGCGCGCCTCGTCCACCTGGTCCTGGGCGCTGATAATCTCCTGCTCTTCCGCACTGGGCGGCGGCTCGGGCTCGTCACCGAAGTCCAACTGCCGCTGATCGGGAGACTCGCTGCGGCGCTCGCTCCGCCGTCCCCACAGCATATCGGTCAGCCGGTTGTTGGCGGCTTCCAGTTCCGCCGTCCGCTGGCGAAGCGTGTTCCGCTCGTCGGTCATAATCCGCGTGGCATCGACCAGTGCCTCGTAGTCGCGGCGGAAAGTCCCGAACTCGTTGACGACCTGGTCCAGGGTCGCCCGCAACGACGCCACTTCGCGAAGAAGCGCTGCATTGCGTTCTTCACTCTGTCGCAGTTGTTCCCGAAGCAACGTGTCATCCATGATGTGTTCATCATCGTCGCCTCGTGCAAAACGTCAAGAGCAAAAAGGCTCCAGAACCGACGCGATGTTTGCGTGGGTGCTGGAGCCGGTGTGGCATCGTCTCTGAAGAACGGCAAACCTCCTATCCGGCGGCCACTTGGTAACGCTTGCGACGTTTGGCGGTGCCGAGATCCACGCCGCCGATCATCATCGCCAGCGTTACGCTGTCGACCTCAATGGTCAGCGAAGCAGCGTCCCGGCCAGGAGGCAGTTGGAATCGACCGCGTTCCAATCGCTTCGCCCAAACCACTAACCCATCGTGATCCCAGTAAAGGATCTTACAGCGGTTGCAGGGGCGATTGAGGAACACGAAATAGTCGCCCCGTAGCACGTCCATGCCGAACGAATGGGTTACGATCCCCGCGAGGCCATCAAAATGCTTCCTCATGTCCGTAGGGAGAGCGTGTACAAAGATGCGGATCGCCGGAGAGAGGCTAAGCATGACCGCTCTCTCCACAGGGCAACTCCAGCCGTTCGCCGCGAAGCACACGCAGTGCGGTGACCAGCGCCGCGAGATTCTGCTGGGGCAGGCGAAGAATCGTGCCATCGGCCAAGGCCAACTCGATCTAGGGACTGCCTTGGGCCGCCGTCACCGGCAGCCGCAGGAACTGGGCCGGACGTGGCGGCATCACGGGATTGCTGAGCGTTGGGCGAGTCCGTTGGCGTGGTGTGACGCTGGAACGTTGTGGCCTGGCAACCTTACTTGCTGCGTGCCGCGTTGAGACCGCAGGGCAAAGCTTCCGCCTCCAGGCGTGGAATCGGTGCGACGAGACCTGCTCCCTTCGGCAGAACTCGACGATCGACAGCCCGCTGGAACGCTGCGTTTCCATCCGCTGCCGCCACTGATCCCAAAGAACCTGATTCACTCTTCGAGCCATGACTGGGTAGCCTCCTGATACAGGGTGGGAGAAAACGAGAACCACCCATCAGGCTACCCCAGCCGTCAACCGTGCTTATCTCGGACGCTCTCGACGAAGTGGGCCAAGCTCGGCTTGTCATCGCTAGGGCTCGCCGACCCGTACGTGGTGCCTGCGGTCCAGGATTCCTACTCGGCGTTGTTTTGGATGGCGTACAAGAACACCTACGTGAAAGGGCATGATGCGAACAATCGTGGTCCGTACCCGTACCTGGGCTGGGCCAGCGATCACTTTCACGGCACGAAAACCAGCCCGATTGGCAATCGCGACTACCCGCTCACCTGGGAACAACATGCCAGCCAGGCCCGTTACGAAGGCATGAAGATCATCGCAGAGGAATTTGTCCGCCAGCGGCTGGCCACGCCTCACACTTGGCATGCGGCGGAGGTGTTCCTCTATCTCATTGGTCAGACAAGTCCCGGGAACTGAGCCAGAACCGCACCAGCCATTCGTACACTGCCTGCCGGTCGTGGTTTTCGCGCCAGCGGCGAGTCTGCTTTGGCGATTCGCTACCACGTCCGGTTTCCCCAGTTTTTGTCGGACGTCGAAAACTCAAGAACAGCGGAGAGGGTGTGCTTCTCAGGTTTTTGGCGGGTTTGCGCCGGTTGGCGGCTTGCATTTTTCCCCAAACCGGCTTTAATCACCATATTCCCTGTTGCGTACAGACAACGTGTTTTATCCATTACCTCACGAGGAGACTGAGAATCATGGCCAAGACTGCTGCGCCCAAGAAACCCCTGACCAAGACCGAATTGCTGACCAACATTGCTGCCGCCACCGAGGTGCCCAAGAAGGAGGTGGCCGCCGTACTGGAGGCCCTGGCTGCCGAGATCAAGAAGAGCCTCAGCAGCAAGGGTGCAGGCGTTATCGCGATCCCCGGCCTGGTGAAGATCGAAAAGAAGAAGGTTCCGGCCCGGCCCGCCCAGAAGGGCGTGCCCAATCCGTTCAAGCCCGGCGAGTTGATGGACCGTCCCGCCAAGCCCGCCTACAGCAAGGTCAAGGTGCGGGCTCTGAAGCTCCTCAAGGATATGGCGAAGTAACCGCTCAATCTAAGTGCATGCAAACGCCCCGGTCCGAACTCGGAACCGGGGCGATTTCGTTACAACTCGACTGTCACAACTCCGAACACGGTGTAGTGAAACCGTCGCTGTTCAGGATGTCACCATGGTCGGGGGCCTGGGTGGTGCCGTAGGCTGGCGGTTGGCCGGTCACCGGGCCGGTGCTGCCCATTGGACCGCTTTGCAAAGGATCGCGGATGACAAATACCATAAAAGCACTACTGGTAACCGTCCTTGCGCTGGCGCTCGCCGCCGGTGTTCACGCCGCACCCGGACCGCCGGCCAAGCCCAACGTGCTGTTCATCATTGTGGACGACCTGCGTCCCGATTTCGGGTGCTACGGAAACACGGAGGTCAAGTCACCCAATCTGGACCGGCTTGCCGGCGAGGGGTTGCTGTTCCAGCGGGCGTATTGTCAGTTTCCGCTCTGCATGCCGTCCCGCGCCAGCGTGCTGTCAGGCTACCGTCCTGAAAGCATCAAGAGAACCGGCAGGGTCAGCGGGCATGTGCCGGCCGGCACCATCACCCTTCCGCAACTGTTCCGCAACCACGGCTACGTCACGGTTTCCGCCGGCAAAGTCTATCACGATAACGACGACGACCCGGCTGCGTGGGTACGGCGCTTCACCGACACCTTCGACTCGGAAGGCAAGTGGTGCAACGGGTACTGCTCGGGGTATCAGTTGGAAAAGAACCGTGCCCTGGTGCAGAACTATCTCCAAGGCAAGCGCAGGCAAGGGCTGCCGGCTTCGGACATCACCGAGATCACCGACACGCCCGACGAGCAAACCCCCGATGGCATCATTGCGCGGCGGGCCGTCGAGGAGTTGTGGAAATTCAAGCAGACCGGCGAACCGTTCTTCTTGGCGGCCGGGTTCTACCGTCCGCACATGCCGTTGACGGCACCGAAGAAATACTGGGACATGTACGACCGTGCCCGGACCACGCTGCCGGTCGATTTTCGCCAGCCTGATGACGGTGTTCCGCGCAACGACTGGGACGAAGTCCGCCGCTACGGCGACTGCCCTTGGAAGGGGCCGATGCCGGAAGAAAAGGCCAAGGAGATCGTCCACGGTTACCACGCCAGCATCACCTTCGTGGACGCTCAGATCGGCAAGGTGCTGGACGAACTCCGTCTTCTGGGCCTGGACCGAAACACGGTCGTTGTCCTTTGGAGCGACAACGGATGGAGCCTGGGCGAGCACGGTCGCTTCAGCAAGTACACCAACTACGAAACCTCGACGCACATCACCATGATATTCAGGGTCCCGTGGCTGCCCGGCCAGCCCGCAAGCCCAGCGCTGGTGGAGTTGGTGGATATCTATCCGACGCTCGCCGACATCTGCCGCTTGCAGCCGCCCGGCTATCTCGAAGGGACGAGCGTCGTCCCGCTACTTACCGATCCACGGCGCCCATGGAAGACCAGCGCCTTCAGTTGTCTCCACAAAGCCGGAGATCGGACCATCTGCAACCAGCGTTACCGCCTGATAGAGCATCCCGATGGCCAACTCGAACTTTACGACCACGAAAGTGATCCTGCCGAAGACCACAATCTGGCCAAGGACCCGGCCCATACCGCCGTAGTCAAACAACTTCAGACCAGTCTGAACGCCGGCTGGCGCGCCGCCAGGCCTCCCAAGGCAAAACCATGATGAGCATTAGCCTTCAACGTCGGGAAGAGGTTATCGACGCCTCGCGGCGTGGCACGGTGCCGCGCAGCAGCCTGGATTGCGTTTGTCAGATCCCATGGTGGCTGTCCTTGGCAAAACCCTCCGGGGGCTCGCCATCGGCAAAGTAGGTGTCGCGGTCGGGCCGACAGCCCGGGATATGGATATTAAGCATTTCCAGCGGTTCGCTTTCGGTGACAAAACCATGGGTTGTGCCGGGCGGCAGCCGCAGGAAATCGCCAGCTTCCAGGCAGTATTCCTGGCCATCGAGCACGGCCGTACCGTGCCCCGCCACGACGAAGTAGTATTCTTCCGCCACGCGGTGATAGCTGATTCTGGTCCGCTGATGCGGGACGATGGAGACGCGGTAGACGGTCGCCCGGCCTTCCTCGGACGGGTTAATCAGCGACTCGATGGAATACGGTCCCAGGCGTTGGGTCTGAGCCTCGCTGCCGCTGCGGCGGTGGATCAGTCCCATAGAAGAAATGTCTGGCTGGGACACGCCTAACCTGAGCTGCACCAGCAACTCGTTGACCGACTTCCGGTCCCGGTCCTCCGGCAGCTTCGATTCCTGGAACGCCCGGTCGAGCTGGGCCTCCAACTCGGCCAGCCGCGTCTCGTGGAACGACCAGTCGAGATCGCCGAGAGACGTGTTTTCGCCACCGACCTTCCGTGCTATCAACTCGTCGAGAAACCCGAGGCCGAAATCCTCGTTGAGCCGTTGCAGGTTGGCCTCCACTTCGCCGGTCCGCAGCAGGTGGATGCCGGTCATCAGCACCCGGTAGGCGTAAAGCAGCGGCTTGGCCCGCTTGGGCTCCTCCTTGGCGATTAGCTTCCGCTGGGTCGCATAGAAACCTCGGTAATGATGATAGTGATTCCGGGTGATGCAACGGCGGGCCAGCGGACGCAACTCGTCGAGAAACGCCTCACCCATGACCACGATGGGTGAGAAGATTTGTTCCAGGATATAGCCGTTGTTGCGCACGAGCAGTCGCAGGTATTTGCCCACCTCGTGGCTGACCAACTCCACTTCGGTGCCGTCGTGGATGGTCTTATGTTCCAGCGTCAGCGAAGGCACGTCGATCCCTACGAGATCCTGCAACGGCAACTGGTGGCAGCCGCGCAGGTCTACGTCGCTGTCCGATGACGGAAAGCCGTAGAGGTGCGCCCCGCTGACGGTGACGAACAGCGGCCTGTAATTCAGCGCCGCCACGACTTGCCGCATGGCAGCCAGGTCTATGTCAAGCATCCACCATCCTCCTTCTGGCACGGATCAGAAAATCATTCACCCGGGTGTAGTCCGGTTGCTCCGGCAAGTCCGTCCGCTCGAATGCTTGTTGGAACTGCTCGTCCAGTTCCAACGCCCGTCGCTTGACCTCGTCGAACGGCAGGCCGTCGTTGCGAATGTGCAGCAGCTCGTTACGGTGCTCCGCCACGTCGATGCGGATTTCGCCGGTCTGAAGGGCGGCAATGCCTGAGTGCAGCAACCGGATCAGGTGCATCGCGTGCTTGGGCTTGTAGGTACCCTTGTCCTTGCAGGCGTTGGCCATGCGGCGAAACTGGCTCAGGACGTAGCCCGAGTAGGTCTTGTAGACATGCTTCGACAGGAACGCCTGGCGGATGCCCCGTAGCTCCTGGGCCGTCTCGTCTGCCAACAGGACCAACGGCGTCCAAAGCGTCTCCAGGACGTTGGGATTGGCCTTCAGCGCCAGCCGCAGAAACTTCGCCAGTTCCCAGTAGACCTCGTCCTGCCGGCCATCGGCGAACTCCAGTTGTTCCGGCAGGCGGCGCAGGGACCAATGCAATCGAGCCCGGGGCAGGTAAATGCCCCGCAAGTCATCGTCGGAGTCGTCCGAGGCCAGTCCAAAAGCCTTGGAGCCGACCTGGCAGCGGTAGATGATCCACGGCCGCAGGTCCTCGGTCACCTCGCCAAGTTCGTCTTCGACCTCCCGCCTTCGCAGGGCCAGTTCGTCGAAGTAGGCTTGCACCACTTCCGCATCCGCAAAACGGATGACGTAAGGCTGTTGGTTGTGCGGCGGGCTCTCCAGCACTACGCCCACGCTGCCCGGTGGCTTGAACTGCTGGCCGTCCTGCAAGACCTTGGCGACCTTCAGCACCACCTGCGTACCCGCCGAGATAACGAAGCCGGGCAGCAGCTTGCGGAAAGAGAGGGTGTCGTCCGTCATGGTTGTTGGCGGTTCTGGGATCGGCTCTGCTGGTTTCAGTCCTCGGGAGGCCCGTCGCGGTCCCCGGCCATCCTCACGATGCGGGGCTCGAAACGAGCGACCTTTTCCACCAGGTCGGCCTGACTGGCCATCACTTCGTTAATGTCCTTGTAGACGCCCGGCACTTCATCGGCCGCCGCCGAGAGCACGGTAATGCCTTGCTTCTCCAAGTTCGCTTTCGTGGCGTGCCATGAGAAACGGTCCTTGGCCTGCTTTCGAGACATCTTTCGGCCCGCCCCGTGCGAGGCTGAATGCAGGCTCGCCGCAACTCCCCGTCCGCGAACCACGAACGCCGGATCGGCCATTGAGCCGGGAATCACGCCGAGAACGCCCTCCGCCGCCGGTGTGGCCCCCTTGCGATGGACAATCACCGTTCGACCTTCGTGGGTTTCCTTCCAGGCGAAGTTGTGGTGATTTTCCACAAACGCGACCGGCCGCTCCCCCAGCAGTTTGAAGACGTTCCGATGGAGGACCTCGTGATTGGCTGCCGCGTACTCGCCCATCAGGCTCATCGCCGCCCAATACTCTTGTCCTGCCTCGCTATCCATCTCCAGCCAGGCCAGACGCCCGAGATCCTTGTACTTCGCCGGCAGCCGCGATTGGGCGATGCCACTGTAGACCTGGCAGACCGCCGCACCCGTACCCCGGCTTCCACTGTGCGTCAGTAGCGCCACGTATTGGCCGACCTTCAACCCGAGCTGTTCGTCGTCTTCATCCAGCAGCAATACGCCAAACTCGGCAAAGTGGTTGCCGCTGCCCGACGAGCCGAGTTGCTCGCGGGCCAGGTCCTTGTGTGTCCGGGTAACCTGGGTCACGGACCAGTCTTGATCCATGACGGGATGATCCTGGGGCTTTTCGTGCCCTCGGCCGACGCCAAACACGGTGCCACGCTCCAAGGCATCCACAAACCGTTGCTTGCGGTCGACCAACAGATCGGGCCGAATATCGTAGATGCTCAACCGCATCCGGCAGGCAATGTCCACGCCCACCGCGTAAGGCACGACGGCATTGTCCAGTGCCAGCACACCGCCGATGGGAAGCCCATACCCGACGTGGGCGTCGGGCATTAAGGCCGCCCCCACAGCCATCGGCAAGGAGCAGGCCAGCCGCATCTGATGATGGGCCGACGCGTCGATTTCTTCGCCCCAGGTGCGATAGGGGATCGGCTCCGCGCGGACAAACGCGCGGTCCGCGACCAGCGCATCGGCCAACTGCCGCAAGGCAGTCTCGTGCGTTGCCGGGGACTGTGCATGTTCCGCCGCCTCGCCACCTTGGTCTCCTGTCCGGTATAGATCGGGCTGCTCCACGCAGGCGCGGATTGTCTCTTCGACGTCGATCCGCTGGTCCTTGGGCACGCTCCGGTTGTGCTTGGCAACCGCCTGCACCACCTGGAGGGCTTGTGGAACACATTCGTGGGGAACCCCGAGTTTGGCGAGTTGGCGTGCGTTCATAGATCGACCCCGGCTTTCATGGGCTTCAGTATACTGCTCTCTTGGCGGTCATTGCTTGACATAAGTGAGCATCTCAGAGTCAAACATACGACGCAACCCCTAAACTCTCTTGCACGGCCCAGCGTCTGAGAATATCCAGCTCTTTCTCGGTGGCTCGGCGATTGTGTTTCCCCCGAACTTGGCGAATTTCCTTAGTGCCAGCGTTCACCTCGACGGTAAGCAGCGCCGTCACGCCTTCTTCCGTTTCCACGTCCATGGACCAGATGGAGCAGGTCCCGCTATGACAGGATCGAGCGAAACTCGCCACACAGTGCCGCATGCGGCGGCCTTCCGCAATCAGTTCATTGCTGCTGAGCAGCTCCCGAATCTTCCACACCTTCATGTTATTCGATTGTTCGGTGCCCTCGACGAAACGGAAGTCCGGGATGGCTGATTTTCGCCACTGGAGTTGGCCGCCCTGGGTTTCCCGCCCCAGTCGTTTGTGCCACTGCTCGACATCCCTCAGCAGGGAGGCGACGGTTCGCCCTTTCATCGACAGGTTGGGCTGTCCCGGCCCGGCTTCCCGGGCAACACCCCTTTCGACAAACACGATGCGAGGCTCATAACGCTGATTCCAAATATAATCGACTATCGGGCTCACGTGCACGAGATCGAGCATCGGATTCCTGATGAAGAACCGGATGACGCTTAACCAGAAGTCGTTGTCGTGAAACTCCCGCGCAATTCGAGTCTCTCGCAGTGCATCAGCCAGATGCGCGCTACCTTCCAAGGCAAGCACTTGTGCCCATCGGAAGGCTGCGTCAATGGAATAGTGATCGGGGGCCTCCAGGAAGCAGTGAGCCATCTTTTTCGTAAGCGGGATTGGAATTCCTTCTGCCGTGCGAATGTTCTTCCCGGTTCCGACGTGCTTGAACCATTGCTGCTGTGCCACCGTTCCCTGCAACCATGCTTTATCCATAAACACGGGTACGTCGTAAGCGGCCCAAAGATGCCGGGCCAATGACGAGAACTGCCGGTCCGGGTTGTGCGATCTGGGGGTCCACTGTTTCAATAGCCTGATCCAAAACTCGACGTCTTTGACGAGTTGGATCACGCCTTTCACATGCACAGCCGATTCCATCAATTTGGATTTCGACTCGATGAAACACAGCATGTCCAGTAGAACATCTCGATCTTGTGCCTGATTGAAGCCTTCTCGCAATTGGCGAGCAACTTCGGTGTCTGGCTCGCTCTCGACACTCTCGTTGCGATAGATGCGTTCGATAAGTGTCCGTGGATGACGTTTCTTTTTGGTTTTTAGCGCCGCATCTGCCCGACGGCGTTTCTCCCCTGGATCGACAGACGAAGACGAAGCCGGGCGTCTCAGATCGACTGTTTGAGCGGTTACCTGGAGATCCGGCGGGGCTACGCCCTCGGCATCACAACGGAAGCGATGGAAGAACCCGATCAGTGGGTGGGCATTCTCGTCCGCGAGACCCTTGAGCCTACGTTTGCCAACTCTCCGGTCAAGCATTCCGATAGCACGAATAAGGACATTCTGGGAAATCAGAATATCGTCGATGGATAATGTCAGGTACCCGAACATCGCCCGACCAAGCCCTCCGAAGCGGAACAGCGAGTCGTAATCGGGCAGCTTTTCCGAGTTCGTCCCCACGGCCGCTTCACGGTCCACTCGGTAGCGAACGGTCCAGCGATACCAGTGAGGCATGTTGACCAGTTCCTGGCCGTCGAGCGTGATCCAGTCACGCCCATCGCCGTCGTGCACGTGTCGGTAGCGTGTTGAATGTAGCCCAACGCGGCCTTTGACGCTGTCGGCCAGCAATTCTTCGACCCGGATGCGTAATTTGCTCCACTGCATGGTTGGTCCACAACGGATATTACGTGGGAGTTGCGCTCAGTCGCCTGTCCCAAACAGCAACATCGCCCATTATATTGACGGGCGACCTATGCCGCCACTTACAGAACAGGCCCGGAGGCTGGGATAACTCCCAGCCTCCGGGCATCGTTTCAATCAGAGCAGGTTCACGACCCGCTCGGCCAGGCCCTTCTCGCCCAGCACGACGTTCAGCTTGCCGCTGGTGGCCACCCGCTCCAGAACTTCCAGTTCCCGGAGCCGCATCAGCGTCGGATTGCCTTCCAGCACCTTGGCCGTGTTGGCCTGGCTGCGCATGGCCGCCGTTTCCTCGCGGCGGACGATCAGGTTGGCCTCGGCCGCCTTCTTGGCCTCCGTGACCTTGTTCATCAGATCCTTCATGTCGCCCGGCAGGATCACGTCGCGGATGCCCACCGAGATGACTTCCAGACCCAGCGCAGCCACCCGCTGCCGGACGATGACCTCCAGTTCCTTGGCCACGGCGTCCTTGTCGGCCAGGAACTGGTCGAGTTCCCGGCCGCCGATCACCGCCCGCAGGGCCAACTGGGCCTCGCGATACAGGGCCTGGCGGACGTCGTCGGCCGCGCTGAGCGCCTTGTGGGCATCGGCCACCCGGTAGGTGGCCACCGCGTTCAGGCGGAGCGTGACCTTGTCGGCAGTCATAATCTCCTGGCCGCCGATGTCCAGCATCGTCTCGCGCAGGTCCACCGGGACGAGCATGACCTTCGCCATGTTCTTCCAGAAGGCGTACTTACCCGGCGGCAGGGTCTCCACGTAGCGGCCATCCTCGAACAACACGCCGACATGGCCCTGCTCGACGGCAAAGGCGTCCAGCAGCCGGTCGGCCATCGCCGAGCGGACGATCACCTGGAGGTCCTTGTGGTCGAAACGGACCTTGCGGGCGTCGATCAGCTCGACAGTTACCTCCCGCAGCGTGGTCCAGTAGGCGTACAGGCCCGGCGGCAGGATGTGGCTGAACCGGCCGTCCACCCACACCAGCGCCCGCTGGTAGTCCTTCAGATCCAGAACCACGGCGCGGTCCTTGAGCGCACCCGACTTGACGATCATGTCGAGCTTCTCGTGGCCCAGCCACGGGCTGCGCTGCGAGACGACCTCCACCTTGACCTTGCCCAGCGGGTCGAAGAACCAGTGGCGACCAGCGCCGAGCAGGCCCTTGAACTCGCCGTCGCGGAAGTGCAGACCCATTTCATAGCTGCGAATCTTGATCGTGTTGAGCATCCTTCACCTTCCTTCCTGCGGCCGTTCATAGGCCGCTCCTGTTTCGTGTCAGTGTCGTGCCAGGCAACGCCGTTGGGCGGCGGAACCAGCGGCGATCACACGCACGAGTGCGGAGTGTCGTTTGAGCATCCACAAAGCCTGCGGCGGCACGGCAGTTTCCGCTAAGCTCGTCGCCGCGAGGGCAAAGCCCAGGGGCGAGTTGCCAGGCATCCATTGCCGCTTGTCGAAGGCCGGTGGAAGCGGTATCCACGCACTACATGGCACCCGGTCGTGCTGCCACGCGGCAGCCGCGTGCTCCCTTGGGCGCGGATTCCGCCGGGACCCGCCCCATGGACGGAGTACCCAGAATCATCGGCGCCGCCGGTCGCTCAACCGCCGGTGGCCGATCACACGTTGGCCCGCCTCCCTCGGGCCGCGTTGGTGGCAGGTTATTAGCCTGCTTGTTGGTGTGGGGGTCGAACCCACGACAGCCAGATTGAACGTCTGGTGCTCTATCCACTGAGCTAACCATAATTGACACGACCTTCGGTCAGAACCCATGTACGGAACGCACGCCACCAACCGCCGTGAAGACGGGGCGACGGGCGCCGTTGGCCCGGCCGTATCAGAGACGCCGGTGGGAATTGAACCCACTTGGACCGGGTTGCAGCCGGTTGCCGCGCCGTCTGGCTCCAGCGTCAATCTATTACAGCGTCCTCGCCAGGAGTTGAACCAGGTCTGCGACCTTCGCACGGTCGCGTGCTGATCCGGCACACTCCGAGGACATTTTGCCGAGCGCCCTACCGAGGAATCGAACCCCGTCTTGCAGATTCGTAGTCTGCCGTGCGATCCGGTACACTTGCAGGGCCAGTGTCTCGACCAGGAATTGAACCTGGATCTGGACCTTCGGAGGGTCCTATGCGATCCATTGCACCATCGAGACATCGAGCGCCCCGACCTGGAGTCGAACCAGGGCCAGGGCCTTAGGAGAGCCCCGTGCAATCCGCTACACCACCGGGACGTATCTTCAGGGCCGACGACTGGATTTGCACCAGCATGATGCGGTTTACAAAACCGCCGCCTCGCTGTTCGGCCACGTCGGCAATCAGCACGAGTGCGAGGATTTGAACCCCGTACGGCAGGGTTGGAATCTGCCTACTCTCCCAGGAGCACACTCGTGTATCGGTCCCCGGCCTTGCGACCGGGGACCTTTGGCGCAAGCACTACTCTCGCAACGTCACATTCCAGTACGCTTCGCTGAGGAACTTCGCCCAGCTTTCGATCCGCAACTCGTGGTCCGCGTACAGCGGTTTCCACGTCGGCCGCACCGGCCGCTTGCGGAGCTTCATGCTCGCCTGCTCCGGCGTCCGGTCGGCCTTCCGCTTGTTGCAGGCCGTGCAGGCCAGCACGCAGTTCTCCCAGCTCGACACACCGCCCTGCGCACGCGGGACAACGTGGTCCAGCGTCAATTCCTCGCTGCCCGGCTGCCGTCGAGGACGGTTTTCTTCGTGTAGCCCATTGCGCTTCGCGACGGTTCCGAAAGCGCAGTAGGCCGCACGCAAATGGGACCGCCCCTGGCGGCCGCAGTATTGGCAGGTGTAGTGGTCCCGCTTGAAAATGTTCCGGCGGCTGAAGGTCACGTGGGCCGCCGGCATCCGGTCGTAGCCGTTCAGGGCGACTACTTCCGGCACCCGCAGCTTGAACCGAACCGCCCGGATGGAATCTTCGCCGTCGCGCGGCCGTAGCTTCGACCAATCAGCCCAGGTGTAGAGCTGGTAGTCGGCCGGGTCCACGACGCGCGCGGACTCGTTCCACAGCAGCACCAGCGCCCGCGCCACGGTGGCGACGTTCACCGGCTGCCAGTTGCGGTTCAGCACCAGCG
>Ga0302320_10000373_pt1 | contig 104773 bp, 65 predicted proteins | sample Bog_T0_3_FD_202130 | JGI IMG/M metagenome (GOLD analysis project Ga0302320, IMG submission 202130) | Peat permafrost microbial communities from Stordalen Mire near Abisko, Sweden - Bog_T0_3 | ecosystem: Environmental > Terrestrial > Soil > Wetlands > Peat | place: Sweden: Abisko, Stordalen... | reverse complement strand
TGAATCCCTATCTGCAGCATCTCGCCGGTGAATTGCGGGTGGCAGTTGAGTTGTGCGCACCGCGAAGCGGCAACCAGAAGGGATCCGTGGAGCGTGGCGTGGGCTGGGCCAAGAACAGCTTTCTACTAGTCCGACAGTTCGTGGACCACGCGGACCTGGAGACTCAACTGGCATCCTGGCTGGTGGAGATCAACACGAATCGGCGCTGTGATGCGACCAAGGCGATCCCAGCCACGCTGCTGGCTCAGGAGTCCAAGCGATTGGGCGAACGTCCGGTGCCATGGACAGCCGATGACTACCCACTACGCGAATCGGCAACGGTGACCCCGGTGGCGACCGTGGTGATTCGTGGCACGCCGTACCAGGTCGACCCGCGAGCCATCGGAACCGTGGCTACCGTGCTGGTGCGTCGTGACACCATCGAGGTCATCACCGTGCGCGAGACCAAGGCGGTCCATCCTCGCCGTGACGGGGTTAAAGCGGTGCAGCGTCTACCGGGGCAGGCGAGCGAGGTGCTTGCTCGCCTCCATGGAGAGCGCAAGCGGAACTACTATCAACGCGAATGCATCCTGGCGCTTGGTCCTGAGGCGGCCGCATTTATGGAGTCGCTGGTCCATTCCCGGGGCAATGGCGGCTGGTTTCGGGAGGTCTCCCGCATCTTCGCCCTGCTTGAGGAATGCGGCCCCGATCGTCTACGAGCTGCCCTGGCCAAATGCGTCGCCCGTGGTCGCCACGACCTGTTTGCCGTCGAAGCGGCGCTGAAGGAGGTCGCATGAATCCCATCGCCGATATCGACCTGCCACGCCTGCTCAAGCGCCTGCATTTGCCAACCATCGCCCGACTCCTGCCCGACATCGAGACTCGGGCTGCCGCGGAAGGATGGGGTATTCGCGATGCGCTGGCGGTCCTCTGCGCCGAGGAGGTGGCCAACCGCAATAACACGCGCATCACCAAGGCCACCAGACAAGCGCGCTTCCCATTCCTCAAGACCATCGAGGAATTCGACTTCACATTCGGTACCGGATTGCGGCGCGATCTCTTGGCTCCGTACCTCTGCCGCGAATTCGTGACCGAAGGCCGCAACCTCATCCTCAGCGGCAAGTCCGGTCGAGGTAAGACGGCATTGGCCATCGCCATTGCCATCCGCGCCATCCAGAGCGGCTTTGATGCCCGTTTCACTACCGCGGCTGCCCTGATCGACGATCTCGTCGTAGCGGCCCGAGAAGGCCGCTTGGCCGAGGCCACGATCGCCTACCGCCAGCCCGACGTGCTGATCATCGACGAGGTTGGCTATCTCCCCTACGTCGATGACGCTGCCAACGTCATCTACGGCGTCGTCGATGGGCGCTACCTGGATCACCGGCCCGTCATCTTCACCACCAACAAGAGCCTGGAGCAGTGGGGACAGGTGCTCCACGACGACCACCTCGCCGAGGCACTCCTCGATCGCGTCCTGGAACGTGGGCGGCTCCTGCCTCTCACAGGGCCGTCCTACCGGACGCGCCACTTGGTCCAGGAATCTCATAATCTGCAGGAATCTCAAAACCCTCCGCCTGCTGGCGGGCACCAAGCTCCACCCCGGAGCGCAGCCCGCAGGGCGAGCACCGGATCTCCCGTGAAAACAGCGACGCCCGACCAAGCGGCCGAGCGTCGCTGACCAACAGCATGCTGTCGGGCCTCCGGTCGGCGCTTGGCCCCAGCACCACCTGGGTACCTCTCTCCGACCGGCACGCCATCATGGTAGCCAAAGGAAAAGGACCGCATATATCCCGTTTATCAACCGGTCAGAATTATGAGACTGGCCCGGTCATTTTTTTGAGACTCCACAAGGACGCTACTTTTTGGTTGGCAAAAAGTTGTCAGGGTATGTGAAACAATAAAAATCGCGAATTACTCTAAAAAACAGAGTGAATTCAATGTACCGGTGACAAAAAAGCGTTCCAGACATGAGGAAATGCTGCGGCTAGTGACTAATCCGATCAGAATCGGCCTCAATGAATGCCGTCATAGATCGAATTATTCGATGGATTCCCCTTAATGTGGCTGAGGAACTCCTCGGTCTGCCTCAGAGTGCGGTCATCGATTTAGCTCGTGATGACCACCTGCAGTTCGGAAAGACGACAGATGGGAAATTGTTTATTAGCGCTGAAAGCATTGATAATCAGATTGGTAAAATATCAAATGAAGAGGCCATTCGATTGCTATCCAAAGAAAAAGAGGAGAATTCTCAGGGAAAAAAAGAAATTGTAAATTTGACAACGGCAGCAGTTAAGTGCGAAAGAAGTCCTCGCACAATAAAAAATGCAATCCGAAACGGAGAGTTGACCGGAAAGAGGAAAAGTTCAGGAAGAAAGTCACCGTATATAATTTCTATAAATGATCTCATTGAGTGGAATAAAAAAACGAAAACGGACAGTGCTTTGACTTTTAAATTGTTAAACGATGAAGTATTAAAATAAATCGAGGTATTAAATGAACATACGGAAAGGTAAGAGGAAGCGATTTTATGTTACAATTAAAGATAGAAAGACGAAGAGGGGAACGAGCTGGAGAGTTCGTTGGAGCGAAATTATAGATGGAAAATATGTAAAACCATCGAAGCAATTCAAGATTTTTGACGAAGCTAATACATTTTCAATTGAATTGAGACGAAGATTGAATGTTGTAGAGGCAGGTCAAAGCATTGCCGACACTATAATACCAAAGAAAAGTGACCTTGCTCTTTTAATTGAGGAATTTATTGCCGAAAAGAATAAGGAAAAAAAGACATCCAGTAAACATCCTATTGATTTACGATTTAGTATTGGCGAAGTTATGAAAGTAACGGGGATAAAAACAACAGAGGACATAACAAGAGAAAAATTTAAGGACTACTTAAATTCTAGAACGCCAGCTAATGAAAAGCATAAGTACGGAACAGTAAAATATCTGAAGCAGTTTATATCATTCTGCCGTTGGATTCACGATAACAAGGAATTCAAAATTCAAGAAAAGGCGAGGTATTTTAAAATAAAAACTCCGCCAGCCGAAGAAAGAATTTATTGGCGCGAAGATCAGGCCATTGCCCTTTGCAACAGTATGATGGTAACAAGTGACAAGAATAATAAGGAATCATTCAAGAGATACTCAAAGGAGTGGAAAGAAAAAATAAGAAATACTTGTATTTCAAAGATTAAAAAGTTGATGTATCCAATTTTTAGACTTCTCATTCTCTGGGCTCTTCGACCAGGAGAGGTTTGTCGGCTATCGGTGAAAGATTGGGATTCAATTGACCGCATGCTTTCAATAAGTTCAGACAATGCAAAAAACTCAAAGGCAAGACGATTTAGAATTGATAGGGTTACAGCGGAAATATTAACGGGTTTGTGCACGGGAAGAAGTCCTGAATCTCCGATTTTCATACCAAGCAATGGGGATTGGTGGAATCCTCGTTTTCTTTCGAGAGTATTCAGCAGAATACTGAAACAGGAAAAAATTCCTGGAACACTGTATTGCGCAAGACATTATGCTACAACCAGACTTCTAAAGAAATTCCCTAAACAACCTAAGTTAGTAATGGAAATAACTGGACACACAACGTGGACAGAGTTTTGGAGATATGTTCATACGTATGAAGAGGACCTTAAGATGGTAGGTGATTCGAATTATGCAGACTATATACCTCTTCCAGAAACAGAGCCATTGGCAAATGAAAGTAATGATCTAATAAAACTAGATTCGGTGGGAGACCTTATAAATAATTCCGAATTTGATGAAAAAATAAACATTATTCGAATTGATTAATAAGTTATGTCCGGAAAATGTAAAGATAACAAGTCGGGTATTTACACTATCCTGGGCGGAAGATCACTTTTCTCTCAGGTCATTTAGAGCATTGAAAGGGCAGCCTGTTTCGAGACCCAGGCCGGCACGGGAGATCCTACAACGTCGCTGAAGACTGCGGCACCTTGGTATCTCGATTGACACAATGTCAGCCTGTGTGGGTTACTGGCCGAATCCACGCCATTCGTTCCCAAGTGGAAGGAACGGGCTGAGCGCTGGGCGGCAGGAAGGACTGGCGGCGGGGGCATGGCCCGGCCGGGCTGCCCTGGCGAGGGCGGAGGACGTTACGCGGGCCTACGTAACTCAAGTGTTGGGAAGACTAAACAGAGAATAGTGAGGTCGAGAAATCAACAGAACTGTTTCATTTTACAGTCAGCTTGAGTTATCCCGATAGTGTCAATAATGCGAGGAATCTTAGACCCAAGAGTAGCTAGTGCTCCAGCCAATTGGCACATAGTAGGGAATAAAATCAAAGTGCTGAAAAAGAAATTACTCAGCGAAGGAGAATTTGAAACAAGGAAGCGCATAGTATAACGGGATGAGCGACAACAAGGCGTAGAAGGAGAGGGATGCCGCCAACCGGCTCACATGATCCGCACTCCAGGCTTCCCCGGTTGCGACCACGATGCGCGCGTATGCCTCGATGAACTCCCCGGCATCCCTCTTTTCTGAGCCCGAACGGATAGCCCTGAGACTGGCTGCCTAATCTTCCAGGTAAATCATGAGATCACGCGGAGATTACGAATTGTCGTCAACCAAGGGATAATTGCGGAATATGGGTCCGAATGTGAGCCAGAAAAATGAAAAGGACGGCCTGGCAGGCATGGTCTTGGTCGAGACTGAGCTGAATCCAAGAGATCGTCCTTTGCCACGGCGAGCCATTTTTCAACCGGCTGGCATTGCGCTGAGGTAAATGCCGCTAGCGCCCGCGAACATCAGGGTCAAGGGACTCAGCGGTTATGGCGCTGAAGGTTGTCGGCATGGCGGCCACCAACCCGACCTGACCGTGAAAGGGGGAAAAGACATAGGTGTCGCCATCCAGGAGTTCACCATCGCAGTAGGGGATGACGCGATCGGATACGCTAGAAGCGGGTGAGATGCTGCCATGCCAAGAAATGATTGTTGGTGGGCTGAATGGCCGATTCCCCCTGGTGTCAAACGTCAATTACGATGGCGTGTGGCGTCAGCCATTGCTTGGTCTAAGGAATGAATAGCGGAGAACATATGGACAGGGCGAGGATCCCGCGAAAATCATGGTTTTTGCTAGGCGCGGCATGGATGATGCAGATCATGTGCCAGAAAAGCCATGGTAATCGACAACACCAGTATTATTTTTTAACGTATGTATACGACAGGGGCCCACCTACATTGCAGATTGCCGACGTTGTGGGTATTCTGCCACAGGTTCATAAGAATTATTTTTACCATAAGAATGCACGGGATGACGGTTCGATTCATTGCTGTGCTTGCGATATCGATACGCGAACATTTTGGAGCATAAGCAGTCATGACTAATGAGCACGTGCGCGATCATTGCCTAGTGTCCTGACACCGAAGTCTCTGACAAATGAGCCCGGTTCGTTACTTCGCAAAATCTTTTCATCGAATCCAATATATCCGTGGCCGTCTTCGTCCAGCGATAGGGCTTGGCAGACGAGTTGCTCGTCGTCATATAATTATCGATTGCCGCGATCAGTTCTTTCACGCTTCGGTGAACACCGCGTCGCAGTGCTTTATTCGAAAGTCCCGAGAACCAGCGTTCTACCTGGTTTAGCCATGATCCACCCACAGGCGTGAAATGCTGATGAAATCTCGGATGCTTGGTCAGCCATCGCTTCACCGCAGGCGTCTTATGCGTCGAATAGTTATCCAGGATGAGATGAACTTCGAGATCTCCTGGAACTGAATTGTCAATTTTATCGAGGAATTTGATAAATTCCCGTGAACGGTGCCTCTCCATGCAAGTGCCTATGACCTTCCCTGTCGCAACGTCGAGAGCCGCAAATAACGAAGTGGTCCCATGGCGTTTATAGTCATGTGTTCTCATCGCAATTCGCCCAGGCTGCATAGGCAGAATGGTCTGCGTTCGATCCAGGGCCTGAATCTGACTCTTTTCGTCAACACTGAGCACCAATGCCCGCTCTGGTGGATTGAGGTACAACCCGACGATATCGCGTATCTTATCAACCAGCAGAGGATCCTTTGAGATCTTGAAAGTGCTCTCCCGATGCGGTTTTAGGCGGAACGCATGCCATATTCTGCGCACGGATTCACGTGAAACGCCCATTTTCTTTGACATTTCGCGGGTGCTCCAGTGAGTCATCCCTGCTGGCTGGCTCTCCAAAGTTTTGGTGACGATCTCTTCTACACGTTGATCGCTAATCGTTCTTGGTGCCCCTGGTCGTGGTTCATCCATCAATCCATCGATTCCATTGTCGACATACCGTTGCCTCCATTTCCCGACGGTCGCGTTGGTTGTCCTCTCCTGCTTTGCCACCTGAGTATTCTTGTGACCTTCGGCGCTGGCCAGAATGATGCGGGATCGCAGCGCCAACGCCTGCCCCGATTTCTGACGGCGGGTCCATGTGATGAGTCTTTCACGGTCAGCTTCCGTGATATGTAGCTCGGGCAAAATCCGACGGGCCATGGATTCATCCTCCATGAATGCATACCCGCGAGAATCAATATTATTGACAAGTTTTTATGTGTCAGGACACTAGGGCTTCATCAACATAATGTTTGAGGACCCGCCAGATGCGATTGTCGGAGACGCGCAGCAGCTGGGCGACATTCCGGATCGGCATCGCCCGTGCCATTTCAATGATCAGTGCCTCAATGAGCAAAGTGAATCCGCTTCCTGGACGCGACCAGGGAACGGTCACCAGGCGAACGCCACAGCGGTCACAGGTCACACGAGGCACTCGAGCAATGATGAAGGACTGGTGCTGGAAGAAGTCCATGTGCCGCCACCGCTTCTCCTGGGTGTCGTGAACGGCGCACTCAGACGATTTGCATTCAGGGCACTGGAACCGCGCCCCTTCCTTGAAATCAACGTAAAGTTCAAGTAACCGTTGTTCGGCATTGAAGTTGGATCGCTCAACTCGCCAGGGAGGAGTCAGTCCAAGGGCAGAAGTGAAGAGTGGGTTGGTGTCCATGTCGGCACCTTATTCCCACTGGTTGCCTGGCAACTACCCACTGATCTCGGCACAGAGCCGAACTTAAGCTTATGTAGAGGGTTATCCGCTCATGGCTTCCAATGCGGTAGCACGTATCAGAATCACAAATCGTCGCATTTGGTGGCGAAAATGAGATCGTGTATATAATCACCTTTGCGGTTGCCTCGTTGCAAATCAATCACTGCGTCGCACAATAGATTATTCGGAATTCATTCTGCTTATATCCTTATCTTATATCCTTATTTAGTCATATTTAGGTTTATTTGGCCTTGAAAGTGATTGCCGAATGAAAACTCTGCCTCAAAGAGGGATTGGCATGGTAATTCTTCGGTCTTTTTTTGTGATATTGATCTTATGCCTGGCTACGAGTGGACAAACAGCGGAATCTACCACTTCACCTGCAGAGGAAGCAGGCAGCGCTGAGAAGTCGATTGGACAAACGGAGTCGGCCCTGAAAAACTGACCAACCATTTTGATTAACATGATTTGCGTGGAATCGTCATTCCTCAGAATGACCAGGAATCGCTCATAAACCTCAAAAACCTGGTCGTTTGAGGATCGTCCTATGCGCTCAGATAGCCCCGATCAGAACCAATCGATCATCTTCAACGACCTCAAGGATCTCCTGGATCCCAAGGACGCGCTGTACCGACTTGCCGCCAAGGTCCCCTGGTCCGAGATCGATGCGCACTTCGCCCCGCTCTACTCGAGCAATGGCCGACCCGCCAAACCCGCCCGACTCATGGTCGCCCTGGTGATGCTCAAGCACATGTTCAACCTCTCGGACGAGCAGGTGGTCGACCGTTGGCGGCAGAATCCCTACTACCAGTACTTCTCAGGAATGCGGCAGTTCCAATGGGGGCTGCCCTGTGATCCCACCGATCTGGTGTATTTCCGCAAGCGGATTGGACCAAGCGGCGCGGAGGACATCCTCAAGTGGACCGTGCAGATGTCAGGGACAGCAGCTGATCCCTCCGTGGTAGTCGTCGACACGACTGTCCAGGCCAAGCATGTGACTTATCCGCGTGATCGGAAACTGTACCGCCGCGTCGCCGAGCGCGTGCTCGCCCTGGCCGAGTCAGAACAGATCCGACTGACCCGCACCTATCGCCGTGCCATCCGCCGCCTGGCCAGGCTCATGATCACCGGAAACTTCCCGCGCGGCATCAAGAGGGCACGCAGGGCCGAACGTCGCATGCGCACGATTGCAGGCAGGCTACTTCGTGATCTGAAGCGAAAACTCAGTCCTGAGCGTCATTTTGAGCATCTCGAGACCTTCTCCCTCTGGGAACACGCTCTGCGATTCCGCGCCACGGGTGAATCCAAGATCTACTCCCTCCACGAGCCGCAGATCTATGCGATCAAGCGCGGGAAGGATACCTGTGAGTGGGAATTCGGCACCAAGGTCTCCCTGGCCATCAACCCCCACACGGGGGTGATCATTGGCGCTCTCAACATCGCCAAGGACCATGGCGATCTGGCCACCATCCCGGAGGTGCTGGAGCAGGTTCAGCGGCTAACGGGTCGTGCCCCTGCGGTGGTGATCGGAGACAAAGGCTACCGAGGCCGCCGCGTGGATGATGGAACCCTCATCTATACACCGGCCAATCTGGCTCAGCACACCATGCCTCAGCCCTTACGGGAGCGGCTGATCGCTCGATTCAAGCGAAGGGCGTCCATAGAGCCGATCATCGGCCATCTGAAGACTGATCATCGGCTCTGCCGGAACTACCTGAAGGGCTGGCTCGGCGACGAGATGAACGTGATCCTGGCGGCAGCTGGGTGGAATCTCCGCCGCCTGCTCAGGCGACTCTCTGCGCTCGTGAGATATTGGCTCGTTGTGATTGCCGGGGGATTGTCCGAATCCTCTCGATCCCAGTCTGATTGTCCGAGAATTGCGTGACGAGGGCTTTTTCAGGGACGACAACGGAGGCAGAGCAACTTGTCATCGCTGGGAAGAATGCGATGCAGGAATCAAATACTATTCCAAGTCGCTCGGTAACCGCCGCCGTTTCCTTCTCCAGGGCAATTAGATTTTACGAGGCAACGGGTGATATCGAAAGAGTATGCGATCTCGAGGCCAATATCTTTTGGTGCAAGAAACGCATGAACATCGATGATGTTAAGACCTTCTTGGCGTTGAAAGGAAATGACAAGAGCGTTACGGAGGCCCTCGCCAAAGCCGATGCGGTGGCATCGAAGGAAATTCCCAAGACCGAGGCAAAAAACTATTTCGATCGCGCAGAGAAATATTCCAAGGAACATCCGGAGGACTACGAGCAGATAGCAGTACATTATTTTGAGGTGGCAGAGCGTTTCGTCGGCACAGATACCTCATTGGTTGCGCAAAAACTTAGCCTCCAGGCGCAGCAGCAGCAGATGAAGCAGATTCAGGCGGCCAAAGAAAGCGAACGGCAGACCCTATTCTCCAAATCCTCAAGCGCAGCTTTAGCTGCTCATCAGTTAGCCGCAATTCCCGCTCCGGACGTATTGCGCACTTCGGTGGCCGCAGTACGCAAACTCTACAAGGAAAATTACGCCAAGACCAAGCCATCTCAGAAGGGCAGGCTGGCGACAAAGATACTCAATCTGGCACAGGATTCCAAGGATGATCCGGTCACCCAATTCGCCCTGCTGACGGAGGCCATCGACCTCGCGATTGGCGTGGGCGACTTGTACATCCCCTTCATAGCGTGCGACGTAATGGCTCAGAATTTCATCGGAATCGATGCCAAGGCCAAGAAGAAGGAGGTCTACAGTAAAGCCCATGCGACTCCAACCGTTCAGTCCATCATCAAGCTTCTCGACAACCCCGAGGATGCAGACGCAAACTCAATCGTGGGAAAGTACTTCTGCCTTGAGGTTGGCAATTGGGCCGTTGGACTGCCATTGCTCGCGCATGGGGGAGATGCCGACTTTAAGGCTGCCGCCGACATGGAGATGCTCAAGCCATTAATCGCACCCGAACAAATTGAGCTCGCCGATAAATGGTATGCCCTGGGCAAGAAGGCTAAGGGGAGTGCTCAAGATCACCTTCTTGCTAGGGCTGCCTTCTGGTTGAGGCAGGCTGAGCCACTCCTCACTGGGATCACCAAGGATCGGGAATCCCAGCGTCTTGATGAGATCTATCGTCAAGTACCAGAGACGGATATAGATTATAATCATATTACCGTCAAACAATGGGAACGGCTGCTCCCTAGATCAATCGATGTCAGCGCCACAAGCCAAACTAATGACATTGGCTTGGCTCTTACCAAAGGGATGCGATTACGCATAGTTCCGCATCCGGCAGATGTCTGGACTATGCGATATGAACAATGGACCTGGAACAATGGTCAAACTGGAACCTTTGACACCGATGCGGCTGGATTCACCACCACGCTACACGATCATCGATTTGCAACGGCAATGCCGACTAGATGGATTGGTGCGATGGTGGTTACTGTCGGGACCACTGGCATGTTGAGTCCGCAAGGTGAAATTTCTGGTGAAGGAAAGGTGATGGTAGGACCATACATGCCCAGTGGAGGTAGCGGTGGCGTCGGCAGGATTCGCATCAAGATCATTCTCCTTGAAGAGGAATAGAAGTGGGCTTTCTTGCGTCATCATCCGCTTCCACGACGTACTCCACCGATCCCACTACCATGCAGACCTCCTACGCCAGGCCGTGCGGGCATTGGCGGGCACGTCAAGCTGAGCTTTAGCGACATCCATTGCAGGAGCATCGATTCCGCTAAACGCCCACGTTTCTGGAGCCACTCATCCATCTTGCGGCGCAGCAGTCGGCTGACTTCCTCATGGCCGTCCGTCCGCACGCCATCTTTGACTGAAAGGGTAGCTCGATAGTACCAGCGTGGTCACTGGCGTATTCCTCTCGCCGCCACCATGCCGGCGGTCACAGCGACCTACTCAGGGCAAATCCGTGATCTGGTCGGCATTTGGTAATTGGCGTGCCGGCCGCGCAAGCTGGCTCGTCTACTCATAATCAGTCCCGCGAGCGGCACCAGGGGGCGGGTTGAGGCCGTCCACCTCTGGTCGTTTGGGTGCCGCTCGCCCGGTGCGGATCACGAAATGCTGCCGGGATCACATCTTGGGCCTAGATAGATATCCCGCTCGACGAGCATGGGAGGATGCGCCCAGCAGCCCTGTCCGTTCTCAGCGCGCGCACCGCTGGCGCCGCCGTTGAGTCCCCGCGGTCGATCGGGGCCATGCCCCAAAGGCCACGGTGGTGTCAGTGGGGTATCCAGCTCCTGCTCATCGTCGGTTGGCGTGCTGGTGCCGGGGCCGCTGCAGTCGAGCCGCTCGGCATCTCGCTGCACGTCGAGGAATCGACGATCCAGGCCAGCCCCTACGGTCCGGGAACGTCGCGTAGCGCCGAAGGGCAGGAGATTGCGATCGACAGCCAGTCCTTCACCCGCAACAAACGCCCCTGGATCCCGGTGGTCGGCGAATTCCATTTCGCTCGCTACCCGCGCGGTGAGTGGCGCGAGGAGCTGCTACGCATGAAAGCTGGCGGAATCGAGGTGGTCTCGAGCTACGTCTTCTGGATTCATCACGAGGAGGAGCAGGGCCACTTCGACTGGAGCGGTCAACGCTCGTTGCGGGATTTCCTGAGCATCTGCCGGGAGCTTGGCCTGCTGGCCGTCCTGCGCATCGGACCGTGGTGCCATGGCGAGGTGCGCAATGGCGGCTATCCGGACTGGGTGCAGAACGCGCCTACCACCAAGCGACTGAGCGATCCCCGGTTCCAGGTTGAGGTCGAGCGCTGGTATCGCGAGCAGGCCCGGCAGCTGTCCGGGCTGCTGTGGAAGGACGGCGGGCCGGTGATCGGCGTCCAACTCGACAACGAATGCACTGACGGCGCCTACCTGCTCGGCCTAAAGGCGTTGGCGATAGCGGCCGGCATCGATGTCCCCTTCTACGCCATCACCGGCTGGCAGGGCGGCGTTCCGTCCGCCGGATTGATGCCGCTGTTCGGCGGCTATGCCGATGGCTTCTGGGGTGGCAGCCATGAGGACTATCGGCGGGAGTTCATGTTCTCGCCGATCCGCGCCACCAACGACCTGGGTGCGCAGCTCCAGTGCACCGATTTGGCCCACGCCCAGCTCTTCTCCCAGTACCCGTATGCCTGCGTCGAGATCGGCCCGGGCATGATGTCGAGCTACCGCAAGCGCGTGCGCATCGACCCCGACGATGTCGCCGCGCTGGCGCTCGCCAAGCTCGGCTCCGGCAACAACATGCCCGGCTATTACATGTACCATGGTGGCACCAACCCCGATGGTCGGCTGAGCACGCTCGAGGAGGCCCATCCCAACCAGCTGCCGGTCAAGGATTACGATTTCCAGACCGCCCTCGGCGCCTGCGGCCAGGTCCGCAGGCAGTACCACCTGCTGCGCCAGCAGCATGGTTTCCTGCGCGATTTCGGCTCCCGGCTCGCGCGCATGCCGGCCTTCTTCCCGGATCAGCGGCCGGCGAGCCTCGCCGACCGCGACACGCTGCGCTGGTCCGTACGTTCGGATGGCAGAGGCGCCTTCCTCTTCTTCAGCAACCGGCAGCCGCAGGTGCCGTTACCTGAACATCGCGATGTGCAATTTTCCCTCGCCTTTCCCAGTGGCACATTGGTGATTCCAAGCCATCCCATTGCCATTCCCAGCGGCAGCTATGGTATCTTCCCTGTTGCGCTCGATTGCGATGGCATCTCCCTGCGCTACGCGACTGCAATGATGCTTGGACGCATCCGGGATGGCCGTGATGCATGGTATGTGCTTGGAGCCCTGGAGGGTATTCCGGTCGAGCTTGCCCTGGGTGTGGAAGCCACCCGTATCACGGTGGCCTCGGGCACGGTGACGACTTGCGCGGATGGAGTACTGGTCAGGCAGGTGACTCCCGGCCTCGGCTGCGTCCTGAACGTCAGGACTTCGGACGGCGGCACCGTCCATATGCTCATTCTTTCGACGCCGGAGGCCGCCATGCTCTACCGGATGACAGTCGCAGGCCAGGAGCGCCTGCTGCTCTCGGACGCGGCGATCATCGCGGATGGCAACCAGTTACGTCTGCAATCCCAGGAGGCGAGCCGGCTGAGCCTGCTGATGTTCCCGCCCCTAGCAAGCGCAGCGGCCGCGGCTACGACCATTAAGCCCATGGAAGGCATCTTCACCCGCATGACCGGGGACCCGGTCAGCCAGCCTCAGCCGGTGAATGCGGTGGTACAGCTGGAACGCCCTGCGCAGGAGGCTGCCAGTCACCGACTCGGCCTGGATGAGGGCGATTGGAATGCGGCTGCCATCCACCGGATCGACCTTCCTGCCGGAGCAGGTGCGCCACGACGGGTTGTGCTGTCGCTCCACTATATCGGCACTGCTGCTCGTCTGTATGACGGCGAAAGGCTCGTAGCCGACCACTTCTTCAATGGCGATGCCTTCGCGTTCGCCTTATGGCGGATACCTGCCTCGCATTGGCCTGATCTGCGCATCAGGATACTGCCGCTGACCGACGGTGAGCTCGCGCGCTTGCCACCGACGGCTCGTCAGGCCGTCATCCTCGCGCGCGAGGAGAATGCCGATGGCCTCGTCACCATGACCGCCGAGGAAATGCTTACCTCCCGCATCGCCTGCGATGCCCCTTGATGCGGCAGCTGAGGATGGCAGATCAGCGTTTTGCGGTGATCAACGGCGCATCATGCCACTCTCGATAGCGCTTGGGTGTGATGCCCATGAGCTTGCGGAAGCTGCGCACGAATTGACCGGCCGAGGACAGCTGCAGAGTCTTGGCAATGGCATCGTTGGAGTGAGTGGTGGACTTGAGCAGCAGGCAAGCGCGCTGGATGCGCTCCTCCGTCAGGCAGTCCAGCGGCGAACGTCCGAGATGACGCCTAAATGCACGGCTGAGGTGTTCGCGGGAGACGTGGAGGAGTCGCGCGAGATCGTTAACCCCGGCGGGCACATGCGCATGGCTGCGCATGATCTCGAGCGCGCGCTGCACCAGCGCGGCGCTCTGCTGGTTGGAGGCCGCTTCCGGTCGCTGCGCGGCGAGATCGAGCAGCAATCCATTGACCAAGGCCGCTCCATCCGGAGCCGCGATAGTGATGGCGGCATGGTCCGAAGCCACCAGGCGCCGTAAGCGCAGGAGATTGGGCGAGGTCGACCCGAGCTGGTGGATATGCCCATGCCGAGTCACCAACTCATCCACCAGCGCTTCGCTGCCGCCCCCGGCGAATATCATCCAGGCGAATTCCCAGTGCTGATGCGCGCCTGCGGGAAGACGCCATGACACTGCCGCATCGGGATGGCGCAGCAGAAAGCCATGACCAGCTGGCACCGCATGCCTGCCGAGCGCATCGGTGAACTCACCGCAGCCAGAGAGCGTGTACTGGAAGACGCTGTAGCGCAGACCCGTGCACCGCTTGCTGATGCGCTCATAGACCGGTGACACGCGGCGTTCATGACCACATTCCAGGAGGCGCGGTAGGCTGGGCCACGGGTCGGTGACCGTGCAGGTGGTATGGTGGATCATGGACCGGCATTGTCGCCCAATCGATCGGCGATCAAGGCGTACGCGCCCCGGACGATCACGGAATGCCCATGGGGATCACGGATTACCCATGGTCAGGGAGCCATCTGATGATGCAATCTCTGGCGCGGTGGAGCACAACGCATGCATACGCAGTCCAAGGCCCTTGGCCGTGCCGCTCCACCGTCTGCCTCATCCGTGGCCTCGGATGGTCGCCCTGGCCATCCGCGTCGGTGTGGAAACCCGGCCTGGACGATGCCTGAGATGAACCCGTTGCAGCCGCTGATCCCCACAATCCGACATGCTCGGTGCCGTGTGCGCATGGCCATCATCCTGCTGCTCGTCTCGGCGATCGGCCCGGCTGAGGAAGCGCTGCCGCAGAATGCCGTGAACCTGCTCGCCAACCCGGGCTTCGAGGATGGCGAACGCGCGTGGAAGGCGAAACTATCGAAATCGGTAGGCCAGGGCGTGTGCGTTGCGGCGGATGCGCACTCCGGCAACCACGTGTTCCGCATCGCCAATCGTGTCAAAATCGAGTGGGAGCAGCACGGCTCGATCGAGCAGGTCGTCAACGGTCTGAAGCCGGCCACCGAGTACGAGGTCAGCGCCTGGGTCAAGACCACGAACTCCAGCCGCAGCACCATCAGCGGCGGCAGGTACGACTGGGACGAAGTCTTCCTGCCGGCCAATACCGCGACCTGGCAGCGAGTGGCGGCTGGATTCCGGACCGAGCCCGACCAGACCAGTGCCCGCATCCGCATCTGCGCGCGCGGAGCGGTCGATGAACTGCTGATCGATGACGTCACGCTCAGCGAGGCGCAGGCACCATCAGCCGAGATCTATCCAGCGGTGATCCAGACCTCCGCCGATACGGCCCCGGGCTTCGTGCTGACGCCCGGAGCATACCAGGCCGGCACCTATGACCAGACGGAACGCATCACAGGGGCCGTCACCATCCGCCTGCCCGCAGCCTATGTGGGCGGCCAGCTGTCGCTCTCGACCCAAGACGCCGCCCGGCCGGAGAAGGTCCTGGGCACGATCACGCTCCCGGCTGTACCTGCTCAGTCTACGGTCACCACCCAGTTCTGCCTCTCCGCCTGCTGGTGCGCCCCGGGTCGTCTGCTGGTGCGGCTCGCAGGGCTTACGGCGCCGCTTGCGGAGGTCACCATCGGGCGACGCGACGTGGCGGATCTGATCGCGGCCCAGACTGCCGACAACGAGAGCCGCCTCGTTCACCTGCGGCAGCAGGCGATGATGGGATCGCTCCTTGAGAACGCCTATGTCCGTCTGGGCATCGGTGTTGCCGAGCGTTTCATCGCCCGCGTCAAGCAGCCGGACATCCGGGACAAGCAGCAGGATTCCTGGACTCTGCTCCAGGCGCGCGAGACCGCGCAGATCCTGGACGCGACCGAGGGGGTGGTGCGCACGCCGCTGCCGACGGTGCCGCCGATCTCCTTCGCACCGCTCCATGTCGATCGGGGCGTGCTGGTGGACGAGGCGGGGTCGCCGGCATTCTTCGGCGGCTATGCCACCACCAACCGGGATCTGGTCAACATGTCCACCCTGGGCGTGTCGTTCATGCAGATCGAGAAGGGGCCGAATTCGCTGACCGCTGACGGCAAAGGCGGCCTCGGCAATGTGACCAGCGTGGTGGACCGCATGAAGGCCGCGCGGGCCGCAGGTGTGCGCGTCGATATGCTGCTGTCACCGCACTGGTTCCCCGACTGGGCACGCCAGGAAGCGCCCGACCTGGCCACCGATCGACGCGGCGGCCTCGACTATGTCATCGATCATCCCGTTGCACGCCGTGCCATCGAGCAATGGCTGCGCGCGGTCGTCCCGGCGATCAAGGATCAGCCGGCATTGACGACCGTGTGCCTGGCCAATGAGCCTGATTACTGGTGGAGCGGACGCGACCCATTCTCGAAACCGCTCTGGATCGCCTACCTCACATCGAAATTCGGAACTGTCACGGCGCTCAACGACGCCTATGGGACTACGTACGCGGATTTCGACCACGTCCAGCCGCCCTCCCGCGACACGCCCGGGTTCGCCAAACCGGTCGGTGCCAGGCGCGCCTACTATGACTGGGTCGTCTTCAATGCCGACCATTTCGCCGCGTGGATGCGCTGGATGCACCGCATCATCAAGGAAGGCGCGCCCAATGTCCTGACCCAGATCAAGGTGACCATCCCCAACGCCATCCAACACGACGCCTTCGGCTTGGGCATCGATCACGAGGTCATGTGCGGGATTACCGATCTCGCCGGCTGCGACTGCGCGACCTGGCCGCCCGGATTCACCAGCCTATTCGAGTCCGAGGACCCGGCTGCGGCCGGGCCGGCGTATCCGCTCTATGCCTACGCGTGGCAGACCGAGGCGATCTGCTACGATCTGCTGCGCGCTTTCGCCCATCAACCAATCGTCAATTCGGAAAACCATGTCATCAACGATGGCTACGATCCGCCGGTACCGATGGCCTATCTGCGCTCGGTGATGTGGCAGGGTGCCCTGCATGGTCAGGCCGGAACCTCGTGCTGGACCTTCAATGAATCGGGGAAATGGCGCAATGGCGACTATGGATCGATCTACTTCAGGCCGGCGGCGATCTATGGCGCCGGACGAGCCTGGCTCGATGCGCGTCGCTGCGCCAGCCAGGTCGCGGCGGTGGTGCGGGCCAAGCCGCAGGTGGCGATCCTGTACTCACGCCATTCCCTGTTCTGGCAGCCTGGCTACGACCAGACGCTGATGGCGGCATACACCGCGCTGAGCTTCCTCGGTGAACCGGTGACGTTCGTGACCGAGAGGCAATTGGCGGAAGGCAGGGCGCCAACTGTGCGCGCCGTCCTGCTGCCGCAGGCGACGCATGTCGCCAACGCGACCGTCACCGCACTCGCCGAATTCGCCGGCAGAGGCGGAAAGCTGATCGCCTTCGGCGAGGGCAATCTATCGCACGATGAAAACAGCCGCTTGCGTTCGCTGCCTGTTACGCCCGCGATGAGGACCGTGCCGGCAAGCGCGAATGAGCGCGTGGTCTTCGACGCCCTGGTACCCATCACCCAGGAGCTGGGCATCACCGCCAGGCTGGTGGATGCGCAGACCGGAACGCCGGCATTCGGCGTGGAATACCGCATTGTGCGCGATCAGGGCCGGACCTTCCTGTCAGCGCTCAACCAGCTGAAGCAGACCCAAGTGGTTTGGATCTCAGGACTGACGGCGCGATCGATCACCGATCTGCTCTCCGGCGGATCCGCCGACTGCGCACGGATCACGCTCGTCCCGATGGTACCGGTACTCTTTGACCTGGGATCAGGCGGCGAGGAACCATGACGCGCAGGAAGACCGTCAGCGTAAGGATGTCGACCGTGACCCCGTCTGCCGCTCGCTCGCTCGCCCACGAAGCGCTCTGCGCCGCCTGTCTGGTGGTCCTTGGCCTGCCCAACCAGCTGATCGCTGCCGATTTCACCATCCATGACGGTGATCGGGTGGCCTTCCTGGGCGACAGCATCACCGAGCAGCGGCTCTATACGACCTTCATCGAAGCCTACGCCCTGACCCGCCATCCCCGGTGGAAGCTGACATTCCGCAATCTCGGCTGGAGCGGTGATACCGCGTGGCTGCGCAACCGCTCCGGCATCGATGAGAAGGCGCTCTTCGCCGCCGACGGCGCGACTCAGCAGAAGATGGTGGAGGAGGCCGCGGAACACGGACTCGGACGCGATGTCCTGCCGCTGGCACCGACCCTGGTCACCATCGACCTGGGGATGAACGATTCCTATGCCGCACGGATCGAGGAGGCCTATCCTGCCTTCATGCGCGCCGAAACCGCCCTGGTGGAGGTGCTGAAGCGCCATGGCATGCGCGTCACCCTGCTGACGCCCCAGGCGATCGAAGGCAATGGCCCGGCTCCGGCCCTCGATGGCGCCAATAAGGCGCTCGGCATCGTCGCTTCGGGCATCGGGGAGATCGCTGGCAAGACCGGCGTACCGGTGATCGACCAGTACACGCCCTACCTGTCTCTATGCGTCGCTGCCCATGCAGCCCAGCCCAATCGCTTCATCTACAGCGATGGCGGCGACCGCATCCATCCAGGACCGACCGGACAGACCGTCATGGCTTGGATCATCCTGAAGGGCATGGGCGCCACCTCTCTGGTCTCACGCGCTTCAATCGACCGATCCACCAAGACGGTGGTTTCCGTAGAGGGATGCCTCATCGACCATCTCCAGGTGGGAGAGAGCGCGCTGAGCTTCGATCGGCTCGACGATGCCCTGCCCATGCCCATCCACCCCGACGCCGCACCGGCACTCGCGCTGGCTCCCATCCTGGCGGACCTCAACCGCTATGAACTCCAGGTCACTGGCCTGGCCTCGCTGAGGTACGATATCGTGATCGACGGTCGCTCCGTCTCGACGGCGACGGCTGAACAGCTGGCACAGGGCTGGAACCTGGCGACAAGCGCCGGGGCGATCACCGACCAGGTGCAGTCACTGCTGAAGATGGTGGTGCAGAAGAACAACCTCTTCTTCAACCGCTGGCGCAATGTCCAGCTCTACGCGTTTCCCAACTGGGCCCAGGTGCCGACGGTACTCACGGTCCGCAGCGACGAGCTTGCCCGCCTCGATCGGAGCATCGAACAGCTCGAGGCGCAGATCGACGCCCTGCGCATCCCGCAGGTGCATCATGTCGAGCTGCGTCCGATATCGCCGTGATGGTCGTTCCCTTTTCCGCTTGCCGCTTCCACCATTGCCCGCTTCATGCAGGAGTCCTCATGCATCATTCGTCCGGCATCATGTCGATGGTCGCCACGGTCGCCGCGACCACCGTCGGCGGCCTCGCCCTTTCCACCGAGCCAGCGCCAGCAGCGTCCGCTGGCTTCTATCTCCATGATGGGGACAGCGTCGTCATGCTGGGCGATAGCATCACTGATCAGTGCTTCTATACCATGTATGTCGAAACCTATGTCACTACCCGCTTCCCGCAGCTGAAGATCACCTGGACGCCAGCCGGTTGGAGCGGAGATTCCGTCCGCGTCGCCACCAATCGCCTGGACCGCGATGTCATCCCCTATCAGCCCACAGTTCTGACCGTCATGCTGGGGATGAATGATGCCGGATACAAGGAGTTCGATCAGAAGCTGTTCGACACCTATACGTCCGGATACGCGACCATGCTAAAGACGGTGCGCGCCGCATGCCCATCGGTGCGGTACACCCTGCTCGTCCCATCCCCATTCGACGAGATCAATGGCGGCCAGAAATGCCCAGGCGGATACAATGCCGTCCTGCTGCGTTACGGCCAATCCCTCCTGCCACTCGTCGCCTCGACTGGTGGCCTGCTGGCCGACTTCAATGCTCCGATGACGGCCATGCTGCAGAAGGCCCACGACAAGGATGCCAAGATCGCCAAGCAGATCATCCCTGACCAAGTCCATCCGAGCGCCGCTGGCCATCTCGTCATGGCGGAATCGCTGCTGAAGGCCTGGAATGCACCCGCTCTGGTCTCGGCCGTGGTTCTCGATGCCGCCGCCAAGACTCAGGTGAAGGCCGACAATACGCAGATCAGCCGGCTCACCTTCCACGATCGGATCGAATGGAACCAGATGGATAAGGCGCTGCCAATGCCGTACAGCCAGGACAAGAACGATGCCGTGACGGCTCTGGTGATCGCCTCCTGCGACTTCGTCCAGTCCCTCGATCAGGAGACACTGCAGGTGACCGGCCTGGCTGCAGGAAACTATGAGTTCTTCATCGATGCGCAGCCCGAAGGGCACTTCTCGAGCGAACAACTCACTGAAGGCCTCAACCTGGCGACCATGTTCACGCCGATGAGCTGGCAGGCGCGCCAGGTGCAGACGCTTGTGCGCAGCCGCCAGGCATGGCACGCCGCCTCCTATCAGGGCATCATCTCACCACTCCTGCAGGATTACGACGCCTTCTCATCATGGAATGCCGGCGAGGAAGGCCGCGCACGACGCAAAGCCTTCTACCAGACAATGCTGGCGACCGATCAGGTGATGCTTGAGATGGAGCGGACTGCGGCAGTACCGGTACTCCATCATTATTCGCTGATTCCGGTCAAATGACCCTTCTCAATCGCATCTCAGCACTCCACCTCTTCCACCGAGAACATCATATGGGTAGATCGGCACTGCAGATATCTACCATCCTAGTGCTGCTGGCGACATCGGTGGCTATTGCAGCAGACGGAAGCTCAACATTAGCTCCTGCCGATGCCACGCCAGCAGTCGTCAACTTGGTCGCCAATGCAGGTTTCGAGCAGGATATTAACGGCTGGATCTACAGATCACACGCCGATGGCGACCCCCAGCAGATCATCGAACACGTCGTAACCCATTCCGGCAAGACCGCACTGCGCTTCCACATCGCTAAGGATACCCACTACTGGATTCCGTCGCTTGATTTGACACAGCGACTGAAAGGCCTCAAGCCCCATACTCACTATGAGATGAGCGTCTGGTCCAAGACTGCCAATGCAACCAGCGTGCTGTTCGGCGTCGGTGGTCCTGATGGGCACACCGAGGAATTGCCGGCGAACAGTCCGGCCTGGATTCGCTCCAAATTCACCTTCATGACTGGTGACAAGGATACCAGCAGGGAGATATTCTTACGGAGTTGGCGAACGGCAGACGAACTCCTCATCGATGATGTCGCTGTGGTCGAGGCGAATCCCGACCGTGCGTATGTCTACGCCCCAGGCGTGCTGGCGGCATCGGACACCCCGGCGACGGGATTCGCGCTGGTGCCCGGCATTTACAATCCCGAGTCCTATGAACGCAGTGAGGAGATATCGGGGACAGTGACCATCCCGGCCAGGTCCAAAGGTGCTTTATCCATCCTAGTGGCTGATGCTTCCGGGAAGGCGCTTTCGCTTGCCTCCGTCGATCTGCCGGGAGCGGGGGAGAAGTCGACTTCGACCATCTCCTTCTGCCTACCAGCGGCGATCATAGCGCACGATGGCGCCAGCATCATGGCCCGGCTGAGCGGCATGGCAGAGCCACTGGCAACCGTCTCGATCAAGCGAGCCGACTTTTCCGATCTGTTCCCGGTTCTGGCCAATCCCCTGGCTACCCGCCTTGCTGCCATGAAGAGTCAGGCCGCCAGCGCGCACCTGGATGGCAATGCGTATGTGAAGCTGGGCCTATTCGTGGCGTCACACTACCTCGATCGCGTAAGCCAGAACGACATCACGACGCTGCAGACAGAGTACTGGACGTGGCTGCAGTTGCGCGAAGTGGCGCAGGTGCTAGACGCCACCGCCATCCTCATCCGCCAGCCACTGCCCGATGTGCCACCGATTCCATCCGGTCGAGCGCGCATCGATCATGGGGTGTTCGTGGCCGGCACACCACCAACGCCGATCTTCTATGGTGGCTACATGGGCATCGAGGCCAAGGAGAGCCCGGACTACGCGGCCTTGGGCATCTCGGATACGGTGTTCGAAGGTGGACCAGGCAGCCTGGCACGGGACGGGAAGGACGACTGGAATTCCATCGGCCGCCTCACCAGCCAGTTCGTGTTGGCAAAAGAGGCGAACATCAAGGCGGACATGCTGCTTTCGCCGCACAACTTCCCTGGTTGGGCTCGCAAGCTGGCTCCGGATATCGGCTATGGTCGCCATGGAGGCACCGATTTCGTCATCAACCATCCTATCGTCCGTCGGGTGATCGAGGAATGGCTGCGGATGGTGGTCCCCGCAGTCAAGGATCAGCCAGCGCTCATGAGTTTCAATCTCGCCAGCGAGCCCGACTATATGCAAAGCGGTTGGGATGCCTATTCAAAGCCGCTGTGGACCGCCTACATCTCGAAGCTCCATGGCCGAATCGAGGTCCTCAATGCACTCTATGGCACCGCCTATACCGCTTTCGATCAGGTCCCCGTCCCGCAACGGGGAACCGAGGGGAAGCCGGCCGGTTTGCGGCGCGTGCACTATGACTGGATCAACTTCAACGCCACGAATTTCGGCGACTGGTTTCGCTGGATGAACGGCATCGTCAAGCAGTGCGCACCCGAGTCCTTCACGCAGGTGAAGCTGGCGGGCGAGATCCTCGATGGCGGCCTGGATGCCGGAATCGATCATGAGGAGATCTGCCGGATAACCGATCTGGCTGGCTGCGATGGCGGCACGGACGGTGACGGCCGACAGCCGATGTACGCCTATAATTGGCGAGGCAATGAGTTGAATTACGATCTGCTCCGCTCATTCCGCAACCAGCCGATCGCCAATTCCGAGAATCACATCATCCCGGACGACTATATGCCGATCGTCTCATCCGACTACATCCGCTCGACCACCTGGCAGAGCATGGTGCATGGCTTGGCCCAGAGCTGCGTCTGGGGCTATGGCGTATGGAAGCGCGGCGAGATCGGAGGCGGTATCAAGCTTCGTCCAGCGGATGTCTTCGCCATCGGGCGTGCCTGGCTGGATGCGCGCCGGTGCGCATCCACAGTCGCGGCAATCGTCCGCGCCAAGCCGCATATCGCCATCCTGTACTCGCGCAGTTCAATATTCTGGCTGGCAGACCGCTATGCGTTCCCGGCGAAGGCAGCGTATGTGGCGCTGTCCCTCCTGGGAGAACCCGTGACCTTCGTCACCGAAAAGCAGCTTGCCGAAGGTTCGGCGGCGCCCGTCAGGGCCATATTGCTGCCGCAGGTGGTCAATGTCAGCGACAGCACCATCGCTGCCCTGGAGCGTTTTACCGCCAAGGGCGGGAAGCTGATTGCCTTGGGAGAGGGGAATCTGGCGAAGGACGAGTATGACCGCCCACGCAATTTATCCTCGTCGCTCATTGCACACACGATAACGGTTTCATCCAACGATGATGAACGCGCATTGTTCGATTCGCTCGGACAACTGGCAGTGGACATGGGAGCGCCACCAGCACTTCTCGATGCGAATACTGGTGAACGCGCATTCGGCATCGAATATCGTCTGGTCGGCGATCGAGACCATGCCTACTTATCTGCGCTCAACCAGCTCAAGAAGGCGCAGGTTGTCAGCCTATCCTATGCGGGATCGATGCCGATCAGGGATTTGTTGTCCGGGAATCGTTTCAATGGAACTCGGATCGAACTCGAGCCAATGGTCCCCGTACTGCTCGATCTGGAAGGGCATGGTCCTGTGAAGTGACATGTCCTGCTCGCATGGCCGAATCCATCGCCTGACGACCGGCTTGGGCTGCATCCTCTGAAGGGCATCGTGGGGGGACATCGTTGGTGGATAGCGCGACGTTATCGTGTTCGCCGAGCAGAGCTGACGAGCGGTGGCAATTCCAGACCGATATATGACGATCCGACCGTCCGCCTGACTGCTGCCAGATCGGAGTTCAACGCACTCGCAGTCGTAGACGAGCATCTTCCCGGCGACGATGGTGGTGCGGTGTGGTTGGTCAGGTTGGTGGCAGAAGCGCTCACTCCATCAAGCAGGATGCCAATCACGAAATGCCGCATCGATCACGGAATGTCAATGGTGAAGCACCAGAACTCAGATAAAAAGGGCGGCAATGGGATCAACTGGGAAATATTCGGATGAGAAACGACAGTTCCAGGGTATGCTCACCGAGATGCCCACGATCACCTGCGATCGCGCGAATTCGGAAGTGAAAGTGACTGGATGAGCACGCGCATCATGCTTTGTAGCAATGTCTTGCGGTCGCGCCTAAACTTTTGGCCTTGCCCAATGAGTCCGTCGTAACGAGGTATCCGCTTTCCCTGCTAAGTTGTCTCCGCAGCGCGGACTTGAGTGATAGGAAAGGGTACCCGTGGACGAAGCCAACCCAACGACTGATTCAGCGATGGCCCATGTCCTGAGCGTCCAGCGCCTATTCGTGCGTAATCAGCAGCATGTTCGCGCATTCGTGGCGGCACTCGTTGCAGATTTCACCATCGTCGACGATGTGGTGCAGGACACCTTCCTCGAGATCACGCGTCAAGCGGCTTCCTTCGAGATGGGTTCAAACTTCATGTCCTGGGCGCGAACCATCGCCCGGTTTCGGGTGCTGTCTGCCGTGCGGGATCGCCAGCGCCTGTCACGTCGCCTGGCTGATGATGTTATCGAGGCCCTAGCAGCAGAACCTCTTCTGAATGAGCTGGATGACCGTCATGAGGGCGAAGTCGTGCAGCTGCGCATATGCCTCGAGAATCTCGCCCCGGCGGCGCGCGAAATGGTGCGACTGCGCTACGCCAGCGAACACCTACCCCAAGCCATAGCGCAGTTGCGAGCGCAATCGGTGAATGCAGTCAATGTAACCTTGGCTCGAGCGCGAGCCGCCCTACGCGACTGCATCGAACGCGGCCTCAAGGCAGGAGGGACACCTCCATGAGCGACGATCGTCTCTCCCACTTGGTGAATCTGCACCTGGACACCCAGCTGACGGCAAATGACTTTTCCGAGATGGAGGGTATCCTGCGCAGCTCTGCTGCCGCCCGAGTGCAGTTCTGGCGCGAATCCCGCCTCCATGCCCAGTTGCATGAGATCGAGAACAGCGATGTTCAGCGGGAGCCGCTGCGCCACACGCCTTCGTATCCGCGTCGTCTGCGCATCGTTGGGACATGGCTAGCCGTAGCCGCGTGCCTGGCTGTCATCGCTGGCAGTTGGTTGCTCGCACGCGGAGCCGGCCCGGCAATGCCCATCGAAGCCACCACCACCTCTATCGCCGTCCTCTCGCAGGCGCTTGATGCACACTGGCGTGCTCCGGGCGAGGGGCATGCCGTCGGTGAGGCCCTCGCGCCTGGCTGGTTGCATTTGCAATCAGGAATCCTCCGCGTGGAATTCTACAACGGTGTGAACATGGTGGTTGAAGGACCGGCGGACATTCGCCTCGTCACGGTCGGCATGGCGCAGCTTGATGCAGGCCGCATCAGCGCCGATGTCCCCACCGTGGCGCGTGGATTCTCGGTCCTTACGCCGCATCTGACAGCCGTCGATCTGGGCACTGCCTTCGGCATACTGGTCGATGGGCACCATGAGGAAGTGCACGTTTTCACCGGTCACGTCACGCTGAAGTCGACGAGCGGTCCCGCGCACGAGATCCATGCTGGTGAAGCGATGCAGGTGATCGGTGCCAGCGAACCCGAGTCCATTCCCTTTCACCCCACGGAATTCAAATCGGCGGCTGACGTGGACATGCATACGGGCGCTGTCCAAGACCGGCGCCTACAGGACTGGCGCAAAGTCGTCGCCCATCTCGATGTCGATCTGACGCTCCTCGTGCGCTTCGGTTTCGCGACGACGACGATTGCTGGTCGCACCATGCGCAATCTGGCGGTCCACGGAGCTGAAGCCGGAGATGGTACCCTCATCGGCTGCGCACCGTCTGGCGGGCGTTGGCCAGGGACGCAGTCATTGGAATTCAGATCCCAGAGCGATCGTGTCCGCCTCGGTGTTCCTGGCGTACATCACCACGTGACGCTGATGACCTGGGTGCGAGTAGACGCCTTGGAGCATCCGTTCAATTCGCTGTTCATGACCGATGGCTTCGCCGAGGGTGCGCTCCATTGGCAGATCCGGGGTAACGGGAGCCTGCACTGTTCCCTTTCCGGTCCGAGCGGACAGCCTGCCGAAAAGTACAATTTCGATTCGCCGGACATCTTCACCGCCGAACGACTGGCGAAATGGGTCCAGCTGGTCGTGACCTATGATGGGCCAGGACATTTACTGTCGCAGTATGTCGATGGTCGGCCTGTCGGGCAGTTCACGCTGGCCCAAGATCTCGGCGTTCGCATTGGACACGCAGAACTGGGCAATTGGAATTCCGGAGATTCTCCAGACGGAGCGAAAATCCGTAATCTGACAGGCAAGATGGACGAGTTCTCTCTTTTCACCAGAACCTTCGATAAGACTGAGATCCAAGCGCTGTTTCGCGCCAGTGCGCCTTACGAAGATAGGGTGCGGTGATGGCCCCATCACAGCCACCCCGTCATTTGCCAGCAGGACCGTGTGCGCCTTCGTATTACCCTGCCAATCAGCCACGTGTTGATCTTTGGAGTCTCCCATGAGCAAACCGACGACCACCTCCTTCAGAGATCGCCGCACCCTCCTCAAGGGGATCGGGGTGGCGCTGGCCCTGCCGTGGCTGGAGTCGCTCGCTGGGTCAGAGCCTGGAGATAATCTACCCATCCAGCACCGTCGCATGATCCATGTGACCCACAAATTCGGCATGTATGCGCCATCCTTCCACCCCGCTACCGCCGGGGTTGGTTGGGAGATGACCGATGGCTTGCGGACCCTCGAGCGGCACCGCTTGCGCATGACGGTCTTCAAGAATCTCGGGCTCTCGGTGACGGGCGGTCACGCAGCCGCACCGTGCATCCTCTCCGACATGAAGCGCAGCGAAGCGGCTTCCCACCCCGATGGCGGCATCACCGTAGATGCGCGCGCTGCCGAGCTGTATGCCACGACGACGCGATTCCCGATGCTGAACCTGTGGGGGAACCCCGACAACGACCAGCATACGTCGTTTGCCCGGTCGGGGGCAAAGATCCCCTATGTCACCACTCCGATGGAGTTGTTCAACCTGCTGTTCACGGAGCAGACCGCAGAAGGAAAAGCCGCACGGGCACGTGAACTCGCCGGAAACCGAAGCGTACTCGATGCGGTGAATGAGAGCGCGAAGCGGATGATGGTGACGGTCTCCCCGCGCGACCAGCACCGCCTCGATGACTACTTCACCTCCGTCCGCGACGCGGAAAGGAAGTTGCAGACTTACAAAGACTGGCTGACCATCCCCAAGCCGGAGGCGGTCCCAGAGGTGGCCGCACGCATCGAGTCGGTGAAGAAGAGCAGCCAGACAATGATCTATGATGCATTCATGGATCTCATCCCGCTGATTCTGCAAACAGATTCGTCCCGCATCGTGTCAATCGACGTCTTCACAAACCCCAACTGGGATCTGCCGGGAATCACGGACAATTATCACAGCCTGACCCACCACGGCCAGCTGCCGGAGAAGGTCGCGCAGCTGCGCGCCATCGACGACTTCCATCTCTCGCGCCTGGCGAGGTTGATCGATCGTATCGTAGCTCTGGGCATGCTCGATTCGACCCAGATCCTCTACAGCTCGGGCATGAGCGACGGCAACAGCCACAGCAACCAGAACCTGCCCATCATCCTGGCTGGCGGTGGCTTCACCCATGGGACCATGATCGATATCCAGGGCAAGCAGCCGCTTAGCAATCTCTATCTGAGCATGCTCCAGAAACTCGGTGTAGAGACCGCCTCATTCAACAAAAGCATGGGCCCGCTGCGGGGCCTCGCATGAGTGGACAGCACCTGGCATTCGATCGCCTGCACTTGCGACTGGGTGCGGCCGCGCTCATCCTGCTGGCGATCGTGGTGGCGTCATCAGACACCTGTGGGTCGGACTCCGTGACGCACGATGCCACAGCACCGGTCGGCGCAGATTCATGGAGCCTGTTCGCCCAATCCTACTGCATCCAGTGCCACGGTCCCGAGAAGCAAAAAGGCAGGGTGCGTCTCGACCACCTGGTCGCCGGCATCGTCGACGACCAAAGCTACGGACTTTGGCGGCATGTGGTCAAAGTCCTCGCTACGGGCGAGATGCCACCCGAGGAGGCGAAGCGGCATCCGATGACACCGGAGGTGGCAGCAGTCAGGTCGCTGATCCAAGGCGGCATCGCAGCGGCTGAGCATGCGGGCCGACTGACGCGGCCCGAGACGCCACTCAAGCGTCTCAACCGCATCCAGTACCGCAATACCCTGCGCGACCTGCTGGGCATCGAGACCACCATGGCGGATCCGACCCGCGGTTTCCCTGACGACCGTGGAGGCTCCGGCTTTGATACCGGTGCCGATGACCTGAAGATCTCCGACTCGCTGATGGAGAATTACCTGCGTGCGGCATCACAAGTGATCGATGAGGCGACCTTTTCGGGGGCGCGGCCCGAACGGATTTATCGTCAATACATCGACATCAGCAACCGCTACCGGCTGGAAGGGGGGATCGACGGCGATCCGATCGGTCATGAAATCTACAATCATTACGATATCGAGCGCGGCTGGTGGGTAACGCCCCAAGAATGTGGGCACGTCCGCATCATCGGCGGGACGCCGTTCACCGAGTCCGGGTACTACCACCTCATCTTCAAGGCGCAGTCCCTCTATCGGGATCATCCGGATATAACGGCTAAGCTTCGCGAATACAGCCCCAATCGATCGCACCAGCTGGCGATCCGTCTCCTCTCTCCTGAGCGGACTTTTCCGGAGATCGAGCACACGGTCGCCATCCACGATCTCCCCGATAACCAGATCGTCGACATCGATCATGAGGTCTGGGTGCCGAAGAATTGGCGGCTCCAGCTCTCCTTCGATAACGGGCCGGCCTGCCCGCTGTGGGTGCTCCATCAGGAGCTCATTGGCTGGAAGGAGATACCAACCCCTCCCGGTGCGACCGAGGCCGAGCGCGTGGCAATCCGTAAGCAGAATCAGGCAGCTGAGCCGAAGACCCCGCAGAGCAAGGAATTCATGCGTACAGCGATTTCACCGCGGATCCGGCTGCACAAGATGGCCATCGACGGTCCGTATTACCGGTCGTGGCCCCCAGCATGTCACGACGCCCTGTACGGCGCAGGGGATATCACTGTAGCCCTGCGCGCTTTCTCGCGCCGAGCCTTTCGGCGCGAGGTGCCAGAATCGGCCCTCCAGCCCTTTCTTGACCTGGCCGCAAAGGACGGCTACGCCACGGCAGTAAAGGCGATGCTGTGCTCGCCCTATTTCCTCTATCTCTACGAGAACGATGGTCGACTGTCAGGCGATGCCCTCGCCTGCCGCTTGTCCTATGCGCTGACCAGTTCCATGCCGGACAGCGACCTATCCATCCTCGCCAGGACTGGGAAGCTCTCGGATCCCGCCGTCTACGATTCCCAGATTGAACGCCTCCTGAATTCCCCCGCAAGCGACGACTTCAGCGACAGTTTCGTGAGTCAATGGCTTCACCTGCGCAATGTCGATAAGATGCCGCCGGATGAGAAGAAATACCCAGAGTTCTACCATATTTCGCATGGCTACACCGGGACCCGAGATGCCATCGTCAAGGAGCCGGTCGTGTATTTTCGGCACCTGCTTGCACACAACTTACCAGTGTCACTCCTACTCGATTCGACTTTCACCTTCATGAACGATGCGCTCGCCGATTTCTATGGCGTCGCTGGTGTCGATGGGTCTCATTTTCAGCATGTGGCGCTCGAACCGGGTCTCAAGCGTGGCGGTCTCTTCGGCATGGCCGCAGTCCTCGCCGCTTCGGCCAATGGCGTGGATACCTCGCCGGTGGTGCGTGGGATCTATGTGCTGGACAATCTGCTTGGCGCACCGCCGGAGCCGCCTCCTCCGGGGATAAAGTTGCCGCAGACCGATCTGCGCGGTACTACCACCATCCGCACCATCCTCGACCGGCATCGCACCGACGAATCCTGCGCCAGCTGCCACCGCAGCATCGATCCGATAGGCTTTGCCTTAGAGAACTTCGACGCGGAGGGACGGTGGCGGACGCGCTACCCAAACGCCCCAGTGGATGCGTCAGGAACACTGCCCAATGGGAGGTCGTTCACCGACATCGTCGGATTCAAGAAGGCGCTGGCTAAGGAGACGGACCACGTCGCTGAAAACCTAGTGCGTCGTCTGCTGACTTACTGTACTGGACGGACTATGGGCGCTTTGGATGAGGGCGAGATTGAAGAGCTGTGCGCGCAGCTTAAAGCTAAGGGATATGGCCTGCACGATCTGCTCACAGGCGTTCTGAAGACGCGAATTTTCACCATGAAATGATGACAGTTGGCGGTTCCACATCCAATAGATCCCGACAATTCAGGCGGTAGCGCGGTAGTAGGCGCGGAAAAACAATTCGTGAAGAATCCCTCACTGTTGCGGCCGGGCAAGGTCGCGTTCATCAAGGAGGTGCAAATCCTCCCCGGGAAATTGCTAACCACGACCCCGGTATTCAGACTTGCAGGCATTGCCAGTAATCGGCGACAATGGCGGTCGTTCGGGATAGGCGATGGTGGCAAGGCAGGTAATGCCAAGTGACAAAAGTGAGCGTCAAAGCATCCGTAGCATGCGTGTCGCACCGCTGCAGGGTCCGAACGCTCGTCCGCCGAATCCATCATGACTGCGAGCATGCATGCTCGTGGACAACCATGACGAAGGAACCTTCCATGACGATGACGATGACGATGCCGATCACGACACTGCTGCGATTCCTTTGCCCGATATTGGCCTTGGCCTCCTGTACGGATCTCCTCCTTGCCGACGACGCACACCAGACGTCCCGGCCGAACATCGTCCTGATCCTCGCCGACGATTTGGGGTTTGGCGATATCGGCTGCTATGGCAGTAGCAGGATTCCGACACCCAACATGGATCTGATGGCCAGGCAAGGCCTGCGCTTCACGGATGGCCATGCCACATCAGCCACGTGCACACCATCGCGCTACGCATTGCTCACCGGCCAATATCCCTGGCGCAGGCCAGGAACCGGCATCCTGGCTGGCGATTCTGCTCTCATCATCGATCCGACTCACGTCACCCTGCCGTCGATGCTCAAGGGCGCCGGCTATCACACGGGCATCGTCGGGAAATGGCATCTAGGCCTGGGAGGGAGGGGCGGTCCCGACTGGAATGGCGACATCAAGCCGGGACCATTGGAAGTCGGCTTCGACTATGCCTTCCTCGTCCCGGCCACCGGCGACCGCGTCCCATGCGTGTATGTTGAGGATCACCGCGTGGTTGGCCTGGATCCCAATGACCCGATCCAGGTGAGCTATAGCAAGCCGATTGGCAATGAACCGATCGGCCGAGAGCACCCTGAGCTCCTATCGATGGGATTGAGCGGTGATGCGTCCAAGAATGGGCATGCAGGGACGATCATCGATGGCATCAGCCGCATCGGCTATATGTCCGGCGGCCGCGCGGCGCGCTGGAAGGATGCCGAGAAGTCGGATCTGTTACTGGGGAAGGTAATAAATTTCATCGAGCAGAACAAACAGACGCCTTTCTTCATAGAATTTGCGGCGCACGATCCGCATGTTCCTCGCGTTCCCGCTCCGCGATTCGCTGGCACGAGCAGATGCGGAGTGCGTGGCGACGTGATCGTCCAGCTCGACTGGTGCGTCGGGCAGATCCTCGCGACGTTGGAGAAGGATCATCTCACGTCGAACACGATCGTGATCCTGACTAGCGACAATGGACCGGTTCTCGATGACGGCTACGATGATCGCGCGCGCGAGGATCTGAATGGCCATCTCCCCGCCGGATGCCTGCGGGGCATGAAATATTCGATCTATGAGGGCGGCACGCGTGTACCCTTCCTCGTCAGCTGGCCCGGACACATCCGACCTGGCGAGTCGGCGGCATTGGTGAGTCAGGTGGACCTCCTCTCCTCCTTCGCTTCGCTCACTGGCCAGAGAATTCCACTGGGCGATGCGCCGGACAGCCGCAATCTGCTGCCGGCGATCCTGGGAGAGACCAAAATTGCACGAGATTCCCTGGTGGAGCATGATGGCTGGGATGGCATTGCGCTTCGCGACGGCCTGTGGAAATACATCCCGGCGGTCACCGGCCACCCGAAGAGGCCCGCTCGCCTGGCGGAGTTGTATGATCTGGACAGTGACCTGGGCGAGACCACGAACCTGGACATGCGTGAACTTGGCATGGGCGCCAGGATGTCCGGAAAGCTGAAGGCGATCATCCAGTCCAACACCACCCAGGCGAACGGAATGCCATGATAAGCTGATGGGTCATGTAATCGCTGTGCCGCATGTCTACAGCGAGATTACGGCGCACAGCGTCCGGATGCGCTCTTCGCCGGTCGCCGCGGGGGTCGAGTGTTAGCCCTGCGCGTTAGCCATATGCAAATTACAATCGAGATGGCCTTGGCGACAAAAGTCAAGTGTTATCAGTATCTTACATAGCAGTCTGGCGCCGACATTCCAGCTCCTGCGCAAGCTCGTCTAAGTTTTGCAGCGGGTAGACAGACGGAGAGGGTAAATCGGAGAAGCGAATAACCCCAAGTAAGTTCAGGAATACAGAACATGGTTTGATGGTAAGCGTCAAACCATCTGAACTAGATATGGCAGATCCGGGCCTGATATAATGTGGGAATGGAGAACCCCATGCCCAGTCCCATCCGCACCGCTCGGCTGTCACTTGAGCAGGGCCGAGCACTCATTGATGCCCTGAAACGCAGCGGCATGACAGCCGCTGCCTATGCCCGTAGTAATGACCTGGATCCTCGTCGCCTGTCCTTTTGGAAGCGACGCCTGCGCAGGAACGACCAGGCCGGCGATGCTCAACCCGATCAGTCTGCTTTCATCCAGATTGAATCAGGCCCTGGAACGGTGGCGCCTGCCACGAAGCCGAAGCCGTCCAGGCCGAAGCCACCCCCAGAACTGACGATCGACGTCCAGCTTGCCAATGGCATACGCCTGACCATCCATCCTGATGCAGACTTGTCCCGCATGGTGGCTGTGGCGGTTGCGCTCTCCAAGATGGGTGCCGCATGCTGAACTTCTCCGGCAACCGCCGCATCTTCCTGGCGCGGTCCCCCATCGACATGCGCAAGGGCGCAGGCTCCCTCGCCAGCCTCGTCGAATATGGTCTGAACATGGATCCGTATGCCGGCGACATTTTCCTCTTCGTCGGGAAAGCCAAGAATCGTGTAAAATTAATTGCCTGGGACACGTCCGGATTCTGGTTGTGCTCCAAGATTCTCGAGCGCGGGACCTATGCCATCCCTCCCGACGCCATGACTCCTGACCGGCCAGGAACCCTGCCGCTTTCTCCCGCGGAGATCCATCTTCTCCTGGAAGGGATCAACGTCCACCACGCGACGTACCATGCTCACTATCACCGGCCACCACCGCCAGTGCCCCACCCGGCCGCTGAGGGACCAACCGATGCTCAGAGTGCCGTCTCTGCCGCAGTAAACGACGGAAGTCGCGTGCGATGATTCCACTATTGGATTGCAGTCAAAACAAACCTATATATGTTTGGCTCATGGCCAGCGAGAACGTCGATCCAGCCCTGACTCTGCTCGATGCCCGCGCCATCATCGACCAGCAGACGGCCCAGATCCGTGCGTTGGATGAGGCCACCACCGCCCTCACCAGCCAGCTCGACGAGGCACAGGCGCGGATGGCCTCGATGCACCGCCGTATCCAGCAGCTGTGCCGTCAGCTCTACGGTTCCACCAGCGAACGTCATCATGCCGATCGGGATGCCGTCAACGACCTCCTGAAGGGCCAGGGCACAACCACCCAGACACCACCTCCGACCCCAGGTGATGCGGCTGCCCCAGGCACCGATCCATCCGCGACCGTCGTCCCGGCGTCTTATCCTTCCTCCCCCATCATCCCATCGAATGGTGACAGCAATCCTGTAGGCGCAACCGACCACTCGGATGCCTCAGGAGGTACCGGCGCGAATGCCGCCAGATCTCCGGGCTCAACCACGAAGGCCCGTCCGCCCAAGCATCCGCGCCGGAAGCCGGGCGGTCGGATGCAGCTGCCCGAGTGGATGGCAGCCAGAGACGAGATCCTCGATGTCCCGTTGTCCGAGCGCCTGGGGCCGGATGGCCAACCCCTACCGCTCGTGCATACCGCCGTATCGTGGCGTTTGGACCATATCCCGGCCCATTTCGAGCGCGTCCGCATCCTGAAGTTCATCTATGGCATCCCGTTCAGCGACCTGCCCCGGATCATGGCCCCGCCGATGGCCTGTGTCGTCGCCAAGGGCCTGCCAACCGATCGGCTCGTGGCGCACATCGTGGTCGACAAGTTCGATTATCATATGCCGCTGTACCGGCAGGAGATCCGCCTGGAACGGCTGGGCGTGGAGATCTCCCGGGCAACGCTGATGAACTGGATTGCTCAGGCTGCCCGCGCCCTGGCGCCCATTCATCAGGCCATCGGCGCCAGCATTCTCCAGCAACCGGTCCTGGGTCTGGACGACACCTATCTCGCTGTCCTGGATCCAGGAGCAGGAAAGTGCCATCAGGGCCGCCTCTGGGGTTATCTGGCCAACGAGGAATTCTACTGTGAGTACCGCGCCACCCGCGAGGGCCAGTGGCCCGCCGCCTTTCTCGCGGAGTACCGCGGCACGGTGCTGGGCGACGCCTACAGCGGCCATCACTGCCTCTTCGAGTCGGGAGAGCGGACGCCAGCCGGGTGCATCAGCCATTCCCGCCGCTACTTCGACGGGGCCGTAAAGCACGGTGAGGTCATTGCCAAGCAAGCTCTCGACCACTTCACAGCCATCTATGAGGTCGAGGAGCTGGTCGCCGGGTGTCCACCCGAAGAGGTGCTGGCCGCTCGCCAGGCAACGTCGGTGGGGGTTCTCGATAAGCTCGAAGTCCTCCTGAACGGCTGGCTGGCAACGCTGCGTCCCAGCAGCGCGACCTGGATCGCCGCCAACTATACGGTGAAAATCTACGATCAGCTCCGGGAATTTACCAGGGACGGCAGGGTTCCTGTGGATAACAATGCGCTCGAACGCTGCTGGAGGGGAGTTGGGATCGGCAGAAGAAATTGGCTTTTCGCGGGGTCAGAACGCGGCGGAACGTGGGCGGCAACCCACTTTTCCATATGCCAAAGCTGCCGACTTGTGGGACTCGATCCCGTCATGTATCTCCAGGAGGTTTTCGCCGCCCTGCATGCGGGGAGAAATGACTATGCCAATCTCCGGCCCCGCGCCTGGGCAGAGCGACATGTGGTCATGGCGGATACGGGATAGACGCGCTTCGGCAGAACGCGCATCCGTTCGCCGCTTTTGGTCACTGAGCAGACGATCTACACATGGATACATCCGGGCTACGTGCATCGTGGTTGCTCCCCATGCGATGCACGTGAAGCGTGGCCAAATCCCGGTTCTGGAATAGGACGATCATGCGATCTCGATCGGTAATGCACCTCTGCTCCGGACAACATCCAGCTCGACTTTTGCGCGCATCGCGCATCCTGAGCCATCATATCGCCGCGAAGCGCATCGTCAGCGAATCGCTCACCGATATGCCAAACCACCAGGGAAATAGGGCATGAACAGCGCGCGCGCTCCCATATCGCGTATTCTCGCTGCGATTCACGCGGAGGTCGCTCGCCAACGCACCAATCCCTATCAGATTGCCAAAGCCTCAGGAATGCCGCTAACGACCGTGCAGCGATTCTTGAGCCGGACCACCTGCGTTCCCATCCAGAGGGTCGAATCCATGCTGGATGCGCTCGGGTTGACGTATCGGCTCGTCTCCAGTGGGCGATCAATAGTCAGTCCGGGAACAGGGCGACACCATGGACCGTATCGGTAGGGGATGATGGCCGAGGCGAGAGTCCGCATGCGCAGAAAAGACAGGCGAGAACCCGCATGAGCCCCGTTACCCACGGCGAATTGCGACGGCAGGAGATCGTCGCCGCTTATGACGGACCGATCGTCGCAGGGTCGGTCAAAGCATTGAGCCCGGCGGACATGGATGCGCTGATCCAGCGTGCGGTGGCCACCTATTTCCAGCGCCTGCAGCAGAGGATCGGGAATCCTACGGAATTGCAGTTGCGCGCCTACGCGAGGGAAATCCTTGAGGATGCGGATCATCGCGGATGCATCCATAATGGAACAGGCGCAACCGCTTTCATTGTCTTTGCTAGTGTCCTGACACCGAAGTCTCTGACAAATGAGCCCGGTTCGTTACTTCGCAAAATCTTTTCATCGAATCCAATATATCCGTGGCCGTCTTCGTCCAGCGATAGGGCTTGGCAGACGAGTTGCTCGTCGTCATATAATTATCGATTGCCGCGATCAGTTCTTTCACGCTTCGGTGAACACCGCGTCGCAGTGCTTTATTCGAAAGTCCCGAGAACCAGCGTTCTACCTGGTTTAGCCATGATCCACCCACAGGCGTGAAATGCTGATGAAATCTCGGATGCTTGGTCAGCCATCGCTTCACCGCAGGCGTCTTATGCGTCGAATAGTTATCCAGGATGAGATGAACTTCGAGATCTCCTGGAACTGAATTGTCAATTTTATCGAGGAATTTGATAAATTCCCGTGAACGGTGCCTCTCCATGCAAGTGCCTATGACCTTCCCTGTCGCAACGTCGAGAGCCGCAAATAACGAAGTGGTCCCATGGCGTTTATAGTCATGTGTTCTCATCGCAATTCGCCCAGGCTGCATAGGCAGAATGGTCTGCGTTCGATCCAGGGCCTGAATCTGACTCTTTTCGTCAACACTGAGCACCAATGCCCGCTCTGGTGGATTGAGGTACAACCCGACGATATCGCGTATCTTATCAACCAGCAGAGGATCCTTTGAGATCTTGAAAGTGCTCTCCCGATGCGGTTTTAGGCGGAACGCATGCCATATTCTGCGCACGGATTCACGTGAAACGCCCATTTTCTTTGACATTTCGCGGGTGCTCCAGTGAGTCATCCCTGCTGGCTGGCTCTCCAAAGTTTTGGTGACGATCTCTTCTACACGTTGATCGCTAATCGTTCTTGGTGCCCCTGGTCGTGGTTCATCCATCAATCCATCGATTCCATTGTCGACATACCGTTGCCTCCATTTCCCGACGGTCGCGTTGGTTGTCCTCTCCTGCTTTGCCACCTGAGTATTCTTGTGACCTTCGGCGCTGGCCAGAATGATGCGGGATCGCAGCGCCAACGCCTGCCCCGATTTCTGACGGCGGGTCCATGTGATGAGTCTTTCACGGTCAGCTTCCGTGATATGTAGCTCGGGCAAAATCCGACGGGCCATGGATTCATCCTCCATGAATGCATACCCGCGAGAATCAATATTATTGACAAGTTTTTATGTGTCAGGACACTAGACTATATTGCCAATGTTCCTCCTGGCCTCGGGATGCTGTTGTTTGGTGAATGGGGATGCGGCAAAACGTGGTATATAAACCGAGTACTTATTCCCGCGATCCGGCTCCTGGACGTCATGAAGGATAGGCATGTCGTTTATGTTAGTTTAAATGGGAAAAAATCGTCTGAGAGCATCATGATGGATGTCGCCCAGCAAGTATTCGCAGCGCATGTGAATCCGTTGTCATGGTGGAATCCCAAGCGGTGGCTGGTTGCGCTTCGTCCGACTGTTCGACCTGCCTTGGATCGCATCGATCATTGGACGGCCGATGCAGCATCGGTTCTCATGGACAACTTCTCCCTCTATGGTGCCGAAGCCTATATCCGATCGCGAAGACCAGTCATCGTGCTAGACGATTTCGAGCGGTTGCAGGATCATGTGACAGAACACGAGATATTGGGTGTCATCAATCACCTCAGTGAGCATATGCAATTGCATGTGATCGTGATCGCCAACATCGTGGAAGCAGAGAAACGCATGGAGAATCTGTCGATTCTCTTGGAAAAAGTCTTTGGGTGGCGCTTCGAGATACGTTCCGATGTACGGTCATTCATCGCTCATGAAATCGAAACCGTCAGGATCCGTAAAACCAAGGCATTCCTTCTGCAGCGGATGACTGAAATTCGGGGAATATTCGATAAAATGGAGGCGATCAACTTGCGATCTATCAAAATGGCATTCCGCCACTTTGCGACAATCGATGCAGTCCTGGTCCAGGAATTGCCCGAAAAAGACCTCGCAAAATTTTCCGAAGGACGCATGCAGGTTCTGCGCAGAATTTTCGCGGGAACCCTTATGACTCGAATGGGGAAAATCACATGCGCTGAGGTTCTCGAGCTCATTGCCCATCGGATGTTATTCTGGGCGGACGCCAACGATCCCGAGAAGCAAGCCAAAAAGGAACAAAGCAAAAAGCTCATCGAAACATACCTCGACGACAAAGTCACCTTCACCGACGATCAGTTCCGCTTTATTGCTCAACTCATCGATGCGGGTCGTTTGGATCGCGACGGGATATTAAAGATGTGCCGACATTGGATCGGCGCCGATAGATCTCCAGAAATCAAGGATATTGAGTCGCTCACTACGGACAACTTCCTCCGCTTAACTGATGAGGGATATCGGGCCACTGTCGCTCGGTGCTTCGAACATCTCACGCTTGGTCATATTCGCGATCCCGAGTCATTCCGTACACTGGGGCGAAATCTCATCTACCATGCGCGACGGGATCTGATAGGAAAAACGGTAAGCGAAATAATCGAAATGATCAATGAGGCCGCTCGAAATACCGCGTTTCTCTATGATAGGGAGAAGGTGGATCAGTGGCTGAGTAGCCCAGGACCAGTATGGGATGAGGACGATCGCCAAATGGTGAGCGCGATCACTAATCGAATACGAGAGCAGGATACCGCGGACGGCTTGGCAGAGGCCAATCAGTGGATCGCTCAAGGGATCATTCCCTTCATTACGTGGGCGTGCGATATGAATGCGCGACGGTATCGCACAGCGGTATTCGCTTATACCAAACCGAATGAATTTTGGAGTGGATTTTTTCAACTTCCCAATAACGAGCGGAGCGATGCGAGCGCCATGTTGCGGTCACGATTGGCCCATGTAACCCATACAGGCCGCCTGCCAGAAGAAGAAATGGAATGGATTCGGAATTCACTGGAGTATCTCAAAGGAATTCCGGATTCGTCCCAATCTCCCGTTTCCAGAGTTCATAAAGATCACATCATAAACGATCTTATGAAGGCACTGCCTGAGGAGGGTACACCGAGGCGTTAGCGATAAAAGAAAGCGGTATATTACATACGGAAAAATCAGAAAATTATAACCGCATTTAGTTTCACAAAATTCAAGCGCGAGGTGAATTATCAGGATGAGATAACCAGGTCCGTGGATCATAATCGGTGTTCCGTGTCAGACCTTGATTCACGTGCCAGAATGGCGGCGCGTTCAATTGGTATCCCCTGCTCCTCGGCGATACCGGACTTTGATTCGGGATAATGAACTCCCAGCCCTCGACTCTGGTCTGCCGGAGATGAGTGATATTGCCCCCAAGCTCCGACCTACGGAGCGACATCCATTCGACAAAGGTGAAAGTACGGTTGAAGTGGCTATCTGAATAAAGGACCTGAATATCGAATTTGGTTTCGATCGCTCGATTTACAATTGCCCTTGAAAGTCGTTCCATCGCAATTTTTACTGGCGAATCGCTCGCTATACCAGGAATCACGGCGTGCAGCTCAAGGAATTTATAGGCGAAGTCATAGACCTTGTCGCCAATAGCTCTGCGCAGCGCGTGAATGCGGATGGTTTCTTGCCTATCGTGCATCTCCTGCGCCGAGATTCGGCCAAGGCTATATGACCATCCGATGGTTGCTGCTGCTTGCAGGACAGCGCCACAAGCTGCGATGTAATCGGCGTGATTCCAGCTCATGGCGGGCCTCCGCTATATATATACATAACCGCCGCCGGCTAATAGGCGAGATGTGTCGCCGGCGCCGTTCGATCCCCAAACTTGGCCAGCGAACCGCGTGTGATCGTGTTCCTTAGGACCGCCTGGAAATATCCCCCGACGTAGACCGCGGGAATCAGCAGATTGGCCGCATCGATCAAAAGGCACTGGACCTGCTGTCCGATAAATGCCGACTAGGTCGGACCCATATAAGGATCCCAGGCATGCGCCGTGCCGCTGCTGCATGTATCCCATGACACCGGCGAAGAGGGAGGCACTGGTATTCGAGGCCGACCAATACCCGCCGGGGAGCAAAATCCTTAAGGTTGCGGCCCCACTCCTCGAACGGTGTTAGGGGACGAAACATCTGAGCCGCGATTTGGACGAATTTAGCGACTGCATACCTACGGGCACGCCCTAACTAGGCCCTTTCCACTTTTTTCCCTCCCATATACTACCCAAGTCTCACCAAGTCACACCATGTCTCATGGTAGCTTGGCGAATGGAGTAGTCATGGCCAAACCCCCTGAACCCTGGGTAACGAGCGATGAAATCTGCAAACACCTGCGGATTTCAGTGAATACGCTTACCCGTTGGATGTCTGAACGGGGCATGCCCGTGCACCGGGTTGGCCGATCGCTGCGCTTCAAATTGACCGAGATCGACACCTGGATTCGCAGTGGACAGGCGGCTGGAGACAAGGACGAGGATCGGGTATGAGCCTCTCCGGAGATCGATGGACCGAAATAACGCCCAGCCAGTACCGATGGGAGAGGGAAGCCCTGCAATGGCTGCGGGACAATTTGCCAAACCAAGAACCCTGGCACGTCTGGACGAATTGCGAGTTCATGGCTAGCAGTGGTGCAATTTACGAGATTGACGCCTTGGTGCTCTCACCCACCGGTCTTTGGGTGGTCGAGATCAAGAGCCAGATCGGCAAATTGAAGGCTGAAGATGGCCTTTGGGTATTCGACCATGAAGGCCGTCGATCGACCATCGAGAACCCAGTTTTCCTCGCCAATCGCAAAGCCAAGGCGTTGAAGGGAGTCCTACAAGCCGCCGCCGGCGGGCATCGCGAAGAGATTCCGTGGGTCGCCCCACTCGTCTTCCTTTCGGGAACGGGCTTGGAGTTCGGTCTCGGCGGGGCGGACATCGCTCACATTGCGCTGCCGGATCTGAAAGCTGCCGTCACCAAAGGGCGCGTCAGTGGAGTGGTCAAAGCCCTCGCTACAGGTCAGGTACTCGGTACCGACCCGCGTACCATCCAGCCGCTCTCCAAACGACAGATGATGGTGGTCCACCGTGCGGTCAAAGAAGCGACCCGTTCGGTAACGGCACGCACACGCGTCGGTGACTACAACCTGACCACTCTGATCAGCGAAGGAATCGGCTATCAGGATTGGATCGGTACACATCAGAGTCTGAAAAACTCCAAGCGGCGAATTCGCTGGTACCTTGTTCGTGACCAGGCCACGCCCGAGGAACGTAACCGCATTCAGCGGGCCGCTGAGCGGGAGGCGTCGATACTCCAGGCCATCCATGACCCAGCGATCCTGGCCTTCCGCGAATTCATCAACACCGATCGCGGACCAGCGTTGACCTTTGATTACGACCCAGATGCCATTCCACTCGACCATTGGCTGGCCACTCGCGAACAGAAGCTGAAAACGGAAGATGCATTTGAGCTAGTTGAAAAGCTAGTCAACGGGGTGCGCCAGGCGCACGCACATCACCTAGTCCACCGAGCCCTGTCGCCACACTCCGTGCTGGTCATACCTGATCCCGATGCGCCCAACCGAGTGCCAGAGATCGCTATCGCCGACTGGCAGACCGCTCTGGCTGTTGCCGGCGATCACAAGACCACCGGCACCGTCCACGTCGAAGAACTGCTCGATAGCCGAGCGGCCGCTTATTGCGCCCCCGAAGCGCTGAAGACACCCGAACTCGCCGACGGACGAGCAGATGTTTTTTCACTCGGCTGCCTGGCGTGGCTGCTCTTCACCGGAAAAGCCCCCGCCGCCACGCACCTCGAACTTGACCGCCAGCTAGCTTCGCATGGCGCTCTCAAACTCGCGGGCGCTGTTAATGGTTTCCCCGACAAGCTCGATCAGCTTATCGAAAATGCGACTCGGGCCGATCTACGTCATCGCTCTAACATCGACAATTTCGCTGATGATTTGGACGAAGTACTTGCCGGGATCATCGGCGACCGCCCTGAACGGCCAGCACAGGACATTCTGGCGGCCCTACCCGGTGAACAGTTGCAAGACGACGAATCGCGCCTGATCTTTACAGTTGAGCGTCGTCTGGGCTCTGGTGCCTCGGCCGTCGCCTACCGCGTCAAGGATGCGAACGGGAAGAGCGGCGTGCTCAAAGTCTCACGAAGCGCTGAACACGATCCAACGTTGCAAAGCGAATTCGAGGCGCTTAGCAAGCTGCACGACAGCCGCATCATTCGCGTCCATTGTCTCTACACCATCCAAGATCGCAATGTGATCCTGATGGAGGACGCCGGCGAATGCCTCGCTGCCCGTCTGCGCTCGGATGGTCCGCTTCATTACGACATGCTCTGGCGTCTGGGCGAAGATCTACTGCATGGTGTCGACTACCTGGAAAGCGAAGGCGTCTTCCACCGTGATCTCAAGCCCGACAACATGGGCATCGGCGAGGCCAAGGGGAGCCGAAAGCAAACCTTGGTCCTATTCGATTTCTCCTTGGTGAACACCGCCCTGACCAAGTTGGCGGTCGGCACCAGGCAATACCTCGACCCGTTTCTGCCTGAGCGCAAAGTCCCGCGCTACGACACCCACGCCGAGCGCTACGCCGCGGCCCTATCGCTGTACGAGATGGCCACAGCTCGGTTGCCTGCCTGGGGTGACGGGCTAACCGATCCACGCTTAGTTAAGGAGGCAACGCTCACTCTCGCCACCGACCGATTCCCGGCTAACATCCGCGAATCTCTCGATGGGTTCTTCCGCAAAGCTCTGCATCGCAATCCGGACGCACGTTTCGACAATGCCCGCGACATGCTGCGCGCTTGGACCAAGGTGTTTGAAGATGCTGCTAAGTCGTCCAGCACCGGTCACGGCACCGTCTTGCGCGAAGAGGACATCATCATCGACAGCCCGATCAGTGCGATTGGACTGTCGCCATCTTCTGCGAACGTGCTTGATCGCCTCAATGTCACATCGGTGCGCAAATTGCTTGAACTGCGTCTCGGCGATCTGCGTGGCACCAAGGGTATTACGCACCAGACTAAGATCGAAATCCGCGACTCGAAATTGAAGTGGGCCGACCGCTTCCCTGGCATTCAGGAACAGGATCTTCCTGGCCTGCCTGCTGGTGGTGTGACGCAGCTCTCGGATGTCGACGGGCTATTGGGAGAATCCTCCATCGATCACTGCATCGAGAAACTGCTCGAAAGTAAATCTGACGAGAGCCGCGCCCAGTCGTATAAATCGTCATTGCTCGGCCTGGGTCCGGTGACGCCCGATCCGGAATCCCCATGGCCGTCACAAGCGGCCGTGGCACGACACTTCCAAGTTTCCGGTCCTGCGGTCAATATAGCCTACGGAAAAATCTGCGGTCGTTGGAAGACCAAATCCGGAACTGTCACTGCGCTGCGCGATTCAGTAGCCGACATCCTAGGCATGCAGTCCCGGATCATGACGGCCACCGAATTGGCCGATGCGCTGTTGGCTCAGCGCGGATGTCGTGATGGGGACATCGCCACCCGGCGTCGCAAAGCATTGGCGGCGCTAAAGGCGGCCCTGGATGTCGAGGGCGACTGCCTCAAACCCCGGTTTCTTTATGAGCGTTGCACCAACACCGTCGTGATAGCAGCCGTGCCCGCTGGCGACGATGATGCATCTGAGGCCATGGCGGACCATGCCCACGCGGCCATCCGTTACGCCGATCGATTGGGAGCGATTGCTGAATCGCTCGTCGATGTCCTCCCACCTGCCAGCCCAGCTAAGGCGATCGAACGTCTGCGTTCGGTCGTTCCACCTCCAGACGTGCAGCTCGATGATCGGAGGCTGTTGACCCTCGCTGCGACGGCCAGTGGTCGTGCCTGCCTCAGCCCCAATCGAATGGAGCTTTACCCGCGCAATATGCCCGCCCTGGAAGCGCTCAAACTGGCCAGTGGAGCACTTGCTGGTCTTGAGCAGATTCCGGTTCGCGAACTGCATCAGCGCGTGCACGATCGCTACCCCGCGGCAGAGCTGCTCGCCGATCGGCCTCTCCTCGACCAGTTGGTCGATAAAGCCGAACTGGGCTTAATCTGGAATCCCGAAGCCGAATATGATCGTGAGCTGCACCTAAAAGGTGCCTACGTTCGCCGGCGCTCAGATGAGTTCCCCACCGCCAGCGGCCTCAGCCTGTTGTCGTCCTCCAGCCGCGGGCACAGCAGTCGCCGAGTCCGCAGCGAAGACCAAGATATCATCGACGCATGCGAAGAGCGACTGGCAGCCAACCGGGTTAACCGCGGGTATTTGGTAATCCAATGTGAACATGACTGGGGCATGCTCGCCATCCAGGCGCTGACCACCGCGTACCCTGAACTTCAACGGGTGGACATCGAGAGCGATCTCATCGCTTGCATGAAGGAAATATCTGCCCGTATGAAGATTGATTGGACCACCGTAATCGTGGCGGATGCGGCAAAACCTTGCACCACCGACGCTGAAAATCTGCGTCGCCTGGTCAAGGAAGCCCTTAAGCCCATAATGCAGCGCCTGGTCGCATCGACCGCGCCACTGTTACTCACCAACCTCGGTCTGCTCGCGCGCTACGATCAGATCACTGTTCTCGACACGCTGCGCGACTGCGCTGGCACGCTCTCCGGACCACCGGGGGTCTGGGTGGTGGCGCCAGTCGCTAGTTTCATGACCCACCCGTCAATCGATGGCGTGGCCGTCCCGATCATCGGATCCCACCAGACCATGGGTCTGGATCGTCGGTGGATCTCTCAGCGTCTGCCCAAGGCGGGTGCAGCGTGAAGGACTCCAGTCGATTTGAACCCGACATCAGGGACATTCCGATGCCCTCACAAGTCACCAATCGTATCGAGTACTGCTGATGTACCCCACCGCCGACCTGCTCAAAGACTGTCAACGCCTGCTCAAAGAGCTGGAGAAGGACATTCGTTCCCAAGCTGACGGTAACGCGGAGTTGGCTTCGCAATATGCGGCGGCACGGAAGGCTGGCACGACAGGCATAACCATAGGCGTGTGGTTGTCCGAACAGGTGACACAGGCAGCGGTTGCGTGGGTGTTAGCAACGGTGTTCGTGCGCTTTTTGGAAGACAACAGGCTGATAGAAGACGCCTGGATTAGTGGCCCCGATGATGCAGATCAGAACCGGTCGCGTTTAAAAGCGGCGACACTGGCCCGAGAGGCGTACATCACCGAGCATCCCGATCATTCCGATGTGCAGTACCTGTTGCACGTCATGCGTGAGGTCGGGCGGCTGCAGGCGTGCCGAGATCTATTTGCCGAGGACCGCAATCCGCTGTTTAGACTTAGCGTTTCGGCCGACGGCGCGAAGCGCATCCTCTCCTTCTGGCGTGAGGTAGATCGCAGCGGAGCGGTGATCCGCACGCTGACCACAGATAATTTGTCAGATACCCGTTGGCTGGGCGACCTGTACCAGGATCTGTCTGCTGATGCGCGCAAGCGCTACGCCCTGCTGCAAACGCCGGATTTCGTCGAGGAGTTCATCCTCGACTACACCCTGACTCCGGCCATTCAGACTTTCGGCTTGGACGGGCTGCGTTGTATCGACCCGACCTGTGGCTCGGGTCACTTTCTGCTCGGCATGTTCCATCGCCTGTGGCATGCCTGGGAGCAGCAGCTTGGTCCTGGCGTGCCGGTGAAAGATGCCGTACGTCGCTCGATGAGCAGCATCTACGGCATCGACCTCAATCCCTTTGCCGTCGCCATCAGCCGCTTTCGCTTGATGATCTCGGGCTTGGCGGCCTGTGGCTTCACAAGGATGAAGGACTGCCCAGATTTTGGATTCACATTGGCTGTGGGGAACACGCTGACCCTGGGTATGATGGGAGGTTTTCAGGGCAATTTTCTGGCGGAAGAGGGCCAGGATCACCCCGACTATCTGACGCCGGGCGAATACCAGAACGCCAAGCGGGTGTTGACGCAGCAGTATCACGTCGTTGTCGGGAATCCGCCCTACATTGCGGTGAAGGATGCGGCCGAGCGCGAGCGCATCAAGCCGCGTTACCAGTCGTGCTTCAAGAAGTGGACGTTGTCGGTGCCGTTCACGGAGCGGTTCTTCACCCTGACGTCTAATATCACCGATCCGACAACCAAGGCTACCCGCCCGGCTGGCTTTGTTGGCCTGATCAACAGCAACAACTTCACCAAGCGCGAGTTCGGCAAGGCGCTGATCGAGCAGGTACTGCCGAGCTTGGATCTAACTCATGTCATCGACACCAGTGGCTGCTACATCCCCGGTCACGGTACGCCGACGTTGATCCTGTTTGGGCGCAATCAGCGACCATCGGCCCAACGCCCCGTGCGGGCGGTGCAGGGGATTCGAGGTGAACCGGGGCGGCCTGACGATGCCGCCAATGGCAAGGTGTGGAGGGCGATGGTCGAGAACATCGGCACGCCTGGGGCGGAGACACCCTGGCTGTCAGTAGCGGATGTGGATCGATCGGTTTTTGGCCGGCATCCATGGTCATTGGGTGGGGGCGGTGCAAGTGAGTTGAAGGCGGTTGTAGAAGGTGATTTCAAGACAATGAAAAATCATGCAGATTCTGTTGGTATCACTTCGTTTACGCTGGAAGACGATGTCTATGTCGTACCGTGGCATCTGACGAAAAGGCTTCGTATTGCCCACTCACGCGAAATGATTGTGGGCGATGGTGTTCGTGATTGGAGTCTCGAATGCTGCGATCCCGCCATTTTCCCTTACAAGGACGATCTAACTCCCATAAAGGATGACCGAAAGATCCCCGCGCTCCATTACCTTGAGCCGTATAGAATTGTTATTGGCAGCAACATTTTATTTGGCGGAACCACCAAAATCGAAGCGGGGATGACGTGGTATGAATATGGCAGACTAACTGCCCATAAACTCAAGACTCCACTTACCATCACCTTCGGTGAAGTTGCAACCCACAATCACTTTGTTCTCTGCCGGGGCGGTGTGGTCTTTAAGCAGACTGCCCCGGTCATCAAACTACCCGCGGAGGCGACTGAGAATGATCACCTCGCATTACTAGCGTGTTTGAACAGCAGCACGGCGGCGTTTTGGTTGCGTCAGGTGTGCACCTGCAAAGGCGGACCCGGTGGTGGGAAGACGTATGAGGATGCCTACCTCAACTACTTCGCCTTCAACTCGACCAACATTGAGCGTACTCCGATATCTGAAGCGCTCCGAGTCGAGCGCATTGCGTTGACGAAACGAATCGACGCTTTTGGCCGGGAACTCGCAGCCCTTCAACCTTCTCGTCTATTCGCCACTCAAGCACCAACCCGCCGCCTGCTCGACCAGACTGCCGCCCGCGTCATCGTTATCCGGTCTGAGATGGTCTTCCTTCAAGAAGAACTCGATTGGCTGATCTACTACGCCTACGGCATCCTCACTGAGGCCGAGTGCCCGTTGTATGCAACCGGCACTGTGCCCCTAACCCTGGGCGAGCGCGCATTCGAGATCGACCTCGCTCGAAAAATCGCTGATGATGAATCCGAAACCGGTTGGTTCGAGCACCACCGCTCGACGCCCATCACCGACATTCCTGCACACTGGCCCGCTGCCTACCAGCAGGTCATCCAACGCCGCCTCGACCTCATCGCCAGCCACCCACACATCGGCTTGCTGGAGAAGCCCGAGCACAAGCGCCGCTGGCAATCCGACCCGTGGGCCGACGTGGTAAGCCGTGGCCTGCGCGACTGGCTCTGCGACCAGCTCGAAGACCGCCGCTTGTGGCCGCCGCCAGCGCAGGCAGCACCTGCGCTGATCAGCACCACGACTCTGGCCGACCTCGCCTTTCGCGACGCCACCTTCACCCAGGTCGCCGCCCTCTATCGCGGCAACGATCACTTCGATCAGCACGAACTGATCCGCGAACTGGTCACTGACGAAGCCGTCCCCGCGCTGCCGATCCAGCGCTACACCGACGAGGGCCTGATCAAACGCGCCGACTGGGAAACCACCTGGGATCTGCAACGTCGCGAAGACGCCGGTGAAACCATTGAGATCCCCGTCCCGCCCCGGTATGCCGCAAAGGACTTCCAGAAGGCCAGCTATTGGAGCCACCGCGGCAAGCTGGACGTGCCCAAGGAGCGCTTCATCAGCTATCCCGGATGCCAGGCCGACGGGGACGCTGGCCTGCTGGTGCTTTGGGCCGGCTACAATCACCTCGAACACACACAGGCCCTCATCGCCCACTACCAATGGGCCATGGACCAGCCCACCTGGAACACCGAGCAGGCCATCCCGCTGCTGGTCAGCCTCGACCAGCTCATTCCATGGCTGAAGCAGTGGCACAACGACCTTGATTCGACCCACGGCGTCCGCCTAGGCGACAGCTACGCCGAGTTCCTTGATAGCGAATGCCATTCCCTCGGGGTGACATTGACGGACTTACGTGCGTGGAAGCCAACGGCGCGTGCAACTGCGACAAGGAAGGCGATCACCGCAACGGCGATCAATAGCAGTGACGCTCCGAAAAAGCGCGGGCGGTCCAGAAAGGCGCAGTCATGAGCGCTGTACCGCGTTCGCACGCTTCGATTGAGGAGATGGAACGTATCCTGGAAAAATTTCAGGCGCTGGTGGAACGGCATCCTGCTCAGCCGATAGATCGTCCGGCGGTCATACGTGCCTATGAACAGGCGCTAGATGCCCTTGGCGTGGCATATGCCGAGCATTTCCGCAGGATCTTCCGCAATGATGCGCCCGCAGCGTGGACTGAGGCGATTACGTGGCAGTTTTTCCGCCAGCTGGGCTGGGCAGCCTCTCGGTATGAAGACCCCAGTCACGGTGGTCCTGACTTCGTCTTCCATCGAGAGGGCCAGCAGATCTTGATTGAATGTACGTGCCTCACTGAGAACGCGTTGAACGCTGCGAGCGGTCTCGATCTCGCCCGATTCACCTCGTTTCAGGGATACGGATCAATTGCACCACGTGTGCTGGCCACTGTTGCCGGGAAAACCAAGCAGATTGGCAATACCGGGTTCCCAGGCCCACGGATACTGGTGATCGCCATCCATGATGCGACGTTTCCCTACTTGCATGCATCTCTAGCCGAGGACTTGGTTGCCGAAACCGAGAAGATCTCGGTGCCGATGGGTGCTGGAATCGAGGCTGCTATCCCGGTCACGACCCTTGCTGGTTCAACGCTCTTCCGTCCAGGGACTGAGGGAATTGAGGCTGCCCGACACTCTATCTCGGGGATTCTGCTGATGAATGCCGGTGGCACTGCTGCCCATATGTGCGGAATACTCAATCCGCATGCTCTCTATCCGCTTCAGCCAGAGTCATTGCCCCAGGTTCCCTGGTTAACGGTGACCAATCAACCAACCGACGATCTGGCGGTCGCAATGTCGTGGATCTGGTTGGATCAGTCCCAAGTGAGTATTTTGCCGAACGTTCGGGAACTGATGTTGGCCTTTGATGGAAGTGCTATTCTCGCGGACATGACGGTTTTCCCCCGTGAGGATTGTCCTCGAGGTGATCGATGACCTCAATGGATGAACCAACCCTTCTGGCCGTGATTGCTCGTGGCGAAGCCCTCGACCGCGAGTTCAAATCAGATCGCAATCGCATCAGCGATGCGGTCATCTATGAAGAAGTCATTGCGATGGCCAATAGCAAGGGCGGCCTCCTGTTGCTGGGTGTGGAAGACGATGGCCGAATCACGGGCTGTGCTTCACGTCACGGCGAGCGAACCGAGCCTGAGAAGTTGGTCGCCGCCATTCGCAATAACACTCGGCCTTCGCAAGTGGTCACCGTCCAGGTGATTGTTGCTGCTGGCCATTCGGTGGTCGCGATAACTGTCCTGCCCTGCCACGAGACATGTGCCACCGCCTCAGGCAGAGCCCTTCGTCGAGTCATAGAGGTTGACGGCAAGCCCTCGACGGTTCCGTTCCTGCCTTCGGAGCAACGCTCGCGCCGCACGGATTTGGGACTGCTGGATTTCTCGGCCCATGTCATGCCCGATTCCAACTGGGACGATCTTGATCCGTTGGCGTTCGAAGTCGCCCGACGTCTGATGAATCGACCTGGTTCAGACAGAGTGCTGCTTGAGCTGGCAGATCGTGAGATGGCCAAAGCCATGCGCGTGGTTGAAAGCCGTGGAGACGTTCTGGTGCCAACGATTGCCGGCCTGTTGCTTTTTGGCCGCCAGGAAGCCCTTGAACGCTGGGTTCCGACGCACGCATGCCATATCCAGGCACTCGGCGCAGGAGGTGCCGTGTCTATGAATGATGGCTTCCGGCTGCCCCTCGTCCGACTGATCGGCGAGATCGAGGGGCGCCTGAAGGCGCGCAATGATGAGCAGGAAGTTGCTTACGGATTCCTTCGTTTGGCCATCCCCCGATATGACGCGGATGGGGTACGTGAGGCTGTCCTCAATGCCCTCCTGCATCGGGATTACTCGCGGATGAATCCCATCTACATTCAGTTCCATTCCGACCATCTCCTGATCACCAGCCCAGGCGGGTTCCCTGACGGCATCACCTTGGCTAATTTGCTGGTCCACGAACCGACTCCGCGCAACCCTCGGTTAGTCGAAGCGTGTAAGCGGCTGGGTCTGGTCGAGCAGACCGGGCGGGGTATCGACCGCATCTTTTTGGGACTACTGCGGTACGGCCGTGGTCTCCCAGATTACAGCCGTAGCGACGACACGGGGGTACGCGTGGTCATCCCGGCCAACCCAGCGTCACCTGGCTTTGCGGCATTCGTACACGAGCGGGTTCAGGCTGGGAAGGAGCTGGGGCTCGACGAACTCCTGGTGCTGAATGCCCTGATGAGTGATCGGAGGCTCGAAGCCAGCGAAGCTGCTGCCTTGATGCAGCAGAGCCCGGTGGCCGCCAAGGTCCTTTTGGAGCGGATGATCGAGCAGGGCTTGGTTGAGGCGACCGGCGAACGCCCTCGTGTTTACCATCTCAGCGCGTCGATCTATCGCCGTCTGTCGAGTCCTGAGGGTTATGTCCGCACCCATGGCATCGACCGCCTGCGCTGGGAGGGGTTGGTCATGGAATCAGTGGTAGCCCATGGGAAGGTAACCAGGGGTGAGGTGATGACGCTCCTTCAGATCACCGGTGACCAAGCTGGATACCTGCTGTCCAGCATGATCGAGAAGGGGAAACTCATCCGCACCGGCAAGAATCGTGGGGCGATTTATACCGCTGGACCCGAGGTTTCGGCATGAGGACTCCATCGGATATCGGGAAGCCGATTTGGGATAATTTGCATAGGATAGACATAAGCACAATAACATCATATACTTGCATAGTATCTGGGAAATCGGGACTTATCCGCTATTCCCGATTCTCTCCCGATTCTCGACCCAAGCCACACGCCCCTCTGTCAGTCTCCCCCCTCATGCGCCATGACACGTGCGACAACGAGATGCATGTGGCCACCGCCCCCATGGGAATTCCTTCATGCCCCTGATCAAAGACCTCATCAGCATCCCCGAGCAGGTAAATAAAGGCGACTTCGTCCTCAACCTGGTGGATGGCGTCCTGCATCCTGAGCAGACCGCGCAGAGCTATGTGGTGACCCCGCAGCTAGCCGATGCCTTTGGCAATGCACTGACGTTCCTCAAGTCGGTGTTTGCCTCGCCGGGTGGCAAGAGCAAGGCTGCCTACCTGCACGGGTCGTTCGGCACCGGCAAGTCCCACTTCATGGCGATACTCAATCTGCTGCTGGAACACCATCCGGCAGTAAAGTACCTGCCGCGCCTGCAGCCGGTGGTGCAGAGCCATGCCTGGGCAGCTGACAAAAAATTTCTGCTGGTGCCGTTGCACATGCTCAATCGTGAATCGATGGAGGAAGGTATTTTAGGCGGATATGCCGAGTTCATCCGACGGAAGCGTCCAGAGGCGCCGCTGCCGGCGTTTTACCGGTCGCAGGAAATCCTGAGTAATGCCAAAGATTTGCGCAAGTCGATGGGAGACGAGGCATTCTTCTCCAAGCTCAACAGCGGTAGTAAAAAAGAAGGCGAAGAAGCCGGTGGTTGGGGAGCATGGGGATCGCAGTGGTCGGCCGAAACGTTCGGGCATGCGTTGGGTCAGCCCCCGCTGGACGATGACCGCCGCCGTCTGGTGAGCGACATCATCCAGCATCACCTGCCATCGCTGCGTAGCCAGGGTGAGTATGTGCCGCTTGATGAGGGCCTGGTCGCGCTCAGCCTGCACGCCAAGGAACTGGGCTATGACGGTGTGATCCTGTTCCTGGATGAACTGGTCCTGTGGCTAATGAGCCGCGCGGCGGACCAGGCTTTTGTCAGTCGCGAAAGTCCGAAGCTCGCAGCGCTGGTCGAAGGCAAGATTGCTCACGCCAAGATACCGATCGTCAGCTTCATCGCCCGGCAGCGTGACCTCCGTGAGGCCCTGGGCGAGAATTTGACCGGCGCCAACCAGCAGAATGCCACGACGGTGATCAACTGGTGGGAAGACCGATTCCATCTGATCGTGCTGGAAGATCGCAACCTGCCGGTGATAGCGCAGGAGCGCTTGCTGAAACCGCTATCACCCGAAGCCAAGCAGCTGATCGACGCCGCTTTCGATAGGACTGCCGTCAATCGCAAAGAAGTGATGGAGACACTACTGACTGCCGGTGGCACCCGTGAGCAGTTCCGTGATCTCTATCCGTTTAGCCCGGCGCTGATCCAAGTGCTCGTGGCGGTGTCGAGCGCATTGCAGCGCGAACGCACGGCCTTGCGCATCTTGCTGCAAATTCTGTGCACATATCGTGATCGGCTGGAGCTGGGCCAGGTTGTCCCAGTCGGCGACCTGTGGGATATTATTGCTGCGGGCGAAGAGGTTTTTTCACCGTCGATGCGCAAAGCCATGGATGATGCGAAGCGCCTGTGGCGTGACACGCTGACCCCGCTCATTCTGGAAGAACTCAAACTGCCGCTGGACTTTGACCCGGCTTCGCCGGCGGGCAAAGCCCATACGATGTGGAGTGCATTCAACCAGCGGGCACGGGTGGCAAAGACCTTGCTATTGGGCTCCATAGTCCCAGGTGTGGAAAGCCTGCGCAATCTCAACGTTCGCCGTTTGGCGGCACTCAATCACGGTGCCATATCGACGCCTATCCCCAATGGCGAAGCGCGTACGGTGCTTGGCTGGCTGCGAGCGTGGCAGCCGCATTGCGGGCAAATCAAGCTAAATGGAGACCCCAACGATCCAATTATTTCCCTGGAAATGTCGGATGTCGATACCGACGCCATCATTCGCCAAGTGTTGAGCGAGGATAACGACGGCAACCGCAAGCGGCTCATCATGCAGTTGCTGTTCGGTGAGATGAAAATCCCACTGGAGGCACAAGGTAAAATTAACCTGATCCACACCGTCGAATGGCGCGGAACGCAGCGCGAAGTCGAGATTCGCTATCAGAATGTGCGCGAATCGAACTGGGAGAACCTCAAAGCACCGTCGGATAAATGGGTAGTAGTCCTGGATTTTCCGTTCGATGAGCCGGGGAAGACGCCGCGGGACGACATTGCGAACTTGCAGGACATGCTGCGCCGCCAGCCCAAGGGATCAAAAACACTAGCATGGTTGCCCAATCACCTGTCTACCCAGGCACTCAAAGACCTTGGTAACCTGGTGATCATCAACTACCTGTTGACCGGCAAGGACACGCCGCGCCTGGACAGCTACACGGGCCACCTGAACGCAAACAAGAAGGCAGAGGCCAAAAGCCAGCTCACTACGCGTAAGAGCGCGTTAGAGGGGAAGCTGCGTATAGCTCTGGAAGTGGCTTATGGCGTGAGCACCGCCATTCCGACAGCCATCGTGAAGACTCTTGATGGTCCAGTGGATCAGATCGTCAGCCTGGACCAGGGATTCAGTCCGCAGAATACCGACAAGAGCACTTTAGCGGAGGCACTGGTGGCCCTGATTCACCAGGCCCTCGAATACCAGTTCCCTCTGCATCCGCTCTTCACCATCCCTGTCAAGCGGCCACTGTTGAAGCGCATTGCCGACTATGTGACCGATGCCATGAACGATCCACGGCAACGCACCGAGCGCGTCGAATCAGTGCACCGCGAGATCATGTCAGGTATAGCAGAACCACTCGAATTGGGAACCGCCAACGGCAACGTCTTCCATTTCAAGCGCACATGGGTCGAGCATTTCCAGCGTTGCATGGCGCAAGAACAGAACCAGAAGCCGACAGTCAACGATCTACGCGACTGGTGCGATCGCCCGCAACCACGCGGGCTTTCTCGCGAGGTCGCTGATCTGGTGATCTGGACTTTTGCCCGGCAGACCGATCGTCGGTTCTTCTATAACAACGCTCCAGAAGATCCATCATGGGATCAGCTTGACAGTACCATGGATCTGCGTGAGCAGACCCTCCCCGATGAGAACGTATGGCTCCTGGCCCAAGATCGAGCAGCGCAGGTCTTTGGATATCCGCCTGATCGTTTGCGGAACTCGGCCACAGTGGCCAAGCTCACCGCTGCCATCCGCACGTGGGAGCGCGACCGTTGCTCCATTGCGGCAGATTTGGCGACGGTCTTGAACAGCATGGCAACGACACTGGGTCAGATCGATCACCAGGCACCTCGTTTGAAGACGGCCCAGGTGGCCTGCGACCTGCTCAACGCGGCGCATCGCGCTCCCGATGAGCAGGTAGTTACCATCTTCGCCCAGACACCCGTGTCCGTAGATCTGGCGGTGGTCGCTAAGTCCATCGAATCGGCAAAAGCGGTATCCGACGCAGCTCGCTTGACCGGTTGGCACGATCTGATCGATCTCGCTGGCAATGGCAGTGCCGTTGCTGAACGGGCGGCGGCCGGTCTAGCCCAGATTCGTGATGCCATGAGTCGTGATCAACGTGATTTGGCACTGGAATCTGTGATCACCGACCTGTCAGCCGCTGCCCGCATGCTGCGGATGGAATATGAGCTTGGTCTCAAGAAAATTGATCCGGAGGCGGTCAAGCGGAAACAGGACGAAGAGCGAAAACGCCAAGACGACGAACGGCAGCGACAGAAGGAATCCGATCGACTGCGTCAGGAAGCCGATCGGCAACGTATTGAGCAAGAGCAGATCGAGGCCACCAAACACCAGCAGCGTGAGGAAGCCGCGCGGCTTCAGCGGGAGAAGGATACGATCGCCGAGGTAGAGCGCCGCAGGAAGGAATCCGGAGAGCCGGTCGTAATCAAGGCTAGTGACGGAAAACGCGGTATTGAGGTGGCGACCGCGCAGATGTCGACGCGCCTCGAAGACCTCCAAAAGGCATACCCCGGTAAGCAATTGCGTATCACCATCGACATTCTGGATTCCTGATGAGTTCCATCGCCCTGGATCATCTACAACAACATGTACGCATGGAGGTGCAGCGGCATCTCGAAGGTCCGCGTCATCCTCTGCCATGGGTGGCACTCGTTTTCAGGGGCAAGCCCGCATGGGAAGGCATAAAGGTCTTTACTGAGACGGTCACGTTCCAACGCAGGAAGGACCTTCATCGCTCCGAAGTGACCCTGGAGTTCGCAGCGGTCGGGGCCCGAACCGTCTTGGAGCTGCGCCAGCAGCTGTCAGAAGCAAGTCGCACACCGAATCGACGGTTGGTCGTCCTAGTCGAAGCTGCGGACGCGCATTTGCCTGACGACGTAAAAAGCAGACTCATGCACGGCAGTGTGCGGGATATTGCCCCATGGCGGGTTCTCCTTGCCGAGTTTGGTGCACGAGCTGCCGATGCACGCATCCGTGTCAATCCCGAGCTTGCCATCGCTCTCTTGCAACATCGGCCCAACAATGGTTTCCCGGCCGTTACGACGGGGGTCTTGGATCAGGCAACATTTTGGTCGTCTGTCTGCACCCACGTGCTTGGTCTACCAAGCGGAGATCCGACGCCACAAGAGCTATTGGCGTGGTCGGTGAATGACGATGCTACCAAGCGCTTGCGGTCGTCATCTAACGACGTGCGCGATGCTGCCCGAGCCTGGATGTCCGAGCGCTCGACCTTGGTGGCCATGCTGGTGCAGGTGATCGCTGTCGTCCCCCCCAGCGATCTCATCCCAATCGGCCTGGTCTGCGGCGTTGTCTGTCATGAAGCGGCCGCAGCACACGCCGAACTGCTGCAGGCCCAGGTCCGATTGGAACAGATCACCGGTCATCGCTTGGTCCACCTCAAGGAAGCACGGGAATGGAGTGCGGAGGCCACCCGCGTTCTGCAGGGATTGGAAGATGCCGTTCAGCGTCGCCTCCGCAAGCGCGCTGACAGCCTGTTGCTCCAGGTGCAGGCCCATGCATTTGCCTATCTCAGCGATGCAGTGCCCCTGGGCTATGAGCAGCGCCTGGTTGCGTTCGCGAAGACCTTGGCACGTCATCTGGAGCGAAACGCGACGGATGCGGATCTGCTGGCGGCGGCATCTAAAGTCCGTGACCACTGGGACGGACGAGGCAACAACCATAGACAGACTAAAGTGGATATGGCGACACGACTTACGCGATGGCTGCGCAGTACGGCGGAGTCGGTCGATCGTCTGCCGGATGCCATGCGTTCCTACCTGGCGCAGGTAGCCTTCGTTGATTGGGCTCGTCATGGCGTAGTTGCCGGAGATCAGGTTCCTGATCTCCAGGCAGCCTATAAGCGACTCAACGATCTCGTGCTGGCGCGACGTGAGACATTCAATCGACAGTTTGCCGATCTCGTCGTCGACTGGAACCGCACGCCCGATCAGTTCCCCGAGATTCTCCTGATTGAAGACATCCAGCTACGCATCACAGCCGAGGTGGCGAAAGACCATAAGGTACTGGTCCTGGTTATGGATGGTTTGTCCTGGGCAGTCATGCAAGAATTACTGGAGCATCTAGAGCGCGGCTATTGGACCATGCGCAGCAGGACAGTGGATGGGATCACGATGCCCGGCCCGGTAATGAGCACCGTGCCCACTGTGACCGAGTATGCCCGTACCAGCTTGCTTTGCGGAACGCTGATGCGGGGTGACGCAGGCGATGAAGGCCATGGATTCGCCGATCACCTCAAGCTGCGTTCTCTGAGCGGCAGCAGCTATCCACCCGTGCTGTTCCACCGGAAGGACCTGGAGGAGCCGGGGCGGCAAGGACTGAGCACTCAGATTCAGGCTGCTTTGGGAAATCCGAAGCAGCGCATTGTCGGAGTTGTCGTCAACGCCGTCGATGACTACCTAATGAAGGATGACCTTGGCCAGCGCTCGTGGAATTTAGAGTCAATCCGGGTGCTCAACGATCTGCTATCAGCGGCTGGCACCTCCAAGCGGGCGATCGTGCTCTGTAGCGACCATGGCCATATCCTTGACCATTGGGCCACCGGCGCGACTGGGTCGCCGGACGGCGGCGAGCGTTGGCACACGGCGGCGCCACGCGATGGAGAGGTAACCGTGGCGGGACCTCGAGTCGTTCATTACGGTTCCACCGTAACCGCACCGTGGAGCGAGAAGCTTCGCTATGGCGGGAAGAAAAACGGCTACCACGGTGGCGTCACACCGCAGGAACTGATTCCGCCCTGCGTGGTGCTGGCCAAGCTGGATCATGTCCTAGATGGCTGGGCTGAAGTCCACATTCCGCAGCCTGTATGGTGGCGCCTCGATGTGTCGACGGTGGCAGCAGCAGCCGTGCCCACAGTTGTATCTGCGATCAAGGTCAAGCCCAAGACAGTGCCAACCAACCCCAATCAGCTGACGCTGTTTGACGAGACGATATCGAAGCAAATTCGGTGGACACAACGCCTGCTGGTCAGCGCGGCGTACCAGCAATCCTCGGGACAGGCAGGGCGTCGTCGGCCGGAAGACGGGCTCGTGCTGACGTTGCTTGACGCGCTCGACGCCGCTCAGGGGAGCCAGATTTCCGAGCGAGAACTCGCGCAGACCCTAAACGTACCCATCGTGCGCATGAAAGGCATCATTGCCACTGTCGCTCGGATGCTCAACCTTGAAGGGTATCGCATCTTGACCTATACCGATGATCAGGGATATATCCGCCTGGATCGACAACTGGCGATCACCCAGTTTGAACTGGGAGACACCCCATGACCTATGACCGCATTAGCCCTCAGCGCCGTCAGGACATCATCGATGCGTTGCGGCGTGGCACCGTGCCGAGCCGCAGTCTGGATGTGTTCGCGGTCGGATTGGAGCGCTTCGCACCAACCATCCTCGAAGAGCTGGACCGGGTTGCAGGTGGATCTGGGGTGTTCAAATGTGTCCGTGGCGAGTACGGCACAGGAAAGACCTTTTTTGCCCGCTGGATGCAGGAACAAGCCAAGTTGAAGGGATTTGCGACTGCTGAGGTGCAGATCAGCGAAACCGAAACCCCGCTGCACCGTTTGGAGACAGTCTACCGTCGGATGATGGAGCGCTTGTCGACATCGGATTGCGAATCCGGGGCGCTGCGCTCGATCGTCGACGGGTGGTTCTATTGCTTGGAAGAGGATGTCCTGGCTACTGGTGGCGTGGATGCGACTGACAGCGAAGCGTTGGTTGCTGCCACTGACGAACTGATAACCAAGCGATTGGCTGGCATTTCAAAGGAAAATCCTGCGTTCGCCGCCGCCTTGCGTGGCTACCGCCGGTCGGTTGCCGACGGTGATCCATCGGTGGCCGAGGGCCTGATTGGTTGGCTCTCAGGTTTGCCGAATATCGGCATGGCCACCAAGCGTGTTGCCGCCATCAAGGGTGACATAGACCATAACGGTGCGCTCTCGTGCCTGCGTGGTCTACTCGCTTTGCTCAAAGACATGGGCAAGCCAGGTTTGGTGCTGGTACTCGACGAGGTCGAGACGCTGCAGCGGGTTCGTGGTGACGTGCGCGAAAAAAGTCTCAACGCCTTGCGTCAGTTCATTGACGAAGTCTACCAGGGCCGTTTTCCGGGACTCTACCTGGTCATCACGGGGACACCGGCCTTCTTCGATGGCACGCAAGGGGTTCAGCGACTACCTCCGCTGGCTCAACGTCTGCACACAGACTTCGGGACCGACGCCCGCTTCGATAACCCGCGAGCTGTCCAGATACGTCTTGCGCCATTTGATCGCGACCGCCTGACTACGGTCGGCATCAAGATCCGCGACCTGTTTGCCCAGGGCTCACAGGTGGAGGAACGGGTGCGGCGTCTGGTTGATGATCGCTATGTCGCCGACTTGGGAGGTGCAGTTACCGGTGGATTGGGAGGGAAAGTGGGCGTCGCTCCACGTCTCTACCTCAAGAAGCTGGTCGGCGATGTGCTGGATCGCGTCGATCAATTCCCGGATTTTGATCCCCGGAAGCACTACCAACTGACTATGAACGCTGGTGAGCTGTCAGCTCAAGAACAGGCTGCTATCACGGGTGTCGATGACATCCAGCTCGACACCGAGACACCGTGAGCTTCGACAGCCTGCATTCGGCGTTGCAGTACCATATCGTCAACAGCATTGGTTGGCCAGGGCTGCGTGAGGTTCAAGAAGCCTGCATCGTCCCGGTGCTTGCGGGGCAGAACATCATCGTTCAGGCCCAGACGGCAGGTGGAAAAACCGAGGCGGCCTTCTTCCCGCTGATCAGCCGTATGCTGACTGAACGCTGGGAGCCGCTGTCGATTCTGTATATCAGTCCGCTGCGTGCACTCATAAATAATCAGGAAAGCCGGTTGAGGGGCTACTTCCAGTTGGTCGGTCACGAGGCCGCACCATGGCATGGGGATGTGCCCGCGGGCGACAAGAAACGCCTGCGTGCGCATCCGCCAAGCTGTCTTCTTACCACGCCTGAAAGTCTAGAGGCAATGCTTATCGGCGTCAGTACTGACAAGGTGCGTATGTTTGCCAATCTGCAGGCTGTAGTCATCGACGAGGTTCATGCATTCGCAGGTGACGATCGCGGTTGGCACCTCTTATCGGTTCTATCCCGATTGAGTGTCCTCGCTGGCCGCCCGCTTCAACGTATTGGTCTGTCGGCCACCGTCGGGAATCCGCAGGACTTGGCTGATTGGTTAAATGCCGGAGTGGAAGCGCCACATCCAGTGATCCGGTCGACTTCTGCCCAACCCGTCCTTCCTGACGTGCAGCTCGATTACGTCGGTAGCGCCGCAAATGCAGCCAAGGTCATCAGCTTGCTGCACCGCGGCGAAAAGCGATTGGTCTTTACGGACAGTCGAGCCCGGGCAGAAGAGATCGGAGGTTTATTGCGTGGTCTGGAGGTGCGCGCCTTCGTCACCCACAGTTCTCTTAGCAAAGATGTCCGAGGGCAGACAGAGCGTGCCTTTGCCGAAGAGAAGGACTGCGTCATTGTTGCTACCAGTGCACTGGAGCTGGGTATTGATATCGGGGATCTTGACCGGGTGATCCAGATCGATGCACCGACGCGGGTTGCCAGTTTCCTGCAACGCATGGGCAGGACTGGTCGTCGTCGTGGAACGGTTCCGAACTGTCTCTTCCTAGCTACGGATGACACCGGTCTCGAACGCGCCGCTGGACTCATACACCTATGGGAATCGGGATATGTCGAACCGGTGGTTCCGCCGCCTAGACCCTACCATCTGCTGGCTCAACAGGTCATGGCGCTCGCTCTTCAAACTGGCGGTCTGCATCGCGAAGACTGGAAGCGCTGGTTAGTCCACGTACCTGGAATGCTCAGTCTACCTGTTGAGGACGTTGACGCCATTTTCCTGCATCTCATTGAATCGAGGATCTTCCGTGACGATAATGGATTGCTGTGGTTCGATGAGACTGGTGAGAAAACATTTGGCCGTCGTCATTTCATGGAATTAGTCAGCGTTTTCACCAGTCAACCTGTGCTCGAAGTTCTCCATGGTCGCAGTTCAATTGCAACGTTAGATCAATTGAGTTTCGCTGTCGATAACGGGGCGGCTATTCAACAGGGCCGTCCGACTATTCTGACCTTAGCTGGTCATCACTGGGTTGTTACTGAAGTCGATTGGAAGCGTCGGCAAGTTTTTGTGACGCCTGCCAAAGATGACGGTAAATCGCGCTGGGCAGGTGGAAGTCAGGATATCAGCCGGCCATTTTCGGAAGCCGAACGAACAATACTGACTGAGGAGAGGGTCAATTCGCGCTGGTCGAAGCGTGCGGTTGATAAGCTTACGGAGCTTCGGTCGATCTATACCTGGATTGGAGGGAATGGTGTAATGGGACAACTGGGAACTAATCAGGTCGAGTTGTGGACATTTGCTGGGACCAGAATGAATCGACTCATTGCTGCGCAACTGGACCCCTCCGGTGAAAAATCATCCTTTAACCACAGATCTGTGCTTCTCAAGGGGAGCTATAAGGCTGAAGATGTTGAAAAAATATGGTCCTTGTCTTGCGATCGTATTGAATCCGGCGTCCGAATCATAGCCACGGAGGAGCAAGCCAATGCCGTCAAGTTTTCAGACGCCGTACCGCTTTCCTTGCGCAAGCTGTCCATTGAATATCGGCTCGACCCTCAGGCGAGGACGATTGGCCATAAAATGAATCTGACCACGATTCAATGATTGTAGAATAAGGGTAATTTACTCCAGAGGCAGCAATAAGCTAGAGGTCGGAGTCTCGCAAGCATTTCGGAATTGGTAACATTTTATGTTCATGGGTATTAGATCTGCGGATTATATCGGACCATGTAAGGAGATTATCGAGAAGGGATCGATCCATGGGATGTAAGCCGTGGACGTATCGACTGTCTGCTACTTTACGGATCATTTCCGGCGAATAGAGCAAGACACATGCTTGCCTTTGTTCCGCATTACCCATCATCACTACCCTGATTACGATCGTGATAATGGCCTCGGAAGCTGTTGGCCATGGGGGAACGCGATCCCAGAGCAAACTGATGAGGCATGGTGGCAATTGCACATCTTCTGACATTACACATACTCCATATCAATCGATCTAGGCGCGATTCAAATAATTACTTGGTACATAAATGTCCCGAATGAGAAACCAGAATGGTGTATCCTCTCGTTCGCGAGCAAGATATTCATCGGTATATGGTCCATCGGGGCGCATTACGCAAAAAACCGTTGGTGACCGAAGCCCAATCGTGGAAAGCCATGACGGAAATGGACATCCAGTTTCGTCACAGAGCGCGTGAACCACGCCGGCAAGAATGGCGGCTAATCGACCATCGCGTACTTCGGGTGCTGTAGAAATCAATCCTGGCCGTTTGGAAGGCGGTGCGTATCGGAAATCATCAAGAAATTGATTGATCGCGTGTTGATAGCCACCAGCAAGACGAAAATCATAGTCGGCTGCCTTCGCGGTATCTAAAATCGTGACAAATTTCGGATAAACGGAGTAATCTAGAGTAGGTACCTTTCGTCTCGTACGGACGGCTATCGGCCTCAATTTAGCCAACTTTCTCAGGAAATTTTGTCGATCTTCCTTGGTTGGAGCAAAGTCATTAGTGTATGGCGAAATGACAACTTCAGGTTTTTCGGGAGGAGTTGTCTCCACACCGTAAATGAGTTTGTATTCAATTATTTCCTTAACTCGTTCACACGCACTTCTCACATTGGACCAATAGCAGAAATGCGAATCCTTTGCGTTTCCTGTCATTTCGTTCCATAGCAATGAAGAGATATAATGACCCAATGAATCGATTTCGCTATCGGGAACATGACCCGGATTACATTTTATGTGGGACATAAATTTCTCTAATTTAAATAAATTCTGTAGCATATCCATATGGTTATTTCTCTATATTCCGCTTTGATGATAAGGCATAATGAGCTAGAATATCAGTGACGTCTCGTAGGCCCGAATGATTAGTGGCATAATTTATTGGTAATTCGTTATGTAATGCAAAGTGAGGTGTCGAAAGCCATTCAGCGGCTTTTTCTTTAGATCCGAATACGGACTCTGTCCGATTATTTAATTTTTTTAAATATTGTCTAAGTGAATAATTTAGTTTGTTATATTTATTATTATGCAAATAATCATGACTCATTCTCGTTTTAAAAAATTTATTCAACAGAAATTCTTTTTTGTAAACATTTACCAGACAATTATATGATTCTTGAATCTTTCGTTGTACATATTTTGGGAAATCACTAATTGGGAAATTATAGCTTCCTAAAATGTCAGAATACTGCGATGTTTCGAAAAATCTCCACACTGGATGCTGAGGCAACACAATATTAAGCAAAATGTATGATATTATTTCTCCGGTTGAAGTAAGTTGATAACGCGGGTCATAATATCTATGGCCAGAAAAATCTGATCCGTTTGATGATATTGGTGCGAAATCACCACCAATAATTGTATGATTAATTTCTTCTACTATGCCAACGTCTTCAAGAATCCACATTGATATCTGTATGAGGACGGGATTTTTTTTCGCTTTAGCCTTTCGGAGACCAGTGTATATTTCATCGATCGTGCAATTGTTATTTAAATATTTTTTCATCAAACATACAATGGATGGACGTTCTGAGCCAATAAAATCATTAATACCTCTTTTTCCGTGGTGGATTTCTCGTTCGATTTGTGAGATATATTGCATATAAGGTTAATTATTTTTATAATTTAAACCACAGAGTTGGTGTTATGTATAAATTATATTTTAGTATTTCGTCTTGTTCCGTCGTTTGAAAGAAATGTCAGTATTAATCATAAAAATACATAAGTTAAAATATGAATTTAGATATTCATGTTGGACCAAATAAATCTTCCAGTGCTTTTTTCCTTACTGGATCCAATTCATTCAATCTTGTATCGTCTTTTAAAGATGCCGAAGAATTATCGTCCTCATAGTAATCAAATGGCCATTCGAATCCATGAATAAATAGTATTCCATGTTTTAATAAAACATTTTTACTATTTATAGATCTATATAGCGATACATCATACCCATTTGATAAGCAGGAATACGCGGAGTCCTCCAGGATTACATTAATGTGAGTCGCGCTAAATATTGTGAATCCCAAGGATAGAGGGACAGTGATTATGCAGCCAACAAGGTTCGCATTATTGCGCATTTTCTTTATAATGTCATTAATCCATTCAGGAAATGATTCTATCCTTAGTTCAAATATCTTGGTAATGCGATTCGAATAATGGCGATTGACATAAAAATCTAATGACCGTTGAATTGCTGAAAAATCGTTCTGAGATGTTTTATCGTAATGCGATCCGAATTTAAATCGGAAAATTCTTCGAGCCTGACTATAATTGTGTCTCAATTCTGGTTCATCAAAAAATACTTCTTTCTTACGAATATTTTTCTGATTGGACTTGTGGGGATATTTATCTAAATCTCGACGTAATTTAAGGTCTTCAAAAGTTATAGACAGGACCTGTGCGAATCTCTTGAGCGTGTTATCATTGGGTATCTTCCTTCCTTTGATGTACTCACTCAATCGTCTAGAAGTGGTTCTGAGAGTGCGGGCTAGGTCAGATGAGCTTAATCGATGTAATCGCTGGTATTCCGCGATTATCCGACTCAATGGAATGGGTCGATTAGCCATTATTCTAAATACTAGAAAAACTCGAAGTTGCAAATGACTCCGATATGCTTCCCGGGTGCGTCCTCATTCCACTAAGCTTTCTAATTTCGGCGCGTTTGTCTTTGCTCTTTGCAAACGCGCAAGAACTACGCCCTATGTTATTGGCAAGCGCATTGGATTGAAGAGTACCAGTACGATGAGCTATGCGCTCCAACAGCATTCCGCAAGATCTCAAAAGGGACTTCTGAGCCTGAAGCAACTTCAGGGCCTTGCTCAAGCGCTGCAGTGTAATAACGAGGAAGAGGTGAGATTGATTATTCTCGGCATGCTCGAACATGCACCTCCTCTTCTCGGCAATTATGTTGAAGAAATAGAGCGGGAAAACATTGAAATGCGAAAAGCTATGGGGAAAGCCCCTTCGCGATTCCGCCTTGTGAAAGATAATTCGCAACATGGCGGTCAGATATAATGACTATCCAAAATAGGAAATAAGATTCTCGGTGGTCTTGTGTCCTTGGCGTTTCAAAGGACAATAATTTTCGGATATGTAACCTCTTCAACATCTCAAGTTTATGTGTATGAGTTAATGGGCTGTTGCCCTCAGACAGCTCTTTGGAAAGCAAATGTCCTAGGGTTCACCAAAACCTCGGTGGCCTTTTCGGTGACTCGGTGGTCTTAATCAAAAAAATCACCTCAGCCGGGGACTCCCCAAGCTGAGGCGATCAAACAACTTATGTTGGCTCCCCGGGGAGGATTCGAACCTCCGACCAATTGATTAACAGTCAACTGCTCTACCACTGAGCTACCAGGGAATGCGTAGTCGAGCGGCCATGATCATGGAGAGAGCGATGTGTCAAGGACTCTGCCGATACCGTGCTAACTCAGCCCCTGTCCTCATCATAGGTTCCTGATCATTGGATATCCCAGGGCTCCGGCAGGCATGGCTTCGGTGGCGCATCATCAGTGCGCACCGCGAAGCAGGTCGCACCAGTCCTGAGCATGGCAACCAGGTACGGCCGGCACCCTCCGCAGCCGAGCCCGCACCCGGTCTCCAGGCTGATCTCGGCATCGGTCGACCAGCCGTGCTCACGCGCCAGCTTCTGCAGCTCGCGGAAGGTTTTCTGGTAGCAGACGCAGCAGGTGACGGCCATGACAGGTTGCGTTGTCGTAGACTGCGAGCTGTCCAGTGGAAGTGCCGAATGGCTGTCGCCGACCGGCGACAGTGTCGATTCGGCGGTGCCAGGCGCTGTCTCCAGCACCCCCCGCGAATCGCTGGAGGGCATTCAGCCGAAGACGCCGCTCGAGAGGTAGCGATCGCCCCGATCGCAGGCGATGAAGACCACCACCCCCTGGTCCAGCCGGCTGGCCACCTGCAAAGCTGCCCAGCAGGCGCCGCCGGAGCTTGGGCCGGTGAACAGGCCCACGTCGCGCGCCAGTCGGCGCGCGGTCTCATCCGCATCGCGCTGGGTGATGTCGATGATCTCATCGATGCGCTGCGGTTCGTAGAAGGTCGGCAGGTAGGCCGGCGACCAGCGGCGGATGCCCGGGATCTGGCTCCCGGAGGCGGGCTGGCAGCCGATGATCTGGACCTTGGCATTGCGCTCCTTGAGGAAGCGGCTGGTGCCCATGATGGTCCCGGTGGTGCCCATGGCGGAGACGAAATGGGTGACCGTCCCCTGGGTATCGCGCCAGATCTCGGGGCCGGTGCTGGTATAGTGCGCGAGCGGATTGTCGGGATTGCCGAACTGGTTGAGCATGAGGAAGGCATCGGGCTGCTTGGCGGTGGCACGCACCTGCTCCTCGGCCCAGTCACGGGCCTCCTCCATGCCGCCATCGATGAGATGCACGGTGGCGCCGAACGCCTTCATGGTCTGAGTGCGCTCGATCGTCAGGGTGTCGGGCATCACCAGGTGCATCTCGATGCCGACCGCCCGGGCGATCATCGCCAGGGCGATGCCGGTGTTGCCGCTCGTCGCTTCGATCAGGCGCATGCCCGGCCGCAGCAGGCCCCGCACCCGCGCGCCGAGGATCATCCCGCGGGCGGCACGATCCTTGACGCTCGAGGCTGGGTTGTTCCCTTCGCATTTCGCCAGGATGCGGACGCCCTCGCGTCCGAGCAGGGTTGAAATGTCCAGCAGGGGTGTCTGTCCGACCAGATCGAGCAGCGACGGCATGATGACCTCGTAGGCCCGCAAGCATGGTGCCGAGAACGATCATTCCAGTCCGGATCAGCGCCTGGACAGCGTCAGCCAGGGAGCGGGTCCGGTAGGGGAGGCGCATTGCCGCCCCGTGGGACCGTCTACCCTCTGCATACCTGCCGAACCGACCTGGACCAGGAGCTGCCCATGTACCACCCGCATCGATACCTCCGTGCGGCCATTGGTGCGGCCCTGGCTCTGGCGGCCACCGGCGCCAGCCTGATGGCAGCCGACACCGCTGCCATCGCGAAGCTCGCCTCGGGGCCGATGATCGGCAATACCACCGATGTGTCGACCACCATCTGGCTGGCCACGGTGACGCCGATGCCTGTGGAGGTCCGGCTCAAAGCGCCGGATGGAACCGAGATCTCGGCCCAGGGGGAGACCTCCCAGATCATCGAGCTGTCCGGTCCTGACACCAAGACCATCGCTGTCGGCTCGGTGACGGTGACCGGCTTGCATCCCCGTACCGCGTATGCCGGCCAGGTGCTGCTGGACGGCGATGCCTTGCGGCTGGTGCTCAACCTCACCACCTTCCCCTCTGCCAGCCAGGCGACGCATATGCGCCTCGCGCTCGCTTCCGCGGCCAGCACCGCGAGTGATCGTCAGCAATGGGCCTGGCAGGCCATCGCCGATGCGCGCCCGGATGCGCTCCTGGTGCTCGGCGGCTGCAACTACCTGATGCCGGGATCACCCAACGACTGGGAGGACCCCGGCCGCATCGCCTTCCGCTTCGCCGAACTGCGCGGGCTGTCGTCGATCCAGCTGCTGCTGCGCACCGTGCCCTGGTATGCGATCTGGGATGATCGCGATTACGGCTCCCCTGACAGCAGCAAGGCTTTCCCGCTGAAGGGCGATTCGCTGCGGCTGTTCAAGGCCTTCAGCTCCAACCCTTCCTACGGCAGCGACAAGACCGAAGGCATCTGGAGCAGCATCCATTTCGGCCAGATCCAGGTGTTCCTGCTCGATGACCGCTACTGGCGCGATCCCGACGACATGCCCCACGGTCCGACCAAGACCATGCTCGGTTCGGTGCAGAAGGCCTGGCTCAAGCGCAGCCTGAAGGCCAGCACCGCACGCGTGAAGGTGATCGCCAACGGCTGCCAGATGCTGGGCAGCTACACCAGCTTCGCGAGCTTCGACAAGTACCCCGAGGAACGCGAGGAGCTGTTCGCCTTCCTCGACAAGGAGCGCATCGACGGCGTGGTCTTCGTCACCGGCAACCGCCAGCTGGCGGAGTTGCAGAAGCTCGATCGTCCCGGCAGCTATCCCCTTTACGATCTCACCACCTCGCCGCTGGCGGCGCCGATGACGGCGGCCGGGCAGCAGGAGACCAATCCCATCCGCATCGCCAGCGCCACGCGCAGCACCAACTTCGCGGTGATGGAGATCGACGACACGGTCAAGCCCGGCATCATCAAGTTCCGCGTCAACGACAATCAGGGCACCCAGCTGTTCACGCGCACGATCGAGATCGACGATCTGCACTATCCTGCAGGCCATTGACGGCATGCCGGTCAGCCCGGCAGATCACCCTGGTGGCCGAGCAGGCAGAGCGCCTCGCCGGCCAGGTAGAAGCTGCCGGTGATGCACAAGTCGAGATCCGCGGGCTGGCAGGCCAGCGCCTCGGCGATCCCCGGGAACCACCGCCAGGTCCCGGCGGCGGCCGGCCAATCCGCCGGCCCGCGCGCCCGCGGTGAGCGGTAGCCGCAGCGCGAGACCACCAGGGCGCTCGGCAGCACCGCGAGCACCTCGTCGATCTCCTTGTCGCGTGCCAGGCCGAGGATCATGCGCCAGCCGGCGCGCAGGCGGCGATCGGCCACCTCGACGGTACGCATGATGCTCGGACCGTTGTGCGCGCCATCGATGATCAGCCGGCGCCCGGCATGCTCGATCTCCTGGCAGCGCGCTGCCAGGCGCGCCTGGGCGAAGCCGCGTCGGATTGCCGCCGGGTCGATGTCAGGCACCCAGGCGTGCAGGGCCGCAGCCGCGGTCGCGGCATTCTCCTGCTGATGGCCGCCGGGCATGGCCAGCTCCCAGGGGGAGCGTGGCGGCTGCACCCAGCGCACCATGCCGCTGGCGGCGGACGGCCCAGCACCGGCTTCTGCCGCGGCTATCGGAGAGCTGGCTTGGCGGTGCAGTGCCCCCGCCACCCGCCAGATCGCCAGGGCCGCCGCCGGGCTCTGCGGTGCGATGACCAGCGGGCTGTCGGTGCGGCTGATGGCCAGCTTCTCGAATGCCAGGTGGTGGAGGGTTGGGCCAAGGATGTCGCGATGGTCATGCGAGAGGTGGGTGAGCACCGCGATAGCGCAGTCGAGGGCATTGGCGCAGTCGAGTCGCCCCCCCAGGCCGACTTCGCAGAGGAAGGCGGTGCCCGCACGCCGGCTCGCCAGCAGGCAGGCGACGGCGAAGGTGCGCTCGAAGTAGGTCAAGGGCAGCTGGTGGCGCCGCTCGAGCCGGTCGACCTCATGGCAGAGCGCGCTGATGATCCCGGCATCGGCCGGCTGGCCGTCGAGGCGCCAGCGCTCCAGGACGCTGGAGACATGCGGGCTGGTGAAGGCGACGGTGGGCCTGCCAGCGGCGCCCAGTGCGCATTCCATCAGCCGCACGGTGCTGCCCTTGCCCTTGGTGCCGGCAACCGTGCACGGCCGTGGCGGGCGGGGGAGGTGGCTGAGGAAGGCGGCGATGCGCTGCAGCTTGATGGCATGGAAGGTGCCATCGCGCTCATGGTTCACCGATGCGCTCAACCAGGCCTCGATGCCCGCCTCGCTCTCCTCCAGCCCTGACGTCATGGCGGCGACTCTAGGGCCGTTCCTCCCGCGGGAAGGCTCCACCGGTGCGTGGGGTGCTCGCCCGTCGGGCGCGCGCATCCTGTTCTTGGCATGCCTGGATCGCTGCTACACTCCCCGACCATGGCACGCGCCACGTTACAGCTCAAATTGACCAAGGGCGACCTCATCGGCGGCAAGTACGTGGTGGTGAAGAAGCTTGGGGAGGGCGGCTGCGGTTCCGTCTTCCGCTGCAAGCCGGCCAAGGACAGCGATCCCGAGGTCGCGGTGAAGGTGCTGGAGAACGCCAGCGACCTCGCCCGCTTCAAGCGCGAGGCCAAGGTCCTGGGCTCGATCCGCAACCAGCATGTGATCAAGCTGATCGATCGCGGCACGCACGACGGCCATCCCTACCTGGTGCTCGAGTTCATGGAGGGCGGCAGCCTCCGCGACCTGATGGATGAGCGCGGCAAGCTGCCGGTCGAGGAGGCGGCCTGGGTGCTGGTGCAGGCGGTGCGTGGACTGCGCGCCTCGCGCACCGTGCACCGCGACCTCAAGCCGGAGAACCTGCTGGTGGGCCGAGGGGTCAACGGCCAGCGCGGTCTGTCCCTGGTCATCGGCGACGCCAAGAAGGGCGCGGTGATCAAGGTCGCCGACTTCGGCCTCGCCAAGCACCATGACCCCACGGCCACCCGCCTGACCAATACCGGCCAGGTGATGGGCACCCCGGTCTATATGAGCCCCGAGCAGTGCCGCAACACGCGCACGGTCAGCTTCCGCAGCGACATCTATTCGCTCGGCGTCATCTTCTTCGAGATGGTGGCGGGCAAGGCGCCGTTCGACGCCAACAACGCCTACGACATCATGGCCAAGCATTGCAATGATGAACCCAAATTCCCGCGCATGGATGCCCGGGTGAAGGCGGTGTGCGAGAAGTGCCTGGCCAAGTCGCCCAAGGACCGCTACCTCTCGCTCTACGCCCTGGAGAGCGATCTCGCCAAGATCGCCGGCCTGGGCGACCCCGAACCGGATACGCCGAGCGTCACCTGGATCGTCATCCTCGTCGGCTTGGCGGTGCTGGGCGGGCTCGGCTGGCTGATGCACGAGCAGCTGTGGGAGATGCTCTCTCCCTATTGGCGCAACTTCACCCGCTGAGGTCCGGCAGTCGGCGGGAACTCGGGGTCAGCCGCCCTCCTTGCGCTTGCGGATGCTCAGCTTCGGCTCCTCGGTCATCACCACGCTATGCGGCTCGACGGAATGGGTCAGCCACACCTTGCCGCCGATGATGCTGTGGTGGCCGATGCGGGTGCTGCCGCCGAGGATGGTCGCGCCGGCATAGACCGTAACGTTATTTTCGAGATCGGGATGGCGCTTGTTGTCCTGCCCGCGATGCATCGTGCCATCGCCGTCCTTTGCAGTCGGATTCCAGGCTCCGAGCGTGACGCCCTGGTAGAGCACGCAGTTCTCGCCGATGGTGCAGGTCTCGCCGATCACCACCCCGGTGCCATGGTCGATGAAGAACGACTTCCCGATCGTCGCCCCGGGATGGATGTCGATGCCCGTGCGGCTGTGCGCCACCTCGGTCAGCATGCGCGGTAGCAGCGGGATTCCGAGGACGTAGAGGCAATGCGAGAAGCGCTGGATCGCCAACGCCTCGATGCAGGGATAGCTGAGGATGATGGAGCCGCGGTCGGAAGCGGCGGGATCGTTGGCGAAGGCGGCCTCGACATCGCCGACCAGCAGGTCCAGGACGCTGGTCAGGCTGTTGACGGCGCTGGAGGCCAGGGCATGCGCACGGTCGACGATGTCAGCTCCGCCCTGCTGGCCGGTGCGCGTCTGGTAGCGCAGCGACCTGCGGATCTGGGTCTCCAGCTCGGCGAACAGCCCATGCAGGCCGCTCGGCAGGCCGGAACGTCGCATTGCCTCATTGTCGGCGAAGAAGCCAGGGAACAGCTGGTTGAGCAGCACATCGCAGATGAAGGCGGCATTGGTGCGGTCGGGGAACGAAGCGCGGTGGGTGCCCTCGACGATGAGCGGGGCGAACGGGCGCGCCAGGGCTGTGCTGATGACGGTGAAGTCGGGATCGGTCATAGGGTGGCTCCGTGATCGGACGGTGCACCTTGGTCGCTCGGATGCGCTGCGGGCGCTCCGTGCGGCGGGAGTTCGGGGCCAGCTGGTGGTGGCACGCGCAGCGGCGCTTGCGCCCCTGGATGAGGCGGCTTGAGCTGCGGCATCAGCGGCACCTCATGCACCGGAGCGCCCGGCCAGTCGCGCGGGAAGGGCAGCGGGACGAAGCCCGGGATGGCGGCATTGCTGTTGTTGTAGATGGCGGCCTCGCGTCGTCGGCGGTAGAGATCATTGAAATGCAGGCGCAGGCGCTCGTCGTCGTTGATGGTGCGGTCCTCGGCCAGCAGACGGCTGGCCTCATTGAATGCCTCCAGGGCCTTGGGGTAGTTCTTAAGCGCGGTATCGACGCAGCCGATGGTATCGTATTCCGAGTGCGATGGGGCGCTGCTCATGCGCAGCTCGAGGCGCGGCAGCAGCATCTTGGCCAGATCGAGGTCCTGCTGCGTGGGCTCCTCGGTGCCCGCGACCAGGCAGTAGGCGAGGGCATTGTCGAGCTCGGCGTCGCAATCGCGGTCGCCGGTCGAGACATCGATGAAGGGTCGCAGCCGGTTGCGGGAGCGGTAGCCGATGCGGTCATCGATGACCAAGTCCCCCTTCTCGGACTTGTCGTCGCGGACATCTTCCGGATCCAGGAGCACGAGGAACAGACGGGCGAGGCGCAGGCGGTCGCCTTCCTCGGCACGGTTCAGCCAGGTCTTGAGCACCAGCACATCGCCATGGTCCGCGCGCTTGAGCGCGTTGTCGAGGTCGTGGTCCTTGTCCACCCATTGCGCCAGCTCGAGGCGTGCACCCTCGACGGTGGGTGCGTCGCGCCTGGGGTCGAAGAGCCAGACGGCGACGAAGAGGGTGAGGAGGAGTGCGATGAGGCCGTTGCGCATGGAGCGTACCAGGTGGTGGTGCCAACCGACGAGTTCAGGCTGCTGATGAACGCGATCGAGGAAGACCACGCGTTCGGCAATGCTGTAGTGGCGCCAGCTGGGTTCATTCTCAGGCTGACCCGAAAGCTGCGCAACCGATTTGAGGGCATCCCCCATGATGCGGGCATCGCCCACCAGTTCGGCGCCCGCGAGGTCGGCCTGGCGTTCGCAGGCACGGCTGAGGTAGCCAAACACCAGGCGGAAGAGCACCCCCATCACCCCCAACCCGACCACCAGCTTCACCAGTGGCGCCAGGGGGTCGTCCGCGCCCATCACGCCATGCTCCGGGAGGCGCCCGAGCAGGGGGCGCAGGACCCCCGGCAGCCAGTTGTCGATCAGGAAGGAGATCATCACCGTGGTGTTGGCGAAGAGGAAATACAGCCAGAGGTGCCCATGACGGGCGTGGCCCAGCTCATGACCAAGCACCGCCAGCACTTGCGACGGCGGCAGGTCGCGCATCAGGTCGTCGGTGAAGAGCACATAGCGCAGGCGCGGCATCATGCCCACCACCGCGGCATTGTAGACCCGTCCACCGGGCACCGGCCAGCGCATCAGCCCGGCAACGCGTACGCCCATCAGCCGGCAGGCCTCCTGCATCCGGCCTTGCAGCTCGCTGGCGAACATGGGTTTGGCCCCCCACAGGGGCATCAGCAGCAGCGGCAGGACCAGCAGCAGGACGATCATGAAGAGCTGGGCGAGGTAGGCGCCCATCAGCAGGCCCCAATAGCCGGTGAACCACGATTCGATGTCCCAGCGTCCGGCGATCCAGGCGCCGACGTCGAACAGGGGCAGCACCAGCGCCATCGGCAGCACGCCGAAGCGGAACTGGTGCATCATCAGGCCGAAGCGCGTCCAGGAATGCCCCGAGAGCGCCCTGACGGCGGGCGTGATTCCCCACCAATGCGCCGCCTGCATCGCCACCCAGGGGGCAATGGCGATGGTATAGCCGAATTGATGCCCATGGGCGGCCCGGGACGACCAGCCCCAGCCGTAGCAGGTCCAGGTGAACCAGGCCAGCATCAGCGTCTGGGCGACAAGTTCCCAGCGTCCCAGCAGGCGGCGCCGACCGATGTGCGCGATGATCCTGCCGGCGAGTTCGTTGACCAGGGCCCAGAGCACGATGCCCGCCAGGATAGCCAATGGCAGCGTCCACGTGCCGCGCAGCGGCATCAACGGATGCGCATCGGCCGTGGTTTCTGCCACCAGGAGGGCGAAGATGAGGGGGAGCAGGCCGATCATGCCGATGTGCCACCCTAGCGACGATTGGGCAAAGGCGAAGTGTCGCGACCGCGTGGATTGCACTGCCACCGACGCCACCCCGCCAGGAGGTCGTTCCGGCTTGAACCGTGCTCCTGGGTCCGCGAGCATGGACGCAACGCATGCCAGCAGGTCCGTCCGATCCGCCACTGCCTCCTCGCGAGAACGCCCAGTTCGGCGCCTGGAGGGTGCGTACCCTGGATGCGGCGATCAGCGGCCGCCCGCTGTCCGGGCCGGTACCGCTGGCGGTGAACCACGAACTGGCCGTCTGGGCAGAGGAGATCATCGCCAGTGCGCACGGCCCGACGCGCGGCCTGCTGGATCGGAATGTGCCCAATCGCTGGCGCGATACCCTCGCCTGGGCCGGGATGCCCTTCGGGGTGGCGGGCGATGTGCGCTGGGGCGAGGATCTGCACGAGCAGTCGTCATTGGCGGTCCCGGAGCTGCGCGATGGGCAGCTGCTGCTGCCGCTGCCCGAGGTGCTGGAGCAGCTCACCAGCCTGGCGCTCAGGCCGGTGCGGCTGTTCATCGCCGAGAAGCTGGGCACCCGCCTCCAGGTCGCCGCGGGGGTGCACTTCTATCTCTGGGCGAACCAGGCGGCCCTGGTGTCCTGCTGCGAGGTGCCGGTGGGCGGATTCCTCTACGGTCCTGAGGCCGGCCAACGCCACTCGCTCAGTCTCCCGCCCGGAGGCGGCCAGGTGATCTCATGGTAGCTGGCCCCCTGTGCCCGCGAGCGCAGCGGACGCGGCCATGAGCGCGGCGCCAGACAAGCAGGCCCTGCGCGCCGAGTTCCGCCGCCGGCGCAGAACCCTGCCGGAGGCGGTGCGTGCCAGCGAGACCGCCCTGACCGTCCAGCGCTGCCTGGAGCTGATCGCGCGCCGCGGCGCTGGTCCGGTGGCCAGCTACCTGGCGCACGATGGGGAGCTCGATCTCGATGCCCTGCACCGCCACCTCTGGGGCACCGGCCAGGTGGTCCATGTCCCGCGCGTCCGTGCGCCTGGTGAGCTGGCCTGGCATGCCATCCAGGCCGAGGATCGCCTGGTCGCCGGCGCCTACGGCATCCGCGAGGCGAATGCCGCAGGCACGCCGGAGACGACCCTGCCTGGCGATGTCCTCCTGCTGGTGCCAGGCCTCGCCTTCGCTCACAACGGAGAGCGCCTCGGCCAGGGTGGCGGCTTCTATGACCGCCTGCTGGCCCGCCAGGGGGTGGTGGCGGTGGGGGTGGGATTCAGCTGCCAACGCTGCGATGCCCTGCCGATGGAGGCCCATGATCGCCTGGTCGACGGCCTGATCCTCGGGGGTGTCCTGGTGCGGGATCCTGGCGCCCGCCTCCAACCTTGACCGCTCCCGATGCGCTCCTACCCTCGCCGATCCGCCACAGGACACGGCACTCTGCGCTCATTGGCGGGAGCCGGGCCTGCGGACCGGGAGACGGAACAGGGAGACTTGGGAGAGTGGTTTAATCCAGGACATTGCTAATGTCCCGTACGAGTAAAATCGTACCGAGGGTTCGAATCCCTCAGTCTCCGCCACCGTCCGGCAGGGCCCTGAAAAGCTGCCAGAGCTGATACGACGAGCAAGCGCATGTTTCCGCCATCCCCGGCGAAACCGCGCATCACAGGATGCGGGCGAGATCCTCGTAGGTCTTCTCCAGCCACACCTTCACCCGCTGACGATCGAAGAGCCCGAGCGCGGCCTCATCGCCGCGGCGGTTGCTGGCCGACCAGAAGCTCAGGTTGCGCAGGTCGATCAGCCGCATCGCCCCCTCGTGCAGCCGCCGCAGTTCGATCACCGCGGCACCGAGCTCGAGGGCCTTCTTCTTGATCGGCGAGCGGTGGAAGGCGGTGAAATCGCTGCCGCGACCATAATTCAGCACCACCACATAGGACATCGACGAGGAGAACTGCTTCAGCAGGGCGTCGAGCATGGCGAGGGAATCCTGGCCATCGTCCATGACATGCCAGTAGCGCACCGGAATGCCCTGCTCTTTCAGCAGGGTGAGCACGCCGGATTCCTCCGCCCAGCGGGAGAGGGGCGAGAAGGTCTGCGCCGCGAGATCGACGATCACCGAGCGCTCGGGCTGCTCGACGATCGCCTCGGCGACGCGGTCGAGGCTATGGTAGTCGTCGATCACGGTGGGTGAGGAGAAGTCGGCGTAGAAGCGCGTGAAGGTCGGGTGCGAGCGGTCGGTGTCGAATCCCAGGAAGGGCAGGCTGCGGTCGATGTGGAATTGCGCGAGCGCGCGGGCGAGGACCGATTTCCCCACCCCGCCCTTCTCGCCGCCGATGAGATTGAGAGCCGCCATGAATCCTCCGTCCAACCTGATACGCGCGCTCGACGATCAGGGCAACCGTCGGAACTGCTGAGCGCCGCAGCATAGCCGCAGCCGTCGGGCTGGTGCGCCTAGCCTGACGGCACGGCGCCGACCTGCGCCGGGGGGATGACCGGCTCGGGCGGACTCGGCGGGCGCGGAGATGTGGTGATGCGCGCCGGCACCACCATGGTCGGGATGCCGAGCCACTGCAAGCGCTTCTGGATCGCATAGGCGGTGTTGTTGTGGAGGATGCGGTGGTGCAGCCGCTCCTGCTCGAACAGCAGCTTGCCGGCGAAGAACACCGTGCGGTGGAACTCCTTCTTGATGTCCAGGCACAGCCGTTCGGCCTCATCGACCGCATCGGTGCCGAACGCCAGCCGAGAGGTGGCCGGCAGGCCCATGGCGGTTGCCAGGCGGACATAGAGATCGAGGTTCTGCTGCGTGCGCAGGCGCAGCTCCTCGAGCGTGTCCTCGCCCTTGAAGGTTCCGGAATCCATGACGCCCACCGAGAGGAAGACCACCTGCTGGTAGTATTTCGGGAAGATGCGCAGGGCGGTCAGCAGTGTATGGATGCCCAGTCCGCCGTAGGCCCCGACCATGATAGCTGCGGTCTGGTTCCCGGGCTTGAGCGGCAGCGCGGGCTGGCCGAGCGGTGCGAGCGGCAGCGCGCCGAGCTCGGCATAGAGCTGCGAGGCCTGCTTTCCGACCGAGCGGTAGTGCCAGCGCACCAGCACGCACACGCCGACCAGGCAGCCGGTGACCACCATGGTCACCCAGCCGCCTTCGCTGAATTTCGAGCAGGCGGTCACCACCAGGATGGTGGCGCACAGCAGCAGGCTGGAGGAGAACAGCGCCAGGCGCCGGCGTCTCAGGCCCGAGGCGGAGCGATTGCGCCACCAGAACACCACCATGCCGGCCATGGTCAGGGAGAAGGTCAGGAAGACGTTGATCGAGTACATCACCACCAGGGCATCGACGTTGCCGTCGGTGTAGAGCAGTGCCGCCAGGCTGCTGGCGGCCATGATCATCACGCCATTGCCGGTGGTCAGGCGCTCGGATAGCGAAGCGAAACCGTGCGGGAGCCAGGAATCCACCGCCATGTTGGCGAGCACGCGCGGACCGCCGAGGAAGCCGGCCTGGGCGGCGACGATCAGCAGGGTGGCCTCGGAGGCGAGGATGAGGATGACGAACAGCCCGCCGCCCGGCAGGTGCCCGCCGACCTGGGTGGCGAGCACCGCATTCATGGTCATGCCCTCCTGGGGCTTGGTGCCCCAGAGCAGGTAGCACACCAGCAGTCCGCCGGCGGTGATCGCCAGCGATACCGCCAGGTAGAGCATGGTGCGCTGCGCATTCGCCACCCGCGGCTCGCGCATCAGCGGCAGGGCATTGGAGACCGCCTCGATGCCGGTATAGGTTCCGCCGCCCAGGCTGTAGGCATGGGCGAGGAGCAGGAACATGCCGGCCCAGCCGAGCATGCCCAGCCCATGCGAGAAGCCGGCGGACACGTTATGCGTGGTCGCGGCCATCTCGGGCACATGCATGACGATGCCGCCGAACAGCAGCGTCACGTGGGTGATGAGGAAGATCAGGAACATCGGCGCCAGCACCAGGATCGACTCGCGAACGCCGCGCAGGTTGAGCACCGTCAGCAGGCAGATCACGCTGACCTCGAACCACAGCTTGTGGTGGCCCCAGCTCACCGGCAGGAAGCTGAAGATGGCATCGCCAGCCGCGGCGATCGAGGTGGTGATGGTGAGCGCATAGTCGACCAGCAGGGCCGAGCCGGAGAGCAGGCCAGCCTTCTCCCCCAGCAGCTTGCTCGCCACGCCGTAGCCGCCGCCGTTGGGGAAGTTCTCGACCAGCGCGCTGTAGGCGGCCGAGATCAGGCCGACGGTCAGGGCGGTGGCGATCGCCAGGGCGACCGCCAGATAGGTATGCTCGCCGATGGCCTTGAACGCCTCTTCCGGTCCATAGGCCGAGGATGACAGGGCGTCGGCGCCAAGCCCGATCCAGGCCAGCACCGGAGTGAGCGCCATCTGGTGGAACAGCCTGCGGTTCTTGACGTCGACGGGATTGCCGAGGATCTTGCGCCGCAGGCGCTGCCACAGCCCCGGCTCGGTATGCGCGGGGAGGTTCTCGGATTCCGAAGGCAGCACCATGAGGTCATCCTTGCCTCGCCGCCGTACAGCGGGGAGGCGGGCCGGTTGCGGCTCGCACATGAGCGACGGGTCAGTCTCGCGCGGGTGCGGGAGGCAGGAGCGTCGGCATCTTGGACCGACCATCGCCGAGGCAAGGCTTCCGCGCGGCCGTGCAGCGCGTGGGAGAACAGCGGTGGCATGGGCGGCCCCGGATGCGATACTCGCCGGGTGACCGGCGAAACAGCCCTGGGATGGGTGCGCGTCAGGACCTTGGCAAGACCCATATGCTTCGCCTCAATGGAGCTGTCCACAGGGACTTGGGACCATCGACCAGCCGTGGCCTGGCACCTTGGGCAGCCCCTGGGTCCCCTACGGCCAGGCCAGCGCCTGCTTGACCGCCGCAACCAGGAGAATGGCCATGATCCGGTGGGTCTTGACGCTGGGATGCCAGTCGGCGCCGATGCCATCCTCCTGCTTCTGGTTGGGTAGCGCCAGGGCGTGGATGCGCATGTCGCCCTGGGCAGCGTAGGCGGCTGCCAGGCGGTCGTTATAGCCGATCAGGCAGTCGTGCGGGCCATGCCCCATCGAGCCGATGCTCAGGAAGATGTGCGCCTTGGGGTAATGCGAGCGGATCGCAACGATGAAGGCGCGGTAGGCCTCATCCCAGGCGGCTTCCTCGATCGGCTTGTTGCCGTCGTTGGTCCCGAGGTTGATGACCACCGCATCCGGCGTCCAGGCAGAGAAGGTCCACTGGCTGCTGTCGTCCGACGGCAGCGTCCTGCCCCAGCGTTTGGGCATCGGCTGGTCATGACCGTTATCCATCAGCCAGATGCCCGACCACGCCTCGACCATCAGATCGGCCTTGAGCAGGCGCGCGGCGACGGCGCCCCAGGCGAGCGCGGCATTGGCGGTACGGGGGCTGAAGTGCTCATTCTGGCTAGGGGCTTCGTCACCGTAGCCGCAGGTGATCGAGTCGCCGATGAATTCGATGCGGCGCGTGGGCTTGTCGATCGGCAGCACGGTCGTGCCCGCTGCGACCTGGAAGCCCTTGAATTGGGCGATGCCCTGGAAGGCCTCGTTGCGCCGCATCACCTCGACGGTGTGCTCGCCGGGGGTGAGCTGGGTGGCTGCCGCGTAGATGCCCTGGCCATCCGCCAGGGTGATGGTGGTGGTCGGGACGCCGTCGACCAGCACCTGGAAGGCGAGCTCGCGCCCGCCGGAGAGCAGCACGTTGAGCGCGGTTCCGCGCAGATGCAGGCGGATCGAGCAGGCGGGCCAGGCGCAGCGCGGCCCATCGGACTCATGCGCATCCCAGCGCCCCGAGTAGCCGACATGCGCATCGCCCGGCATGATGGCGATGGGCAGGACGGCGGCATCGGCGCCCGCGGCGCGCACCACCAGGGAGATCATCAGGACGCAGGTCTGCAGGGCTTTCATGCGGTCATCCAGGGGTGGCACACGTGGGGCAGAGGGCGCCAACGGCGAGGCGGCAGTGTCGCAGCACGCAGGGGGGCGGCAATCGCTGCACAAGCGCAAGCCGGTGGAGTTGTGCGATCGTCCGGGGCGCGCCGGGAACTCGGCAATGCGTGGCGGCTAGCGGATCTCGTAGACCAGGCGCCCGGCGCAGAAGGCCAGGACGAACCAGTACGGCAACCAGAACGAGCGGCTGACGTACCACGGCTCCAGCGCGGGGGCATGCGCCAGCAGGCGGTTCGCCTGGCAGCCGGCCAGCGGCGGCATGCCGAGCAGCGCTGCGCCGCGCATCCAGGCGTGATGCAGCACGGCATGCTTGACCACCAGGGTCGACAGCCAACCCGTCCAGTAGCCCCAGCCCAGGCACACGATGACGAGCCCCAGGTCCGCATCGAAGAGGAGGTCGCCGTCGCACGGCGACCACCAGGAGAACAATGAAGAGGTCAGCGCGCCGATGAGATCGGCGAACGCGGATATGAGCGCGATGAGGAGATCGTCCATGGTGGCACCGCAGGTGCGGGTTTGCCGGCAGTACTACCTGCACATGGTAGCGGATCCGCCCTGCGATCAACCGCGAACGAGGCTCGCCGCGCACCCGCACAGAGCCAACGGCGGCAAGGAGATGGGTGGCGCCCCTTGGCCAGCTGGCCTGAGCGGCTACCTGCCGTCATGCAGGAAGCCGGCACAGCGCGCCAGATGGCGAGGTGCATCGACCGTCCCGCCCCAGCTGGTCGGGTCCTCGTTGGCCTCGAAGATGCTGCGCAGGGTGGCATCGTAAGGCACCAGCGACACCCACAGCACACCCGGGGTCTTGGCCCAGTGCGGATCGGGCTTGCCGCCGTCGATGCGCTGGAACTGCGCCCCCGCCAGCTGGTGGTTCCACATGAAGTCGCGGTTGGTGGCGACCAGATGGGCGATGTCATCAGCGGTGAACACCAGGCCATGCTCGTAGGCGGCGACGATGCCCTCGACGTCGACTCCGTAGTAGCCGCCGTTGGGATGGACGCCCACCCAGTGCTTGAGCGAGCCGTCGGCCTTGAGATCCCACGGCCCACCCTGGTCCCAGTAGTTCCACACCAGGGAGGTGCCGCCCGCGCGCACGGTGATGCGCGACTTCATCACCTTGAACCAGGCCTCGGCGCGCTTCTTGTACAGCGGCTTGCCAGTCGCGTCGAAGAGCGCGAGGATCCAGCCGGCGACCAGGTTCTGCTTGTTGTCGGGCAGGGTGAAGCCGTCGACCGTGCGGTTCTGGTAGCCTGCGGTCCAGGCGCCGGTCTTCCGATCGATGCCGAAGGGCGGCACCACCCAGACCCCGCCCTCCTTGACCGGCCGCCAGCAGCCACGGGCATCCCACTTGGCAAATAGGCTCTCGGCGAGATGGAGATAGGCGTCGGCCTTGGCGCCATAGACGGACGCCAGGGCCGGCGTCGAGCGGATGCGCGCAGCGAGCAGCACCAGCGGGCGGAAGGCCATCGCCTCGCCCAGTTCGCTGTCGGTGTAGAGATCCTTGGTCAGCTCCGTACCGGTGGCGCCGAGCTTAGGCCAGCCGAGCGCGCCATCGGGCTCGGTGACGGCGCGCTTGATCATGGCGTCGCCCCAATCGATCATCAGATCGATCCACGAGGTCTCATGGGTGGCGAGATACCCGGCATAGAAGCCTTCGAGGAACGGGCTCACCAGCCAGCCGAGCTCCTCGCCCAGCTCTTTGTCGCAATAGCGGTTGTGGGCGTCCTGGAGGATGCTCGCGCGCCAGCGCGCCAGCCAGTCCTTGGCCTTGGCCGTATCCATCGCTGCTTCTGGCGGCGGACCCGGAATCGCGGTCAGCTGATCCAAGGCAGGCAGGCAACCCGGGGTGCTCAGCGCCAGGCTGATTGCGGCCAGGACGACGATGACGGGTGTTGCCCTGGGCATGGTGGCTCCGCTTGCCAAAGGTGGCTGGTGCACGGCGCATGCGCGCGCCGGCCGCGCATGGGGATCACTGCTGGTGATACCAGATAGGTCGACGGGGATAGCGCTAAACCACCACGTGCGACGGGAGCGTGGATGACGGACGTCCGCCCGCCCGTCCGCGGGCGGCACGCGCGCCCATTCATAGTAGATACCTGAACATGCTGCACCATAAATATTTATGTCGATTGATCGGGGGCATCCACGGCGCGGTTGCTCGGCCGGCGCCGGCCGTTGGGGTGGGCCATGTCAGCGCATCACCGCTGGTCGTGCCCGGCTGGCACCTTGCACTTCCTAAACTTTAGCTCATGGTGTGGACCAGGTGACCATGACCACCAATACCACCCGTGGAATGCTGGTCATGAGCGGACCGGCGGAGCTTCCCCGTGCCCTGCCCAGGCGCCCGCAGATCAGCCATGTGGTGTTCGATTTCGACGGCACGCTCTCCTGGCTGCGTCATGGCTGGCCGGAGATCATGCTGCAGGTCATGCTCGAAGAGCTGCCTGCGCGCGGGGAGACGCTTGAGGAGCGGCGCCGGCTGCTCGATGGCATCATCCACGGGCTCAACGGCCGCCCGACCATCATGCAGATGATCCGCTTCGCCGCAGTGGTGCGCGAGCGCGGCGGCAAGACGCTCGAGCCCGAGCAGCTGCGCCGCCGCTACCAGGACCGGCTGGACGCCGAGATCGCCGAGCGCACCGCACGGGTGGCGAGCGGACGGATCCCGCGCGACGAGTTCGTGGTCTTCGGCGCGCGCCGGCTGCTGGAGAAGCTGGTGCAGGACGGACTCACCCTCGCGGTGCTCAGCAGCACGGTGGTGGAGCGCGTGCGCGAGGAGGCCGAGATCCTCGCTCTCTCGTCCTTCTTCGCCGGCCGCATCTACGGCTGCGTCGGCGATCCGGAGCGCTTCTCAAAGCGCGCGGTGTTCGAACGGCTGCTGAGCGAGCAGGGCATCGGCGGCGACCAGCTGCTGTCCTTCGGCGATGGACCGGTGGAGATCAAGGACACCAAGGAGCTCGGGGGCGCGGCGGTCGCCATCTGCAGCGATGAGGACCGCAACGGCTCGGGGGTGCTCAATCCGATCAAGCGCGAGCAGCTGCTGGCCGCCGGTGCGGATCTGGCGATCCCCGACTACCGCGACGCGCTGGCGGTCGTCGATCATCTGCGAGGCCGGCCATGACCGCTGTGGTTCCCCTGGATCTCAGCCGGCTGAAGGTCCTGCCGCTCGCCGAGCGCCGGAGCCTGACCCGTGCCGATGACATCCTCATCGATCCCGCTCGCGCGGCCAAGCCGGTGTCGGGAGAGCTGCAGCAGCAGATCCGGCTGTGCGCCGAGCGCATGCGTCTCGCACGCGCGCGCGGCGCGAGCATGATGCTGATCTACGGCGCCCACCTGCTGCGCAACGGCGCGGCCCTGCTGCTCGACCGCCTCATGGCCGAGGGTTGGCTGACCCACCTGGCGACCAATGGCGCCGGGACCATCCATGATTGGGAATACGCCTGGTTCGGCGCCAGCACCGAGAGCGTCGAGATGAACGTCGCCAGCGGCACTTTCGGCACCTGGCATGAGACCTCGACCAATATCCATCTCGCGATCATGGCCGGAGCGCTCGATGGCCTGGGCTACGGCCGCGCTCTCGGCCGCTTCATCGTCGAGGACGGCACGACCCTGCCGAGCACGGACGACCTGCTGCAGGCGATCCGAGCCGAACCGGGCCATCCGCTCACCGCGGCGCGCGCGGACCTGATGCACGCCATGCTCTCCCAGCGCATCCCGGCAGGGCGGCTGTCGGTCACCCATCGCTGGAAGCGTGCCTCGATCATCGCCTCCGCCTGGCGGCACGGCGTGCCGCTGACCGTCCATCCTGGCATCGGCTACGACATCATCTCCAACCACCCGATCTTCAGCGGCTCCGCCATCGGACGGGCGGCGGAATGGGACTTCAAGCTCTTCGGCGGTTCGCTCGATCGTCTCGACGGCGGAGTGGCGTTGTCGGTCGGATCTGCGATAATGGGACCGCAGGTGTTCGAGAAGTCGGAGAGCTGCGTGAACAACCTGCGCCTGCAGGACGGGCGCAGCGTGGTGCACGACCACACCATCTTCGTCGTCGATCTGCAGGACGGCGGGGGATGGGACTGGAGCACCGGCGAGCCGCCCAAGACCAACCCCGCCTATTACCTGCGCTTCTGCAAGAGCTTCTCGCGCATGGGCGGGGCGATGCACTATCTGCAGTGCGACAATGCCACCTTCATCCACCACCTGTGCACCCAGCTCGCGCCGCTGCCATGAGGCCCGAACGCTTCGATGAGGTGACCGGCCGGTATGCCGGCCTGCGCTTGGCGGTGCTGGGCGATTTCTGCCTCGACCGCTACCTCGAGATCGATCCTGGGCGCAGCGAGCGTTCGATCGAGACCGGGCTCCAGGTGCACAATGTGGTGCGGGTGCGCGCGCAGCCGGGGGGCGCCGGGACGGTGCTCGGCAACCTCGTGGCGCTGGGGGTGGGCACCATCCACGCCATCGGCTTCTGCGGCGAGGATGGCGAAGGCTACGAGCTCAGACGCGCCCTGGGCGCCTTGCCCGGGGTCAGGCTCGAGCATTTCCTGGTCACGCCCCTGCGGCGGACCTTCACCTATGCCAAGCCGATGATCCTCGCCCCGGGCGCGCATCCGCGCGAACTCGAGCGCCTCGACAGCAAGAACTGGAGCGCCACTCCGGAGACGGTGAGCGCGGCGCTGGCGCAGGCGCTGCAGGCGGTGGCCTGCCAGGTGGACGGCATCATCGTCCTCGACCAGGTCGATCTCCCCGAGACCGGGGTGGTGACCACCCTGGTGCGGTTGGCGATCAGCACCATCACCCGCGCCACGCCCTCGCCCCTGATCATCGCCGATTCGCGCCGCGGCCTGCGCGGCTATCCGCCGGTGATCTTCAAGATGAATGCCGCCGAGCTCGGCGCCCTCATCGGGCAGGCCGCACCCCTGGACGACGCCGGCATCCAGCAGGCGGCGCGGAGCCTGGCGGGCGAGAATGGACGCCCGGTATTCATCACCCGCGCCGAGCGGGGCATCATCGGCATGGGCGCGGATGGCGGCGTGGACCTGGTGCCGGCGTTGCCGGTACGGGGCGAGATCGACGTGGTCGGCGCCGGGGATTCGGTCACCGCGAACCTCGCCTGCGCGCTGTGCGCCGGCGCGACCAGGTCTGAGGCCATGCAGCTGGCGATGCTCGCCTCGTCGCTGGTCATCCACCAGCTCGGCACCACCGGCACGGCCAATGTCGCCCAGATCCGCGCCCTGCGCCAGGCGCAGCTGAGCTGACATCAGCACAGCACCCTGCCTACCCCTGCAGGGCGGAATGTCGGTCACGCGGGGCCATCAAAGTCATTTATAGTTAAGAATCACTATAGAGAAGGTCCGCCATGCGTCTGCTGCTTGCCGCCATCGTGCTCCTGACCACCGCCCTCCACCTGGAGGCGGTGCAATTGCCAGGCGAGGGGGCGGATGCCGCAATCGCCGGCGGGGGCGCCCAGCCGGGCCATTTCTGCAGCATCCTGGACATCACATTCTCAGCCAAGGGAAGGCTTTACGTCCTCGATCTGACGCTCAAGGATGCCAAGGGACAGGACTACGTCGGCGGCGGACGGGTGCAGGTGTTCGAGCGCAGCGGGGCGCTGGCGCAGTCGTTCTCGGTGGTCGACCAGAGCCTGGGCGGCGCCGATATCCCTTCCCGACTGGCGGTCGACGCCCGTGGTGCGGTGTACGTCGCCAAACCCAAGGCCGGACGGGTGCAGCGCTATATCGACGGCGTGCGCGAGCAGTCGTTCGCCGTGCCTTCGGCCTATGCGCTGGCGATCGGCAGCATCAAGGGGCGGGAGACCTTGGTTGCGATCGGCTCGGCGCACGAGATCGTCGATGGCAAGTGGGCCTGGCTCGGCGGCGAGAGCATGCAGCTCATCGATCCGGCCTCGTCCGCGCAGAAGGCGGTGGCGCTCGCGCGCCGCCTGTACGCGGTCACGAGCGTGGCCATCGGTCCGACCGGCGAGGTGCATGTGCTGGCCAACGATCTCGAGCCGGAGTTCGAGGCGGGTGGCCGGGTGCTGGTGTTCGGGCCCGATGGGACGCTCGCGCGCACCTACGGTCTGGGCGGCAAGACCCGCACCGAAGATGGAGCCGAGCTGCTCCACAGCGTGGCGGTGGACAGGGCCGGCCGGGTGTACGCCATGACCTGGGGCAATCCCGGACGCGTGGTGCGCTACGATGCCGATGGCGCCATGGTCACCACCCGCCCCGGGCAGTTCGAATGGGCATATCCGTGGAGCGTGCACAGCAGCTATACGCCGATGGCCATCGATCCCGATGACCGCCTGTGGCTGGCCTCCACACCGAGCCGCAGCGAGGCGGAACGCGCCAACCATCCGGCCGTGCTGCGGGTGCAGACCACCTTCTTCAGCGACGATGGCCACGAGGTGGAGCGCCACCCCGCCCAGCTGCTCGGCTTCAAGCCCGAGATCCGCACCGCCCTGCCCTACGACATCGCCTACGAGCCGGGCCCGATCAGCGCCCAGGTGGTGTTCCCGCCCGGCCGCCGGATGCTGCATGCCACCGAGGTCGCCTGGCGGGTGCTGGACGCCGCCAAGAGCGAGGTCGCGAGCGGGCACATGCCGATCACCCTCACCGACCTGGCGGAAGCGGACGCCGCGATCAGCTTCAGCGTACCTAGATATGGATGGTACTTGATCGAATGCCGCTTCAGCACCGGCGGCCAGCAGATCGATGCGATCGCCAAATCGATCGTCGTCACGCCCCGCTTCGCCGGCATGCCGGTGCTCGGCCCAGGCGAATCCCCCGGCGGCTGGGAGGACATCCCGCGCCAGCTCTTCTGCGGACTGCCGAATGTGCGCCTGCATCCGCACAAGGACAAGCTCGAAGAGCTGGCCAAGCTCGCGGAACTGGGCAAGCGCGGCGGAGCGACCATCCTGGTGCAGCTGTTCGAGGGCAAGAACCAGATCGATGCCGCCTTCGCCAAGCAGGTGGTGACCAGGCTCAAGGGGCTGGTCACCTATTACGAGCTGGTGAACGAACCGAACTTCACCATGAGCCCGGAGGAGATGGCGGCCCTGGCCAAGGAGCTCGCACCCGCACTCAAGCAGATCGATCCGCAGATCAAGATCATGGGCCCGACGGTCTGCGGCATCGATCTCGGGTGGATCCAGCGCTTCTTCTCCGCCGGCGGGGGGCCGTTCATCGACATCGTGGCGATCCACGACTACGAGGGCCACGAGAGCATCAGCCCTGAGCATTGGCGCTGGAAGTTCGCAGAGCTGCGCGCGCTGATGGCGGCCAACGGCCACCGCGACACGCCGATCTGGCAGACCGAGCGGGCGATCAGCGTGATCCGGGGCGGACTGATGACGCCGCTGACCCAGGCGGCGCGGCTGACGCTGCAAAGCGACCTGCTCGAGACCCTGGGCGTGCCGCGCGAGCACAACAACCACTATTACCTCAACGAAGGCGGATTCGACAGCGTGCCCAGCTACGTCTGGTCGCAGAGCGGCCCCTTCCCGGCCGCGCTCGCCTGCCGCACACGGCAGGCGATGATCAGCGGCCGGCGCTATGAGGGCCAGCTGGAGTTCGGCCCCACCGGCAACGCCCTGTACATGGGGCTGCGCTTCCAGGGCGAGGACGGCAGCACCATCATCCTGCGCAATCTCGGCACTGTCGAGCGCGCCCTGAACTCGTCGGCCAGCGGTGACGGCATCGAGGTGGTCGATTCCTGGGGCAACCGCAGCCAGGTGGCGGTGGTCTCCGGCCGGGTGAGCGTGCAGGTCGCTCAGCTGCCCTGCTATGTGCGTCTGAAGCCGGGTCAGACCTTCGTCCCCCAGGCCATCGACTATGGACGCAACATCGCCGCCACCGCCACGATCACCTTCTCAGGCGCCGCCAGCGGCGACACCGCGACGCTGACCAACGGCGTGCTCGAGACCTATCACGCCGGCAACCCGCTCGGCGGGACGGGAGGCGAGCGCATCTGGAGCGGCGCGGCGCCGACGGTGACCACGCCCCGGGTGCTCGAATTGCGCTGGCCCTCGCCGCGCTCCATCCATGCGGTGGTGGTCTACGGGGTCGAGGCGGACAACGGCTTCTGCGCCCTGATCGACTACGACCTCGAAGTCAGCACCGCACCCGGGGTCTGGACCACCGTCGACCGGGTGCGCGTGCCGCTGCCGCCGAGCGACCGGGTGCGCACCGCCAAGACCCTCGCCGACACCTGGTACATCCGCAGCAACCGCTTCGCCCACGAATTCCCGCCCTGCATGGCGAGCGCGATCCGCCTGCTGATCCGGCGCACCACCTTCGGCTTCGCCCCCGATGCCATCGCGGCCGAGGTGGTGCGCTCGGCCTGGGGCGGCTGCCCGGCGGCAGCGACCATGCTGCGCGAGATCGAGGTCTATGCCACGCCCTCGCCGGTCGGCCTGTCGCTGGCCGCCTCCGCCGGCCATTCCAGCGTGCCGGCCACCCTCACGGTGTCCGCCTCCGGTCTGGGCGGCGCTGGCGGCGAAGCCTCCCTGCGCCTGCCGTCCGGCTGGTCGGCGACCCCCGAGCATCTGCATCTCGGGAATGGCGCTCCGGCGGTGTTCACCCTCTCAGCGCCGGCAGCGGTGCCGGCCGGGAAGCTGGCCATCGACGCGGTGGCGACCATGGCGGGCATGCCCGACAGGACGGAGGCGGTGGCGGTGCAGGTCGCCTCCCCGGTCGAACTGCACATCGAGCCGCCCGCCGGTTCCGGTGCAACGGTGGAAACGGCGCTGATCAACCGCACCGATCATCCGCTCTCCGGCAGCGCGCGCCTGGAGGTCTCCGCCGCCCAGCCCCCCGCCGCCCAGCCCTTCGGGCCGCTTGCTCCCGGGCAGCGCCTCAGCGTGTCCTGGCCGCTGCCGTCAGCGCTCGCTCATGCCGGGGTGGCGAACGTCCAGCTGACGGTGGTCGCCGATGGCATCGCCAGCTCCATCACCCGCGACCTGGCGATGCGCACCTGGCAGGTGCTCGCGCCGGTGGGCGGCGATGAGCGCGATGCCGGGCTGGTGGCGGCCATCGAGCAGGGTCGGGTGGACCTGCACGGCTCCTACCCCGATGCCGTCGGCACGGCACGCCACTGGACAGCGGCGCGATCCGCGGCTGAGCATCCGGAGGTGCTCGAGCTCGCCGCGCTGGCCCCGGCGCAGTCCGGCACCAGGGCCTTCGCCATGATCTCCATCCGCTCGCCCGCCAGTCGCAGCGCCCACCTCGCCCTCCAGGGCCGGGACGGCACGCTGCGCGCATGGCTCAATGCCGAGCCGGTCAGTCCGGCCGGAGCCGATGGCGCGAGCACGGTGCCGATGAAGGCGGGATGGAATGTCCTGGTGGTCGCCAGCGAGCGCACCGGCAACCAGTGGTCCTTCAGCACCCAGCTGCGGGATGATGCCGGTGATGCGTTGCGCGACCTGCTTTTCGCCGCCGAACCCGGCCCCTGAGGTGGCCCGGCCGGAGCATTGAGCTGGCGATCAGAAGCGCGCCTCCACGCCCAGGTGCAGCACCACGCCGTCGGCGAGGTCGATGTGGTTGGAGGTGTCGGTGAAGGAGTGGCCTTCGATGATCTCGCGCTGGGTCGCGTAGCCGATCGCCAGGCTGAGCGAGCCCAGGCGCTCTTCGCGCACCTCGACGCCGACGGAGTAGGTCAGCGAGCGGAAGAAGATGAGATCCTCCGGATTGGCGGGATCCTGGCGCTGGAAATGGTCGCCGCCGAAATCGATGGCGGCGCGCAGATGCAGTGGGGTGAAGCCGGCGAAGGGCGCATATGAGCCGCCGAGATGGAGGTAGCCGAAACCGGAGGCGATCAGATCGCAGCGGATGTCGGAGCGCGGCTTCCAGACTGCGGATTCCACCGGAAATCCGAGCAGCAGCTGGAGAGTCGGGTCGACGAGCCAGGAGTATTCGACGCCCGGCACCGGCACGCCGTTGAGCTCCGAGCGCTCATTGCTGTAGGCGAGGCTGAAGATCCAGGCATTGCTGACACCGGAGGGCATGCGCACGAAGACACCGGCATTGACGATCGGATACGAGGTGTGGAGCAGTGGGCTGTCGCTCCAGGATCCGATCGATGCGCTGCCGCCGAATACCCAGCCGCCGCCGAGCAGGCGCTTGTAGAGGAAGCCGGCGCGCGTCTCCTGCAGCTCCTCCGGCAGCGGCAGCCCGCTGGGGAAGATGGCGTCGGTATGCAGGTAGCTGACCCGCTCGAGCGCATTGAGCTGGAGTTCGGCGTCCTGATCGTGCCAGGCTACGCCGGCGAGGCTCGCCTGCTCGGTGGTCCGGCTGTAGGGCTCCTGCGAGTCGGTCGCTTCGACCGGCTGCTCGCGATCGACGCTGGCCGATCCACGCACTCTCCAGGTCGCCAGGTTCGGGGCGGTGAAGAAGAAGGCATCCCGGTCATCGGCAGCCGCCGGAACTGCCATCGCCAGGGCACTGGCGACCGCCAGCGCCACGCAGCCGGAGCGGGTGGCCAACGCGACAGGATGAGCCGATGGCAGGTGCATGCGTTCCACCGTCTAGCGGCAGCAAATGACAGGACAATGAACGACCTGGACGCCGCCGGAGAGCACCGCCAAGTGCATCCTGGTCGTCCGTGAGCATGCGTAGGAGGTATGGCAGTGCTGGCGCGTCCGAGCCCAGCCGGACCGAAGCTGGGCCGAAGACGGAGATGGCATCATCAAGCTATCATCTTCGCCGGCTACAGTGATGGGCATCACCAGCGGTTCCGCACGCACTCCTCACCCTCGCCTTGGAGACGAGCATGCGCATCCTCGCCACCCTCATCACCCTCACCCTGCTGTGCATCATGAGCACCGGCGCCTGGTCGGCCGAGGGGGGCGCAGCCGGAGGTCCTGATGGAGGGGGACATGGCGGACCGCCACCGGGCGGTTCCGCTGATGCGCAGGACGCTGGCGGCGGAGCCGATGCGCCCCCACCCCCACCCCCGCTCAGCCGTGAGGAGATGGAAGCGCTGCTGAAGTCGGTCTTCACCGCGGCCGACGCGGATGCGAGCGGAATGCTGAGCCCATCCGAGTTCGCCGTCGCGATCGCGGACCTGCATGCCAAGATGTCTGCCCATGCCCCCGTGAACGCCCCGCGCCCACCGCCCAGCACGCTCACCGATGCCCAGCGTGCCGCCGCCCACGCCAAGTCGTTCGCCGCTGCCGACGCCAATGGCGATGGCGTCCTGAGCATCGCTGAATTCACGGTTGCGGTGCGTCTGCTCGCGCCCCACCATCATCCGCCAGGCCCATGACGGGTGGTCGTGCCCACCCTGGACCAGGCATTCGGGGCGGCCGGGAGCGATGCAGGCAGGAAGGGGCGGAGCAATGCGGCTGCTGATCGTCGAGGATTTCGAGCCGTTGCGCCGCACCCTGGTGCGCGGTTTCGCGGATCAGGGCTTCGCCGTCGATGCCACCGGCGACGGCAGCGAGGGTCTGTGGTATGCGACCTCCAACGACTACGATGTCATCATCCTCGACCTCATGCTCCCGGGGAAATCCGGCCTGGAGATCCTCAGCGCACTGCGCGCCACCGAGAAGGACATCCCGGTGCTGCTGCTGACCGCCAAGGATGAGGTCGATGACCGGGTGCGCGGCCTCAACCTCGGAGCCGATGACTACCTCACCAAGCCCTTCGCGGTCCCGGAGTTGCTGGCGCGCGTGCGCTCGCTCACCCGCCGTGGCCACCATCGCCGCAATCCGATCCTCACCATCGGCGATCTGACCATCGATACCACCACGCGCTCGGTCAGGCGCGCCGCGACCGCCATCCAGCTGACACCCAAGGAGTACGCCCTGCTCGAATACCTCGCCCTGCGAGCGGGCACGGTGGTCTCGCGCACCGAGATCTGGGAGCATGTCTACTCGTTCGTCGACGAATCGACCTCCAATGTCATCGAGGCGGCGCTGATGCGCCTGCGCAAGAAGCTCTCGCCCGAGGGCGAGCCGCAGCTGATCCACACCCGCCGCGGCTTCGGTTACCTGATGGCGCAGGACGGAGCGGACGCATGACCGCCTCCCTGCGCCGGCGCATCGCCCTGGGCACCACCGTGACCACGGCGGTGGTGATCCTGGTCGCATCCGCAGTGGTGTGGTGGGCGGTGCGGGAGAATCTCTACCATGCACTGGATGCGGCGCTGGCCGAGCGCATGCGCGGCGCCCTCCACCACCCCGACCCCGGACCTCCCCCGTCCCGCCTCCCCCGCCTCCCCGGTCCCGATGGGGGATTCGGACCGGAGCCAGGGCCTGCGGGCGAGCCGCGTGCGGAGGGTCCGCGGCGGCCGGGGCCGCCGGAATTCGCGGCCGGCAGCGGAACGATGTTCGCGCAGATCATCGACGATGATGCCGATCTGGAGATCGGCCGCTCGCCGTCGCTGAGCCCGGGCAGCGTGCTCAGCGGCAGCGTGCCGGACGAGGTCCCGGACGGTCGCGCGGCTGATGGTCGCCTTGCCGACGGCAGGTGGCTGCGGGTGATGCGCACCACCGCCACCCTGACGCCGGCATCCGTGCTTCCGCCCTGGAGCGAGCGGTCCGCCCGGCTGCCGCCACCGGGTGAGAAGCACCGCATAACCTGGTACCTCGCCATCGATGCCGTCTCGACCCACCACGACCTCAACCGGCTGGCGCTGGTGCTGGCGCTGGTCTGGCTGGTGGCGACCACCCTCTCGGCACTGGTCTCGATGTGGCTGCGCCGGGCGGTGCTGCGGCCGATCGACCGCCTGTCGGCCCTCATCGCCGCGATCGAACCCGACAATCTCAAGTCCCCGGTGCCGACGACCGGTGTACCTGACGAGATGATGGTGGTGCTGGAACGTCTCAACTCGGCTACCAGCCGGCTCGCCGCCGCCTTCGACCGCGAACGCTCGACCATCGCCAACATCGCGCACGAGCTGCGCACGCCGGTGGCAGGCATCAGGGCGACCCTGGAGTTCGCCCTCGCCCGCGGTCCGCATGCGTCGCGCGACGAGGACCTGCGCGAGTGCCTGTCGATGACCGAGTCGATGCAGCGCATGATCATCAATCTCCTGACCCTCGCGCGCCTCGAGTCGGGCCAGGCGCGGCTGCCGGCCCAGCGGGTGGGCGTGCTGGAGACGGTGCGCGAATGCATGGCCCTGCTCGAGGAGCGCATGAAGGAGCGCGAGCTCACCGTGGTCGTCCGCGTCGATGAGCAGCTGACCGTACTGGGAGGCGATGAGCACCTGCGCATGATCCTCGGCAACGTCCTCGACAATGCGGTCAGCTATGCGCTCTCCGGCCAGCCGATCGAGGTCACTGGAACGGCTCAGGGCGGCTGGGCCTGCATCGAGGTCGCCAATGCCACCGATGGGCGGCTGAAGGATGTCAGCGAGATCTTCAACGCCTTCTGGCGCGGCGAGGAGGCGCGCACCAGCGGCCACCACTGCGGGCTCGGCCTGACCCTGGTGCAGCGCCTGGTGCGCCTGAGTGGCGGGACGGTGAGCGCCCAGATCGATGGGCTGAACCTGTTCCGCATCAGCCTGCGCCTGCCCGTCCCACCCGCATGAGGGCTGCTGTCCGCCACCTCCGTGGTCGTCGCCCGAGGTGCGCGGCGACCGGCTATTCGAGTCCGAGCCTGGCCAGCACCTCGGGCGGTGGACCGGTGAAGGTCGCCTGGGGCAGGTTTCCGACGTAGCCGATGGCCTTCCAGCCCGGCTGGGTGGCATAGTAGGCGCCGGAAGCCAAGCCGCGGAAGCGGGCAAAGAAGAACGCCGGCTTCTCGAAGGCGGCGGTGGCGCGCTTGATCGAGCAGATATCGTCGATGATGGCGCGCTGCTGCGCCGGAGTGAGGGTGGGGAAGGGGGCGACGAAGCGCACCGCCGATTCGATCTCCAGCCAGGCGAGGCCGGGGATGATCAGCTCGCGGTCCTTCATCTGGCCCGGATAGGGCGCGCTGATCCACTCATCGATGAAGTCGGGCACTCGCAGCTCGCTGGCGGCCGGACCGAGGTCGTCGGCCGGGAGGATGAGGTCGGCGAGCGCGGTGACCGTGCGCTTCTGATCGGCGGTGAAGGTCAGCGGCCAGACATCGCCGGGCGCATAGGACGTCATGAGCTTGGGATCGGTCCCATAGCCCTTGGTCCCGGCCGGCAGCGGCGGCAGTCCGGTGGCCGGATCGCCGGCGAAGGCCGGCAGGCCGTCGAGATTGATGGCCGCGGCGGCGGCGGCCATCCACTTGAAGACCACGCGGCGTGGGAGGCGGGCGGTCGGATCGGTGGGGTTCATAGGGGGGTCCGTCAGAGTTTCCCGGCGCGCGCCTGCTCGACGAGATAGTCGCCAGCGCGCCACGCCAAGGCCATGATGGTGAGGGTGGGGTTCTTGTCGGCATTCGATGGGAATGGGGTGCCATCGGAGAGGAACAGGTTGGGGACGTCCCAGCACTGGTTCCACTTGTTGCACACTGAGGTCTTGGGATCGCTGCCCATCAGGGCGCCACCGACCTCATGGATGATCTTGCCGCCCTGCTCGATGCCGATGCCCAGCCGGGTGCCCGAGCGCCGCACCGTGCCGCCCATCGCCTCGATGATGTCGGCAAAGGTCTTCTCGGCATGGTCGGCCATCTTCAGCTCGTTCTCGCTCCACAGCCAGTGCCAGCGCAGCACGGGTATGCCCCAGGCATCCTTGACCGTCGGATCGATCTCGGCGAAGGAGTTGTCGTTGGGGATCATCTCGCCACGGCAGGCCATCGAGACGAAAGAGCCGTAGTAGCGGCGAGCCGCCAGCTTGTAGGCGGAGCCGTATGTACCGTTGGCGAGGTCATCGGGCAGCGGATCGCCGCCGCCGGGCATGCCGCGCGAGCCGCCGAGCTCGATGTGGTAGCCGCGCGCGAAGCCGAGCTTGCCGGCATGCTGCTGCTGGTAGAGCCACCACGGCGAGTAGAGGTGATCGCCGCCGGCGCCATCCTCGTTGTGCGGCGGCAGGTTCTCCAGCAGCGGGATCTGGCCGGTCACGCGCGTGCCGACGGTGTCCATGATGTAGCGTCCGACCAGGCCGCAGCTGTTGGCCAGGCCGTTGGGGAACTGCGCGCTCTTGGAATTGAGCAGCAGCCGGACGGTCTCGCCGCTGCTGGCCGCGAGCACCACCGCCTTGGCCTTGACGCGCTCCTCCTTGCCGGTGGTCTTGTCGATGAAGAGGATGCCGGCGGCCTTGCCGGCGGCGGTCACCAGCACCTCGCGCGCATGGGCATTGGTGATGATGTCGAGATTGCCGGTCGCCAGCGCCGGCGGCAGGTGCACGGTCGTGCTCTGGTAGTTGGCGCCGGTGCTGCAGCCACGACCGCAGGAGGTGGCCCAGAAGCAGGCGGCGCGCGCATTCATCGAATCGGCGACGATCTTCTGCGCCCAGGCGTTGCCCGGGAAGAGCTTCTGCGGGACGTTGTCGGCATCGAGCCGCTGGGTCAGCACCGCTCGGTGGATGGGAATGACCGGGACGCCGACCTTCTTGGCGTGCTTCTGGATAAGCAGCTCTGCGGCGCGCCCCTTGGGCGCCGGCAGCAGCACCCCGGGCGGGGAATCGGGGGTGTTCTCCATCCCCTCGTTGGTGCCATAGACGCCGATGAGCTGCTCGACCTTGGTATAGTAGGGTTCGACATCCTCGTAGGCGATCGGCCAATCGAAGCCGAGGCCGTCGCGGCTGCGCGGCTTGAAGTCGTAGGGGCCGTTGCGCAGGGAGATGCGTCCCCAATGGTTGGTGCGGCCTCCGAGCATGCGCGCGCGCCACCAGAGGAATTGCTGGTCGAACTTGTCGCTCGCCTGGGTGTAGGGCTCCCCGGGCACCTGCCAGCCGCCGTCAACGGTCGCATCATAGAAGCCGAAGACCTTGTCGGGCGTGCTGGTGCCCAGGAGTGGCGCCTGGTCGGCACGCTGGAACATCGGCGTCTCCGAGCGCGGGTCGTAATTGCGCCCGGCCTCCAGCATGACGCATTTCAGTCCGGCGAGGGTGAGCGTCATCGCCATCTGCCCACCACCGGCTCCGGAGCCGACGATGGCGACATCGTATTCAGGTTTGGCGGAACTCGGTGGGATGATCGGCATGGATTAGACCCGTAGGGGTGGCTGGACCGGGGAACCTACCAAGGCAGTCGCTCGTCAAGGGCAGCACTGCACGGCAGCCAGGCTACCTTGGCCCAGATGAGGGACGGCGCAAGCGCGGGCACGAACCGTGAGGGCATTCTAAGGCACATTGCAGTCTTTGTTTACGACCAGAGGGGGAAGACGTTGAGTCGGCCGTCTGCTGGCCGGCGGCAGCCGCGCCAGCGCAGCCGAACACCAGCGAGCGTGTGGCGAGGAGGCGTGGCCAACGCCGGAGAGGCAGGTCCGGGAGGGGCTTTCTAAACTTTAGGCGACGTTTGGCAAGGGCTGTTAGCGCACACGTGCAGGCGGCTGTGCCAGACCTCGTGCATGACTCTGTCGGTCACCCTGACCGGATGCGGTCCCGCTGCGACAGCCGCACGCCGGACGAGCCGAGCATGCGCGGCATCGGCATGACGATCATCGACGACGGATACGCATGCCAGGTCACCAGCGCCGGGCCGGCGGTTGCGTGCGTGGCGTCTGCCCCTGAGCATGGAAAACCTCCTGACCAGGCCCGCGGGCCGAGGCGACGCCCATGTCCACGACCGCGCTGTGCGATGTCGCGGTGCTCACGGATGACCGCTTCGAGCACCTCGCCTCGCCCGACTGGTACCAGTCGCAGCTGCTCCTCGAGGAGCAGCTGCTCGTCAGCGCCCTGGGCGCCCACGGTCTGGTGGCCAAGCGCATCTCATGGTCGAACCCGGGCATCGATTGGAGTCAGGTGCGCAGCGCCGTGTTCCGCTCGACCTGGGATTACTTCGAGCGCTTCGCGCACTTCAGCAGCTGGGTGGCGCAGGCGGAACGCCAGACCCGCCTGATCAACAACGGCGCGCTGATCCGCTGGAACTGGGACAAGCGCTACCTCGCCGATCTCGCCGCCGCCGGCATCGCCATTCCGCCCACCCGCTTCCTGGCAGCGGGCACCAGGACCACGCTCGCCGCCGAGCTGTCGGCAAGCGGTTGGAGGCAGGCCATCCTCAAGCCGGCGGTCTCAGGCGGGGCCCGCAACACCTTCCTCGTCGATGCCGGGGATGCCGCGGCGCACCAGGGGCGCTTCGCCGCGCTCATCGGCGAGCAGGCGATGCTGCTGCAGGAGTTCCTGCCCAGCATCATGAGCGCAGGCGAGGTCTCGGTGATGGTGATCGGCGGTCGCTGCACCCATGCAGTGCGCAAGCGGGCGAAAGACGGGGATTTCCGCGTCCAGGACGACCATGGCGGCACAGTATCGCCCATCGCGCTCGAGCAGGATATGGTGGCCTACGCCGAGAGCGTGATCGGCGCCTGCCCGCAGCCACCGGTCTATGCCCGCGTCGATGCGCTGACCACCGCCGATCGGGGTTATGCCCTGATGGAGCTCGAGCTGATCGAGCCCGAACTCTTCCTGCGCTTCCATCCGCCAGCGGCCGATGCCCTGGCGCTCGCCATCGCGGGGGCCCTGGGAGGATAGCCGGGCCGAGGCGGCGGCTCGGCCAGCGCAGCTTCCATCCAGCGCCAGCGGTCTACTGTAAGCCGTCCAGCCCTGCCAGGAGAGGCCTCCATGCGATCACCCGGCCATGCCATGCCCATCCGTGAACAGCGGCTCGCATGCCGGCGGCCGTCCGCTGCCTCATGCCTGCTGCTGGTCGCGGCCATCATCGCCGCTCCTCCGGCCAGGGCAGCGGATGCGCTCTCGTGGCCGGATGCCCAGCTGCACGGGGTCGCGCTGGTGGGCTGGAGCGCGGCGGGCGCCTCGGCGACCGATGCGGCACTCGATGCCCCCGGCGCGCCGCCGGGGGATCTGCACCTGCCGGTAGGCGGCGACGGCACCTTCCGCCGATTGACGCTGAAATGCCCCCAGGCCGGTACGCTGGCGCTGAGCATGGACTGCCCGCGGGCGCTCAAGGCATGGGTCGGGGACCATCAGGTGCTCGACGAACCGCTATCCTGGCGCGATCCGCAGCGGCGCGTCCAGGCGGTGCTGCTCCTGCCGGTGGGTGCAGGACCGGTCGAGCTGACAATCGAAGTGGGCCCGCGCTCGCGCCACCCGCAGGGCATCGACAACGACAGCCCATCGCGCAATCGCGCGCGGGTGATGGAGATGGTGGCGCGCATGCTGCCTGATGTGCTGACGGTGTCGGCTTCGCTGCAGCAGCGGAACGTCCCGGCCTGCACGCTGCGCTTCGCTCCGGGCCAGTACCGTCGAGCCGGCGTGGCCTACCAGGAGGTGGTCGTGCATCCGGCCGGTGGCGCCGTCGAGGCGGCGCTGCCCGCGCTCTCGACGCCCCTGGGCGCGGGCCGCCAGGCCGGACGCACCCCCGCCGCCTTGCGCTGCTTCGTGCCGGTGGTGCGCGGGGATCTGCCGCCGCTGCGAGCCGAGGGCGTCGCCGAGACCAGGCCGGAGCCGCTCAGCCAGATCGCCGCCCTCTCGAGCCTGAGCATCGGCAAGCCGGGCGAGGAGCTGGTCATCGGCATGCCGATCTACGAAGGCCATGGCCGCCTGGCTCCGGAGCGCGAATTCCGCACCTTGGCTTGGCCGTCAGCCGACGATCTGCTCGCACAGGTGCCGGAGCCGGTGCTCCCGGCCCGCTACGCGGATTTCCTGCGCCTCTACCGCAGATCATGGCAGATGGTCCTCGAGCTGGTGCGCTCGCCGGCGCCTGAGAGCGGCCTGCCCAACGACTACGTCGGCACCGCCAAGAAGAGCTTCATGAACGAGATGTTCATGTGGGACAGCTGCTTCACCGCGATGGCCTACGCCTATGGCTGGCGCAGCCTGCCGGTCACCGCCACCTTGGACTGCCTCTACTCCTACCAGCAGGATGGCGGCTACATCTCGCGCGAGAGCGATGTGCATACCGGCCTGCCGCTGCTCTACGAGCCAGACTTCAGCCCCAACCCGCCGATGCCGGCGGTGGCCGAGGTGGCGTTGGCGCGGCTGACCGGCGATGTCGCGCGGCTGCGGCGGGCCTATCCCGTGCTGGTCGGCTATCACCGCTGGCTGGATGCCAATCGGAGGCTCGAGGATGGCACCTACTGGACCACCGGTCTGGCCAACGGCCTCGACAATTCGCCATCGCTCGGCGAGGGCTATCCCGACCTGACCGCGCAGATGGCGCATGCGGCCGAGAGCCTCGGGATCATCGCCGCGGCCATCGGCAAGTCCGACGAGGCGAAGGCCTGGCATGCCGAGCACGACGCTATCGCCGCCGCCTGCAATGCCCATCTGTGGAGTCCCGAACTGCGCTTCTATTCCACCTCCCTGCCCGGAGGCGGCCACAACCCCAACAAGGTGGTCACCGGATTCTGGCCGCTGTGGGCCGGGATCGTCCCGCCGGACCGCGTCGCGGATCTGGCCCGGCACCTGCTGGATCCGACGAGCTTCTGGCGCCTCCACCCGGTGCCATCGCTGGCCGCCGATTCACCGCGCTTCCAGCCGGGCGGCGCCTATTGGCTCGGATCGGTATGGGCGCCGACCAATACCGCGGTGGTGAAGGGCTTCCAGCGGGTGGGCCGCATGGACCTGGCGCGCCAGGTGACGGTCAAGCATCTGCAATGCATGCTCCAGGCTTACGATGCGACCGGGGTGATCTGGGAGAACTACTGCAGCGAGAAGCCGGAGCGCGGCAGCCAGTCGGGCCCGGACTACAGCTGGTCGATCAGCGGTCCGATCCGGCTGCTCATCGAGACCCTGCTCGGCATCGAGGCGGATGCCCTGACCAACAGCGTGCGCTGGACACCCATCCCTGGAGAGACCATGGGTCTCAAGCGGCTGGCCATGGGGGAGGCCACCATCTCGCTGCTTCAGTCCCAGGAAGGCGGTAGGGACATCATCACCGTCGATTCCGACCAGCCATTCACCCTCGTCCTGGTCGACTCCCTGGGCAACGCCGACAGCCGCGAGATCGGCAGCGGCCGGACGCGCATCGCCCGGTGAGGCGCCTGGCCGGCCTGCTCGGGGCAGGCCGGGATTTTTGGTCGCAGCAACCATAATCACCGCAGCAGGTTCCGGCATCCCGCCGCTGGGCCAGGATGGCCACTGGTCCTCAGCGGATGGGCACATCGCCGGTATTGCTTCTCACGGCGGCGCCTGCCGCCGGCAACCGGCTGCGGGCGCGCGGCAACCACCTCACCAGGGTCCAGCCATCATGGTCGCAGCGACCATAATCATCCGCATCGGCATCGTCCTGAGCGCGTGGGCGGCCGCCCAGTGCGCGGCCGGCGACGATCTGATCGCCAAGCGCATCGACAACAGCTGCGTGGAGTGCCATGACGCCGACGTGCACAAGGCCGGATTGCGCCTGGATCAGCTCAAGCCGCTCGCCCAGGACCCAGCGGGCCTGCCGATGTGGACGCGCATCCATGACCGCGTCGAGGCGGGCGAGATGCCGCCCAAGAAGAAGCTCGGCGCCGAGGAGGCGCGCGCCTTCGCCGAGGCGCTGGCCAAGGAGCTCATGGCCACCGACCGCGAGCGGCAGCGCACCGCCGGGCGGGTGGCGGCTCGGCGGCTCAACCGCGTCGAATACGAGAACAGCCTGCGCGACCTCTTCGACCTGCCGACCCTGGAAGTGAAGGACATCCTGCCGCCCGACCCCTCCTCGGGCGGCTTCGACAACGTGGCCAATGTCCAGGACGTCTCCTACGTGCATATCGCGCGCTACCTCGAGGCGGCGGACTCCGCCCTCGATGCGGCGATGGCGCTCAGGCCGAAGCCGGTGTCCAAGGTCGATCGCCAGGTGTTCATCGAGAACGGGCGCTTCTTCGAGGAGGATGACCACCACAAGCCCAAGCCGGGTGGGCGCAGCGAATCGCGCGTCGTGCACGAGTGGATGGCCCTGCTGCGGCAGCCGAACAGCGCGCAGAGCCCGTGGGACCTGCACGACCGCATGGATGAGCCCGGGCTCTACCGCTTCCGCATCCGCTGCAAGGGCATCGCCATCGACAGCCCGGGGACTGGCGACGCGAACGACGACAAGCTCCTGCCCCCGACCGTCAACCATGTGGCCTCGGTCCAGGTCAAGGACGGCCGCTTCCTGCACTTCTTCGATGTCCCTGCGGTCGCCGCCGTGGTCGAGTTCACCGCCCCGCTGCTGGGCAATGAGCACCTGGTATTCTATTGCGCCACCCTCGATGACCGCGGCCAGCCGGGAGGCTCCAGCCCGCCCGCCAAGGTCCCCTACAAGGGGCCGGGCATCGCGGTCGAGTGGATGGAGATGGAGGGCCCGTTGATCGAGCAGTGGCCGCCGGAGAGCCACCGCCGCCTGTTCGGCGACCTGCCACTGGTCAAATGGACCAAGGAGAGCGGGCTGCGCGAGCCGGAGCCAAGCACCATCGGAACCGGGCTCGAGCGCCGGCCGTGGCATCCGCCTGGCGGTCCCTACATGGTGGAGTCGAAGCATCCGGCGGAGGACAGCGAGCGCCTGCTGCGCGCCTTCATGGAGCGCGCCTACCGCCGTCCGGTCGAGGCGGGTGAAGTGCGGCGCATGCAGGCCCTGGCGATGGAGGGGGTGGCCCAGAAGCGCTGCTTCCAGGATGCCATGCGCATCGCCTACAAGGCGGTGCTGACCTCGCCCGACTTCCTCTTCTTCCGCGAGGCGCCGGGCCGTCTCGATGGCTATGCCCTGGCGTCGCGCCTGTCCTACTTCCTGTGGCGCAGCATGCCCGACGACGGCCTCCTGGCCGAAGCCAAGAGCGGCGCCCTGGGCCGCACCGAGGTCCTGCGCAGCGAGGTCGAGCGCATGCTCAACGACCCCAAGGCGGGACGCCTGGTAGCAGACTTCACCAGCCAGTGGCTCGACCAGTGCAACATCTTCGCCACCGTCCCCGACCGCCCGCTGTATCCCGAGTACTTCTGCGACAACTACCTGATCGATTCCATGCTCGGAGAGACCACCGCCTACTTCAGCGAGATGCTCAAGGGCGACCTGGGCGCCAGGCAGGTGATCAGCAGCGACTTCGCCATGCTCAATGAGCGGCTGGCGCAGCTCTACGGCATCAAGGGCGTCACCGGCTGCGCCATCCGCAAGGTGCCGCTGCCCGCAGGTTCGGACCGCGGCGGCTTCCTGACCCAGGCCAGCATCCTCAAGGTCACCGCCAATGGCCTCACCACCTCGCCGGTGAAGCGGGGCGCGTGGGTGCTCGACCATCTGCTGGGCACACCGCCGCCGCCGCCGCCGCCGGATGCCGGGGCGATCGAGCCGGACACCCGCGGCGCGACCACCATCCGCGAGCAGCTGAGCAAGCACCGCGCCAATCCGGTCTGCGCCACATGTCATGCGATGATCGATCCGCCGGGATTCGCCCTCGAGGCCTTCGATGTCATGGGTGCCGACCGCCAGCGCTACCGCAGCGTCGGCAAGGGCGATGAGGTCACCGCCACCGTCGGCGTGCGCGAGGTGCGCTACCACCTCGGCATGCCGATCGACTGCTCCGGCCAGCTGGCGGGCGCCGCCTTCAACGACATCAACGGCTTGCGCACCCTGCTGCTCGCGGATGAGCCGCAGATCGCCCGCAACCTCGCTCGCCGCCTGCTGACCTTCGCCACCGGGGCCGGCATCAGCTTCGCCGACCGCAGCGCCGTCGAGGGCCTCCTCGAGGCCACCAAGGACAAGCGCTACGGTCTGCGTTCACTCATCCATGCGGTGGTCGAGAGCGACCAGTTCCGCGACAAATGACCTGGCCCGCCGACAAGGACACCACCATGAACCCGCTCAACCGCACCTCGAACCTGCCGCGCCGCACCCTGCTCAAGGGCCTGGGCGTGGCGCTGGCGCTGCCCTTCCTCGACTGCATGGCCCCGCGCCTGGGGGCGGTCGAGCCATCCTCGGCCCTGGCGCTGCCGCGGCGCATGTTCTGCATCGAGACCAACCAGGGCATCCTGCCCCAGCACTTCTTCCCGGAGCAGCCCGGCCGGGGCTACCAGCCGACGCCCTATCTGAAGATCCTCGGCGACCATCTCGCCGACTTGACCGTCTTCTCCGGCGTATCGCTGCCGGAGGTCGATGGCGGCCACCATGCCGAATTGTGCTTCCTCACCGGCGCCGGCCATCCGGGCCGGGGCGGCTTCCGCAACACCATCTCGCTCGACCAGTTCGCCGCCGAGCGGATCGGCCTGCTGACGCGCTTCTCCTCGCTGTCCTGGTGCGTCGACAACAACAACAGCCTGTCGTTCACCGGTGCGGGGGTGATGATCCCCGGAGAGAACAAGCAATCGCGCATCTTCAAGCGGCTGTTCATCCAGGGCACCCCGGATGAGGTCGAGGCCCAGGTCGGCCGCCTGCGCGAGGAGCGCAGCATCCTCGACCAGGTGGGCGAGCGCACCAAGCAATTGAATGGCGAAGTCGGGAGCGCCGATCGCGACAAGCTCGACCAGTACTTCACCTCGCTGCGCGAGCTCGAGCGCCGGCTGGTGGTGGCCGAGGAATGGGAGCGCAGGCCGAAGCCCAAGATCGATGCCAAGATGCCTGCGGATATCAACGATCGCGCGGCGGTGATCGAACGCACGCGCAGCATGTTCGACCTCGCCCGGCTCGCCTTCGCCAGCGACTCGACCCGGCTGATCACCCTGTACATCAATCAGGACTTCGTGCGGCCCAACATCGCCGGGGTCACCGACGGTACGCACCAGCTCACCCATCACGGCAACCAGCCGGAGAAGCTGGCGATGCTCAAGCTCATCGAGGATGCGCAGTTCCGCGAACTTGCCGGGCTGCTCACCGCGCTCAAGGCCGCCAAGGAGCCGCATGGCAGCCTGCTCGACACCACCATGGTGCTGTACGGCACCAACATGGGTTCGGCCAATGCCCATTCCAATGACAATCTCCCGGTGCTGCTCGCCGGTGGGGGGTTCAAGCACGGCAGCCACCTGGCCTTCGACCGCAAGAAGAACTACCCGCTGACCAACCTCTACGTCAGCATGCTGCAGCGCCTCGGGATCGAGACCTCGCAGTTCTCCTCCGGAGTCGCGACCATGCACGGGCTCGAGCTGGCCTGAGCCGGCCGGCAGCCGGAGCCGGGGGGCGGCTCAGCTCATTTCCCGTGCTGGGTCAGCAGGAAGGCGAGCAGATCGCTGAGACGGTCCTGAGGCAGGATCTGGGCGAAGGCGTCAGGCATCAGGCTGGCCAGCGATTCCGTGCGGCTGACGACATCCTTGGTGGCGATGGTGGTCTCGGCCCCGGTCATATCGGCGATGACCAGCGACTGCCCCTCCTCGCGGCGGATGATGCCATAGACCACCCGGCCGTCGCCCAGGCCGAGGATGCTCTGCCTGAAAGCCTTGTCGACATTGCGGCTGGGGTCGAGGATGTCCTCGAGCAGGCGCTCGGGGCTGCGGTTGCCGATGCCATCGAGCTGGGGCCCGATGGTGCCGCCCAGGCCGGCGATGCGATGGCACACGCTGCAGGTGGCGGCGAAGACGCGCTGCCCCTCGTCGGCGGACGGCTTGCCGGAGCGGAACAGCTTGAGCCGCTCCTGGATCAGCTGATCGCGATCCATCCCGCCGGGCGGCAGGCCCTTGGTCAGCGCGGCGATGCGCGCCGCATGGGCGGGATCGGCATGCACCAGCCGCTCCGATACCAGCCGCTCGCGCAGCACCTGCGCCGAGAGCGCACCGGCGGCGACGCTGTCGAGCAGGGCGATGGCGCCAGAGGCGGTGCCCGCCATCGACGAGGCGATGCGCAGCTGGGTGCGATAGCTCGCCGAGCGCACCATGCCGGTGAGGACGCGGTTGGCAGCGTCGTTGTTGAGCCCGGCAAGGCCGTCGATGATGGTTTCACGCAGCGCCTGGGGCTGATGCTCGTCATGGATCACCGCGCTGAGCTCATCGAGATGGGCGAGCCCATCGCTGGTGATCAGCGCGCCGGCGGCGGCGGAGCGGATGGCCTGATCGATCCCCGGCCGGGAGATGAGCTGGGCCAGGGCGGGGGCGGAGCAGGGTGATTGCATCACTTTGATACTGTTACGCTCGAATTCTGATTAACATTTTACTACATCTCGGAAGATAGCCGCACTGTTAATCGTCGATGCTTCTGTTATTTTTCGTTGATGGCTATCA
>Ga0302320_10000372_pt1 | contig 104795 bp, 101 predicted proteins | sample Bog_T0_3_FD_202130 | JGI IMG/M metagenome (GOLD analysis project Ga0302320, IMG submission 202130) | Peat permafrost microbial communities from Stordalen Mire near Abisko, Sweden - Bog_T0_3 | ecosystem: Environmental > Terrestrial > Soil > Wetlands > Peat | place: Sweden: Abisko, Stordalen... | reverse complement strand
GCCAAGGCACGCACCAAAGAGACGCTCGACCAAGCCATAGAGCAAGCTCTCAGACTCATCTCCGCTGATAATGCTCAGGCTTGGTTCAAACACTGCTTGAATGGTCTACAGTAAATCGGGAAATGCTCTAGATCCCGTCTTGATCGCCTCTCGCACCCGATTCGTAGGTGTTCGCTATGCCATGGCCATTTCCGCATTTTGTGTATGTACCGCGGAGCTGCGCCTGTTCCTTTATGCAAAATTCTGTTCCAACAGGCAAGAGACCCAAGCCACGTGGCCGGGGTCTCTTGCCATGCAGACGCCCTACTTCGCCGTTGCCGCGGCGGGCTGGCTGGTGGACGAGCTGGCCGCGCTCTCAATCTCGGGGTCTTTCAGGGCCTTGCGCGCATCCTTCGCGTGCGGACTCTCCGGATCGTAGTCCAGCAGTTGCAGATAGTGTGCGCGCGCCTCGGCAAACTTGCCCAGATGCCGCTCGGTCTCAGCCAGTCCCCAATAGACCTCGGGATCTTCCGGGGCCAGGACCATGGCCGACTCGAACCGCGACTGCGCCGCCTTCCAATTTTTGATCTGGAGATAATACTTGCCTACATCGATGTCGCTGGCAGCGGTCTCCTGATGTACAGGCTCCTCGACCTTCAGCTTTCTTTTCTTGCCCTCAGGTTGATCGTCATCCGGCTTGGGGAGAATTTTGTCCAGGCCGCTGAGGCTGGAACTGGAGCTTGAGTCCTGACCCTGGTCGCTGGCGGCGACCGGCGCGGGATCGTCTGGACTCCGCACAGGGTCCATATCCTCGCCGGGCAGCGCGGCGTGCCCGCTTTCCTCCCCTGCGTCTACCGCGCTGTAGGTACCGTCTGGCAAAGCCGGCTGAACCTTCGAGGGCAGCACCGGAACCGTGCTTGTGTCCTCGGGAAACGGATTGGACTCGTGCGGCGCGGCAGATGCAGCCGGGGGCGCCTGGGCAGGGTTTTGTGCGGCGCCGGCGGGTTGGCTCTGGCCGCAGGCGAACCCCGGCGTTGCCGCCCCACAGAATGCCATGTAGCAGGCCAAAACCACCCCGAGTTGAATGCCCGGTCTCATTTCTCTACACCTCGCCCCTGCAATGTCCCCTGTAACGACCCCTTCAATGGTACGATGCGGTCCATACGCATAAAACTCCACCAGAGGAAAGCATCGCACACTCCCATGGCCCTCATCATCCGCTCCTCCGCCATCCACGGCACCGGCTGCTACACAGATGCCCCCATCCGCAAAGGCGCGCGCGTCGCCGAATACACCGGCCCGCGCCTGACCAAAGAGGAGGCAGACGCCGCTTACGAGGCCTCGCCCATCACCTATCTGTTTGGACTCGGCGACGGCTCGATCGTCATCGACGGCGACTGCACGGCCAAGTACATCAACCATAGCTGCGACGGCAACTGCGAAACCAGCGAGGTACGCGGCCGCATCTGGGTCAAGGCCATCAGGAAGATCCCCGCCGGCGCTGAGATTACCTACGACTACTGCCTCTACGACGGCGGCGACGACGAGGCCGTCTGCAACTGCGGCTCAAAGAAGTGCCGCGGGACGATGTACTCCAAAGAAGAAGTCCGCCGCCGCAAGGCAGCCGCAAAAAAAGTCGCATTGAAAGCTGTAAAGAAGGCTGCAAAAAAGAAACCCGCCAAGAAGAAGAACGCCAAAAGCGCACAATGACGATGCTAATGCTTCTTTTTCCGGTTTTTCCGGCGAAGGAATTGGAGGCGTTTCTCGACGACGCTCAGCTTGCCGATGGGCAAGTAAAAGTCGGTGGGGACAGAATCTCCCCAGAATATCTCTGTTCAACCCACGTTTCACACTCTGCTTGGATAGAATAGCTGGCAGAGGGCGAGGTCGATGCGAGAGGAAACACTGGCGTCACAGGAGCGCTCTGGAAAATTTGCCCGAAAAAGCAAGCGGGAAATCTTTCTCGACCGGATGGAGCAGTTAGCGCCCTGGGAAGAGTTGCTCGCTCTTGTCGAGTCGCACGATCTGCCGGCGGGCAGCAGTCAGCCTCCAGAAGGCCTCACAATTCTGCTGCGAACCTGGTTCCTGCAGCAGTGGTTCAACCTCTCGGACCCCGGCGCTGAGGAAGCGCTCTATGAGTCGCCCGTGCTGCGCAGTTTTGTTGGCGTCGATCTTGCATTGGCTCCCGCGCCGGACGAGGCTACGATACGCAGTTTTCGCCAAATGTTGGAAGAGCGCGATTTGGGCGGCGAATTCCTCGTTCGAGTGAATACGTGCCTTGCCGAGCGGGGCATCCAAATCACCACCGGGACAAATGCGGATGCGACGCTCCACGATGCGTCTTCTTCCTCCGAGAACACCGCGGGCGAGCACGAACAGTCCGGAGAGGCCGGTAAAAAGTCTGCCGAGATCGGCGCAGAGACGGCCAGCCGTCTGACCAAGGCCAAAGGAATGGACGTAGCTGATCCTGTCTTCCCTGGCACAGGCTCCTTGTACGTTGCGCTTATCAGCCCGGACGAGAAACGCCGCAGCGCCGCCTTACGCGCCTTGGGCGAGTGCCATACTGGCAAAATCGAGCAGTTCCTGTCGTATCCTCCCGACCTAGAAAATGCGCCCCGGAAGCTAAATCGCGACTTTGACGTAGCTCTTGTTGACCTGGATACAAATTCGAATCTTGCCCTCGATCTGGTTGAGACCATCAGCGTCCGCGGCTTGGCAATCGCAATGGTCTATTCCGAGCAGGTCGATCCAGACCTTTTGCTTAGATCCATGCGAGTGGGCGCTCGCGAGTTTCTCACTTTGCCCTTCAATCCGGGCGCCATGGCTGAGGCTCTAGTTCGGGCTTCGGCCCTTCGCTCGGCGAACCGTCCGGCAAAGACGACAGACGGCAGGTTACTCGTATTCCTCAGCGCCAAAGGCGGCTCCGGAGTCACCACCCTGGCCTGCAATTATGCTGTTTCGCTGGCCCAGGACTCTGGACAGAAAACCCTCTTGATCGATCTCAATCTCCCGCTCGGCGATGCGGCCATTAATCTTGGTATCAGGCCGCGATACTCGATCGTAAACGCGCTTCAGAATTCCAGCCGGCTCGACGCGAGTTTTCTCTCCACCATGTTGACGCGGCATACTTCCGGGCTGTTTGTACTCGCTGCTCCCAGTGAATTGGCCACTGCGCAATTCTCCGATGACGCCGTCGACAAGCTGCTTAGGATCGCGCGCCAGGAGTTCGATTATGTAGTGGTCGACGCGGGATCAAGACTCGACCTGCAGCATACGCATCTCTTCGAGGAATCCGCCAACATTTATATGGTCACGCAGATCGGCATCCCGGAACTGCGCAATTCAAACCGCCTCATTGCACGGCTCGCCATCACAGGCGGCCCTAAACTCTCGATTGTGATCAACAGATACGACCCTCGCAGCCTGGAAATCGGCGATGAGCATATTACAAAAGCTCTCACCAGGCCGGCTGAATGGAAGATTCCCAACAACTACGTCGCTGTACGGCGGATGCAGAACACGGCGACCTCGCTCATGGAAGATGACTCGGAGATTTCAAGAGCGATCCGGCAGATGACAAGAGCCGTCAGCGGCCAGCCTGCCCTCCCGGAAAAGAAAAAAGGGTTCAGCTTCTTTCGGTAAGGGATCTGCGCTTGTGGATGTGAAGCCGGGTCAATCGCCTGTAAAGGCAGCCCAAGGCTGACATTCGCCTGTGCCAATCCGAGCAGAGTCGTTTTAAGAAACTCTTGTGCAAGTGCGTTTCACACCGTGCTTGAGTAGAATACTTGGGAGAGGGCGAGGGCGATGGGACAGGAAATACCGACATCACTGGAGGGTTCCGAAAAGAGCGCAGGCGAACGCGATTCCCAGATGCAACAGCTGGAGATGCCCAGCCGCCTGACCCGGGCCAGGGTCATGGAGATCGTCGATCCTGCATTTCCTCGCCCAGGCGTCTCGTCCATTGCGGTCATCAGCCCGGACAAGAAAAACCGCAGCGCCGCATTGAGCGCTTTGGGCGAGTGCCAAATCGGCCACATCCAGGAGTTCGCTTCCTACCCTCTCGGCCTCGACGATGCGCATCGAAATCTGAATCGCGACTTTGATGTAGTCCTCGTTGACCTGGACAGTGACCCGAAGTACGCCCTTGAACTGGTGAGGAGCATCTCTATCAATGGCCTGGCAACGGTTATGGTCTATTCGTCACAGTCCGATCAAGAGCTGTTGCTCCGATCCATGCGCGCGGGCGCTCGCGAGTTCCTTACTATGCCATTCAATCCCGGTGCCATGGCCGACGCTCTGGTTCGGGCCTCAGCCCTTCGGTCTGCGTCCCGTCCACAGAAGAAGGCAGACGGGAGGCTACTGGTATTCCTCAGTGCCAAGGGCGGTTCCGGGGTCACCACCCTGGCCTGCAATTTTGCGGTATCGCTAGCCCAGGAATCGGGGAAGAAAACCCTCCTAATCGATCTCAATCTCCCGCTTGGGGGCGCAGCGATTAACCTCGGGATCAAGGCCGAACACTCTATTGTGAACGTTTTTCAGGATTTCAGGCGGCTCGACTCCAGTCTTCTCGCCAGCTTGCTGGAAGAACATGATTCCGGGTTGTCCGTGCTTGCGGCGCCCAGTGAACTGGCCCCCACGCAGGTTTCTGAGGAGGCCATCGACAAGCTGCTGGAAGTCGCTCTCCAGAACTTCGACTATGTGGTGGTGGATGCCGGAGCGAAGCTCGACCTGCAACATACGCATCTCTTCGATGAATCCGCCACCATTTATCTGGTGACGCAGCTCGGCCTTGCGGAACTGCGTAACTCAAATCGGCTGATTTCACTGCTATCCGCCGCCGGGAGCCCCAAACTTGAAATTGTGATCAACCGTTACGAGCCTCTGAACCAGGAGATTGACGAAGAGCAGGTGACTCAGGCTCTCACCCGACCGGCGGAGTGGAAGATTCCCAACGACTACGCCGCCGTCCGGCGGATGCAGAGTACAACTATAACGCTCATGCAGGATGATTCGCTGATTTCTCGGGCGATCCGTCAGATGGCAAAAGCGGCTTGCAGCCAGACCGCCACACGGTAAAAGAAGTAAGCATCCTTCGGCAGAGCCAGACACCTTTTGATAGGTTGCCGCTTTAAAAGGCCTGAACGGCGCTGCGGCGAATCATGATGTTCCTCATGTAAGACTAATCGTCGCTATCCTTTGGGGTCTTCTTGCGGCGCACGGTGAGCATGGCGGGCACGGGCTTGTCGCCCATCGCGTCCTTCCAAAGAATTACGTTCAGGCTCTGCGCGTCGGCGTGGTCGGCGTGGCGAAAGTCCATCTTCATGCTCTCCCTGGCTCCCGGCGCCGTCTTGGTGTTGGCGGTATAGAGCAGGCCGTTGTCGCGGTTGGAGTAGTCTGCCGCAAAGGCCGGCTGGTCGCCGGGGCCGGTAAACAGGGTCGAGATCATCGAGCTGAAGGCGTCGTTGTTGTTCATGGGTGGCAGCCCCAGCAGGGTCTCCATGGTGCGGATCATGCTTACGGTCGAGTAGAAGCGGCTGTCGACAAACGGCGCGCCATTAGCGACCTGTGGGGCATATTTGCTGACCACCACGCCGAGGCTGCGATGCGCGTCCACGTGGTCGCCGCCGTCCTGCGCGTCGTCCTCCAAAATGAAGAACGCTGTGTCGTCCCAAAACGGCGAGTTCGAGATCGCCTCGACCGCACGCCCGACCGCCAAATCGTTGTCTGCGATCGAGGCCCTGGGTGTCGGCCCGCCGGGCCGCGTGCCAACGGTGTGGTCGTCGCCCAACCGCAACAGCACAAAGTCAGGCATGGTGTCTTTGCCTTGCGCCTTGTCCGCGATCCAGCCTTTCAGGTGCCGCAGAAAAATTTCGGCGCGCACCTGATCGGGAATCATCACATTGAAATCCGGCGCCTCCTCGGCAAAGTGTCCCACCAACTCGGGCTTGGTGGCGATATTCGAGGCCATCAGCGGAATCGGCCATGGCCACTTATTTACGCCGCCGCCCCACTCGGCAGGAATCGCCTCGCCGGGCGCAATCGCTTTGCGCTCGCAGTTGCGGCCTTCGAGCATCGGGCCTTGCTGCGGGTTAGCGGTCTTCACCTCGTTGCAAAACGTGGTCGAAATATATTCGCCAAAATGGTAGTAACTCTTGTTATGTGCGGCCAGATTTCCCCACAAGTAGCCGCTGGCCGGTTCGTTCACATCCGGAATCTTCTGCAATAGCGGATAGCCTTCCGCTACCACACCTTCCCAATCGTAGGTTCTTTGCCCGCCGCGATACTCCTGCTGCCAGGTCTTCTCCAGATAATCCGTGTTGATGGCCGCCGTTGACCAAACATGCCCATCGCCCGATACCTCTCCAGAGTCAAAGAAGTTATCCAGAACGCCAAATTGTAACACTAACTTATGCAGGTTTGGAGTTATCGACTCTCCATACATCGTCAAGCTCGGATCGCCATTTCCCACCGGTTTACCGCCCTTTTGCAAGTCGCCGAAGACCTGATCATAAGTCCGGTTTTCCTTGATGATATAAATCACGTGCTTGATCCGGTTCTGCGCTTTCCCGGCAAAGGCAATCTTTTCTGCCGCGGCCTTCATCCGGTTCGACTCCAGCACTGCCTCGGTCCAGCGAGGCAAATCCTTTTCGATATCCGACCCGTCCAGCGTCGCCAGCGAGCCGTATAACAATGTTCCGATATAGGTTGTCTTCCTCAACAGCTTCTTCAGCTGTGCTGTTCCAGTGTCGCGCTGGGGAAAGTTATTTGGCCCGGTTCCTTTTCCTTTTGCCGTGGCCAGATAGAGCTTTCCGCCGGTGAAGACCATCGACATGGGCATCCAATCAGTGGGCACAAAACCTATGGGTTCCACCATGCCCTGCTTCGACGCTTTCAGAGTGAGCTTCGTTGTGTCGATCACCGCAACCGCATCACTGCCCATATTGGCCACGTAGAGCCGGTTGCCATCGGCATTCACGGCCACGGCGACCGGCTCGGCGCCAAAGTAACTCTGCCCCGGCAGCCGCGTATCGAAGTATCCCTTCACGGATAACTTGGCTTCGCCTATATTGACCGCCGCGACGGCGTCGCGGTTGGCCAGCGCCACGTAGAGAGTCTTGCCATCCGGCGAAAAGGCGAAGTCGCAGGGATGTGTGCCCGTAGCCACTGGGCTGGAAGGCTTGAGCAACGCGAGCTTGCGTCCCACTGTTCCGTTGACCAGATCGAGTTCCACGATCTCCGACGTATTCCACAGAGCGACAAAAGCCCGCTGGCCGTCTTTTGTCACGGCCAGGGCCACTGGATACGTCGAAGGTACGGCATCGTTTTCCGAGAGATCGAAGCGCTTTTCAACGGCGCGGCTGGAGGCGTCCAGCAGCAGAACGTCGTCGGAGAGATTGCCGGCGACCAGCAGCTTTTCCGCGCCAGTTCGGTCCAGCACCGCGATCGCCGCCGGAAACGGTACGCCTTTATCGCTATCCAATCCACCAATCAGCTTTGTCTTCCGCCCCGGAGACAACTGCGCAAGAGGCAAATGAATCAGCCGGTCCGGTGTGACTTTCCCCTCCGTGAAGCTGTAGACCACCACGCCGCTGCCCGTCTTGTCCTTGCCGTCACCGAGCGGATCGGTGGTCGAGCCCATGCTGGCATAGATGTGCTTCCCATCGCTGCTGAAGGCCAGCCCGGAGTAGAGCGTCTGCCGTCCCGGCAACAGCGTGCGGGCATCCGGATAATCCTTTAGCACGCCCGTCTGCGTGTCAAGCACAGCCAGCGACTGCTCATACTGCGACTCGAAGGTCCCAAACCCGGCATTCACCGTGACCACGTAGCGCCCATCGGGCGAGACAGCCATTGACATCGGCAGGCTGTTGAGCCGTTGCGGAAGCCCCGGAATCTCGCCGATCAACTGCTTGCTCGTGGGCAGATCCACCGTTTGCGCCACCATCGAAGCCGGCGCAAGCGCAAGCACCGCTCCGGCAACCGCCAACAGAACCTTCGTATTCATGGCAAGACTTTAGCAGATTAGGGTACAATCCCCGGTTACAAAACTATGACTTCAAAACGGGATACAAAGCCGCAACTTCCACCCCCTGCCCGGAACGATACAATCGACCTGAGGCTGCCTCCGACTGGAGTCGTCCGCGGGAGTGGGTGCAGGCATGGGTTATCAGGTTCTGGCGAGGAAATACCGTCCACAGCGCTTTGCCGACGTGGCAGGCCAGGACCACGTGACGCGCACCCTGATGAATGCGCTGGCCCAGAACCGCATTGCGCACGGCTACATCTTCAGCGGCCATCGCGGTATCGGCAAAACCACCATCGCCCGCATTGTGGCCATGGCGCTCAATTGCCGTACAGAAATTGGTACGGCGGCGCGGCCCACGCCCGAGCCTTGCGGCATCTGCGACTCCTGCATCGAGGTCCGCCAGGGCAACGCTGTGGATGTGATCGAGATTGACGCAGCCACCAACCGCGGCATCGACGAGATTCGCGAGCTGCGCGACGCCGCGCGCTATGCCCCGGCGCGGGACCGCTACAAGATCTACATCCTGGACGAAGCGCACCAGATTACCGAGGCGGCCTTTAACGCGCTGCTGAAGACGTTGGAAGAGCCGCCGGCGCACGTCATCTTTATGATGGCGACGACCGAGCCGGAGAACATTCCGCAGACGATCCGGTCACGCTGCCAGCACTTCAGCTTTCACGCGGTGAAGTTCGACGACATTCTGGCGCAGTTGCGGATGATTGCCGGTGAGGAGCAGGTGGATGCCGAAGACGCCGCGCTGGCTCTGCTGGCCGAGGCCGGCGACGGCTCCATGCGCGACGCGCTCTCGATTATGGACCAGGCAATCGCATCGGCACCGATGGAGGCTGGACGGCCGGTGCTGTCGGGCGTGCAGATTCGCGAGCTGATGGGCTCGGTGCCCAACGCCGTGTTTGAGCGCTTGCTGGAAGCGGTGGCCGCCGGACAGAGCGCTGAGTTGATGGAGCAGCTGAACCTGTTGGTCAATGCCGGGCACAGCCCTTCGTCGCTGGCGCGGCAGATGGTGCGTTATTTGCGCAATACACTGATGGCCAAACTGGGCGGCGAACAGACGGAGCTGCTACAGATTTCCGGCGATGAGCGCGCACGGGCCTGCCGCACGGCGCTGCTGTTTACCGAGGAGGAGCTGACGCGCAACCTGCAGATTGTGCTGCGCACATTTGACGATTTGAATTACCGACAGGAGCAGCGCTTACACCTTGAGTTGGGGCTGCTGAAGCTGATCCATGCGCAGAGGCTGCTGCCGCTGGAAGAGCTGCTGAGCGGGGTGTCTGCGGGCGGGGCTGTGGTGCGGCAGGCTGGTGCGATTGGCACTCCGCGGTCGTCGCCTGCGCCTTCGCGGCCCGCTCCACCGGCTGCGCCGCCGACGGCGCCGTCCATTTCGCCGTTTGGGAGTTCGGGTGGTGGGTGGAGTAAAGGCGCTGGAAGCGGCGGACCCAAGCTGGATGCGGGGCCGAAGGCGGAATCCGCAGGCGGGCCGGTTGCTACGATGGAACGTCCGTCGTCTGTTGTCTCACAAGCGGTCGCGGATGAGGCCGCTGGAAGCCCGTTTCAGGGCAGCACGCCTTTTCCTGCCGCTGCAAGCCTTGCCGTCGGCTTCGCTTCCGCTGCGGCGCTGACGGAAGGAGCATTGGCCAAGGCACCAGAGGCTGTCGCTCCTGCTTCCGGCGCTCCCAGCATGGAAGCTGTGCGCCAAGCCATCGTCTCCGCGCTGACTGATGCGGACCATACCTCAGCCGCCCAGTTGCTCGGCACGGGCGCATGGACTCTGGATGGCGCCAGCCTGCGTATCGAAGTACCGGGAATGGGCAAGAAGATGCTGGCCTTGACTGTGAATGCCGCCGCGGAGAAGATCATACGCCAGGAGCTGCAACGGCTCGGCGCGCCCTCGCGTTTTCTGGTCGTTCCCGGCGAAGGAAGCACGGGTGCGGCCCAGGCTGCGCCCGTGACCGCTCCGGTGGCAGGAAGCATTCAGGAGGCTGCGCTTGGCAATCCTCTGGTCCAGCGGGCACAGGAGATATTCAAGGCCGAAGTACGAAGCGTACTCGATCTGCGGCCGAAGTGATCTGCGACCGACGCGCCCGCTTGATCCAATAAGGAAGAGACCAAGATGATCAACCCCCTCAAAATTCCGGAGATGCTTTCCCAAGCCAACCAACTGCAACAGGAAGTCCAGCGCAAGCTGGCTGAGACTGTAGTGGAGGCGGCCAGCGGTGGCGGCGCCGTTACGGTAATCATGAACGGCAAGAAACAGCTTCTCAAGCTACGCATCGACCCCGCCGCGGTCGTGGGCCTCGCCAGTGACAAACCAGATGTTGAGATGCTTGAGGATCTGGTCGTGGCCGCCGTGAACGAAGCCGGACGCAAAGCCGATGAGGCCATGCAGTCCAGCGTGCAAGGGTTACTCGGCGGTCTCAAACTGCCGGGCCTGGACTGATCTCGCTTTCCAACTAGGCGCACTCTCAGTTCATGGTGCCGGAAGCTAAGTTGGCGTCGATGCGCATGGCGGACCTACTTGAGTTGATTTGCCGCCATCGCACTGACCGATGACTGGGAGAGGAACTGACTCATCATCATGAACTGGCTCATGAGCGAAGGATGCACAGCCTTCTCCGGCACAACAACGGTATCGCCTGGATAAAGGCGCAGCTTGTCAAAGGCAGAGTCGGAGGCAAAGATCGACTGGCCCGAGTTGCGACCTCTGATCGACCCATCCGCGCGCAAGACGAAGATTCGGCCGCGATCCGCTTCGCGGGTCGGCCCTCCGGCGAGATGAAGTATTTCGCCAACTGTTGTGCCTTTGCGGTAAAGGAAAGCATGCGGACTGGCAACTGCGCCGGCTACCTGGATGGTTTCCGTACGGAATGGAACCACGAGCCGGTCACCGTCCTCCAGATGCATATCGGGAAGCGCATTCTCACCGACACTGCTGGGATGAAGTTCGAGAACGACCCTCCCTGTAGGTTCAATCTGCCGCATCCGAGTAATCAGCTGGCGATTGATATCCACCGACTGCTGCCCAGCGCCACTCGACATGCCAACCAGTCCCAGGGTGTTGCGCTCCAACTGATGCTCCATCCGGTCGGTGTATTCGTTCAATCGTTCGCGTTCAAGCGCTTGCGTGCTCTTGCGGGTGAAGCTCGATGCATAAAGATAGGCTTGGTCGGTCAGCCCTCCAGCGCGCGCAATCACCGAGCGTAAAGTTTCATCGGGAGAAACGCTGTAGATGCCCGGATGCACAAACTCGCCCTCCAGACGAACATACTTCGTCTGTTCCTTGACCGGGATTTGGATGTCCTCCTGTGTGAAGATGGTGACCACATCTTCGGGCTGTAGCTCGAGATTCTGTGACATGTCGTGATCCAGCACCAGCTTTCCGAGGCCGAAAGGAATCAGGGAGGTGGTCATCGTACCCGGGGCCAAACGCTCGATCACCGCGTAGTTCCAGTTGGTTTGCGCTTCTGGACTCTGGACGGCCGCAGGCTTTTCCGTTCGCGCCGCGGCGCCGCCGGGAGGCGCCAGTTCCGGAGCCGGAAAGCCGAGTTGGGTGCGCTGACGCCAGTAGTCGCGATTCTCGATCGATTCGCGGTCAGGCATCAGTTCGCTCAGGCGCATGCCCTCATGCCACCGAAAGCGCCCCGGATTAGCCACCGAACCGCGCAGCGTGACCGTCTCGCGATAGCTGGAGACGATGGGATTGATGCGCACGATGTCGCCATCGGCAAGCAACGTCGCAAGCCCCGCCGGATCTCCTGTAAACGTAAATGCGCGGCGCTGCTCATGTTCGTCGATACGCTCCACCGACACCGTCGCGACCGTAGCGATAGCCGTTCTGCCGCCGCCTGCATCGAGAAGACGTTCTATCGACTCTTCGCCGCGCAACTCGTAGATGCCAGCCCGGCGTACGCTGCCCAGCAACGCAACCTGCGGCCCCGCTGCGGGAATATAGAGCACGTCGCCCGGCTGTAGCTGTACATCGCCGGTCTTGTCGCCCCTCACCAGCAATGCATAGAGATCGAAGTCGGTCAGCGTCTTGCCCTCACGCTTCAACAGAACATGGCGCATAGAACCAGCAGCCGAGGGTCCGCCGCTCAAAAAGACCGCATCCACCAGCGTGCTCAAAGCGCTGACTGTGTATTCGCCTGGCTGGCGCGCCATGCCTGTGATGTAGATCTGGATGGTATGGATCTCGCCCATATCGACACTCAGCTCGAAGTTGCGATAGACCCTCTCCATCGCGCCGCGCAGATGGCTTGAAACAGTCAAGAATGGGAGCCCCGCAACATGCACCGCGCCAACTTTGGGAATGTAGATCTCTCCTTCCCGGCTCACGCGCAAATTGGCGCTGAAGTTGACCTGACCCCATATTCGAAGCCTCAGCTCATCCCCTGCGCCCACGATCAGTTCTCCCGGAGCGGGTCCGTGGTCAATGGGTCCAAACGAAGCCGGCTGCGTACTGAAGAAGCTGGTTCCGTAAACAGCCAGCATCTCTCCGGTCGTCGCAGCCACAAAGCGCTGAAACTCGGTGGGCGGTTCGGGCTTTGCGGGCATGCGGTCGTGCGGCTTGGCTTTACCGGCTGCCGGACCCTCTGTATAGCTTGCCCCAGCGGCAAGACTCCCATTGGCCGAAGCTTCATTCGACCGGTCCGCACTCGGCAGGTCCGCCTGCGCACGTTCTGTAACGCTAAAGGTTGCTGGCGATTCCTTCGCTTGCGTGGGAGGCGTTGGCTGAATCGGGCAGCCAAGTGTATCGGTATCATCATCGGAGCATTGAGCATGAAGTGCTGGCGCAACGATCACTGAGGCCGAGGCGAAAACAACGCAGAGGAGTGCAGTGCAAAGATAGCGTGGGCGGATGAATAAATGGTTTCTCATACACGCCTATTGTTTACTCATCCATGGCATCGAACGAACTGAAAACCGCCAGGGAAAAGAGCATGGTCCCAAAAGCGGACAGCTTCATGAGTCTCTTCCCATAATCGGCCATACACGGACTTCTTTCACATTTTTCATGTCGCTCCTATTCTTCGCGCAGGTAGTCTTGGCTCAGTTTTCCAGCCGGTCGCACTTGAATGCGTTGCCCATACAAGTATTTCTTCTGCGATGAAAGGCTTTCGAGGATATGTTGAAGGCGAACGGCAGGAAACTCTGTAACGCGCAGATCCCGAAACAGACTGTGCGTTGCCTGACTCAACCTCATCGAGAAGGACGCCCGCGTGCCCACAGAAGAAAGAGAACAACCAGCCCTTGGATTTGAGCCGAGCAGCAGCGCTCTGCTGACATGGTTGAGAGTGGCAATCAAGCGGAAGACGCTGGTCTGGCGGTCAGCGCTTGCGATCATCGCGCTCGGTTGCGCTGTCGCATTGTTGCTGCCCAATCGTTATACGGCCACCGTGGTCATCCTGCCACCTCAACAGGGCGGTTCATCCGGAGCGGCGATGATGGCGCAGATGGGCAATCTGGGAGCCATGGCCTCCGCGGCCGGCAGCCTGGGCATCAAGAATCCCAACGACCAGCAGGTTGCGCTCTTGAAAAGCAGATCTGTGGAGGACGCGATGGCGATGCGCTTTCATCTGCAGGCGCGTTACCATCGCAAATACCTTTCCACGACGCGGGAGCGCTGGGAGCGGGTTACCAATGTCGAAAACGGCTTGAAAGACGGACTGATCCGTCTCTCGGTTACCGATCGGGACCCACGACAGGCGGCCGAGATGGCGAACGCCTGGGTGGAAGAATACCGGCGCTTCACCGCAACGCTCGCCATCACGGAAGCGTCGCAGCGCAGACTCTTCTTCGAGCGGCAGTTAAGCGCGGCGCACGAGGATCTGGCGCGCGCCGAGGAGGATATGCAGAAGACCGAGCAGCGCACCGGCGTGATTGAGATTGAGAGCCAGGCACGGGCCATGATCGCATCGGCTGCTGTGTTGCGTGGCCAGCTGGCGGCCAAGCAGGTCGAGATACGGGCGATGCGCGAGTTTGCGGCGGATCAGAATCCCGACCTGGTGCGGGCCGAGCAGGAGTTGACGGGAATGGAAGGGCAGCTGGCGGCTATGGATGCGGCCAGCGACCGCAGCACGGGCGACCTGGTTGCGCCCAAAGGAACGGTGACGCAGGCCAGCCTGGACTACACCCGCGCCCTGCGCGAAGTGAAGTATCGCGAGACGATTCAAGATTTGCTCACGCGCCAGTATGAGGGGGCTCGTGTAGACGAAGCGCGGCAGGGAACGCAAGTGCAGGTGGTCGATCCGGCGGTTGTCCCGGATCGGCCCGCCTCAACGTACAGGCTTTGGATTGCGCTCGGAGCGCTGGCCGTCTCATTGCCGCTAGCACTGTTGGCCGCGCTGATCGCAGAGCTCATGGCGATTCTGCGCCGCTACCGCCGCTGTTCCGATTCGTGGCCTACTGCGCTAGAAGAGGCTGTCAACGGAGCGTGGCTGTGAGGGCGCTCAAGGCGTTGGGGCTGGATGGCGCCGTTGCCTACACCTTTATGGCCCGGCTCGTAAACATCGCGGGCAGCACCGGAACGGTCCTTTTGATTGTGCGCTTTCTCAGCCCCGTGGAGCAGGGTTACTACTACACGCTGCTCAGCCTGGTTTCGTTGCAGATGGTCTTCGAGATGGGCTTTTCGTTCGTCATTCAGCAGCTGGCAGCACACGAATGCATTCATCTCGAATTGCATCCGGATGGCAGCATAAGCGGAGATGGAACGGCGCATGCGCGCCTGGCTTCAACTTTGCAACTCAGTTTGCGCTGGTATACCGTGGCCGCCGTGGCCATGGGTCTGATTCTCGTTCCCCTGGGAACGGTCTTTTTTGCCCGCCACGCGGCAACTGGAATAGCACAGGTAGCCTGGCAGGGTCCCTGGCTGGCAGCCGTCGGCGCATCCATGGTGGGTCTTTGGTCCACGCCCTTCTACTCCTTCATCGAGGGATGCGGCCAAGTGCGGGCGGTCGCCGCGATGCGCTTCGGCCAGGCGTTTTCCACTGCGGCGTGCGCGTGGGCGCCGATGCTGCTTGGCCGCGGGCTTTACTCGCCAGCCATGGCGATTGTGGGCTACGCCGGCGCCGGATTGCTTTTTGTAGCCACGCGCCGCCACCTTCTGACAGGACTGCTGCGCCACCCGGCCGGCGAGGCTGGCATCCGCTGGAGCTGCGAAGTCTGGCCCTTTCAGTGGCGCATCGCTGTCAGTTGGATGTGCTCTTACTTTACCGTGCAGGTCTTCATCCCCATTGTCTTCGCGTTGCGGGGGGCGGTCGAGGCCGGACAGATCGGCATGTCGCTCAGCATTACCGGCTATATGACGGTTCTCGCTCTAGCCTGGACCTCGACCAAGACAACGCCCTTCGGCCGCATGATCGCGCGGCGCGAGTATCAGGGACTCGACCGGCTGTTTCTGCGCACGCTGGGCCAATCCCTGGCTGCGTTCGCCATGATTGCATTGGCCTGCTGCGGAGTGGTCGTACTGTTGCCCGCGGTAGCGCCGAGGCTGGTGGCGCGGATAGTTTCACCGCAATTGTTCGCGCTACTGGCGCTGGCGGCGGGCGCCAATTGTGCGGTGCAGAGCCTGGCGATCCTGCTGCGCTCCTTCAAGAGCGAACCTTTTCTTGTGCAGTCGCTGGCAGTGGCGTCACTCACACTGGCGCTGGCCGGAGTAACGGCGGCTCGATGGGGTAATGCCGGTGCTGCCCTCAGTTATCTATTCGCGACGGCTGTCATCGGGCTTCCGTTTGCCTTGGCGATTTTTGTGCGCGCCCGCAGAGGCTATCTGGCCATGGGCGCTCTTACTGCCTCTGAAAACGAGGCTGGATGAGCACTATTGTATGAAACGTTCTTATCCCCTCGGATCGCGAAGGGATTTAGACCGCACCGGGAAACAAAACTTCAAGGAGCAGAAGATGATCTTGTCAAGATGTCGAAAGGCTGTCGATACATATGCTCCGCCCCTTGGGCGGTCGTATCGCTTGTTGCGGGATGCCACAAATCGTCGCCGGTCTATCCGGACAAAGTACGGCTTCAGTCTGGCGGGCGACCCCTCCATGGCCAAGGACGGGTGGGAGGTCAATGAGATCGAGGTGTTTCTTGAATTGATGGAATCCCATGAGGCGGTTCTAGATATTGGGGCGAACATCGGGTTTTACTCATGTCTGGCTGCGAGCCACGGAAAACCCGTTTGTGCCTTTGAGCCTTCTCCACGGAACCTTAATTTCCTTTACAGGAACATGCGAGAAAACGAGTTTTCCAGCGTTGAGGTCTTTCCTCTCGGACTGGCTCGAGAATGCGGCATGGGCCGCATCTATGGGTACGGTGGCATCGCATCGTTTGTGCCCGGCTGGGCGCAGGCTCGCACAGCGCAATCCACGATGGTGCCTCTTACCACCCTTGACACGGTCGCAGCCGGCCGATTTCAAAATAAGAAACTGCTTATCAAGATGGACGTTGAAGGATTTGAATTGGAGGTTCTTGCTGGAGCTACTGGAACGCTGGAGTTGGACCCAAAACCGACGTGGCTGGTTGAGATATTGCTCAGCGGCGGAGTCATCCCTGGCGGCATCAGTACACAATTCGCCGAGACCTTCAATGTGTTTTGGAAACACGGGTATCGAGCAAGCATGCTGAATTCGGCGCGGTCTCCGGTGGAGCAGGCTGATGTGGACCGGTGGGTTGCGAATGGCTTTGTGGACTCGATAACCCACGACTTCATCTTTTCAGCGGATTGACTTCTGAAGGCGAGCATGGGTGGAGCTGCCGGCATCTGCGCTGTACACAGAGGAACAGGAGTGCAAGAAATGGAAGATGAGTACCCATCGAAGATCCTGATGACAGGGGGGCGCGAAGTCGGTGGTGTAACAAGCTTTGCGGAAGGACTGAGCGCGGGCTTTGCCGAGCTTGGAATCCCCGTCGAAATCATCTCGCCCTCGCGTATCTTTTCGCGATGGCGAGAGTTGCGCGATCCGCGCATCTTGAAGGTTTTAGGAACCTCGGCAATCTTCGCCGCGCCTATTTCCCGGCGCGCCATTTGCGTGGCCCACGGCTTTCCGTGCGCAGCACACCAGGGCTGGCTGAATATGCTTGCGAAGCTCGCCTCCTACCGGCTGGCCACGGGCAGCCGGGGCGCACAGTTCGTACCCGTTTCCGATTATTCGGCGCTGCATCTGCATTTCATCTTTGGCTTGCGAGTGGACGCGGCAATCCGCAATCCCATGCACCCGCTCTTCCTGGAGCCCGCACCCCAGACGGCGGCCGGTCGCAGAGCCATCATTTTTGTGGGCCGGTTGCACAAAGCCAAGAACCTCGACTTGCTGCTGCCTGCCATGCGCGATGTGCTGGACGAAAATCCGGGCTTGCGCGCATGGATCGTGGGAGAGGGCCCCATGCGCGCGGAGCTGGAAGAGATCGCCGCAGGCGACGAACGCATCGAATTTCTGGGCGCGCTGGCGCCCGCTCAGGTAAGGGAGCGCTTGCGCCAGTCACGCGTATTTATTTCCGCTTGTGCCCACGAAGCCTTGGGCATTGTCTATCTCGAGGCGCTTAGCCAGGGTTGTGTTGTGGCCATGCCGGCCTCGGGCGGAGGACTGGAAATCGCGCCGGAACTGATTGGAAATAGCATTCAGTTGTTCCCGGTCACTGCGCCCCGCGCAGGTATCGCTTCCGCATTGCGCAATGCGCTTCTTGTCGAAACAAAGGCCGTGTCCCTCAATGCATATTCCGCGCGCGCGGTGGCACAGAGTTATCTGGCTGTCGATGCCCGCTTTTCCGCACAGGGGAGATTCCATGCGGAGGTGGCTTAGTGGCCATATACGATTCTCACCGCCTGGATCGAGACCGTTCGTCGATGGTTCCCACACGCTGCGCAGCAACTCGCGTACAAGATTGCGTTCGCGGGAAATGGTTCTTTCTTGCCTCATTTATCTTTGCGTGCTTTCTCTTCTGGTGGCTTCCCAGCCTTCTGTTTCGAGCGATTGTTCACCAGGCGGATGAAATCGAGAACGAAACCATCGCAATCAGCATTCTTGCATTACTGTGTTTTATTACAGGCTACCTCTTCCCTGCAATTGGTCGTCCGGCTCCGCGGATATCAGCGCCCAGTATCGACGCCTGCATGGATTTTGCCTATCGGGCCACTGTAATTCTTGCCCTGCCTGCACTCATCCTTTCTGTGATTTTCTGGCGCAGCCATGCCAGTCAGACCTACGGGTATGTGGCAATCGATGCCATCCCTCTCTCATATCAGGCCGTTTTGTACACTCACTTGTTCTTCGGATTCATGTATTTTGGGGCCGCCAATCCGGAGAAGCAGGGTTGGCGTCGTATTGCAACCACTTCGGTTCTCGTTATTCTTCCACGCTTTATTATTTCTTTGCACTGGGGACGGTTTTTTCTTGCGCAGGCGGTCCTGCCAGCCTTGCTCATCGCCATTGCACGCGGCTGGATTCGCTTCTCCCCCAAGCGCCTCCTTCAAACAGCCGCGCTGGCACTGGCGATTCTCTTTTTGCCTGCGCTGACGCGCGGAGACTTCGCCGGTGGGCGGACAGCCATCGTCGAGTGGCTCTCCGGCGGTAGCTCGCTGCGGCTGATGCAGACCGATGCCGACCTCAACCTGAATGGATACTGCAACCCTCTGCTCGTTTCTCTGACGGCCAAGTCGATTCCCTATGGCTTGCTCAACCTATGCGTGCTTGACCTGGGAAGCCAAAAGAACGTCCCTGCCACGCTGGATCGAATTCTTACCATCAATAATCCAGTCAACAGCAATGGCATCGTGTCTGGCACCGGATCTAACTATCTTCTCGAGCTTTATCTTTCCGGAGGATTGTTAGCTATCTATGCCGGTTCAGTATTGTTCGGCTTTATTTGCCGGCGATTTATGGGTTGGATCGGCGTGCGTTCACTCTTTGCAGGAATCTGGGCTGAGTGCCTAACGCGCACGCTTCTCGCGCCACGAGGTAATGTGAGCTACGCATTGGAGCGAATTCCATCGTTGGTTCTTACAACACTCTTAGTAATAGTTATCGTTTGGGCCATGCGCTTGCTAAGAATGAACCAGACTGCCAATTCAGCGTGACAAATCACAGCCTAGCGAGAGCTGTATACAACCTGCAACTGACAACCTCGCATTCATATCGGCGGCATGTTCAAGCCAGGAGAATTCATGAAGAACAATTATCTCAATCTCGATTTACTTCGATCATTTGCCGTGGTGTCTGTTGTTGCCCAGCATGTCTGGCACCAGTGCGTGAATTTCCGATTGTGCGGGTATGACCCTGCCACCAACCAGCGTTTGCACAATCTAAGTTTTACGGGTGTCATGTTCTTTTTTGTCCATACCTGCCTGGTTCTCATGCTCTCTCTCGATCGCGCGCCAAGCTTGCATCGCAGTGGCACCTTTCTGATCCGCCGCTCATTTCGAATCTATCCACTCTGCTGGGCGACGATTCTGCTGGCTTTGGCAACGGGCCTTACCGATCAAGCTGGCGGTAACTTTCGCGATCTTGGCTGGCACGGGGTCGCGGCCAATCTGCTCCTGGTGCAAAACATGACGCGAGGCTTTCCCAGCATCGTCGGACCGTTGTGGAGCCTTCCGTGGGAGGTGCAGATGTACCTGGCCTTGCCAGTCTTTTTCGTCTTTCTGCGGCGGTTTCAAGGCCTCGTTGCTGTCTTTGCTCTCTGGTTTACGGCTGCACTCCTAGCGGTTGCTGCCACGCAACCGGCACTGCCGCGCATGTTTCATGGAGCTATCTTCCCTCCCATGTTCATCGGCGGCATGGTAGCTTACCGGCTTCTCGCGCGACGCAAGGCTGAATCCAGCCGCCCCGCATTCCCAGCCTGGACCTGGCCTTTCTTCGTTCTTGGACTATTCGCCATGGAGGGCTTTCTTGTCGGCAATAACTCCACCGAGTCTCCCATCGGCGCATTTCTGAATGCTGCGATCTGTCTCACGCTGGCCATCGCGATTCCGGCCTTCGGTGAATTGAGCGCACGATGGGTCGTTCTTCCGGCACAGCAGATCGCAAAGTATTCCTATGGCATCTATCTTCTCCATGTTCCGGCGCTGATCTTTGTGCTGCGCTCCTTGCCGGGCTTGCCGTTAGCTGTGAAACTCTTTGCATTCCTAGTGCTGACGGCTCTATTGTCCTTTGTCTCATTCCATGTCATTGAGGATCCATTTATTCGGTTCGGCAAGTGTCTAACAGAATCCAAACAGACTGTTCGCGCATCCGATTCCAGCGATTCGATCCAATTGACTCTACAGCCGGCTGGCGTCCTTGTGCGAGAGGGAAAATCTGCCGTGCAGCAAGACTTGGTGCCAGACAACCAGTCCTAACGTTTTTCATTTTCGAGAGAAATACCATGAAACTTTCCGTATTGATGTCCGTGTATTGCAAAGAATCACCGGCATTTCTATGCCAGTGTCTTGACAGTCTTGTATCTCAGACGCTTCAGGCCGATGAAGTCGTGATCGTGGAAGACGGTCCTTTGGGAAAGGCTTTGGAGGCATCCATTGCATCTTATCAAGCTTCTTTGCCCATTGTGTCCTTGAGTCTACCCGTCAATGTCGGCCTCGGAGAGGCACTGCGCGCCGGCCTGCAAGTTTGCCGGGGAGAATATGTGGCGCGCATGGATTCTGACGATATCTGCATGCCCTGTAGATTTCAGATACAAATGGATTTCTTGGAGCGCAACCCGGATGTCGATGTGGTTAGCGGCACGTGGGCTGAGTTTGACGAGGACTGCTCCAGGCCGCACTCGCTTCGGCGTTTGCCGGCAACAGGTCCTGCGCTGTTGCGCTATGCCAAGTTCCGAAACCCCATCAACCATGTAACAGCGGTCTTCCGCAAATCCGCTGTGCTGGCCGCGGGCAGTTACCAGTCCTTTCATGGCTTTGAAGATTATCACCTTTGGGCTCGGATGCTGACGCTTGGCTACAGCCTTCACAACATCGAGCAAATCCTCGTCTGTGTCCGCGTTGGCAATGGCATGCAGGGCCGAAGAGGCGGCTTCGAATATTTCAAGCGTGAAATCGCGTTCCAGTCTTTTCTCCGCAAGATCGGATTGCTTACCGCAACCGAGTACATTGGAAACATCCTGCTGCGCGCTCCGATTCGCCTCACTCCGGAATTTGTGCGCGCACTGTGCTATAAGCTGCTCCTGCGAAAGAAATTCACCTCAGAATTAAGACCGGGAGGTATCGGCCGCTCGCTTCAAATCAGCGGCCTTGCCGAGAAATAAAGTCGTCCATTTCTTTGGAATTCGCGATCTTCCCGAGCAGCATTTGTTCGATCATGTCATGCTCAAGCATCTCAGGGAACGGTGCAGAGATATCCTCGCTGGTTTGTTGATTCGGAAAATGAATCAGCAAAACGGGCCTGTCGTCGAATTTGCCTCCACATGCGCGCTCCTCTTCGTCGCTCCACGCTTCGCTATGCCGGCTGAGCGCAATGCGCCAGGAATGATCGGAAGAGACAATCACAGTTGTGTGGCCTGCGTTCCTCGTCGCGTCAATCTCGTTCATCAGGACACCCAGCGTTTCGTCCGCAAGCACAAGGCGATCAAGGTAAGTTCCGCCGTGACGCAGCACGTGACGCCGGCGATCGTAAATGCCTGGTCCATGAGGAACTGGGATATGCAGAAAGACGAATTGGAGTTGCTCATTGCCGATCAATGTTTGCGCGTGAGCCATGATGTTCCTATAAATCTGTATATGGGCTTCTTCGGGTGTTGTTGTCCTGTGAAACAGTGCCAAGAAGCGGCTCGGCATCAGAGCCGCGTTCGCCAGAGTCGACTTCTCTTCCGATGCGCCGAATTCTTCAACTGGCATCAAGTTAGGCTCCCATGAACAAGCATCGACTACTTGCGCAAGAGTGCGGCAGTATGGGATGAACCATCCGTCGATGCTTGTATTCCATCCGTTCCGCTGCGCCAAGGCAAACAGCGTGGCATTTGGATCGTAGTCGATCCATCGACGAACAGACGCAGTTCTGTACAAAAGATGCCCATCGATCGTACTGCGAATATCGTCTATCTGCTGGCCGATAAACAGCGATGGGATAATTCGTTCCGTATAAAAGCCAGCGGGCCTCAGGTTGCTGAATGAAACACTTTCACGGCGGATGCGGTCGAAGTTAGGCAGTTGCATGCCCGGAACTGTGTGGTCGAATGTCTGATGGTAAGAAAGCTCGTCGAAGAGGATCCAGATGATGCGCCGATTTGATTCGCTTTGTGCCGGGAGATGCAGCGGAGCCAGCGCGGCATTTTCGTCAGGCTGGCGGTTTAGCGCAGTATGAAGAAGTTGCGGAACAATCCAGACTGCAGAGAATGCAACCCCAGCGATGACCAGGCGGACTGCATGCACTGCCGGTTGAGTGATGCGAGGAAGAATGTATGCCAGGACGCCGGATAATGGGATAATCACAACCGCGCTGTGCCACCACAAGCGGCTCCAGGATTCGATTCGATACTGTAGGTGAATCATCTCCAGATTTGCAAAATCTACAATAGTCCACACAATAAGGCCGGTAAACGAAGCGTCGAGAATTCTTTGAGCAGGCTGAGAGGTATGCTGAACGGCAATGAAGAACGCCGCCGTCAAAATGGAATAGACAAGCATATCTATAAAGATGCCGCCAATCAGGTGTGTGACAGGCAAGAGATGATGAAAAAGGGCAAGGTTGGATGGGAGGAGCAACTTGCAGTAGTAAGGCAGCAGGAACAGGAGCGCCGCGCCAACTCCTTCCAATGGTTGCCGCATCTTCATCCGATTTTCTCCACCAACCAAAGTAAACGTCCATTGGGAAGTTCGTCGTGGCTGCGAACAGTAAATCTCATTGAAAGTATCTGACTGAAATACTCTTCGTTCAGGTGACCGCAAAGCGCTTCGCGGCCTCGGCAAAGCTCTTTGAATTGGGAATCTTCTTGGGGTATCCATTCAAGGATTGCCCAGCGGCTGGATATCTCCCACAGCTGCTCGATGATTGCAGAAAGTGGTATCTGGTCGGCGACAAGAAGATGATGCACGATTCCCAACATCAGCACGCAATCGAATTGGCCTCTCGCCCGATCAAGCAGACTTGCACTCTCCTGATTGTTCCAGCCGATTGCTGGCGTAGGCCGGGCAAAGTCTGCAACTAACGGTAGAATTGGCAGCCTGGCGTTGTGCGCCGCCTGCCAATTCATATCCGTTGCTTGCACATCCGTATCCCATGCAACAACGTCGGCTCCGCACTCGGCGGCAATGCGCGAATAGACGCCGGTATTCGCACCTACATCAAGAACGCGAGCCGGGCGAATGCTAGCAAGCGCATTTCTAACAAACGCCTGTTTGGCCTCATGATCTGCTGTCTTGTAGTGGTTTGCGGTTTCAGGATAACGACTCCATCGGGAGGCACGTGCCGATGGAACCAGAGAATTGAGTACCCTGCGCGTCGATCGAAGCAAACGGCGCACAGCGAATGAAGCCACCTCCGCAGAGATTTTTGTTCGCTCGCTGGCGAATTTCCATTTCGTCTGAAGAAGCAGCGGGAGCGTAACCAGAGAGAGGAGAGGGCGGCGCCAGCGCAAGACAAGTGTCAAAAATGGAGCCAGGTCCGCAGGTTCATATCCGTCACGCCGTTGCTGCGTTGCGGCAAGCGGCCAACCCAAATAAAGGTATGCGCAAAAGGGCAAGAGAAATGTCCGCACAAACTGGGCATAGGCGATCCAGAGCGGGCATTGCGGATCGCGGTGCTCAAAAGACAGAACATCCACAAAGATAGCCCGATGCCCGGCGAAGAGGATGTTGAGGGGCGTTGCATCCTTCAGAATCAGTCCATCATCCAACGCCTCTTCGCACAGATCAAGCGTAAGCGATGCTGCCTCTCGCCACTGGCCTGGAGACCACTCCCATGGATAAGTGGGAAAGAATATGCGCTCATGCTCAAGTAAGACCGGCTGCCCTGGTTCAGACGCGACAACCTTCGCCGGCGCCATGCGCCCTTGCTGCATCCAGCGTTGCGCCAAAGGTGACTGAAGCCAGGCCAACACTGATGCTGAATGCTGAGGGTAAACCTCGCGCAGTATACGATCTCCGTCCCGGTAGAGCCTGCCTGCAGGGTCGCGAAAGGTTCCGTCAGCGAGCGATGAAGCCGGGCTCATTACTTGGCGGCCTTCTCACTCTTCGAGCCGGAGTGTAGCGTCAAGCTCCGGACAAACCCATGAAGACGCTTGCGCAGCATAAAAATCATACCTGCGACAGTTGTGCTGATGATTTGAAATGCAAAAAGCCCAGAACCTGGATCGACGTATGCATATGCGGGTTTTGCAAGAGCGCTGAGTACGGCTACTATTGAGAAGACTGTTAACGAGAAATCCAATCCAGCATATAGCCATCGCATGAGCCCGTCTCCTGCACTGATCTAATCGACTTCTGTATCGTAATTCGCGCCAATCTTTATTGAACTAAAATGCACTCGAATGCTGAACGCTGCATTTCTACTATGGGAATCTTCCAAATGGGGAAATAGCTAGACTGCCACTTGATTCATCTTGAATCGGAGATTGGAGGGCCTGCTTGCGCCAATCGTTATGCCAGCAAATAGCTGATGCCGCGTTCGTCCAATAACTGGCGATGTTCCGGGGCAAGGCCGCTGTCGGAGATGATCTGATCGAGTTCGGCGAGATCTGCAACGTGGATCATAGCCTTCCTGCCGAACTTCGTGTGGTCCGCAACGATGATTACGCGCTGCGCACATTTCATCATGGCGCGAATCGACTCGACCACAAGCGAACTGGTGTCGCTGAGGCCATCGCCAGTAATGCCGCGTATTCCAAGGATGGCAAGGTCGGCTGAAACACTGTGGAGCATTCGCTCACAGATGGGGCCAAACTGGATGCCGAGGTGAGGATAAAGGTATCCACCGGTCAAAGTGACTTCGGTCTGCCTGCACTCCCAAAAAATCTGCGCCACTGGGATCGAGTTTGTGATGATCTGAATTGGGCGGCAAAGCAGGCATCTGGCGACTTCTGCCACGGTCGATCCGCCGCCCAGGATGACGGTTTGCCCATCCTGAATCAGATCCGCGGCAGCCCGCCCTATCTGTATTTTTTCCTCCTGGCAACTTACCGAAAGCCTCTTGAAGTCGAGCGCCTCCTCGCGAGAAGACGTAGACATCGCGCCCCCGTGTACGCGCCGAATGTTGCGGCTGCCTTCCAGCTCGATCAAATCGCGGCGAACCGTTGCCCTGGAAGCATTGAGTCCGGCGCACAAATCCTCGAGGCTGACGAAGTCCTGCCGTGACAGGGCTTCCTGGATGTATCGGAGACGCTCGACTTGGTTCATCGTGAGATAAGCCCCATTCGATAATGCCTGAGAATTCTGTACGCCAGCTCATGCAGCGTTAGTCATTCACTTGCCGCTAAGCGCTCCCATCACCGCATCCGTGACCGACTTTACCAACGCATCGAGATCCGCTTCAGGGGCTCTGCCGGTGTTACCGTCGCATGGGCACGGAGTCAGCGCGATCGAGCCTGGCACCTCAAGATCGGAGAGTTGGCACTCTTTCATCTTTGATGTGTCGAAGCGGATGTCGGGTAGCCCCAACTTCTTCTTGATCGCAAGCAGGTCAGCGCCTTTCTGTTCCGATATAAAGGAAATCGGAGCGCCCAGTTGCGCGGCCAGCATCAAGGTCCAGCAGTAAGTCTCGAGCACTTCGGCGTACCACTCGGCGTGGGTGACTGTGTCTGCCCAGCAAATGATTCCGTGGTTGGCGAGAAGCACCGTATTGTGTTGCTTGACGAAGGGCAATACAGTCTGGGCAAACGCCGCAGTTCCCGGCGTTTCATACGGCGAGATTGCGACCTTGCCTACGAACACCTCAAACTCGGGGATGACCAGGTTGGGCGGAACCTTTCCGGTAATCGCATAGGCGGTGGCATGAGGCGGATGGCAGTGGACACAAGACTTGGCTTCGGGCACTGCTTTGTATATTTCAAGGTGCAGAAAGATCTCGCTTGTGCGCGGCCTGGTTCCAGCAACCTGATTGCCTTCGAGATCCACCAGGCTCAGATCTTCGGGAGTCAGGTCGTATTTGCTCACCAGCGTCGGCGTGCAAATGACTTCATTCGGTCCGATGCGATAAGAAATGTTGCCGCCGTTGCCGTCAACAAACTGGCGCATCCAGAGCTTGCGCCCCACGGCGCAAATCTCCTTCTTAATCGCTTCGGCTTCCGGCGTGAAAAACAACTTGGGGTTTGCTGCGCTCTTGCTCTGGGTTGCGGCGCCGCTACCGTACGCGCCTGAACCTTGCGCCGCGGAAGATCCCTTCTGAATGGCCTGCGCTACGGATGCTCCCTTCCCGTTCGCGACTAGAGCGATATTATGCTGGGCCAGGAAGTCGCGCGCTGAAGGGGTCACTACACAGTTCTCGCAGATCAGTACGCGGGTTGCGCCCGCCGCAAGGGCACTCTCGGCGTCGCGCATGGCCACCAGTTTCTTGCCGGAAATATCAATGCTCTTTACTTCGCTCTTCACTTCCCCACCTCATATCTTCAGAGAAACTGCTTACGGCTGAATGTTGATTGAATCTACGATCAGAGAACAATAGGCATCCACCGGCACGGCATTGGGCCAGTATGGATTCGCTGCTTCGCGGCCTTCGGTAAACGCCACGATCTGCCCCCTGGCGGCTCCGAGTGCGTCGATGGCAATCAGAGACTTGCCTCCACCCAATCCATTGCCGGCGCGCAGGTTCTCCATCGTGACCGGCTCCAGAACAACGAGCGTCTTCCCGCGAAACGCTGTTACAGCCGGATTGAGAACCACGTGGCCCCGAACAATGCCCAGTCTCATGCATTCCCCCGCATCGCGCTCTTGCGCGTTTGCAAATCGTCCACAATTCCCACTACAACCATGCGAGCAGGCGTTGTGTTGCCGAGCCTGGCCCGCGCGATATCGCCATCGGTTGAAACCAGCACCGTCGAGCCGTTGCCTGCGCCGAGCCAGTCGATGATCACGATTGGCTCCAATCCTGCGGTTCCGTCGGCTTCAAGCCGTTGCGCAATCAAGAACCGGCATCCGTCCAAAGTCGGATGCTTGGTTGACGAAACTACGGTGCCCTCAATGCGCGCAAGAAACATGGTTAGACAATCCGTAATGCGTTGCCGACGACCATTTGCCGCTCACGCGTAAAGGTCAACGGAGTGGTGATGCCTTCGCCGGTCGGCGTTGCAATGCTATGGCTAAAATAACCAGGGCCACCGACGCCCAACGATGCAGGTGACGCTGCGTTTTGAATAAACAGCGTGGTATTCATGGCGCGCGCCATGCGCGTCGCAGTCTCCGCGTTTTGCGTATGAATAATCGCTGTGTGCCGGTAGCCGTGCTCGGCCTTGACCGACGCCGCGATGCCTGCGTCGACATTGCGCACGCGCACCACCGGAACGAAGGGCATCATCTGTTCTTCCACAACAAAGGGATGATCCTCGTCCGTCTCGCCGAAGAGGAGCTGGGTGTTTGCCGGCACACGCACACCAGCGGCCTCTGCCAGCACCGCAACATCCTTGCCTACGAATGCCTTGTTGACATGCGCCCTTGCGCAACCCCTGCCACCACCGTCAAATGTGAATGCGGCGATGGTGAGCTTTTCAATGGCAGCGGAATCTAACTGGTATGCTCCGGCGCGGCGCATGGCATCGATGAACTTATCCGCGACCGACGCGACGACAAAGATTTCCTTTTCGCCAATGCAGAGAAGGTTGTTGTCGAAGGCAGCGCCTGTGATGATGCACTCTGCCGCGCGATCGAGATCGGCGGTCTCGTCCACGACCACCGGAGGATTGCCCGGCCCCGCTGCAATTACGCGCTTGCCAGACTTGCTCGCTGCTTTCACAACGACAGGGCCTCCGGTAACGCACAGCAGCGCAACCTTCGGGTGATTGAAAATCTGTTCGGCGGCTTCGATGCTGGGCTCTACGATGGTGGTGAGAACGTTGGCGACGCCGAGCTCACGCTCGATCTCGCGATTGAAGAGCTGCAGCGCGTATTGCGCCACCTTCGCGCCCGACGGGTGCGGCCCGAAGACCGCGGTGTTGCCGGCAGCGAGGATATTGATGGCGTTGGCTGCCATGGTCGGCACCGAATGAGTGACCGGCAACATCATGCCGATGACGCCCCAGGGCGCGCGTTCAATGATGCACAAGCCGGTGCTATCGCTGCGGGCACTGCTGCCGCTGCTGCGCATAGCCTCAACACCTTGGACATAGCGCATGTTCGTCAGCTTCAGGATCTTGTGGTCGAGGCGGCCGACCTTGGTCTCTTCAAACTCCATGCGGCCCAGTTCTTCGCGGCGATCCATACAGATGCGGCGCACGATATCGATCATGCGTCCGCGATCTTCCAGGCTCATGGCCGCAACTTTCTTCTGCGCCTCGTAAGCCGCGTTGACAGCCTCATCCACGGTGGAGAAAACTCCGTCGCGTGGAGCGGCGGCCTTCATGCCTGTGGGGGCTGAAGTAACCGGCTGCTGCATCTGGACGCGAAGTCTGGCAACAACCTCTCTTGCGATCTCCGCGATCACCTGCTCCTGAATCTGCATTTAAGGCTTCTCCAATACTTTGCCCTCGACCTCGACTGCATCGACAATGCCGACGATTACAGCGTCAACCGGCGCATCTTTGGTTGCCGGCGTCAACCGCGCCGAACTGCCCTGCGTAAACAACACGCACTCGCCCAATCCAGCGCCAACGCTGTCCACTGCAACCACGGAACTGCCCGAGATTTGCAGCTTGCTTTCCCTGCTGATGTAGGGCTGAATCAGCAGAAGCTTCATCCCGAGGAACTTATCGTTCTTCTGGGTGGCGACAACATTGCCGATGACTTTAGCTATGAACATGCCGGCTCACCTCGTGCGCCACGGCAGAGGAACCTCTGCCGTTTGCGGTTATTTCGGCAATACGGTTGCAAGATTGCCGTGCGGCCGTGCAATTACATGCACGCTCTGCACTTCGCCCACGGCGCGGGCAGCGCTTGCTCCGGCATCCACTGCGGCGCGCACGGAACCCACGTCTCCCTGAACAAACACCGAGCACAGACCGCTGCCGATCTTGTTCCAGCCGACGAATTCCACGCTGGCTGCCTTCAGCATTGCGTCTGTCGCCTGAACAAGTGCGACCAGGCCCTTCGTCTCGATCATTCCAATCGCTTCATTGGCCATTTTTATTCTCCAAATTCCGTATTACTTCAAGAAGCTATCGACAAGCGCATCGTGCGGACGCGCAATCACATGCGAGGAGACAAGCTCACCCACGACCTTGGCCGCGGCCGATCCCGCATCCACGGCAGCGCGCACGCTGCCCACATCGCCGCGGACAATTGCGGTGACATATCCGCCGCCAATCTGCACGGTCTTTACCAGTTCTACGCTGGCAGCCTTCACCATCGCGTCACATGCCTCGACGAGTCCGACGAGGCCCTTCGTTTCAATCAATCCGATTGCTTCACTCATCTGATCTCCTCTGCCTGCTAGGCTCCGGCAGCTTTCTTGGGCGCAGCCTTCTTATCCTGCTGGACAAAAGACGGCAGTTCGTCGTGAGGGCGGGAGATCACCTGAACGCTGACCACCTCGCCGATTCTGGATGCTGCTTCAGCGCCCGCGTCGGTGGCTGCTTTGACCGCGGCCACGTCTCCTTCCACGAAGGCGGTCACCAGTCCAGAACCCACAGACTGCCAGCCGGCGAACGACACGTTTGCTGACTTGAGCATGGCATCGGTCGCTTCAAACAGCGCCACCAGGCCCTTCGTCTCAATCATTCCGAGCGCTTGTTTCATCGCTTCCTCTCTTCTTCGTTGTGCTACTTGAAAAGTTCAATTTGTTTGGTCAGATGGATACCGCACGCATTCGCCTCATCCGTGTCCATGTGAACGTTGAGGCGGGACGTGGGGTCGATGCGGACGTGCACGTTGTTGAATGTGACACCGGCTTCGCCACCTATACGGAGCTTCATACGATCGCCCTTGGCTACCCCGAAATGGGTTGCTTCCGCCGGATTCATGTGCACGTGGATTGCGGCGCGAATGAGGCCTTCCTTGAGTTCCACCACGCCCTTGGGTCCAATAATGATGGCACCTGGCGTGCCTGCAATGTTGCCGGAGAGCCGAACGGGAATATCCGAGAAGCCAAGCATGATGGCGTCAGTGAATGCCAACTCCACCTGCGACTGTTTACGCATGGGGCCAAGGATGCGAAGGTTTGAAATGAGGCGGCTGCGCGGCCCGACAATCGTCACTGTTTCCTTGGCCGCAAAATTGCCTTCCTGGAAGAGCGGGCGGTCGAAGGTAAGCTCTGAGCCTGGTCCGAAGAGCACGTCCATGTCTTCGCGGCAGACGTGCATGTGCCGCGAAGAGGTTTGCACCGTGAGCACCGGCGTCGCGCCGTTCTTCCCTTTCCCAAGGTATTCGAGAGCGACCTGGCGGACGATCTGCTCCACCATCGATCTGTCGATGGAACCAACCGAGTTCGACATTGTTGAGCTTCCATTTCCCATAAAAGATCCTTGGCCTAACTGGCTTGCCCCACTAATGTTTTCTGCGCGGTGTTTGCGCGGGCGAGAACAGCCACCGTTTCGCGCGCTACGATGGTCTCTTCGTTGGCCGGAACCACCAGCACCTTCACAGGGGAGCTATCGGTTGAGATCGTGCCCTCGCCTTTGGTAGTTTGGTTTCTGGCTTCGTCGAGTTCCACCCCGAAGGCGGACATATCCTTCACGACGGCGCTGCGTATCTCCGCGCTGTTTTCACCGATGCCACCGGAGAACGTGATGGCGTCTAGGCCGCCCAGCGAGAGCATGAATGCGCCAAGATAGTGGCGGATCGCGCGCGTAAAAACATTGAGCGCGAGCTGGGAACACCTGTCGCCCCCGGCGGCAGCATGGCTCAGGTCGCGAATATCGCCGCTGCCTCCGCTGATCCCCGCCAGTCCCGAGCGGCTCCCAAGCAAGGTAGCCATCTGGTCTGGATCAAGCCCGAGCTTCTTCATCATGTGGAGCACGGCGAAAACGTCGATGTCGCCAACCCGGTTGTTCTGCGGAAGCCCTGATTGCGGCGACGTGCCGAAACTTGTGTCCACGGCGATGCCATTGCGGAACGCGGCCACGCTCGAACTGCCTCCAAGATGACAGGAGATGTGGCGAAGATCGTTGCGGCCTAGTAGCGATTGAGTTCGCTCACTGGCAGAGCGGTGGCTGGCGCCGTGGAATCCATAACGCCTCATGCCGAACTCTGTACGCCACTCGTACGGCACGGCGTAGGTGGTGGCCGCTTCATCCATCTGCCTGTAGGGACCGGTTTCAATTACGGCGACCAGCGGAACGCCTGGAAGCTCCTGGCGAAATGCTTGAATGGCTGCGATGTAGGGGGGATTGTGTGCCGGCGCAATGAACGCGAACTCCTCCATCGCAGCCAGGAATTCATCGTCGATTAGCTGCGGCGCATTGTGCGGGCCGGCATGAACCACCTTGAACCCGACCGCGCCCACCTCTGCTAAACTCGCCAGTGCCCTTCCCTCGCCCGCAATCGCCGCAATACATTTGCGAATCGCTGAAGGGTAGTTTGGACACTCACTGTCTGGCTGGCCTATCCGCTCCACACGCCCTTCGGCCCGGATGGACTCGGACGGCATGTCCAGAACCCGGTACTTGAACGAAGTGCTGCCGATATTTGGAATCAGACATTTCATTTGTGAACGATTTTGAACACTCTTGAATTATTTTAGATAATACCGTACAGTTTGAGTCAGAGTCAATCGTAATCTGACGGAATTCTGAGGTTGAGCCTTTCATGACGGGAAATGCGGAAAAATCCCGAGTGGGTCTGGCAGAGGGCGCGTCCCAACATTCGTCTGTCGATCGCATTGAGGAACTCGGTATCGTTGGCGCGGGCGGAGGCGGGTTTCCCGCGGCAGCGAAGTTCAGAACCAAGGTTTCGTTGGTGATCGCCAACGCCGCTGAGTGTGAGCCTCTGCTTCACAAGGACAAGGAACTGCTCCATCACTGCTCCGAGCCCTTCCTGCGCGGCATGAAGATCGCCATGGAGCTTGTGGGCGCACCCGAAGGCGTCATCGGAATCAAGGAAAAGTATCACGACATTATCGAGGCGCTGGAACAGCAAGCGCCACAGGGTGTTCGTGTTGTTCCATTGCCGGATTGCTACCCGGCAGGCGATGAGTTCATCCTTGTCCATCTGGTGACCGGTCGCGTAATTCCGCCAGGCGGACTGCCCAAGGATGTGGACACGGTTGTTTCCAACGTTGAAACGCTGATCAATATGGGCCTTGACCAGCCGGTTACGCATAAGTACCTCACCGTGGCCGGCGCCGTCGAGCATCCCTGCACATTGCGGGTTCCGGTGGGCATCTCCATCCGAGAAGTGATTGAAGCCGCGGGCGGCGCCACGGTCAGCGATATCGGTGTGCTGCTTGGTGGCGTGATGATGGCGAAGCCGGCGGAGAACCTCGACGTTCCCGTGACAAAGACCACCGGCGGCATCGTCGTGCTGCCCGCCTCGCACAGCCTCATCCGGCGCCACAATGCCCCGATGATTCAGGTGAACCGTATCGGACGCTCGGCCTGCGATCAGTGCCGCTTCTGCACCGAGTTCTGTCCTCGCTTCCTGCTTGGGCATCCAATCGAGCCGCATCGAGCCATGCAGTCGCTGGGCTTTGCAACCGGCGCCGACCCCATGGTCGCCACGCTCTATTGCTGCGAGTGCAATCTCTGCACCATGTACGCTTGTCCCGAGGATCTCGATCCCAAGAACGTATGCGTGCAGGCCAAGCCTCTGGCGCGGGAGCGCGGGCTAACTTTCAAGGGCGACCCAGCATCGATAACACCCCATCCCATGGCTGAATTCAGGCGCGTCCCAATGCGCAGGCTGATTGCCAGACTGGGGTTGGGGGAATTCAACAATACTGGACCGCTGGTGGATTATGCCTTCACGCCACGCAAGGTCAATATCCTACTGAAGCAGCACGCCGGAGTGCCGTCGGTTGCGGTAGTCAAGTGCGGCGACCGCGTGCGGGTGGGCGATCTTCTGGCCGAGCCACCCGCAGGCAAACTTGGCGCACGAATACACGCGAGCATCGACGGCGTGGTCACGGTAACTGGTGACGCGGTCGTCATTGAATCCTAGCCAGCGGAGTTGGAGGAGTTAAAGCCGTGCCTGAAATCAGTTCTATCGGACTTATCGAGCTATCTAGCGTGGCCACGGGTTTCCTGGTCCAGGACACCATGCTGAAGGCCGGGAACATCAAGCTGCTCATGGCCCGCAGCATTTGCTCGGGAAAGTACCTCATTGTCGTCTCAGGCGATGTGACTTCGGTGGCAGCGGCGGTGCAGGCCGGCGGAGTCGCCGCGGGGCCATCGCTGATTGAAAGGCGGCAGATCGCGCGGGTACACCCGTCCGTGCTGGAGGCCATTTCGAACGCAGTTGACATCGACCCCAAGCAGTTGCGCTCAATCGGTATTGTCGAGACGTTCTCAGCGGCAAGCATCATTGAAGTTGCCGATGCAGCCGTCAAATCCGCGAACGTGACATTACTCCGCATCCACCTGGCAATGGCTCTCGGCGGCAAGGGATTTGTGCTGATGGCCGGCGATGTGGCCAGCGTGCAGGCAGCCGTGGCAGCGGGCGCCAAGATTGCAGGCGAGGACGGGATGCTTGTGGGCAAGGGCGTGATTGCAGCGCCATCGGAAGAGCTCTTTAGGGATTACATTTAATCTGGAAGGCTCAGCGAACAAGCCAGAGCGCAACTCCTCCGCTTATCGACCGGCCCGGCATGGCAACGCCATTGATCTCCTGATAGCCAGTGTTACTTAGATTCCCCAGTCGCAGGTAAGGCCGAATCCGCCCCGAGTCATGGGTCAGGTTAGCGGTCCACACCGGATAGGGAGAAGCATTCCATGCGGCAATCCCTGCCTGCTGATAGGGCTTTGCGATCTCTACGGCGTTGGTCACGGCAATGTTGTGCTTCAGCAAAGCTGTCCATGTGGCATGGATATTCTCCACTGGATAATTGAGCGCATACTCCGATTGCAGGCCGTTCAAAGAAGCCTGAACCCCGGCAAGCCCCGTCCACGCGATTCGGATCGTCTGGGCCTTGATCGGCGCCCAGGTCATGGATAACTCGATACCTATGAAGCGGAGACCGCTCAGATTGGTTGCATTCCATTGCGCCGTGGGAGAACTGCGCACATAGTCAATGGTGTCGTGCTGGCGGTTATAGAACCCAGTCGCGGAGAGCGAAAGGCGGCTCGATGGATCCCAATCCACTCCGCCCTCGCCGGACCATGCCGACTCAGGCTTGAGGTTCGGATTGCCGTTGGTGGATGGGTCAGTGTAATAAAGGTCAGTATAAGTCGGAATCCTGAAACCATACCCGCCGCTGGCCCTGAGCTTGATTGCGTCCGTCAGCCGTAAACTCCCTGCCAGATGCGGCGAGAGTACAGACTGAGCTCCGCCTGAAAATAACTCTTCCCGGATACCCGCCGATAAGTTCCAACGCCTTTTCGCGGGACGCAAATCCATATCGACATACCCTGCGACGCGATTCCGGGCATGAAGGCCAAGATTGTTGCTTTGGATGCTGTCGCCGTCGGATTCAAGCCCAAACAGAAGCACTGAAGTGGACGCTATCGTTTCTGTTCTGCGCACCGATGCCTGCCATGAGCCGTCCATGTGGTTGTTTTCGTAGACGGAAGGCGCCTCGCGCAGCAAAATAAACTCGTCTGTATGCCTCCGGTAACCGAATGCAGCTACGGTGCGGCTTCCTAACTCCTGGCGGCCGCTGGCAAACCATCCCTTTGTTCGTTCCCATGAGTCATACGGTCCATAAAACTGGTTGGCGCCGAAAGAACGGTCACTGACCGCAAAGAGAAGGTCTGAGATACCTAGCCGGGAACCGGCCCAGGTCTCCAGTGAACTATCTTCGTTGCTGTAATCGCGATCGGCCATAAATCCGTCGGAAGAATTCCGGCCGGCTGTCAGACGGGCGCTCCACCGCTTATGCGCCAAAGCGGCCAGCAGAGACTCTTCGTACGATCCAAAGCTGCCTCCGCCGGCACGCAGGCGCAGCGAAGATACCGCAGGCGCGGCGGTGAGAAAGTCGGCGACGCCGCTCAACGCATCCTCGCCGTGCAGCGTAGAGCCCGCGCCGTGCAGAACTTCGATCGAGTCCATCGCGTCGAGCGGGACGGGCAAGTCCAAGTTATGATGCGCGGTCTGGCTGTCGTTGATGCGGAATCCATTCAGAAGGACAAGCGCCTGCTCAAAGGTGCCCCCGCGCAGCACCAGGTCCGCCTGTCCGCCGCCTGCGCCTCGCTGTTCCAGGAAGATCGACGAGTCCTGCCGCAGCAGATCCTGTGGCGACTCAAGCGAAATGGCCTTTGGTTCCACCGGCAATACCAGCACGGAAGAGGCCGACTCCGCCAGTGGAACCGGGACCGCAGAGCCAAGAACCACCATGGTTTCAACGGGCTTGGGCAGCGCCGGGCGCGTAGTTGCAGGTGCGCTCTGGGCGAGAGTATCTTGCGTGGAGATTGCGAGAAGGCAACCCGCAATCCAGATCATTTTCAGGGTAGGCGGCATGAACCATCATCTTCGCCGTTGCTATGCCTTTCTGCAACCTTGATTTGATATTGTTTTGAATAGTTGAGCAATTCAATTATTCTATTCTTGCCATGCGCATCGATGCATTCCTGAACGAAAGCCCCATGTTTGCAGTCAACCGGGCGGCACGCCGCTTTGAATCGCTGACTACGCAGGTTCTTGCTGGCGACAGCCTCGGCTTTCTCGAAGGCCTGGTACTGGCTGCGATGTTCTTTGAAGCTCCGCTTCTCGTCAAACCATCGCAGTTGGCCGAAACTTTTGCGACCACTCGCGGCAATGTGAGCCACTGCGTCTCTTCGCTTGAAGCAAAGGGGCTGCTACAACGAAAGATCGATCCCGCCGATGCCCGCGCTTATCTACTTACGCTGAAGCCTCAAGGAAAAAAGTGCGCTCTGCGCGTGATTGGCGCATTTGACCGGCTACAGAAAGAGTTTGAGAACGAGGTTGGCAAGGCGTCATTGAGCGAAATGCTCAAGACCATTCGCAAACTTGAGGCGCTTTTCGCGGCACAATAGACCGGCCTCATCAAAAAACATTGCGAAACATCACAACACCCGGTTATTGCAGGCATTCATGCTCCCACACGCGCACCACCAAATTTCCTGATGCGTGGCGAAACCCAACGACCAGCGAGTCTTCTGCTTGCGCCAAGCCGCGAAACCGCTCGCGCTGTACGGCAGACTCCGGCACCGCCATGCTACAGGGCCTCGGCAGCGAGGACTTGATTGTCCCGGCAATCATGTTGGCAATCTCCCTGGTGGCGTCCAGCGCGTCCGCCTCGACCACCGAATCCACGGGCTGCATCATCATCGCCGCAGTCGCCGCGTAAGCCAGCCCTCCAGCCATCCGTACCTCAATGAGGCCCTTCCACTCACCAGACAGACTCACGCTCCCCACAATGTGCCCGGCTTCCACGCAAAACTCCTCGGAAGCGAGCGTGGCATCGAGCGACATGGCCAGCATCTGTTCCCAGAACTGGGCGTTGGCCTTTATCACACATTGCTCGTCGATTTGAGCCCACATTTGCCGCACCCCGATCCCAGATTTTCTCTACAGCCTTTGTTTCTTCTCATCCTATCGGGTAGTTTTTATAAATCCTTAAAGCGCGGTGCTCCCAGAGGCTCCCCTCGTCATTTAATAAATCCAATGTGATCCAACTGACTGTGGCGGGTGCGCGTTGGCACATCTCCGTCTTTCAATCGGTGACACGCTGTCGAGTGCGAGGAATTTGCATGACAAATTCTGCCACGAACCCGGCTCGGATACCGATTTGGCCCGCTGACTCATCCAGCGGCGATCCTGGTGGCCACCGATCTGAATGACCTCGACCGGCTGATGCCGTTTTCTTTTTGAACAAGAAAACAGAATTCGGCGCGCGGTTGATTCTCCTCCACGTGCTTGCCTCCGATGGATGAAATGGAGCGCCACCGACCGATCCGTATTTGAGAACCTCACCCCGACTGCACGATCTACCGGGTTCTTGCCCACGCCCGCTGCCCGGTCCTCACCCTACGCGGCCCCACTGCCAACCAAGCCGCCCCCGAAACCAAGTCGCTGGCAACTCAGCTTTGAGTTTCCGCTATCGCAGCCATCGGCTTGGCGCGATTGGGATTGATCGGCCAAAAATGGATGTATTGCCTCACGGGCCTGCTTCAATTAGGGTAAGAGAAACAGGATGAGTCTATTGGCCTTTCCCTGAGCCGGCGTCCCCGGCTAAACCGAACATACCCAGTAGATGCGCTTGCCGGTACGGAGACCGGTTCATGCTCAACCTTTCTCAGCGATTGATTCTCGGATGTGTGCTGCTGGCCGGCCTGACGGTGGGGCTGGTGGCTCTGACGCACCGCGCCCTGGAGGCTGCGGGGCAGTCGGGGCTGGCCTACGGCTTTATGCTGGCGGCGCTGATTGTGGAACTGGGGACGGTCTATTTTGTCCTGCGACCCATCCGCATGCTGGCGCGGGATGCGCGCAGGATTGCGCAGGGCAACCTGGAACACCGCGTAGAGTGGAGCAGCCGCGACGACTTTGGCTTGCTAGCCACGGAGCTGAACCGGCTGGCGGTGCGCTTGCGCGAACTGCGCGACACCGAAGCGGGACGGCGGCAGATGGAGTTTCAACTCTCTGACGCAGTGCTGCAATCCATCTTTGAACCGATCATTGTGACCGACGGCAAAGGACACATACTCAAAGTGAACCAGGCGGCGGCGGAACTGCTGGGGGATGCCGCCACCGACCGCATGGCGCTGGCAAAGGCACCAGGCGGCGATAAGATTCTGAGCGCGATCCGGGATGCGGTCTCGATGCAGAAGGCGGTGGCAGCGGAAGACGAAGCTTCCATGCTGCCTATGCGCATTGGGGACAAGGAGTGCAGCTATCGCCTGCGCACCACGCCCATGCGCGACTCAGAGGGACGGCTGCTGGGTACGGTGACGACCCTCGAAGACGTAACCAGCTTGCAAGACACTGACCGCTTCAAGACCCAGTTCATCAGCGTGGCCAGCCGCAAGCTGCGCGATCCGCTGCTTCAGTTGCGCCGCGGGCTCTATGCCCTGGGCCAGGGCTTTGGAGGTGAGTTGCGGCCTCTGCAGGCTCAACTGGTGGCCGAGGCCAGCCACGAGTCAGAGAAGCTGGACGATCTGATGGGCGACTTGATTGAGGTGGCCGAGCTGGACACCGGCAAGCGCGAATTGAAGCCCGAGCGGCTTCGCCCGTTTGCATCGCTGGGCCAGGCGCGCGACCGTTTTTGCGACGAGGCCTCGCAGAAGCGTATTCGCGTGGAGATACGTGCCTATGCCGATCTGGCCGCGGTGAACGCCGACCGCCGCGCACTGCGCTCCATTCTCGACAACCTACTGTCCAATGCGATCCGCTACACGCCGCCCGAGGGAGAGATTCTGCTGGCCGCCGAAGAGATCAAGGATTTTGTGCAGTTCACCGTGCGCGACACCGGGCGCGGCATTGAGGCAGAACGGCTGAGTAACATCTTCGACCGCTTCAATCCGTTCTCAGAGAGCGGCTCAGGGCTGGGTCTGGCGCTGGTGCGGCGGCTGGTGGAGTCGCTGGGCGGCCAGATCGCCGTCGAAAGCAGGCTGGGCGCGGGAACCACCTTCCGGTTTACCCTTCCCGTGGCGGCGGTTGAAGCGATCCGTCACCCTGTAGAGGTGGGCTGAGCCATGGCAGAGATTCTTCTCGAAAAAAGACCGGAACTCGCCAAGCTGCGCATTTACATCGGGGCTGCGCCGGGCGTGGGTAAAACCTACCACATGCTCAACGACGCTTACCTGATGAAACACCAGCAGTCGGTGGATGTGGTGATCGGCCTGGTGGAGAGCCACGGGCGCAAGGACACCGAGGCCCGGATTCGCGACCTGGAGATTGTGCCCCAGCGCGTGATTGCCTATCGCGGCGTGAGTCTGAAAGAGATGGACGTGGACGCCATCATAGCGCGCCATCCCAACACGGTGGTCGTGGATGAGCTGGCCCACACGAACGTCCCCGGCAGCAAGAACAAAAAGCGCTACGAAGACGTGCTGGAGCTGCTGGACGCCGGCGTCAACGTGATGACGGCAGTCAACATTCAGCATTTGGAGACGCTGAACGACGCTGTCAACCGCTCTGCCAACACCATCATTCGCGAAACCGTCCCCGACAACTTTCTCAAGCGCGCCACCGAGGTGGTCAATATCGACATCACGGTGGAGGAGCTGCGATCGCGCCTGCGCCAGGGCAAGATCTACGCCCCGGAAAAGGTGGAGCAGTCTCTGGCCAACTTCTTCCGTAAGGGCAACCTGAACATGCTGCGCGAGCTGGCGCTGCGCACCACCGCCGAGCAGGTGAGCAGCCGTGCGTCAGAATATCGCCGTACGCAGGGACTGGAACAAGCGCCCATCCCGGAAAAGGTGATGGTCTGCCTCAGCACACGGCCCGGTACCGAGCGGCTGCTGCGCGTGGGCTCGCGCGTAGCAGGCCGCCTGGCCACCAACTGGTACGCGGTTTACGTAACCCGCCCGGACGACGACAAGGGCCACGGCGACCCGGAAGCCCATCACCGCCTTGAAGAGTACGAACGCATGGCGCGGGATCTGGGCGCCAAAGTGGTTTCGCTTACCGACCGCAATGTCTCCGACGCGCTGATTCGCTTTGCCCAGCAGGAGAACATCTCGCACGTAATCTTCGGCCAGTCGGCCCGCTCGCGGTGGGATATTCTCTTTCGCGGTTCCGTTCTGAACCGCTTTCTGTCGGAGGTCCGCGACGTGAGCGTGCAGGTGGTGCCGATGCAGAAGCCACTGCGCCGCGGCTAGGCGAAAACCGCTTTATTCGCAGAACACGCGCACCTTGGTGGCGTTCCCCTCCGCGCCGTTTACATCCACGGTCAGATCCTCAAGGTGGTCAATCAACTCCTCCAGGTTCTCCGGCTTGATTTGCGAAAGGGTCAGCGGAACACCGTGTCGGCTAAACGCGTCGTCGAGCTGCTGATGGGCCTGGGCCGGAATCAGGCTAGCCAGTCGAACGCCGGCGCGCAGCAATTGCATGGGCACGCGGACGTTGACCGTAGTTTGCCCTTTCAACCCGGTCATCGATTCGTCGGCCTCGACCAGCACGCGCAGGTACTTGGCCTTCACCTTGACTTGGGGCTGCGCATCCGCGGCGCGGGTGCCGTTCGCAGGGGTTGGACTGTCTTCAAGCGCGGCAATCAGCCGCTCGGCTTCATCCGCGGTCACTTTGCCAGCGGCAAGCATTTCCAGGATTTGACGGCGATTTTCGTTCATTGCATCCCTCCGAAAAAATGGGTCATGACGGTTAAGGTGTGTTGCAGGCCCGTCCAACTGCCGGGCGGAAGAGCATGAGCGATTTGCAGGAGCACCGGCAGCAACCCTTCAAGATGGAGTTGAGTGATGCTCGCAACGAGAATGCAGGCAGCCAATATCCAGAGCACCTCGCGCCCATCGTTCCAGGCGATCAGCAGGCGTTCGGCCTCGGTTGCGGTAATGCGGCCCATGGCCACAAGATGCAAAATGGCGCGGCGATCGGTATGCATAAGAACCTCTACAGGATGCGAACCAGGATCTGGTTGCCGTTTCCGCCGACGTGAACATGCGTCCCCGGCAGGCTGCAAACGATGGCCCAAAAGACTGCAAGAGCGCGGAAAGGGTTGACGCGGCCGGCCAGGCAAACCGCCAGGATGACCAGGAGGATGAGCGGCGCGAGCAACAGCAGCGGAATCCACAGCAGAAACAGCGGAATCCAGAGCCGGAATCCGCGCCAGTGCGGGTTGCATACATGAACGACGGCAACATTGGGAGTCATTTCAAAGCCTCCAGCGCGCGGATGGCTTCCTGAGCATCGATCTCGCCGTTTTTGAGCCGCTCCAGCACCTCCGCGCGAGATGGGGACGGATCGGTGTCAACAAACTCCAATTGGCCGGCGATGCGATTGAGGCGCGCCTTGATGGTCGGGTAGCTGACGCCGAAAACCTGCTCCATCTCCTTGATGGAACCGTGTGATCGCAGAAAGGCCACGATGAAAACCTGGTCTTCCAGGCTCAGGCGGGCCAACTCCGGCAGGGCAAACTGGCCTTCTATCGCGATCTGCTTCTCCGGAATCCGGACCCGCTCGACGACCAGCGAAGCACCCTGCGCAATGCGCAACAGGTCTTGCCAGTCGGAGGCGGGTTTTGCTTGTTGAGTCATCGGCGGGAACCTCGTTTCTTGAGTACGAAAACAACAATAATACAGTTTATTAAGTATTGCAAGATATTTTATTGATTTTATTTATTTTTATCCAAAATGCATTGATTTACTGCTTCTGCTTGTCCCAACGTCGAGCAGCTTGCTCTCCAAGAGCGGTTTACCCAGCCGCGGGCAACCGATCAACGCCGCGCGACCGGAGCAGGATGCCGTATCAGGGCGAGCGATTTGTCAGCCATTCTGCGTGGATCGGATCTGTGTTCTCCCGCGAAATTCGTTTTCATCGGCGATTTTGCTTCACAAATGGTGCAATCTGTGGCCTATACTGCTTCTAGAGTGCGGATTCCACGGCAATCGCGGTGTCCGCATCGTAACCTCTATGGCTACGCAACTTTCTCAGAAGCGCGCCCTGAATCCGCCCACGGCGATCCCCGACCGCCTCTACTTCAAAATTGGCGATGTGGCGCGCATCTGCGGCCTGGAGACATACGTTCTGCGGTTTTGGGAGACGGAGTTTCCCCAGCTCAAACCCAACAAGAGCGGAACCGGCCAGCGGCTCTATCGCCGTCGCGACGTGGAAATGGTTCTTGAGATCCAGCGCCTGGTCCATACCGAGGGATATACGCTGGCTGGCGCCCGTCAGGCTCTTGACCAGGCAAAGAGCCGCCCCGGTCCCCGGCTCGCCCAGCCGGCGCCCCCGCAGTTGGCAGTTGTACCCGAAGCGCAGGCTAGCCCGCAGTGGGAAGCGCAAGACGATTCCCAATCCCGATTGCCGCTGGTGGCTGCCGGCTCTGCGCAGCAGCGCCTTGATGCCGCGGCTTCGGCCATCGGACGCGCGCGCGCTGAATTACGTGAGCTGGCTGCTCAGTTGGCTTCGCCGGTTCCCTGCGTGCCGCGCCGCCGCCCGCGGATGGTCAGCGCATCCCACGAGTCGGATTCTCTCTTCCCGGTGTAGAGCCTGCCTGCTGGTCCCCGAAGCCGTTTGGGTCTCTGCATCGAGCGGCAAGCCTGCCCCTGTGATAACTTGGAATGAGCGGCCTTGAACGAGCTCGTAGCTCAGTTGGTAGAGCAACGCCCTTTTAAGGCGTGGGTCCTGGGTTCGAGCCCCAGCGAGCTCACCACACCACCTCCCCGGCCGCTTCCTCAACAAGTGCTACTCTCAGGGCTAAAGCCCGTATTCCAGCCGTGATAAACAATACCTAATCTCCAACGCGGTTGCCAACTTATCCGTGCGCCGATCTAAACTGGAAGGCAGTCGATGCGGTGCCAGTTTGAACACGCTATGCCTGATGCTGCTCGGGGTGATCGTTGGAGTGTCCGGCTGGGCGTGGACCCTCAGGACCAAGTTGCGCCGGCTGACTGGCAAACTGGCTGTAACAGCTCATCTCGAACATCGCCGAAGCCGCATCTTTGCGGATATCAATGGTTCAAAACCCCTCGTTGAAATTCTCGAGACCATTGCAGATTTGACCTCCTCCATGCTCAATGGCGCTCCCTGCTGGTGCGAGGTCACCGATGGAGCGCGGCTTGGCAACTATCCTGAGGATGTGGAACGGTTGCACGTCCTCCACGAGGAGATTCCGGCCCGCTCCGGACCGGCGCATGGAACGATCTTTGCCGGCCTCGATTCCAGGGCTTTCCCAGGCATCCGTCGCACATTTGTCCAGGAGATGGAGACTCTTTCCGGGGGGGCGCAACTGGCCATGCTGGCCATGGAAACCCGCAAGCTTCACTCCGAACTGGTACACCGCTCTGAGGTCGACCTGCTCACCAATATCGGCAACCGCCGTTCGCTTGGGGAGCGTCTCGACGCCCTGATTGAAGAGGCACACCAGAATGCCAGTGTCTTCGGTTTGGTCTACATCGATCTCGACAACTTCAAGCCGATCAACGACCGCTATGGCCACCATGTTGGAGACCTGTTCCTTCAGCAAATTGCACAGCGTCTGAAACAGCAGCTCCGTTCCAATGACTTGCTCGCGCGGCTGGGTGGCGATGAATTCGGCGTGCTGCTTCCGAAGGTGCGCACCCGCACTCGCGTCGAGGAGATCGTCCTGCGTTTGGAACATTCCTTGAAAGAGCCGTTTTCCATAGAAGGAAATCTCCTGCAAGGCTCGGCCAGCTTCGGCTACTCTTTCTATCCGGAAGACGGCACCACCCGAGAGAGCCTCCTGACAGCCGCCGATTCCGCCATGTACGCAGCCAAGAACTTCCGGAAGCAAGCCGAGGGCAAAACGGCCCGGCGCGAGAAACCCGCACCTGCGGACCATGGGCGCGCATAAAATAAGGCCTGGCATCCCGCAGCACCCTTCATTTCACTTCCATGGATTGGTCAACCAGAGCGGACCGGCTCACCTACGCGAGTTGCCAATCTCGATTCACAGACGGATCGCCTCACACTCTCGGCCAGAAGTGCTGTTCTGAGCAATCGCGCAGGCGCTGCGCTGCGTCTTCCGGAGTGATATCCCGCTGCGGCATGCCCAGCATTTCAAAACCCACCATGAACTTGCGAACCGTGGCCGAGCGCAGAAGCGGCGGATAGAAGTGTGCATGAAAATGCCACTCCGCATGTTCGTCGCCATCCGTAGGCGCCTGGTGGAAGCCCATCGTGTAGGGAAAGCTGGTTTCAAAAAGATTGTCGTAGCGAGTGGTCAGACGCTTCAGGGCGTCGGCCAGCCCATCTCGCTCGTCAATGTAGAGCTCCGGCAGCGCCCGGGCGTGGCGGCGTGAAACCAGCAACACCTCAAAGGGCCAGACGGCCCACCAGGGGACAATGGCAAGGAATTGATCGTTCTCAAAGACAATGCGCTCGCCAGCCAATTGCTCGGCCTCAATGGTGTCGCAGAGCAGGCAGTGGCCGGTGCGGGCCAGGTGGTCGTGCTGGGCCCGTGTCTCCGCGGCGGGTTCATCCGGCACAAAGCCTGTAGACCAGATCTGCCCGTGGGGATGAGGGTTGCTGGCGCCCATCATGGCACCGCGGTTTTCAAAGATCTGCACGTACTCGATCCAGTCAATGCCGCCCAGTTCGATGTATTCGCGGGTCCAGGCGTCTACCACCGGTCGAATCTCATCGTGGGTCATGCGAGCCAGGGTCAGGCTGTGGTCGGGGTGGTAGCAGAGCACCTTGCACAGCCCGCGCGCAGGCTCGGCCACCAGCAGCGGCGAAACCTGCACATCGGTCGCGGCAGGAGATTCCGGCAGCAGGGCCGCGTAGTCATTGACGAAGGAAAAGACGCCATCGTACACCGGATTGACAGCTCCGCCGGCCCGCTGGTTGCCGGGGCAAAGATAACATTGCGGATCGTAAGAAACGCTCGATGGCGCGGCCTTCTGTCCCACTTCACCCTGCCAGGGGCGTTGGGTGCGGTGCGGCGAAACCAGAACCCACGACTGCCGCAGCGGATTCCATCGCCGATGCGGATACTGACCCTTCTTTTCCATGCTTGCTCCCGCATCGATTGTAAAGTCTGCGGGGTGAAGCGGGAGTGATCACGGCCGCAGATCGAAGGCTGGGCGCAGGCTGCCGTCCATGTAAAACGGAACAGACGCGTGCTCGTGGACAATTCGCCACCCAGTTCCCTTCCGCTCAAAGCACACCGTCGAGCGCATCCAGAAACTGACCGTACCTTCGGATCCCTTTTTCGTACCGCTCAAGCGAAGGAAGCCGTGGCCGAACGCGAAATCGCCGCTGACGGTGAGGTTGAAATCGCGCGACTCGATCTCGACCGGGGTCGCCCAACTGTCGAGCCAGGCTTGTTTCTCCACCGGATCCACTCCATGATGGATGAGCGGCGGCGCAAGACTGAAGACGGCTGCATCCGAAGCATACGATGCGGCGATCGCTGCACCATCCTTGTCATGATGCGCCCGGTGAAGCGTTTCAATGAGGGTCAGAATTTCGGCCTCATCCTTGGTGAGCTGAGATTGCAATGTTGCTGTCGGCATGATGAAAACCTCCTTGGGGATGGAATACCTTTGGCGTAAAGAACTTTCGCACGGCGGGAAGCCAGCTCCAGAGCTAAGATGTAGGAACGAGAATTTCAGTGACCAACTGCTCTTCCGGCGTGATTCGCGGATCGTTCGCGTAGTGCTCAATAGCGAAGCCGTCGCGCTGCGGGATCTTTTTGTCGGCAGCAATCTGCCAGACGCGACCGGATGCTTGGGGAAGATTTGAATAGGGTCCTGTCAAGACGAAACGGCTGTATTTGCCGCCGCTGAATCTCTCATATTGCAAACCCTCCGGCAGCCCGGCAGGTTCGGCCGCCAGCGCAAAGCCGGCACGATAAACTTTCTGCGACATTTTGTAGAGAGACATGTAGCCGGTGATATTGTTTCGTTCTGTCAGTTGTGGCACGAGGCTGTGCGCAGTTTGCCAGGCCTGAGGGGCGGTTTGCATGAATGGCCCGGTCTTCTCGACAAAGACGTAATGGGTCTCGGGCCAGGTAACAACTGTCGGTTCTTCAGTGAGGTTCATAGGGTCTCCTTTGTGGGGCTAGATTGTGGGGCTCGATGTGGTTCAATGTTTGTGTGATGCCGACTCGTCGGCCATGGCTGGCGTTCCGTCCGACCAATGGCCGACCGGGACCATGAAGATTGTTTCCGGTTCGAGCTCATCGTGAAATTCATCATTCAGCAAGACGGGCGAGTCCGGCAGATTTGCTCCCCAGCTCGCAGCATTTGCCGTTGGGACATGAAACATCAGATGCGGATGCCAATGCCCCCCTGCATCGCCGAAGAATGCCTCCTTCGACATCATGTACGACATCGCTCCTGTCTCAGGATTCGGCAGTTGGTTTCTGGCCAGCGCAGACTTGATGCTCTCAATCATCTGCGCCTTCGTGAGCCCGCTCAACGCTAGTTTGGTTCGATAGATGGTGTAGGGGAGAATCGATCGCGTGGCCGCCGGGTTGTAGCAGATCGGGCCGCGCAGCCTGGGATTCCAGAACTCCGGGCTGCCGGTCGGAGACATCCACGACCGTTCAACCAGGCATGTGAAACCATTCTTGCCTTCAATCGCGGTATGGTAGCCGTCCTTGCCCAGGACCAAGACTTCGGCCTCATTCGATATCGTCGGCGGCGCCGCGCTCTTCGCCATGGCGATCTCGGCATCTCGATCCGCAATCAGGTACCCGTCCAGTGGGGCCATCGTCGGATAAGGAGTCTTCGCATCCTGAGCCTGCGCAGGGCCGAACGCGCCAGACGCCGCGAGCAGGAGCGAGGTTGACAGGGTAATTGCCTTGATGATCTTCATGTTGATTTCCCTCCTATGACTCGGTTTCTTTGTCGCAGATCCGGAGAGCCGGACTCTGTGAACAAGGCTGATTGAAGAGCAGTTCGATGTACCGGCGCAGATGATCGATACAGGCCGCCGCAATCTCCGGCCCGTGTTTGGCCTTGGCCAGAATGAAAGCGCCCTGGATGCTGGCCTGCGTGTAGAGAGCCAGGCTTTCCGCTGTCCAGCCTGCCTGCATGCCTCGCCGGCGCATGGCTTCTTCGATGTCGGGAACAAGCGTCGCGGCGTGGTCGCTGATGCTTTTGTTGCACGCCTCACGGAGGTCAGGGTGCGTGTCGTAGATCTCCTGAACCATGGTCCCGACGAGGCAGGTGAAATCCGGCAGGTCGCCTTGCAGAATCGCTTTACGGAAGTCCACATACGCAAGCAGCCGCTCGAGGGGATCGGACAACTGGCGATAAGGCGCAGATGCGAAAAAAGCGCCGGTCATATCTCCCCAATACGCAGCCGCCGCAAGAGCCAGGTCTTCCTTGCTTTTAAAGTGATGGAAGAAGCTGCCCTTGGTCAGCCCAGCCGCTTCGCAGATGTCCTCGATGCGCGTCGCGGTGTAGCCTTTGGCGCGGATAACGTGCAAGGCCGCGTCCAGTAGTTTGGTCTTCGATTCATGTCTTTGATCGGTCACACTCATGAGATACCTACCAGTTGGTATGTAACATACCAACTGGTAGGTACTCTGTCAAGTCCCATTTTCACTATTTTCTTCGAACCTTGTTTTCCGAAGCCAGCAACAGGAGCAACATCCGGCGCGCGCGCATGCGCATTGCCGGCGTTCCTTCGCGGCGTGAGTGTTCAAGGAGAAAGATGGCTTCATCTCGCAATTCCGGCTCGGCAACCGCAAGAATCGCGAGGGCCTCCAGCGCTATGGCGCGTATCGCATTACGCTCGTCGTTGGCCAGGGAGCGCACCAAAGACACCAATTTCATACGTTGCGAATGATTCGAGGCGTTCAGCACCGCAGCAAGAGTGACGTAACCGCGGGCTTGCCACTCCGCCGCTGGAAGCTCGATAACGAGTTCGATAAAAACATCGGCATACTTTCTCAGAATGCCCGGTTCGCGTGCGCTCACACGCCGAGCCAAATCGGCTGCGCAACGGCGCGCAAACGGATCGGGCGAGAGGAGTTCCGTCATCAGGTCACGAACCGCGGCGCGGCGCGGGAGCGGCTTGCTCAAGAAATCCTGCAAGGCGGCCACGGCATCGGCATCTTTCCAACTACGCGGGACAACCATCGTTCACCCTCGCGGCGTCAGTATAGATTCTCGGGGAATAGGGCGTCCTCTTTGAGCGGCTGCTCGACACATTCCGGCGTGGACCCCCGGTGTGGATCGTTCTACCATAGACACTGCAAGCGGATTCAGAAGCCGCTGCGCCAAGGATGGATCGAGATGCTCTCGGCTGCCGCAATCGTCGACCTGCAAGATCAGCGGACCCGTACTTGGCACCTGCAGCCGGCTCTTCCAGACGAACCCCCAAAAGAAGGGGCAAACGCCGATGCGGAGAGCGGTTGGCTTGCCGCAATCGCCCGCCAGCATCGCGCCAACTTTGACCTGTGGCACATAGAGGACGAGGCGCGTGCGCCGGGCGCAACCGACGCCGAGCTGGCAGGTGTGAAGCGCCGCGTGGACCAGACCAACCAGCGCCGCAACGACCTGACCGAGGAACTGGACCGCACTTTGCTGGGCTGGCTGGCCACCGAGAGACTTCCCAACCCGCAGGCTCCGTTGCATTCCGAGTCGCCCGGACTGATCGTAGACCGGCTCTCGATCCTGGCGTTGAAGATCTACCACACAACTGAGGAGGCAGAGCGCGCCGGCGCCCCTGTGGGTCACGCGGAGCGCAATCGCGGGCGGCTGGCCATCCTGGAAGAGCAACGCGCGGACCTAGCCGGCTGTCTCGACGCTTTGTGGAGTGAGACCCTGGCCGGCGCCCGACGGTTCAAGCTTTACCGCCAATTGAAGATGTACAACGATCCGTCGCTGAACCCGGCAATCTACAGGAACACTGGCGTCGACGTCTAATAACCGCGTTGATTTTATTGCGTTTATGGAGCCAATCTTCCGCGCCTAGAGAAGGCTGTCGAAGCCGCACCATGACGCGCACTCCAGCCCTAGAAGCTCTTTTGGCCGCCTGTGAAGCCATCCCATGACGCGATCCGGCCCCGCGCGGAGGTTCCCAATGAAGCTGACCAGTTGACGGAAGGCGGGGTTGTGCGTATAAAGATGGCCTAGCAGCGCGATTCTAAAAACGCAGGCTCCGAGCCGGCAGTTGACCAGTTCAGCATACGTTCAAGAAGGCGCGTTCTCGGCAAACATATGATGCAAGAGGCACGATCCACGGCTCCGAGCCGCAAGAAAATTCCTCCTCCGGCTGCCAAAAGCGGCGGTCACCCCCTTACGGGCACCGGACCTGTCTTCCAACACTTTCAGGCAGCCGTGCAACTGCTGCAACAGGGCAAATATGAAAGAGCTCTGGCCGGTTTTGAAAAGATGATTTCCACTGCGCCGCCTGAGATCCAGGAACGCTGCAAGATGTACGCCCAAACCTGCCAGCGGCAGTTGGAACGGGCCAGACTGACGTTCCTGACGCCTGAGGAGCATTGCGACTACGCCGTGTCCCTGTTGAATACCGGCTACTTCGAGGATGCACGTGAGCAATTCAGCGACATTCTGGCCAATCACCCAGGGGCCGACTACGCTCTTTACGGGCTTGCACTGCTTGACTCGATCACAGGGCGTTCGCAGGATTGCCTGAAGCATCTTGCACAAGCCATCGAACTGAACCCCAAGAACCGGCTTCAGGCCCGCGCCGACAACGACTTCCAGAGCATGGTGGACGATCCGCGCTTTACCGAGTTGCTGTACCCTGAGGTTCCGTGAAGCTTTCCCAGCTTTACAACGTGGCGGGGAGTGAATGACGAACAGGCTCCAGATTACGACTCCCAACCGAGATTCGATTTCCCGGCGCGATGAGCGCAACGGAGACTCAGCGGCACCACCTGCCCTGCGTGTAGTGGCGATTGGCGGCGGCACCGGGCTCTCTACGCTGCTGCGGGGGCTACGTCGGCATGTGACCGCATCCAACCAGCCTTCCACCGCACAAAGCGTGATTGCCGACTTGGCCGCAGTAGTCTGTGTTACCGATGACGGCGGCTCCTCCGGCCGCCTGCGCCAAGGATTCAACATGCTGCCGCCGGGCGACCTGCGCAACTGCATGGTGGCCCTCAGCGAAGAGGAGGATCTGCTGGCAAAGCTCTTTGCCCATCGCTTTCGCGGCGGCGACGCGCTCAAGGGGCACAACTTCGGCAATCTGTTTGTCGCCGCGCTCACTGAGATTACCGGCGACTTTGGCCAGGCCATTCAATTGGCGTCGAAGATTCTTGCCACGCGCGGCCGAATCTATCCGGTCACGACGGCCAATACCACCCTGGTTGCACGGATGGACGACGGCTCCGAGGTTCGCGGCGAGACCAATATCACCGCCAGTAAGAAACGAATCGCTGAATTGATGCTCGACCCACCGGATGCCACGCCGCTGCCGGAGACGCTGGAAGCCATCGAGCGCGCCGACCTCATCACTGTAGGCCCTGGCTCACTCTACACCTCGCTGATTGCCAATCTGCTGGTGCAGGGAATCCCAGAGGCCCTGTCTTGCGCGCGCGGCGTGCGAGTCTACATCTGCAACCTGATGTCGCAGGCGAATGAAAGCCTGGGGTTGACCGCCTCAGAGCACATCGAACGGATTTATGAGCACACCCGCAAGGCCATCTTCGACTATGCGCTGGTGAACACCGCGCCCTTTTCGCCGGAGACGCTGGCCCGCTATGCGGCGGAGGGGGCATCGCCGGTTCTCCCAGACATCGCTCGCATTGAGGCTCTGGGCGTACATGCCATTGTCGGCGACTTTGCCAGTGAAGAAAATGTGGTGCGGCATGCCCCTGGCCGCGTGACGGGCGCGCTGCTGGCGCTGGGACGCACTGCCTTCGCCAGACAAGACTGATAGTTTTCTCTTCCCTGCCCCTCCCGCTTTGAAGTAAAGTAAAACCGCGCGGCCAAATGCTCGCGCGATCAAACAGGAGAAATCATGCGTAAAACTCGAGTTTGGATCACGTTGGGTTGTTGCCTTTTCGCCGTGGCCGTCATCGCCTGGGCGCAGACCACCAGGAAGCCCGGCCTTTGGGAAATTACCTCAATCATGACCTGGCAGCAGTCGCCCATGCCTCCGGGAATGCAGGCGCCTCCCGGATCACCCTTTGGCGGCGGACCCCGCACCACACAGGTGTGCGTCACGCAGGCGCAGATCGACAAATATGGCGCTCCGCCTCCGCAGACCCGCGGCGACTGCCAGATGACGGGCATCCAGATTCGGCCCACCGGCATGTCCGCAACCATGGCATGCACGGGCAGGGTGGTTGGGAGCGGGTCCGTGGAAACTTCCTTTATCGACAGCGAGCACGCGAAGACCAAGGTTCACTTCACCGGAACTATGACGATGGGGCCGAACAGCCGGCCGATCGAATGGACGATGGAATCGACCTCGGCCTTCAAGGGCGCGGACTGCGGAAGCGTGCAGCCCGTCACAGCGCCTGGTAACTAGGAATCGGTCTCTCCCGCACACAACATCTGAATTCCCTTTGCACATCCCATTCTTTCCGGCTTTTCTTGCGGAGGGGATGGGATGGTGTGATTTTCTATTCCGTATATTAGTATCTTTTGTGATACCTAAGACTCTTAGGTTTGGCCTGCCACGCCACTCACGAAGGGCTTCAACGAAACGATTAAAAGCAAGCTCCGGGAGAGCGAGAGGTTTCGCAGGACGCTTCTCAAGGAAGCTGTCGGCTGCATGATCTCCCGAGATGTGGAAACCGGAAAATCCGTGCTCCGCAAGTATATTAACGGGACGGTTGGCTTTGTGAAGCTGGGGACTGATTTAGGACGCTCTCCCAAGGTACTCATGCGGATGTTTAGCGCGACAGGTAATCCGCAGGCGAAGAATCTGTTTGAGATCGTAGCCTATTTGCAAAAGATTGAAGGAACGGTGCTGGAAGTGGTTGACCGAGCAGCAGCATAGAGAAGAAAGTAAGTTCTTAACACCGATCTCTGGGTACCAGCTGCGGTCTGTCAGCAGAAGCTACTGTACCCTCTGCGGACCAAGTGTTGTCATTTCCGCAATAGATCTTGCTTGCGTAATTTCTTGGGGCGTTGGTTCGATGTCGCTGATGTGGGTTATAAGGATAAAATCAATCTTATTTGACAACATCCAGACCTGCACGTAAGCAGGTGAGTCGCCCTTGGCAACGACGGTTCCAAAGATACCAAGCTCGCACTTGCCCGAGCCACTCACCAGATCCCTGCGTCCACGAATTTTTCTTGTGAATTTTTCATACATCTCGACGAGGCCCTCTAGATCAATCGGCAGTGGACCCTTCGTGTGCTGAATCTGCGAAAACTGGAGGCACGAATCGCCGCAGACGTATGTAGCAGGCCCTCCCTTGTTCTCAACTGGACGCCATCCCTCGTACAATCTAATCTTCAATCTTTCGGACATCCCCAAGCTCCCTCACGCGAAATTGTATCGGATGGCCCTGTACACTATCTTCCCGCTTTGGAATTCGGGAGCCCTCACCCCTCCACTGTGCGTTTCAACTGGCCGCAGGCTGCGTAGATATCGCGGCCTCGGGGCTTGCGGAGATAGGCGGGAATGCCTTCGCCGATCAATATGGCGCGAAATGCCTCGATCGCTTCGGGCTGCGGCATGGCGTAGGCGATGCCGGGCCCGGGGTTCCATGCGATCAGGTTGACCTTGGCAGGCAGGCCGGAGCGTCGTACGAGGCGGGCGACCTCTGCGGCGTGCTCCGGCTGGTCGGTCACGCCGCCCAGCAGCACGTATTCAAACGTGATGCGCTCACGGGGGCGAAGCTTGACTTGCCGCACCGCGTCCATCACCGCCTCGATCGGCCACTTGCGATTGATAGGCATGATTTCTTCGCGGATGCGGTCATTGGGCGCATTGAGGCTGATGGCCAGCTTGGGGCGGAACTCCATTCTTTCAACTGCAAAGCGTTCAATACCAGGAACAATGCCGGAGGTGGAGACGGTCATCCGCCGAGGGCTCAAGCCCACCTCTGAAACCAGCAGCCGCACCGCGCCCATGAAGTTATCGTAGTTGAGGAATGGCTCGCCCATGCCCATGAAGACCAGATTCACGCGGTCGCGGCCCACCTCAACCTTGTGGCGATCGAAGACTGCCAGCACTTGCCCGGCGATCTCGCCCGCGCTGAGGTTGCGTTGCAAGCCGAGTTTGGCCGTCAGGCAGAACTGGCAGTTGACGGCGCAGCCCACCTGGCTGGAGATACAGATAGTGGCGCGGAGCCAACCGGGACGTTCTGTCTTTGCTGGGACGGGTTGCCCTTGGATTTCGCGGTTTCCCACCCTTTCCGCTGAAGAACGCGGAAAGGATGGGGCACCCGAGATTTCGAAATCATCGACATCGCTGCCGTCGCCGGATTCGCCATCGTCGCCTTCCGGCATCCAGACGGTTTCAACCGTTTGAGACTCCTGCTCCACGCCCTGGCTTTCGACGAGATAGCGCTCCGTCCCATCAACGGATTGAAAAACCTGCGCGATCTTGGGACGGCCTACCTGCCATCCTGCGATGGCCAGTTTTTGGCGCAGCGGTTTAGGCAGCGTCGTGATTTCGCTCAGGTCTGAAAGACGTTGACGATACAGCGCCTCAGCCAGCTGCCGTCCACGCCACGCAGGTTCGCCTACCTCCAGCATCAGCGCCGCAAGCTCGTCCGCCTTCAGGCCAAAGAGTGGCCTCTGACGGCCCTCCGATGCGGATTGGCAACCGGCGGTCTGGCCGGAAGCGTCTAAACGAACGAGTTGGCTTGGATTCCCGCTCACGGCTTGGCTCAGGATAGAGCATTCGGTCTCTTCGTGCAGCCGCAGTCTTCGTTTGTGAGATGGATTCGGCTCAGCTTCGCCACCAGGAACGTACCACTTGCCCCAGTTGCCCTACAATCGAGCTTGAAGAGATGATGACCAACCCCGAGCGAAATCTTCGCCGCACCGTATTGCCGAACGGCCTGATCGTGCTGACCGAGCGTATGGAACATCTGCGTTCGGTGGCCATGGGCGTGTGGATCAAGTCCGGTTCGCGCTGCGAGCCGGCGGAGACCAACGGCATTAGCCATTTCGTCGAGCACATGCTCTTTAAAGGCACACGCTCGCGCACCGCCCAGCATATTGCCCGCGAGATGGACTCGATCGGCGGCAATCTCGACGCCTTTACCGGCAAAGAGACCATCTGCTTCAACGTCAAGTCGCTGGCCGACCACGTACCGATTGCGCTGGATGTTCTGACCGACCTGGTGCTCAATCCCGTCTTTGCGGAAGCTGACATTGAGCGCGAGCGCGGCGTGATTCTGGAAGAAATCAAGATCGACGAGGACAACCCGGACGTGCTGGTCCACGAGCTGTTTACACAAAGCTTCTGGAAGGGCCATCCGCTTGGTTGGCCCATCCTGGGCACCAAGGCAACGGTCAGCGGGCTTGACCGGGACAAGCTGCTGGCCTATCACGGCGACCGTTTTCACGGCGGCAACATCGTCTTTTCAGCCGCCGGCAACCTGAACCACGACCAATTTGTTGCGGAAGTGACCGAGAAGTTTGCCGGGCTGGCCGGCGGCGAGACGCTCCACGAGCTTTCCGCGCCCGAAGCCAGCGCCCGCATCGTGATGCGCAACAAGAAATCTCTGGAGCAAGTGCAGATCTGCCTTGGCGTTCCCGCGCCGCCCATCACCGACGACAACCGCTACGCCACGCTGATTTTGAATACGGTGCTGGGCGGCGGCATGAGTTCGCGGCTCTTCCAGACCATCCGCGAAGAGCGGGGCATGACCTACTCCATCTACTCCGACCTGAGCCCCTACCGCGATACGGGAACCCTGCTGGTGTACGCAGGCACCTCGGCGGGCAAGGCGCTGGAAGTGGTGGATCTGATTCTGCTTGAGTTCCGCAAGCTGAAGGAGAAAGCGCTGACACACGAAGAGCTGACCCGCGCCAAAGACCAGCTCAAGGGCAACATCCTGATGGGGCTTGAAAGCTCGAACTCGCGCATGGCCAACCTGGCGCGCCAGGAGATGTACTTCCACAATTTCTTCAGTGTCGATGAGGTCATCGCCTGCATCGACGCGGTAGACGCCGCCCAGGTGCAATCCATGGCCCAGCGGCTCTTTGACCCAGATCGCATCGCCGTTACCCTGCTCGGCCGCCTGGACGGGGTCAAACTCAACCGGACGCGGCTGGATGCGGTTTTTAGCTGCTAGCTGCTTTTCGAGCGTCCGATTTCCCTTCCGCGTCCATACGTTGTAGCATTTTGTCGGATGGGTCGGCGTGTGTAGGCCCATACCACGAGGCAATGGAACTCATGAATCGCAAGTTTTCGTTCTGTATTGGCCGCCGCGTCGCGCAAGATGCTTGCGCGACCGGCGATTGTGAGCGGTCCAACGGCTTTACGCTGATGGAATTGCTGATCGTGATGGCCATCATCACTATTTTGATGCTGATTGGCTTCCCGACTTACAAAAGCGTCATGAAGCACACCCGCGAGCTTTCAGCCAGGAAGTCCATGCAGACCATCCAAGAGACCGAGATGATGTACGCGAGCAATTACCCGAGCAAGGGATTCGCCTGCGATCTGAAATATCTGGGCGGCGAGGCCGCGCCGGGCACACCGCCCACTGCCACGGCCGCCCAGATGCTGCCCGATGAGCTGTCAAAGGGCAACAAAGACGGCTACGACTTTGTCATTACCAACTGCGCCAAGAGCGCGCAGAGCGGCTCTGAACGGGTGGATGGATACACCCTGACCGCGGTTCCCACGTCGGTCGGCAAGACCGGTGATCTTGGCTTCTGCACCGATGAGGGCGGCGTACTGAAGCAGGACCCGACGGGCGGCACAAACTGCACGGAAAAGGTCCAATAATCGGGTGGAGTTCTTGCACTCCCGCACGCGCATGGATTCGACACAGCCGCTGTATCGCCGAGGGTTGGGCATTGGCATGGTTGTCATGGCCATCACCTGTCTATGCCTGCTCCTCGCACTCAGCCGCCCAGTGGAGAACAGCTTGAAGAACCATGCCAGCGAAGCGTCTGCGATTCAATCGATCCGCGCCATCACCCAGGCGCAACAGCAATATGAGACTACATACCCCGCCCATGGCTTCGCCTGTAGCCTTGCTACCCTGGGGGGCGACCCGACCGCCGGCGCGCCCTCACCGGCTGCCGCACAGATGATTCCGGCTGATCTCGCCTCTGGATTCGAATCTGGTTATCTCTTCACCATCTACTGCAAGGACAAGATGACGATCAACAGCCTCCATCGGTACAACAGCTACACCGTGACGGCTGTTCCCCAAACGGTGGGAAAGACCGGTAATCGCGGCTTTTGCAGCGACCAGTTCGGAACCATCAAAACCGATCCAGCAGGCGGAACCAATTGCACACAACCCCTAAAGTAAGCATGCGTGAGCTCGGCAGGCGCTGCGGCGCGATGCTGGCCGTTGCGTTGATCTCTGCGGGCCTCTGCGCCCAACAACGCGCGCCGTCAGCGCAGGAACTGGCCCAGCGCGTCGATCGCCATTACAACCAGTTGCACTCGCTCAAGGCCGGCTTCACCGAGAGCTATGAGGGCCTGGGAATCAAGCGCTCTGAGAGCGGAACGCTGCTGCTGCTCAAGCCCGGCCGGATGAAGTGGGAGTACAGCTCGCCGGCCGGCAAGCTATTCCTGCTCGACGGCAAGTACGCGTGGTTCTATTCGCGCGGCGATTCCCAGGTCCAGCGCATCGCGGCCAAGGAACTCGACGACCTGCGCTCACCGCTGCGCTTTCTGCTGGGCCACACCGAGCTTGAAAAGGAATTGGCCGGCTTGACGCTTGCGCCGGCGGGATCAAGCGGTCAATTCGCCCTCACCGGCCAGCCAAAAGGCCAGGAGCAGCGAGTCGCCCGGCTCACGCTCACCGTGACCGCCGACGGAACCATCATCGGGATCGAGATTGAAGAAACCGATGGCGCGCTGACTCGCTTCACATTCACAGGCGAAGCAGCCAACGCTCCGATTTCGCCAGAGGAGTTTCGTTTCGCGCCGCCTGCCGGGGTGCCGGTGGTGGATGCACTGCCGCCGGTGTAAGAACAGTGATCTGTGGTCAGTGGTCAGTAGTCAAGTTTGAGAGGTGATTCAATGGTGCAGTCGTTCCGCGACTTACAGGTCTGGCAACGGTCAATAGAATCGACCGTTGCGATTTACCGCCTCACGCAGAACTTTCCACGCGAGGAAGTATACGGGCTGACCAGTCAGATCAGACGTTCAGCAGTGTCGGTGCCAAGCAATATCGCGGAAGGACAGGGAAGGCTTGCCACAGGCGAATTCAGGCAATTCCTGGGCATCGCTCGCGGTTCAAACTTTGAACTGCAAACCCAACTGGAAATAGCACGGGCGCTTGGGTTAGGGAATTCAAAGCTGATCGATGAAGCAGAGAGTTTGTCACACCAAGTTGGAAAGATGATTTACGCATTACTTGAGTCCCTCAAAGTGAGCACGAAAAACTGACGACTGATCACTGACCACTGACCACTGTCACTCGTACCTGAGCGCCTCGATGGGGTCAAGATTGGCGGCGCGGATCGCGGGAATGATTCCGCTCACGAGGCCGACGACGGCGAGGATTCCGGTTGCGACGAGGACGGAGGTGGGGGAGATGAGGAGCTGGATGTCGGCATTCTCGGCGTTTTTGGCGATGGCGGAGTAGAAGGTGATGCGGCCCGCGCAGATGGAGACAGTGTAGGCGAGGGCAATGCCCGCAATGCCTCCGACGCCGGTGATGGCGAGGGCTTCGGCGAGGAATTGGATGAGGATATGGTGGCGGCGGGCGCCGAGAGCCTTTTCGATGCCGATTTCGCGGGTGCGCTGCTGGACGGCAACGAGCATGATGTTCATGAGGCCGATGCCGGCAATGCCGAGGGTGAGCGCGCCGACGAGTGACAGCAGGGCCTGGAGCGCGATGGAGACGATGGCAAACTGGTGCAATTGGGTCTGAAGGTTGGCAACGAAGATGGCGCGATGGTCAGAGGGGACAAAGTGATGCGCGGCGCCAAGGGTGTTGCGCAGGTTCTTTTCGACGACCGCGTTGTCGCCCCGGTAGTTGAACCAGATACCGTCAATCCAGGTGCTGTCCTTGAGGTCGCTCATGGTGGAGAAGGGAATCCAGATGGCGGTGTTGATGTTGTTTTCGCCTTCGACCATCTTGGGGTGCAGCACGCCGACGATGGTGAAAAGGACGCCGTTGAGGCGGATGGATTCGCCGACCGCATAACCGCTGGAAAAGAGTTTCAATTTTGCGTCGGGACCAATGACACAGACATGGGCGCGCTGCTGTTCTTCCTGCCCGTTGAAGGCACGGCCATCATCCACGACCATGGCGAGCATGTCCAGGCCCTGCGGGCGCATGGCATTGACCGACCAAGTGTAGGTATGGAGGTCGTCTTTGACCACGACGTCCTGAAACATGACGGGTGTTATCTCTGAGATGTCGGGGACGGAGTTCCAGATGCGGTCCACATCGTCGAGGTTGAAGCGGACGCGGGCGCCCGCCTTGTCTCCGCCGGCCTGCTGAGAGGTACGGCCAGGGTAGACTTCGATGTGGTTAATGCCCCACTGAGCAAATATATTCGTAATTGCGCGGGAGAACCCTGCGCCGTAGGCGAGCAGGAGCACCACTGTGGCGATGCCCCAGGCCATGCCGACCATGGTGATGGTGGTGCGGCGCCGGTCGTAGACCATGGCTTCCCAGGCCTGGCCGAGAATGTCTTTCAGCATAAAACAACCTCTAGCTACTAGCCTCTAGCTCCTAGCTCTTTCTTCCAAGCTGGAAGCTGTTGTTTGAATTCCTGGCTGATTGCTCAGCCCTTCCCTGCAACTGAAAAGACTTGTTTCTGAATCGGTAAATTCCAAACTGGCCGAGCTAAAAGCTAGGAGCTAGCCGCTAGAAGCTCGCTCTTTCACTCTCTCCGCAGGGCTTCAATGGGATCCATCGCGGCGGCTTTGCTGGCTGGATAGAGGCCGGCAGCAATGCCGCATAGGGCAAGTGAAACAATCGCGAGTGCAGCCGACCAGGGAACGAGGCGCGGCGGATCGAAACCGGGAACGACTCCCGTGAAGAAGTGGTCGAGAAGGGCCATGAGGCCGCCAGAGAGGACAATACCGAGCAACCCGCTGATGCCGGTGAGCAGGAGGCCTTCCCAGAAGAACTGCGCCAGGATGGCTCTCTTGGTTGCTCCGATGGCTTTAAGCACGCCTATTTCGCGGGTGCGCTCGGAGACAGAGACGAGCATGATGTTGATGATGCCGACGGCGCCGAGGCCGAGGGTTACGACGCCAACGCCGCCGAGAAAGATATCCATCGCGTCAAAGATGGCGCCGACGAGCTTTTCTTGCTGAATGGTGTCCCACTCGTCGAATGCGTCTTTGAGACCTGGATCGAAGTTGTGCCGCTGGCCGACAACCTTGTGGACGGCGGGGACGGATTGGGAACTGTCCCCCTTGGTGACGGGGTGATAGATGAGGCCTGTGAGCGCGTCGCGGGCGACGTTGTCGCCCTTATAGGCGAAGAGTTCCTGCATGATGGAAATGGGTACGTAGAGTTTTTGATTGTCAGAGTCGTTATTGCCGTGGTTGATGGGGTCGACGCGGCCCACGACAGCAAAGGAAACGTCATTAATGATAATGTTCTCGCCGATGACGGGGTGACCGAGAAACAGCAGCGCTGAGCTCTTGGATCCGAGAACGACGACCCGGCGGCGGTCGGCCACATCCTGGGCGTCGATGAACCGTCCTTCAACGAGGGGAACGAAGCGCATTTGAGCGAAGTTGGGCTCCACGCCAAAAACCTGGCCGCTGGTATTAGAGTATGCGCTGACCTCGTACATATCTCCGCGGCTGAGGAAGCCGGTTACGTCCTTTACCTGCGGGAGGGCGCGAATAGCGGCTTCGTCGCCAAGAGTGAATTGATAGGGTCTCATCCCGGTGTGCTGGTTGGCGACTGCTGGTATGGTTGAGTCCCACATCATCACGATGTCGTTGCCGAAGCTGGCGAGGTTGCGATGCTGGCCCGAGCGAAAACCCTCGCCCAGGCCCACCAGGACGAGCAGCGAGCCAACGCCCCAAGCAATCCCGAACATGGTCAGGAAGCTGCGCAGCTTGTTGGCCATGATGGCGCGGAAGACCTGGCCGAGGGTGTCAGAAAATCTCTGCATGATATTTGGACGCCGCAGACGGGCGATTGGAGAGTGATACGTGGCGCCGGCTGGCTTAGTTCCCTCAACCAGCCCCCTCTAAGGTTTGAAGACGGCGCTCAGCTAACGGGTGCGCTGAATACCTCAGTTCCCACTCGAAGGGGCCGGAACCATATCCAACGGCTCGGTGAGCGTAAAGACCACCGTTGTGCCTGTTTCAAGCGTAGCCTGGGGATGGCTGACAAGCAGATGGACCGTCACGGCTCCGGCGCCGATGAGGCCGCCGGTCAAGGCGCCGGCAGGGCCGCCGAGGACCGCGCCAGCCACAAGGCCGGTTCCCACTGCTCCGCCGTACTCGATGCCGTCGCGCTTCAGGCGTGAGCCCGGCGTGATGGTGCCTTCGCCTGCGATACGCGTCCGCGAGCCGGGGGTTCCGGTGGTCTCGGCATGCAACTGGAAACGCGAGCCGTCGGGCAGAATCACCGTCTCCGGCTGCAGGCGCATAGAACCATGGCCGCCCAGATGGCCGCTAGATACCTGGACCACACGGCCATCAATCTCGGCGCCGGCGGGAATCATCACCTGGCCGCCCTGCAACACATCAAAAGCTACCCTGGTGCGGAAGGCCTGACCTTTCACGCTGGATGTGGTCGAAAGCCGCTCCATCAACCGCACGCGAATGTTGGTTCCCTCGCCGAGTTCGCCGGGGCGCAGCGCGTGCGGATGGACAATATCGCCGTCCGGGTCGCTGGCGTTGGAGCGTTCCGCCATGGCGGGAATGGCTGGCGCGTCGGGCACGCCATGCACAATGCCGTCGTCATCGCCCGGAAGCCGAGCGGGAGCTGAGTTTAGAGCTGGATCGGCGGGAGCGGGCTGCGCCTCAGGCTGCACAGGCGCGGCTGGCTCGGCCATCATCGGCTGACCGGCAGGGGGCTTGGCCTCTGGAGTACTGCTGGTGGTGATCTGCTCATCCGGCGGTGGATTCGAGGTTCCCTGGTAGGGATTCGCATTCTGCGCCGTCACTGCGGCGGCAGCGGCGGCAAATAAGGCGCATGCAAGAATCGACCGTTTCATCTGAGACTCCTTTTGGCGGGCGGAAATTCCCTTATTCTTTAGAACCCCGCCGATGCCGGGGAGTTGCGCACGCCCCATCGAGGAATGGCGCGGATACAACTCTTCCAAGTTAAGGCTAGCGCAGACTCGCCAGGCTGTGCGCGGCTCGCAGGCATGCAGGTTCCTTTCGCGGCACGAATCAATTTAGGCAACCCACACAGCAGGCAACCCGAACGCTTTACTTTGGGCGGCTTGGCCCCGTGTGACCGCCGTTACACAGTGCTGCGTACCCCAATTTGCTAGAATCCGTATGTTAGATATGCACTTTTGATTGCTGGACGGAGAAGGGATTCGCTACGTGCACGAGCTTCTGGAATCGATTCAAAGCGCGGCCGGAGAAACTCTCGCCGTAGATCGCCGTCCCAAACTGAATGACCGGCTACAGCACCGCATTGCGAGGACCGATATGACTGAGATTGTTGCTATTCGCGCCCGCGAGGTATTGGACTCGCGCGGCAACCCGACCGTGGAAGCAGACGTAATTTTGGAGAGCGGCGCATTGGGCCGCGCCATCGTGCCTTCGGGCGCATCCACAGGCGAGCATGAGGCCGTGGAACTGCGCGACGGCGACAAGAGCCACTACATGGGCAAAGGCGTGCTGCAGGCCGTGGAAAACGTTGAAACCGTGATTGGACCCGAACTCGAAGGCATGGACGCAGCCAACCAGCGTCTAATCGACCAAACCATGATCGCTCTGGACGGCACTCCCAATAAGGGCAAACTGGGCGCCAATGCCATTCTCGCCGTCTCACTAGCGGCTGCGCGCGCCGTGGCTCAGACGCTTGAGATTCCGCTCTACCGCTACCTTGGCGGCGTAAATGCCAGCGTGCTGCCCACCCCCATGCTGAACGTCCTGAACGGCGGCGCACACGCCGACAGCAATGTGGATTTTCAGGAGTTCATGATCATGCCCGTAGGCGCAGAGCGCTTCAGCGACGCGCTGCGCTGGGCTGCCGAGACCTTCCACACCCTCAAGGGCGTGCTCAAGAAGAAGGGCTATAACACCGCCGTGGGCGACGAGGGCGGATTTGCTCCTTCGCTCAAGTCCAACACCGAAGCTGTTGAATTGATCCTTGAAGCCATTGAGGCTGCCGGCTACAAGCCCGGCGAACAGATTGCCATTGCGCTCGATCCGGCGTCCAGCGAGTTCTACGACAAGGAAAAGCAGAAATACGTCTTCAAGAAGAGCGACAAGCGCGAGCTGTCAAGCGAAGAGATGGTGAGCTTTTGGGACAACTGGAGCCGCCAGTACCCCATCGTTTCACTCGAAGACGGCTTGGCCGAAGACGATTGGGCAGGATGGCGTTTGCTGACTGAAAAGCTGGGCGGCCGCATTCAATTGGTGGGCGACGATCTGTTCGTGACCAACGTCAAGCGGTTGCAGCGCGGCATCGACGAGGGCGTGGCCAACTCCATTCTCATCAAGGTCAACCAGATTGGCACCTTGACCGAGACACTCGAGGCCATCGAATTGGGCCGCCGCTACGGCTACACTTCGGTCATGTCGCACCGCTCGGGCGAGAGCGAAGACACGTTCATTGCCGACCTGGCTGTTGCTACCGGCGTGGGCCAAATCAAGACCGGCTCCGTCAGCCGCACAGACCGCATCGCCAAATACAACCAATTGCTACGCATTGAAGAGGAACTGGGATCGGGCGCGGTGTTTCTTGGGCTGGAAAGCTTGAACTACAACGACTAATCACCTGCGGTGAGGCAGACTACTTCGCATCACGAGAAGGGAGGGAGCTTCGGCTTCCTCCCTTTGTTTTGTTGCGAAGTTGCGGTTGCTCAATTGTCTGCCCAATAACTGCTTCGTGCGGTGACTCTCAGGCCAGGATGGTCCAGAAGCTGCAACTCGATCGAATGAAACCCCGGGTGTGGCGACTGCGACTGAAAACTCAGCACATAGCGGTTCGGCACATGGTTTGAGATGGTCAGCAGGCTGCGCACCAGGCCGCGGCTGTCTTCAAAGTGGAAGTACTCCCCGCCGGTAAGTTGCGCCACCGTCTCGGGAACATTGCGCTGCAAGCTATCTGCGGCGCGAATGGCGGCTAGCTTGGCCAACGCCAGGGGAGGCGCAAGCAGACCTAGGCAGTCGAATGCCTGCACAGCCTTGTTTTGTGTGGCGTCCGGGTCGGGGTCCTTGCCCATGCATCCATGCGGCGGGCCGGGGTGCGCATTCTCAAAGGAAATACCGCCTGCGTTGCCGCCGGAGTGGATGGGCAATTCCCTGTCCGCGTAGTGCGCGGCATCGGCCTTCCCACTTGAAAAAGCGAGACTGTAAATGGCGGTATTGGTATCGCTGATCGCCCGCAGCGCGTCGTCCATCGTGGTCTGGCTGCCGTTGTCGTTGGTCTCGGAAATGAGAAGAATTGCGCGGCGATAAGCTGGTGGCTGCCTGCGCAACAAGTCCACCGAGAACTTCAACCCGTCGAGAATAGCCGCCCCCTTGTCTCCCGGCTCCAGATCGCGCAGTACGGCTCCGGCAGCATCCACGTCAGTGGTGAAGTCTTGCACCAGCGAGGGCGCGCTGTCGAAGCCCACAACAGCAACCCGGTGCGGAACATTGCCTACCACGGCGGCTATCACCGCGTTCAGATTCCGATAGGCATCGAGCTTGCGTGCGCCCGCCCGGCCGGTTTCCACGGCAACCACCAGCGCCAGAGGCTCGCCGTCGGTATCCTCGTCCAGTGTGAGTTTCTGCTCGACGCCGTCATCGGTAACCCTGAAATCGTCAGCTTTCAACGTGAAAACAATCTCCCCCTGCGCGTTCCGCACCAGCGCGGGAACAAGCACCACAGTGGATTGCGTGCGCAGTTGCGGGGGTTGAGGCGAGGAGGTTACTGGAGCCTGCGCGAATGCGACCGAAGGCAGCAACAGCGCGATTGCTACAACCCAATTCATCGGCACCAACCTTGAGGTAAAGTGTAACTGTCTGACTATCACCCGCTCTAGTAGACTCGACGGTGGCGCATTTGTCTTCACATACTCTTGGACAAGCTCTCATTTGCCGCAATCATGAGGAATGACCGATCGATGGTTGGTGTTTAAAATGGCCGAAAGTGTCCTGGATTTCTATGAAGAACTCGCCGATTCCTATCACCTGATCTTCGAGGATTGGGAGAGTTCCATCCAGCGTCAGGCCAGGACTCTCGGCAATTTATTGACCTCGGAATCCCCTGGGAATCCGCTGAAAATACTCGATTGCGCGTGCGGGATTGGCACTCAGGCAATCGGTCTTGCCAGGATGGGCCACCAGGTCGTCGCGTCGGACTTGAGCGGGGCAGCGGTTCGTCGCGCGGAGCGGGAGGCGCAGCTGCGAGGCCTGACGATCCAGTTCTGCGTCTCCGACATGACATCGCTCAAGGAGATTACGGAGAGCGGCTTCGATGCAGTGATCGCCATGGACAACGCATTGCCGCATCTGAGTTCGGAGCAACTGGCGCAAGCGGCGATGGCAATCCGGCGGAAGCTCAAGCCAAATGGGCTCTTCGTGGCGAGCATGCGTGATTATGATGTTCTAAGCGTTGAAAGACCCACCATTCAGAAGCCTGTTTTCTACGGTCTTCCAGGCAGCCGGCGCATCGTTCACCAGGTGTGGGACTGGACGGAGAAGACGGGGAAGGACGCGGGATATGCGCTGCACGTTTACATCACGGTCGAGTCGGAGCGGAGATGGAAGGCGCATCACTTTGTATCCGAGTACCGGTGCCTGCTGCGTAGCGAACTCTCGGCGGCGTTGAGCGATACAGGATTCAAAGATGTTCGATGGATCATGCCCCAGAAGAGCGGTCTCTATCAGCCCTTTGTCCTGGCCAAATCGCCAGCGTAGGAGCAACTCCTGGGCCAGCTTTCAAGAGGTTTCGCGTTTCCCGATTGGCCCCGTTCAGCCGCGCCTCCCACCGGTAGCCTTCCATTAACTGCCCTGTGCGGGCCAACTTTAGTAGACTCAACACCAGCATGTTTGTTATCTCCGCAACCTTCAGCCGCCCTCGTTTCGCAATCCGCCTCTCCGCGCTTGCACTGACCCTCCTGACCGCCGCAGCCGCACAGCCGTGCTTAGCCCAGGGCACACATCTTTGGACCCAATCGCGGCTCGAAGAGTTTGAGAAGGGCACGCCACAGGGGGTTGCGCTCACCAGCGACGGCCATCTGCGCGAGGGCCCAGGCTTGACCGAAGTACTCACCACGCCCTCGACCTATGTGTGGTCCGTGGCCGTGGACAAGGGCGGCACAGCATACATCGGAACCGCCTCGCCGGCCACGGTGCTACGCGTGGGCACTGATGGCAAGCCCTTTACGCTCTTCGAGAGCAAAGACCTGAGCGTGCAGGTTGTGCGCCTGGGACCGGACGGGGCGCTCTACGCCGCCACGCTGCCCAGTGGCAAGGTGTACCGGTTGAAGGCCGACGCCACAGCCAAACAGGATGAGGCCAGCGCCACAGTGGTCTTCGATGGGGCTGGACTGGACAAGGCAAAGCCTGGGGCGAACAGCGCCAAGACAACCGACGGCAAACCAGACGCCGACAAGCCGGATACAAAGTCTCACTACATATGGGATCTGGCCTTCGACGCCGCTGGGCGGCTCTACATCGCCACGGGCGGCCCAGGAGCCGTCTATCGCGTCGATCCCGCCCACGCGGGTGCAACGCCGGAAGTATTCTTCAAGTGCGACGAGGAGCACATCCGCTCACTCGCCTGGGACGCGAAGGGCAACCTGATTGCAGGTTCGGACGGGTCGGGACTGGTTTACCGAATCGACCCGCAAGGCAAGGGCTATGTGCTCTTCGAGGCGCCCAAGCGCGAAATTACCGCCGTTGCCATGGCCGCCGACGGAACCATCTACGCGGCCAGCGCCGGCGACAAGAGCCACAACCCCCTTCCGCCGCTGCCCGTGCAAGGCATTGGCTCGATCACCATCACCGTGGTCCAGCCGGGATCGATGACTGCGGCCAACACCAGCGTCTCAGTGCCTGAGGGCAGCGAGATCTACGCGCTGACCGAAGGACAGGCACCACGGAAGCTGTGGACCGGCAAAGATGAGATTGTCTACGCGCTGACCTTGTGGGATGACAGCCTTATCGCTCTCACTGGCAATCGCGGCCGCGTCTTCAGCATCAATCGTGACGGCAGCTACGCCGACATCGCTCATCTGGAGGCGCAGCAGGGGCTGAGTCTGGTCAGGGTTCCGAGTCCAGAGAATACAGGTGGATTTCTCATCGGCACGGGCAACACCGGCAAGCTGCTCACGCTCTTGCCCACAGAAGACAAACATGAGTACGCCAGCGATGTGCTGGATGCAGGCGCGTTGGCCCGCTTTGGGCGCGTCGAGATCGAGCCCGGCTCAACCGGCTACGAACTCCTCACCCGCACCGGCAACGTGGAGCAGCCGGCGCGCGGCCATGGCGACTGGGGCTGGAGCGACTGGCAGCCGCTCAAAGACGGCGCGGTAGCTTCTCCACCGGGCCGCTACTTCGAGTGGAAGGCCGTGCTGCATGCTGGAGCGACCGTGGGCGGCGTGGGCGTGAACTACCTGCCGGTGAATGCGGCCCCGGTGGTGGACGATCTGATCGTGGTGCCGGGAGCGCGCATCAATGCGCAGGCCCTCGCCCAGAATCTTCCCGGCAACCAGTTGCCGCCGATCAACATTGTCTTCCCCTCGTCCAGCCAGAATACAGGCTTTGACGGAGGCGCCAGCACGCCCTTGCAAGCCTTCAAGGACCGCACTGCCATCACCGTCCACTGGGCCGCGCACGACGACAACGGTGACGACCTGATCTTCGCGCTCTATCTGCGCGGGGATGGCGAACAGGTCTGGAGGCTGCTCAAGGATCAGATCACTGACAAGGCCTACAGCTTTGACGCCACGCAGATTCCCGACGGCGGCTACCAGATCAAAGTCGTCGCTTCCGACGCGCCCTCGCACACACCCGGCGATGCGCTCACGGGCTACAAAGTCAGCGAACGATTCGAGGTGGATACTACGCCGCCGGTGGTGACAGGACTCACGGCTGTTGATGCAGGAGCAGATTGCAAGCACACGCCCTGCACCCGGCAAATGCGCGTAACCTTTGACGCCGAAGACGCTTTCTCGCCCATCGCCCACGCCGAATATTCACTGGACGCCGGTCTCTGGCAATATATCGAGCCGGTGGGCGGGCTCTCCGACTCGAAGCGCGAACATTATGACATCCACATCTCGTTGCCCCCTGACGGCAAGCCCGGCGAACACCTGATCACGGTCCGCGTCTACGACCGGCACGATAATGTGGGCGTAGCGAAGACGGTATTCCCTGCCCCCGCGAAGTAGGCGCAATGCGATTCGAGCTTTACATAGCAGCCCGGTACCTGAAAGCCAAACGGCGGCAGGCTGTGGTGGGCGTCGTTACCAGCATCTCCATCGCCGGAGTCGCCGCCGGAGTTGCCGCGCTGATCATCGCTCTGGCCATCACCAACGGAATGAGGCGCGACCTGCAAGACCGGCTGCTCGGCGCCAGCGCCCACGTCGATCTGATGCGCGTGGAATCCGACGGCATCCGCGACTGGCAGCCACTCGTCGCCCGCCTGCGCTCCGTGCCGCATGTCGTCGCCGATGCGCCGGGAATCTACGGCCAGGTGCTGGTTTCGCGCGGGCCGCGCGCTGGCTTCGCGCTCATCAAGGGTATTATTCCGTCCGAGGAGCGCACCGTCAGCAGCCTGCTCGACTCCGTCGCCTCCGGCTCGGCGCAGGAACTCGATCCCGCAGCTCCGACCGGCAGGCGGCAAGCAAATTCCATCAATGCCGCCTATCCGGCGCTGGTTCTCGGCAAAGACCTTGCTGAGCAGATCGGCGTCCAGGTGGGAGACAGCGTGCTCGTCACCAGCCCCCAGGGCGAGCTCACTCCGCTCGGTCTGGCGCCCAAGTACCAGCGTTTCCGGGTCGTGGGCATCTTCCACTCCGGCTTCTACCAGTACGACGCGGCCATGGCCTTCATGAGCCTCAGCGACGCGCAGCGCCTCTTCAGCGAGCCTGACCTGCTCTCGGTCGTCAGCTTCAAGGTGGACGATCTGGACCACGCGCCCGCCATTGGCCAGGCCATCGAACGCGCCGCTGGAAAAGGATTCATGACTACCAACTGGATGGAGCAGAACCGCGAACTCTTCCGCGCTCTCAAGCTCGAACAGGTGGTCACCTTCATCGTGATTGCGCTCATCGTCATCGTGGCCGCGCTCAACATTCTCATCGCCCTCACCATGATGGTGATGGAGAAGACCCGCGACATTGCCGTCATGATGAGCTTTGGCGTCGAGCCGGGCCAGGTGCGCCGCATCTTCCTCCTCCAGGGACTGCTCATCAGCCTCATTGGCACCGTTGTGGGCCTCGCTCTCGGCTATCTCGCCGCCTGGGCCGGGGGCCACTACCACTTCATCCATCTCTCCGCCGAGGTCTACTCCATCGATACCCTGCCCTTCGCCCCGCGCCCGATGGACGGCCTGATCGTCGCCGCGGTCTCCATCGGCATCTCGCTCCTGGCCACGCTGTACCCTTCGTATGCCGCAGCTCGCGTCCTTCCCGCCGAGGCGCTGCGCTACGAGTAACACGCCCCTTGCAGCCACACTAGCTCTCATCATTTTTTCGGCAGCCAGACAAAAATATTTACTTGACATATTCCCATATCGGCATGTAATGTCTCTTCATGGCTAGAGCAAGCACCACATCGGATGCCTTCAACGCGGTTGCTGAGCCCCGCCGGCGGGAGATTTTGAACTATCTTGCCGGAGCCGAGCGGCCCGTCGCAGAGATTGTGACCGCCCTCGGCCTGGAGCAGCCTTCCGTCTCAAAGCACCTGCGGGTGCTGCGCGACGTGGGGCTGGTTCGGATGCGCTGCCACGGCCGCCAAAAGCTCTACAGGACGAACGCCGAAGCTATACGCCCTCTGCACGCGTGGGCGGCAACCTTCGAGCGCTTCTGGCAGCACCAATTGAATCGAGTAAAGGAACGCGCGGAAGAGATGGTCCGTCAAGACTCAACGGAGTTGAATTCCCCAAACCCGAACCCAAAGGAGAAATGATGATTGCCACCGAACAGACCCTCGAAAACATCACCTTTACGCTGAATCAGGAGATCCACGTCAAGGCGCCCCTGGAGACAACCTTTGCCGCGCTGCTTGAGCAACTGGGGCCCGGCAACGAGAACCATGAAGGCAAATCTCTCAACTTGAAGATCGAAGCATGGCCCGGCGGCAGGTGGTACCGCGACCTGGGCGACGGCAATGGGCATTTCTGGGCCACGGTGCAGGCCATCAAGCGGCCCACGCTGCTTGAGTTCGTGGGTCCCATCTTCGCCTCGTTCCCGCTGGTCAACAACGTGCAATATCGGCTGAAGGAAGTCGAGGGAGGAACCTTGATCGTCTTCCGGCACACCGCGCTTGGCCTGCTCACGGACCAGCACAAGGCAGAGATGCCCAAGGGCTGGGCCGAAATGCACGAACGCGTTGTCAGGCATGCCGAGGGCCGTTGACAATAGCCTGTCTCGCCGGGTGTTCCGATCTGAAAAGCGAGGGACATCCGGCGAAAACTGCACCAATTCCGGTTCAAAAGACGGACTTTATTCGCCTTTTATTCCCTATAAAACAGGCTTAACCTATTTATTTTGATTGCGTTATGCGGAATTAGGGGGGAGGGGTAGGGGGTAGGGAGGATTTTTTTGGGTAAACACCGCGTACATCCCTCACAGCTTAGACCCAGTCCAGGCTTCAGATTAGCAGGATGCAGGAAATGATCTGCAAATACTTTCCGGATGGGTAGTGTCCTAATTTGAAATCCACAGTCTTTGTCCCCCTATTGTGGGATTGAACGTGCTTTCAGTGAAGCGCATTATCAATTCACTCATCGTGATTCACCTGCGTGGAGACCGCCCAAACCAAGGCACTCCGCGCATTTTTATGCCCCGATTGCGGCGGCCAACGTGCTGCGAATCCACTCTGAAACGTTCTTGTTGCTGGCCTTGGCTGCGGCCCGCACCCGCTTACGGTCTTCCGGGCTGAACCGTACCGGCATGATCGTATCGCGGTGGACTCCCGTAGTGCGTTCAACTGAACGAATGCTTGACCCTTCTGTCCAAAGGTGATTTTCGCCACAGACAAGCTTGTGCGGGCGAGGGTAATGGGTTACTTTGCTTTTCCACAGGGCGATGAGCAGAAGTTATGGTTGCTGCTAAAGCGTACCTAGAAAATAAAGTAGCGATGGGACACTTGTAGCCATCAGGCACCAAACCTCTATGGTGCCGAATGTTGAGTGGATACTTGCTTGCGTTCCTCGTTGTCGCCTTCGCGTACCCATTTACCGCTCCAGCCCTCCGCATCCATCTTTCCGCCCCAAAAAAGTCCATAGGCCAATTTTCGTTTGAACGGGAGTTCCCAAACATCCCCAAACACATCTTTGAAGACAATCTGGCCAACGCAATAAAGAACCACTTTTTCATCTCTCAGGCTGTTGAGAGTCAAGGCTCCAACATTTTCGACGGTGGCGGAGGTTGGGCTTATCATGCAGCTTCCACGGATAATTTGTTCCAAGGGCGTAATGATGTTGGGGAGGGGCATTTCGTAGAGTCCAAAATCAAAGAGGAGGTCTTCCTCTGGTTCGCCGATAGACGCGACCATCCGTTCATTGAGGATAGTGGCTTGCGTTGGGCCATGAAGTGTCACGCGCCAATTGACACTTTGCAAAAAAAAGGGCTTGATATTCGGATCAAACACGAATTCATCGAGCTCAATTTCCAATCGCGCGCGTTCCTTGTCTTTGACCATCTGAATTTGAGCAAGAGCCGCTTCGGCGCTTTTCTCGGAAGCAGCGACCGAACGCTCCATTTTCTCGGTTTGCTTTGCCATCAAATCGGCTTGCCGCCTGATCTCAATAAGGTTGTCCGTGGTGGTTTGGGCGCTGGATTCGGCGTAGTCGGCGAGTCCTTTCAAATGGACCGCATGTTCCCCCATATATTTAGCTTGTCGTCTAATCCAAATAATGGTTGCCCAGAGCGCGGCGGCTTGGATAACTCCAACAATGAAAAGCCATGCTGTGAAATCAGCGATCTTCCCTTGTATCTTCCTATCTTTGTCGTTTTTTTCTTTATCGGCATCGCCGTTTGGGGCGGTCGCTTGTTGGACGACCACCGTTATTTTTTCGGCGTTGCTCTTATCTGCATCGGTCTTTATGGATTTGTGAGCATCAGCACGCTCGGCTTGTTCGGTAACCCGTTTTTCTGGCGCGTTGGATGGCTTATTTTGAGCGGGCATGGCGAACAGGCATGGCGCTGCCAATGAACAGGACGCAGCGAGTATCGCAAGACGTTTGAGCATGCCCCAACAGGATAGCCGATTCGCTGGACTCTATGCGGCTATCTGTTTGGCTTCATACGACTCCCACAGCGCAACCAAATCGTTTACGCTCCATAGGTCCCTCGCGTAAAATATTAGTGGGGGATACGACAATGGCTGATAGACTCGACGACCTTGTTTCAGCGGTAAAGCAACATTATGAGGATCAGCGCATAAAGGATGAGGCTTTTCTGGAGGAGCAGAAGCTAAAGAAGGCTTTAGGGGCCACGTTTTTCAAGGACGTTAAGGCGTGGTTGAAGAGTAACGGGGAAAAGTTCAATAAGAAGTTTGGCAGTGAAGTGTTCACGGTGGAAGACGATCTTCCAAATATGGCCTTTAATGTTCGGTCGCAGCCTGATACAAAGCACACATGGACCGCAGTTGTTACATATATTCCAGAATCTCACAAAATAGAAATCAATCGGAGTCCAGGCGGACCTACCGCATATTCTTTAGCGCTAGTTCCGCAGGAAAATCGAATTGTGGCCCTCTATGGGAACAACACGGGCGTTGAGAATGGGTTTAACGCGGAACTGTTGGGCGAAAACATTATGCGCATGATGTTCTTGCCCTAAGAGTCTTCCTTTGCCCACCGCGCTTACGCTGCCTTCCGCGCCACGTCCTTACGCTCCTCAGCGGTCATGGTGGTCAGCCGTCTCTTCCCCCCGATCTGGCCACCCCGTCTGCCCATAGCGGCCATGACGCGGGAAATATCCGAATCGGACACACTACTACTCTTCGCCCGTTTCCTGGGCGCGACAGGACTAACAGACTCATCCTCTGTACCTGTACTCTTCCGTACCATCTGGAATGCTGCTTGGTTCACCTCCGACGGACGTGCCTTCGTATTGCTTTTGCGCTTTAGCATAGGAATAGTATGCCACCAAACGCCGTAGACGCATAGAGGCAAAGGAAGGCCTGCAGCGTCAGGTCTGTAATTGGTTTTCGCATAGATAAATAAAGAACCGACCTGCTAAAATGAAACGCAGATCGGTTCTCCGCAACGAGGCCGGTCCCCTCCGGAGGGGTTAGTTCAAGCAAAGAGCACCGGGTTTCAACAGTGGCCCAGACGTTCACAAGACGGATGGGTATGCTGGCCCCGGAGATAGGCGGGTCGGAATCCCCCTACTCCTCCCTGATTCTTACCACTCCTGCGTAGTGGCGAAGTGGCACTATGTCAGATTACATTAAAAAGCGCAGGATAATCAATCTAATCCGTGCGACTCCTCAAGGCAGCGGATTCAAAGTAGGACGCTACCCAGGCGCGCCAAGCATAGACCGAATGGGCGGTAAAGCGATAGGCTGTACGCTTGATTCCTTCCGCCGCTGAAAACCCTCCGGAATGGCGTCAACTCCGAAGGAGAACCCGATGCCGAAAAACAGGAAGGCCGGCCTTTTGACGCGGCGGCAGTTTGTGGCTGCCGGCGCCCTGGGAGGCGCAGTGATTGCCATTGGCTGCTCCCCCGGCAAGCAGGGAAACTGGGAGTTTCTGAGCGACGACCAGGCGCGAACGCTGGCGGCGATCTGCGATCAGATGATCCCCGCGGACGATTTTCCCAGCGCCTCTCAGGCTGGCGTGCTGCATTACATCGATCGCCAACTTATCCGCCACTTCCGCGGCCATCAGGACGATTACCGCAACGGTTTGGAACAGGCGCAGGCGATGAGCCGGAAGCGATTTGGGCAGGATCTTGACTCGTTGACGCAGCATCAACAGTTTGAGATTGTCAGCGACCTTTCCGAACAGGATCGAACCTTCTTTGAGCTGGTGCGCAGCCACACCATGGAGGGTTACTACGGCTCGCCGCGCCATGGAGGCAATCGCGACGCCGTAAGCTGGCGGATGCTGGGGCTGCCGGAACCACCGCCGCTGGGCCGCTCGCAATACGACCTGGGAAAGGGGCCGGCCTGATGAAGCGCGCGAATGCGGTTGTGATCGGGGCCGGCGCAGCGGGCGGCATCGTCGCCAAGGAGCTTTCGGTTGCGGGCCTGAGCGTTGTGCTGCTGGAGCGCGGAAAATGGTACACCGCAAACGATTGCCACAAGGATGACCTGCGCAATCAGCGGACGACCGTGCTGGGCAATGCGTTTGGGCCGGAGGACGAAGGCAATCCGCGCGTTTGGGTGGATGCCAAGGGGGTAGCGCGCACCGTGCTGCCCAGCGAGGGCAGCTACCAGAACAACGCCGCCTGCGTGGGGGGTGGAACGCTGAGCTACGGCGCACAGGCCTGGCGCTATCTGCCGCAGGACTTCAGGATGCGGTCGACCTACGGAGCGCCGGCTGGCAGCTCCCTGGAAGACTGGCCCATCTCCTACGACGATCTGGAACCGTTCTACGAGAAAGCCGAATATGAGATCGGCATCTCGGGCGACTACTCGGGCACGCCGTTTCATGGACCGCGCAAGCGCCCCCTGCCCATGCCGCCGCTGCCGCCCGGCCGCGAGTTCGGGATTCTGGAGCCGGCGGCAAAGCGGCTGGGCTTGCATCCGTTTCACATTCCCATGGCGCGCAACAGCGTGCCCTACAACGGGCGCGGCCCGTGCATGCGCTGCCGGTGGTGTGTTGGGTTCGCCTGCGAAGTGGATGCAAAGAACGGATCGCAGAATACTGTGATTCCCATTGCGCTCAACACGGGGAATTGCGAACTGCGCACCGAATGCATGGCGAAGGAGATTCTGACCGACGACCGGGGACGGGCGCGCGGGGTCTCCTACTTCGATGAGAGGGGCCATTTGCAGGAGCAGCTTTCGGACATTGTGGTGGTTTCAAGTTGCGCAACGGAGTCGGCCCGCTTGCTCTTGAATTCAAAGAGCCGGCTGTTTCCCGATGGACTCGGCAATCGCCACGACCAGGTGGGCCGCAACCTGCAAGGCCACCACTACACGGGCGCGGTGGGCTTTTTTGATTTTGAGACCTACGACGACGTGGGTCCAGGGGCAACCATTGCCATCTCCGACTACAACCACGGAACCCCTGGCCTTTGCGGCGGAGGCATGCTGGCCAACGAGTTCATTCGGTTGCCGATTCACATGATCGACCGGCTGCCGGAGAAGACGCCGCGGTGGGGCCTTGGCCACAAGCAGGCGATGCGCCACTGGCACAAGCGCACCATCGTGATTATGGGGCCAACGCAACAGATTCCCACGGCGGAGGGGCGGGTTACTCTCGATCCAACGGTGAGAGACAAGTGGGGCTTGCCCGTGGTGCGTTTATCGGGAAACGTGCATCCGCACACCTTCGAGATTGGCGACGTGCAGGCCAAGCGCGCGCAGGCATGGCTGAAGGAGGCTGGGGCGGTGGACACCTCGCTGATGAGTTATAAGGCTGAGCAGGTTTCGGCAGGGCAGCACCAGGCCGGCACTTGCCGCATGGGCAACGATCCGCAAAGTTCGGTTGTGAATCGAAACTGCCAGATTCACGATGTCGATAATCTTTTCGTGATCGACTCAAGCGTGCATGTAACCAACGGAGGCTTCAATCCCGTGCTGACGATCATGGCCATCGCCTACTTCGCTTCTGACGCGCTGGTTCGCAACTGGAAGGGTACGGGATTCCGGTCATGAAACGATTCATACGGGTTGCGGCTGTCGGCGTCGTCTCGCTGGCCATTGTGATTGGCGGGAGCATCTACGGCGCGTCGTGGTATTACACCTCGCCAAGCGGCAACGGCTGCGCGAGATGCCACGAGATGGCCCCGTATGTGAGCGCAATGCACGGTTCTCCGCACCGCAACGCGGGCTGCATGGATTGCCATAAGGCGAGCCTGGCTACCAAGCTGCGCCATATCCGGGTTCATCTAGCTGGCAATTGGCCTGAGGCGATCCGGCTGCGCGATGTGGATGTGGTGGAAATGGTTCCCAATTGCGAGAATTGCCACCGGTACGAATATGCGACATGGCATGCCGGCCCGCACAGCGCCACTTACGGGCAGCTCTTTACCAACCCAAAGCAAAACTCGAAGCAGCACCTGATGGAAGATTGCCTGCGCTGCCACGGGATGCACTTTAACGGCTCGGTGCGCGAACTGGTCCAGCCGCAGAACACGGTGGGGCCGTGGCATCTGGTTCGCGAGGGCTTCGCGGATCAGCCGGCGATTCCTTGCATGACCTGTCACCAGTTGCATCGCGAAGGCGCGCTCGACGTGAGGCCGCAGGGGCGCATTTCGGTTGCGGGTCAGCCAGTGCACGATTCGCTGGCATTCTTTGACCGGCGCGAGGGCCTGCACTTTGCCGCTACGGCACTCACCATTCCGGTGATGCACGACGGAGCCCGCGTGGTCACGGTAAGTCCGGACCCACGGCAGGGGATCTGCTACCAGTGCCACGCCCCGCGCCAGCCTGAAGCGGGAACGCTTGCAGCAGCCAATGGCTGGGGACGGCAGGTGGGTTCCGGGGACGATCGCACGCCGATTGGAGTGCATGAAGGCCTGAGCTGCATCGCGTGCCACATGGGGCACAACCAAAACACGCGAGCGTCGTGCAAAAACTGCCATCCGCAGATGTCTCACTGCGGGCTCGACGTGGAGAAGATGGATACAACCTATGCCAGCGGCGCCAGCCCGCATAACATTCATTGGGTTCGCTGTACGGACTGCCATCAAGACGGCATTCCGAAGGTGAAGGCGACTTCGCGGCCGAAGGGAACGTCCTGAACCAGCAGAAGCTGGCCAATGTCTACGTGGTTGCCTTGGCCTGGGCCGAGGCAGTGGTGCATTCGGCTGCTTCGGTCTCTGACCGCATGTTCTTGTACCAATATGGTTGCTGCACCCTCGCAATGGGTACCCCCAGGTCCCACTTCTGGAACCTGGGAAACTTCGAACCCAACACCGGGCAAATAGACGGACCGTTCCTCGGCGTCAGGCCGGACTCGGCGATGTTACATGGCGAACCTTGCTCGGCCTGTCGATCACGGCCGCGGCGGTTTGGAATGTCTGGGTGAAGATCCCGTTTGGATTTGCGGGCAGCTTGCCATAGCTGCTGTTCGCTCGCTCCACCGTGACATAATCCCAATCCACGCACGACGGCACCGAGGTCTCCACCGTGATCGACTTGTTTGAGCCGATGGTCATGTAGCCAGCACCCGAAGATAGCGTTGTGATGCCGCCGTTGAGATAGTCGACGAAGTCCATCTGGAAAGCAACGATCGGGGCCAGATCCGCCGTGGTTACCTTGCTCCCCGATACCGTGTTGAGCGACAGCAGTGTGATTGTCTGAGTTCCAATCGAGTTCCCCTTACTGTCGTAAGCGGTGTACACTGCGCCCGTGATTCTCCCGCTCGAGTCGTTCTGAAGAAAGATGCTGAGTGAGTAGCCGGCAGGCAGCTCCTGGCTGGGCAACTTAGCCAATGGGACAATGTGATTGATGATCTGGGCCTGCTTCGGGGTGATCGTCCAGTTGTCGACCATGCAATAAAGCTGAGCGGGCGAGCTGTGCGGGTCAAGGTAAATGAGGTATTGCTGTGCCGCGTCGTAATCGGTCTTCGCTGAGTATCCATTCAACTGGAAGCCGAATCCATCGCTTCCCACGATGCCCTGCGTTACATTGACCATGACAGAGACGTCGGTCAAGTTGCCGCAGTTGCTCAGCAAATAGTTTGAATTGCTGCCCAGCCCCGACCCTGGGGCCGGCACAGCGGAAACAGGGGAAGGAAAGCTTCCGCCCACAACCTGCCATAGCTGGTTGTCTGTCCCCGACGACTTTGGCGGATAGAGGTCGAGCAGCGCTCCAGCTTTTGTTGATGCGCCCTCGATGTCGATGACATAACCGTTCAGTTTGCTCATGATGTAGTAGTAGCCGGAGCCCGCTGGATCCGCATAAAACTGCCAGAGTTGTCCGGCCAGCGAGGTAATCAGCGAGGTTACGTCGAGAGGCACTCCGGGCAGCGCCAATTCCCCGGGGACTTCGATAACATTGCCATTCAGCTTGCTCTTGATCAGAAAGTAACCTGGAGCCGAGGGCTCGGGAACAAACTCCCAAAGCTGGTTGTCGGTTCCGGATGACTTCTGCGGATATGCGTCGAGCTTGGCGCCCGGTGCAGTAGAAGCCCCCACAATATCGATTACGTTGCCATCGAGCTTGCTCTTGATGAAGTAATAGCTGCTCATTCCGTTTCCTCCGTAGCTGCGGCGTTTGCCGGTTGGACGTGCGCCCTGTCTGTTCGCGCATCGCGGTAGCCTGCTGCCTCATTGCTCCGCAAATCGTATGGGATGTCTTTGCAAGTGACACGCCGAATCTGGCGAACCATCGAAGACTCATGCCGGCAGGCAGCCTATATTGCATGGAACCGGATTGACTCCACAACCTGCTGCCTCGGGGGATCTGCCGAGTCTTGCCGCACAAGATCGATACAAGGAATAGAACGAGAACAGGCTTCGCGCTCCTTCAGAGATATTGAGGGAATCTCAGAATGAGTCAGTGCCTTGAAAGGGCACGACTTTGCACGCTGCTGAAAAGCTCGATCCGGAGGGAGGCCGCACAGCACAACGCTGGGTGCCCCCCGGTCCTGAATTTGGGACCGGGGACAGAACGCAGCTGAAAGTCAAAGTGCCATCGTCACCGCTTTGACTTCAGTGTAGTTGTGAAGAACCTCTTCACCCATTTCGCGGCCCCAGCCGGACTGCCGGTATCCGCCGAAGGGCAACGAGGCGTCAAAAACGTTGTGGCAGTTTACCCACACTGTTCCGGCGCGGAGGCCGCGGGCCACTTTGTGAGCCAGACTCAGATTCTGTGTCCAGACGGATGCCGCCAATCCGTAGATGGTGTCGTTGGCGCGTTTGACAATCCGCTCCATCTCTTCGTCCGCGAAGGGTACAGCGCAGACGACGGGGCCAAATATCTCTTCCTGCACAACTTTCATGTGCGGGCTGGTGCCGGTGAGGACGGTGGGGCGTACAAAGTAGCCGCGCTCCGCGCCTGAAACAGGCCCGCCGGCAGCAAGATGCGCGCCTTCCGCGATACCCGATTCGATGTACCCCACCACCTTGCGATACTGCTCATCGCTGACCAGCGGCCCCATCTGGCAGGAGGGATCGAGGCCCGGCGCGAGCCGGATATCGGAGGCCGCATGGCTCACACCTTCCACAACCTGGTCAAAGACCTTCTCATGCACATAGAGGCGCGAGCCGGCGCAGCAGCACTGACCATGGTTGAAGAAGATGGCGCTGGATGCGCCTGAAATTGCCTGATCGATACGGGCATCGGGGAAAACAATCACGGGCGATTTTCCGCCGAGCTCAAGGCTCACCTTCTTGAGATTTCCGGCGGCGGCCTTGACGATGAGCTTGCCCACTTCTGTCGAACCCGTGAAGGCGACCTTATCCACGAGGTCATGAGCGGCGAGAGGCGCGCCTGCACCATCGCCATAGCCCGTGAGAACGTTGACAACGCCTGCGGGGAAGCCGGCTTCCTCGATCAGTTGCGCGAGGCGAAGCCCGGAGAGCGGTGTTTGCTCCGCAACTTTCAGGATGACTGTGCAGCCGCAAGCGAGCGCGGGAGCGAGCTTCCAAGCAGCCATGAGCAGAGGAAAGTTCCAGGGGATGATTTGCGCAACGACGCCAATGGGTTCGCGCATCGTGTACGAGTGGAAGTCATAGCCGGCCGAGAGCGGCAGGGTGGTTCCGGAGATCTTGGTGGCCCAACCGGCCATGTAGCGGAACATATCCACGGCCAACGGCACATCCGCAACACGGGCGACGGAGTAAGGCTTGCCGTTGTCTATGGACTCAATTTCAGCGAATTCATCGAGGTGCTGTTCCAGCAAGTCGCCCAGCTTCCAAAGCAGCCGGCCGCGCTGGGAGGGCGCAAGGCGAGCCCATGGACCATCGTCGAAGGCGCGCCGCGCTGCAAGCACAGCGCGATTGACGTCTTCCTCTTCTGCTTCGGGGACATGCGCGATCACATCGCCTGTCGCGGGGTTATAGACAGGAAAAGACTTACCGGAAGCCGCCGAAACGAAGCGGCCATCGATGTACATGCGGTGATCTTGCGAGACGAAGTCAGCCGTCCTGCGGCTGACCAGGGGGTCGATGGTAAGGGTAGCCATAGTTTGACCTCGGATGCAACCGGTCACGCTGAAGCGGAGGTGCGGAAGGAAGCGCTTCGAACCGATTTCACGCGGACCCTCTGAACGAGCAAAACTTCCGTCTTAGGGGGCGGTGCGCGCCGAATGTTGCACGTGAGAACAGTAGCACCGGACGATGTGAATTGGCTAGATGGGGAGGCTCGGCTGCGTCAATTCGCAAACGCGATTTGAATTTTTGCGCTATGGCCGGCGAAACGGGGGTATAACGACCGGGTTATTGCGGCGTAATGATCCCGCCCAGCGCGTGACGGCGGGGCAGGATGATGCCACGATGATCGATCTCTGGCGGCGATCCGCTGGGATGGTCGAGGGCAGGCGCGCTGGCCCGCTCAATCAGCGCTCCGCCGCAGGCTGGGCACCAGTCGGCCAGAGTCTCCAGACTCAGCACGGCGTGGCAGTGGCTACAAACTCGTTCCATAGCATCAAGATTACCGGATCGGAGTGGCCGCAATCCTGGCTGGATGTTCTTCGAGGTCTGTCGCACCGGACGTGGCCAGTACACTGGAGGTATGCACCCTCCAATCAGGCTGGTAGCAATCGACATGGATGGAACGCTGCTGCCGGCCATGGGGCAAGCGTTGACTCCGCGTGTGGCGCGGGCGCTGAAGGCAGCGCAGGAGGCGGGCATCACGGTAGCTGTCGCTACCGGCCGGCGCGCTGCCTACACGGCGCCGATCCTCGATGGCCACGGCCTGCGAGCGGATACGCCCCTCATTACGTCCAATGGTGCAGTGATCCGCACTTTGGGTGGCGAAGCAATCGACCGATGCCAACTGGAGGCGCGAGTGGCGCGCGGACTGTGCGGGCTGCTCAGGCCGTTTGGAGTCCTGGTCTTCACCTTCGATAAACCGGGACGCGGCGAACTGGTTCTTGAGGAGTTGGAAATGGCCAGCGGACGGATCTCTGTCTGGGTCGAGGCAAACCGGAACGCGATCGAGGTGGTCAAACCGCTGGAGCAGGCGCTTGGAGACGGCGACGATCCCATTCAGGGCATGGTGACTGGGAATCTGGGCATGATGAGGAAGGCCGAGGCAGCGCTCAAGGCAAGCGAGTGGAGTGGCAGTTGCGAGTGTGTGCGGACTGAGTATCCGGGGCGCGATTTGTCGATTCTGGACCTGCTGCCGAAGGGGGTCTCGAAAGGCTGGGCACTGAAAAGACTTGCTGCCCGGCTGGGTGTGGATCGCAAGGAGACCATGGCCATCGGCGATAATTGGAACGACGTGGATATGCTAGAGTGGGCTGGCCAGGGCGTGATGATGGGCAATGCAGCCCTTGAACTGCGCACCATGGCAAAAATGCGGGGCTGGAAGCAGGCACCCCCCAACGATGAAGATGGTGTGGCCGTAGTGCTGGAAGCGGCTGTTGCAAAAGTTGCAGCCGCCAATATGCGGCGGCAGGATTAGGATTAGGGAATGCAATTGGGAAGGCGCTCCGGGTTTTTCACCGCTTTGGCGGGCTTTGCGGTTTTGTTGGCACCTGCGCCGACAGTGCAGGCCGCCGAACGCATCGCCTTGCGCAACGGTTTTGAGGTGCTCTGTGACCACCACGTAGAGGCCGGAAGCCGCGTCCGGCTCTTCCTGACTGCCGGCGAAGACAACTACATCGAGTTTCCGCCGCAAGAGATCGTCGATGTCGAGCGCGTTCCCGATCCGCCGGCGGCGCCTCGCTCGGCAGCGTCTCCCGTGACCTCGCCGGCAGCCACCCTCAACGCTCAACTGAGCCCGACGGACCTGCACGAGATGCTGGCCAAGGCAGGCCAGGAGCACAATCTGGACGTGGATCTGCTGGCCAGCTTGATCAAGGCCGAGAGCGGCGGCAATGCCCATGCGGTAAGCCCCGCGGGCGCACGCGGGCTGATGCAGTTGATGCCGGGGACAGCCGCGGGACTGGGCGTGAAAGACAGCTTCAAGCCGGACGAGAATGTGCGCGGCGGATCGACTTATCTCGATGCGTTGCTTACCCGCTACCACGACAATCTTGCCCTGGCGCTGGCCGCCTATAATGCAGGACCGGCCGCAGTAGATAAGTATCGCGGCATTCCTCCTTACCGCGAGACCATAACCTATGTAGCGCGCGTGATTCACGAGTTCAACCGCCGTGTGCTGGCGCGAGAGGCTGAGGCAAAACGTGCGGCCACGCAGGCCAGAGCCGCGCGAGACTGAGCAGCCAGTTCAATCAAGCGTCTTCCATCGTGGGTCTCCTGGTGGTTCCACCTGATGGGAAGACTTGTTCCGTGCGAGGGTTCAACGCACGATGCCAGCCCCTTCATTGCGAACAAAATGGAACCGCATACGCGCTCTGAATGAGAGGGCGCACATGCGCATTACCGGGCATTGCGGCGTTCAGGTTGTGATCTACCACACACCTATTGAAACTGACAGTTACAGGCATACAAGATAGTGATATGATTGGGGAAATTTTTGCAACCAACAACAAAGAAGTGGAGAGGAGAGGTGTGTCAGTTATGGGGAAAATGAACACTTGGGGAGTGACGGCGCAATGGCTCGTCGCCGTCATCTTCGTCACATTCTTCACAGCCGGCCCTGCGTTCGCGCAGACGCAGGCGATGCAGGTCGAAATCCCATACAAGTTTACTTTCGGTTCAAAGGCGCTACCGGCGGGGAAGTACACGTTCTCTGTCAACGGATATGAAGTTATAACGCAATCGTCCGGCGGCGAACGGTTTAGGCAGAATACGATTACTGAGATCAGCGGGCCGGGCGAGTTTCTTGAGGTTGGCTCTCTTGTATTCATCACAACGGGAGGCGGCCACATTCTCTCCGAAGTATGGATACCCGGCACGGATGGACAACTCTTATACTCGGACCGGAAGGTCAACACCCGCGAGTTCTTGTTAGCTTCCTACCTGGATCAAACCCGCGCCGTCTCTGGAAAAGCGGCCTTCAATCAGACGTGCGGCAGATGTCATGGCTCGGACGGCATGGGTAATGCGAGAGCGGACAAATTCTTCAACATCGCAATTCCCAGGATGAACTCGGCATTGGTACAAGGCAAGTCGGACGCGGAGTTGAAAGAACTCATCAATAAAGGCAGTGCCGTAATGCCTCCCGTGGAGATTGATGTATCCGGGTTCCGTCATCGTCTCCCACCGCAAGACGTGGATGCAGTCATTGCGTACGTGCGTACTTTGAAGCGGTAGTCAACCCAGATGTAACCCTGTTTACGAGATTCTCACCTATCCGACAACCGGCTCTCAACTGCCAATTCCGATCTGCTGTACATGTGCCCAGCTGAACTACTAGAGAGATCACGTCACTGGCTGCAGTGGAATACGCCCTCCAAAATTGACGGAGGCTGCACCAACCGCGACCCGCGGCAATTTAAACTAATCCAGTACTGTTCGCGGCTAAACGGAGAACGCTTGAAAAAGAAGCAATGGATATTGGGTTTAGTGGCGCTGCTGGCTCTGGCAGCGCTGTTGTTCTGGGGGCGCGACAGGATTCACTTCGATTTTGGGGCGTTTCGCGCACAAGTGGCCCGAGCGGACTGGAGCAAGATTGGGATTGGCTTCGCCTGCATCTACGCGGCATACGCCTTTCGATCGGTGCGCTGGGCGCTGCTGATGCGGCACAACAAGAAAGTCGGCCTGTTCTCGCTGCTGGGCACGCAAGTGATTGGATTTACAGCGGTGGCACTGATCGGGAGGGTTGCCGACCCGGTGCGGCCTTACCTGGTGTCAAAGAAGACAGGCGTCGCACTAAGCTCTCAGTTCGCGGTTTATATCGTGGAGCGGCTTTTCGACGCCGGGGCGATGGCGCTGATTTTTTCCTCGGTGATACTCTTCACGGCCTGGTTCGGCAAGGCGGATTCGCTGCCCCACGCTGAGATCGTCAAAAGGGCCGGATATTGGGGAATGGCCCTGACGGTTGCAGGCGCTCTGTTTCTGGTTTTGGTAAGGCTGGCTGGGGGGATGGTGGCTTCGTTTCTCGAAGGGACCATCGGCGCGCTCTCTAAGAAACTGGGTCATGCGGTGGGCGACAAGGTGCGCAGCTTTCGGGCGGGGCTTGACACCATGCGCAGCTTTTCTGATTTTGCAGCGACGGCTGGGCTTTCGCTGGCGATGTGGGCGATTATCGCACTTGCCTATCTGGAGACGATGCGGGCCTTCACTGCCAGTCCGGAACTGGCTGCGATGAGCTTGCCCAGGTGCATGCTGCTGCTGGCGTTCAGCGGCGTATCGAGCGTGATTCAACTGCCTGTGCTGGGCTGGTTTACGCAGATCGGGCTGGTTGCGGCGGCCCTGTCAAAGTTTTACGGCGCCTCGCCGGAGGCGGCCACCGCCTGTGCCGCCATGCTGCTGCTTGTCAGTTTCCTGGGGATTGTGCCGGTGGGCCTGATCTGGGCTCAGTTTGAGCACGTAAGCCTGCGCAAGATCACCATGGAAAGCGAACAGGCTGGCGAGGAACTTCCGCCCGCCGATGAATCGCCTATCCCTGTGAAATAAAGGAGTATGGGATTAACTAGCGGGCGGGGTTAATGCGGGCGGCACACTCGTGCTGGCGGCAAGTTCGGGCCGGCTGAATCGTATGGTTTCTGGCCCCACGGCCCCGCCCGTCATGATCATGCTCATGGCCTGCTCCATGTTTAAGTCCGTCTCGGTTACCCGCTCCATGGGCAGGATCTGAAGAAACGCCGAGGTTGGGTTGATGGCGTTGGGAAGCAGAACCGCAGCCAGCAGGTCGCCGGTAGTTTCGTCGGTCAGCGTTCGGGTCAAGAAGCCGATGCTCTTCTGGCCCAGGATGGGGAAATCCACCAGCACCACGCGCTGGCTGGACTCATTCTTGACCATCATGCTGTCGATGAGCTGCCGCACCGAGCCGTATATCTTGGCCACAAAAGGCAAACGCTCCAATGCCGCCTCAAAAAGCTTGAGTGCCTGACGCCCCACCACAAGAGAGGTAACGCGGCCGACGACGTAGAGTACAGCCAGGGTGAGCAACACGGCCAGCAGAGACTGCAACCAAGGCTGGGTGAGCCAATCCCCTGGGAGGATGGCTGCCAGAAGCCAAACTACAGGCAAGCCCGCCTTGGCCAGAACTCCCAGAAGGAAGCTGAAGATCAGGTAGGTAACGAACAGAGGACCAATGGTGATAACGCCAGCCAGGATATTGCGTTGCAGGCTGCGCAGCGTACGGGCAAGGACTGGATTCACAGGGTTCTCCTGCGTATGAGAATACGCGACGACGAACTTCGCGATTGTTCAAAACGAGCCGGATTCAGTATTGCGGCAGGCTGTTAGCCAGACACGGGCGGCCGGCGGCGAAGCTTCAAACACGGCAAAAGCCATGTCCGCCGCTGAAGCTGGGCACCGGAATCGATTATGGGTACACCGAAGGTTCTGAAATCCCTTATGATGCGAAAGTCGTATTCTTCTGGAAGGATGTAAGAAAGTATGAACGATACAGGGGGTAGAGGCTTGTACGGATTGAACGAACCGAGCCGCAAGATACCGAACCGGGATGAACCTCCTTTCCGAGTTCCAGAACCCCCGCTGTCCCCCGAAGATAGGGCTTCATCCCCACGGCCTCAGAACATGGAGGATACGCGACGCCGGAGGACGGCTGCTCCCCCGCAAGAGCGCGCGCTCACCAACACACCGCCCTCGCGGGAGCCGCCCTCAAACTTGCAGCGCGCCGTGAGCGCACTGCGAGCGACGCTGCCGATCGTGCACCAGCTCTTGCCTCTGCTGGGCGGCAGCATTGGCGCCGCTGTATCAAATGTCATGGGCCCGTATCCTCAGACGGTCCCGCATACAACCCCGATCAACATCGAGCCTATTGAGGACGATGTGGCCGAGTTGCAGACGCAGCATCGGGACCTGCGCAATCGCCTTCTGGAACATCACGCGTCGCTGAAGCGGGTCGAAGATCAGTTGGAAACCGTGCGGGAAGCCGGGGATCGCAATGCGCGGGAGCAGGAGGAACTTGCCGAAGATCTGCAGAAGATGCGCACAACGGTGCATCGGTTTGCCATGATTGCGTTGGCGGTATTAGTCGTCTCGTTGCTTCTGAACGTCGGCCTGTTTCTGCACATCCTGCACATTCTGCCCTGGTTGTAAGTCTCGGAAGGTTCTCCAGTCAGTTGAAGCGGCTTCTGCTTCCAAAAAGGATCATTTTTCAATTCTGGAACGAGTTTTGACATCATCAATCAATATGTTGCTTATACGAATACATAGTTGACGAATTTTGCCATCTTTTTTGCAGCGAGTGATTTAGATCATTGCCAGTCGTATTTTCAGCGGGTTACTATTCGTGTCAGAGTAACCTGCTTTGCTTACCTTTGCACCATCTCACGCCTCTATGCAGTTCTTTTTCAAGTCCACAGAGCTTCACCAACGAGCGGCGCTCACCGGCGCGCGCAATCGGAGTGTGTCGTTATGGCATGGTATGCCTACTGCATCGGTGAAAGACAAGCTTTTCCTGCAATCGCCCATCATCGCAAACCTGTTCCGATGGAATCTCTCGTCGGAGTGAGCGGCAATCAGGTCTTTCTTTACCCTGCCAGCGACCTCGCTGTCGTCGTCAGCGAACACAACCCAGCAGAAACATTGAATCAGAAATCCGGCGTGGACCATGCACGAGTCATCGCCGATTGTTTCCACCACTCCACGGTGCTGCCCTTCCGGTTTGGAACGGTCTTCAACGACGACGAAAGTCTGCGCAAGTCGATCCGGTCCAATCAGCGCCAGTTTCTGGGCAACATCGACAAGCTGCGCGGCAAGACCGAGATGCACCTGAAAGTCCTGGTTGACGACTGCTGTGGGCGAGAAATCGAGAAACAACTGCCGGCTGAAGGCGTGGGCCGCGGTTATCTCACCAACCTTCGCGAGAATGCCTCCCGCACGCGTGAGCGGCAAACGCGCGCGCGCGCTGTGAGCTTCCAGATGCATCGGCTGTTCCAGCCGCTCGATGAGGACGTAAGCTGCCGGCTTACCGAAAGCGGCAAGATGGTGCTGGACATTGCCCACCTGATCGACCGCAAATGCGTGGAGCGCTACCAAAGCAAGTTCCTGTCCACAAGCGCCACGTTGCGGGAGTGCCAGATGCAGATCTCAGGCCCCTGGCCGCCCTACCACTTCGTTCACCGCCTTACGCGCCCCGCGCACCAGCAATCGGCCACCACACCGTCGCCCGAGGTCCGTATCCCGGTACCGATTCCCGCGATGGCATAAACAAAGGTTCAAAGGTTCAATACGCAAAAGCCCCGGCCATGGCCGGGGCTTTTTGATGGAGTGATTCGTCCCTGGCCTCAGGGCGTTTCAGCGCTCTTGCGGCGGGTCAGCACGAAGGACTTGCGGCGATCTTTGCTGGCATGATCGATCTGCTTCCAGAATCCCGCGAAGTAGTCGATGGCGGAGATGGAGGAAACCAGCACCGTGAAGTAAATGGCGGCTATGGCGATCCACTTGATCGGGATAATGAGCATGCCGAACTGCCATTGATCCCAGTGGTGGGCCAAGATGGCGGAGACCACCGAGACGATCTGGACGACCGTCTTGAGCTTGCCGAGGTCGCTGGCCTGGATGGTGAAGCCCTCAGACGAGGCAATGGAGCGCAGCCCGGAGATGAGAAACTCGCGACCGATGATCACTACCGCGATCCACACCTTAACCACCTGGGGGTTGTAGGCCACCAGAGCAACAAGTGCGCTGGTTACCATGATTTTATCTGCAATGGGGTCAAGAAGCATTCCCAAGGTAGTAATCTGCTTGCGCTTGCGCGCCAGGTAACCATCGAGTCCGTCGGTAATCGAGGCCAGGATAAAAAGTACCGAGGCCACAATCTCCTGTTCGCCGTGCGCCCCCCGCCATAGAAAGTGAGTCGACAGTATCCAGAGCAGCAGGGGGATCATGACGATCCGGCTCATCGTGATGGAGTTGGGCAGGTTCATGAACTTTAACCGCGCAAGGCTAAGCTAGCGGCTTCGCTCTATTATTGCATTGGGGAACGGCGAGACAGGTTCCCCGGTCATTCCAGCTTCGCAGACGTTCAGCGCACGCAATGTTGTACCATTCTTCTGCAATGGTTCTGGTCGAGACGCAACTTACCGCCAGCGAGGTTTTGCGGGCGTTCCATCATGACGAGCCCTACCTGTTTCTAGGAGCCGCGTTTACAACCGTGGGTATTGTTGCCGTTGGGTTTTGCGTCTTGCGCCGGCGATTCGATGCCCTTTTGGTCTGGATGGCGATCTTCGCGATCCTGTATGGCCAGCGATTGTGGCTCCAATCCAGTCTGCTTCGAATCAGCGTTCCTGACGACGATTTTTTGGACCGGCTGCGGTTTATTGTCGACCTTCTGATACCGATTCCGGCCTTCATCTACTTTCGATTTGGAGGGTTCCTCCGCATTCAAAGCAAGGTATTTATTTTTGTGCTTTGCTCACCGTTTCTCATCCTTGTTGGGGCAACATTTGTATACGGCCCGTTACCGCAGTTTCACTGGATCAATAATGTAATTGTCATTGCCGTACTGCTGGCCATGGTAATTGGGTCGCTGCGGCGAGCTACATTTGACCGGGATTTTGTGGTCGTACGCCGCGGCTTGCTTTGCTTTGGCGCGCTAGCCCTTTGGGACAATACGATCGGTTTATTTTGGATACCGACGAAGATTGAGCCTTTTGGTTTCGCAGTCTTCCTTGGATGCCTGGGATATGTGGCCGCACGCCGCACGCTGGAACGCGACGTGGAACTCGGTGAGATCCACAAAGAATTGCAACTGGCGCGGACGATTCAACTTTCGATCCTGCCGGGAGAGTTTCCCATCTCGACCAACTTCCGCGTGGCGGCGCGGTATGTTCCCATGACATCAGTAGCCGGCGATTTGTATGACTTTCTTGTTACCGGCGACCACCAGGTTGGGCTCTTGATCGCCGATGTCTCCGGACATGGAGTTCCAGCCGCCTTGATCGCCTCGATGGTCAAGATGGCGGCCACTTCGCAGCGCGCACATGCTGCAACGCCTGCGCAAATGCTGGCTGGGATGAATCGCGCGCTCTGCGGAAGCACGCAAGGGCAGTTTGTGACCGCTGCCTGCGTGCATTTGGACTCTGCGGCGCGCGAACTGCGCTACTCGGCCGCAGGGCACCCGCCGATGCTGTTGTTGCGCGACGGAGCCGTGCGGGAGATTGCCGAGAACGGCTTGATTTTAGCGGCGTTTGATTTTGCAACCTATTCCGACACGAAGCTCAAGCTCGAGCCAGGCGATCGCCTGCTGCTCTACACGGACGGCCTGATTGAAGCCAGTAACAAACGGGAAGAGTTCTTCGGGGAGGAATCCCTCAAGACCGCGCTACGAAACACAGCCAGGCTAACGGCAGCGGAGGCCGCCGACAAGATTATTACAGCCGTTCAGGAATGGGCCAGTTCGCAGGAAGATGACCTGACCGTACTGGTGTGCGACTATCTCGGCGTGAACTGAGGCAGCGTCAATGCAAAGAGGGGATGAGCCTTTGGCCCATTCCGCTTTTGGCGGGCATATCTTACGACGCGCGCCACCACGCCTCACTTTTGGGAATGTGAAACACTATGCGGATAGGAGGCTATGAGATACCTAGCTTCGTCGCTGTCGGCCAGTTCGAGAGAGTAGAAGTAATAGACCTTCCCGGCCTCTGCCGTGAAATGCGCGAGATCCACGGGATTGTCCATAAGACGGTCCGACATAGGCTGGATTTGCACACACACATGATGTTCTCCCGGGGCCACGGAAACAGAGAACCAGGAATAATCTTTGTTCGCACCCACCCATGCCCCATCAAGACCAACCCTAATCGTCACATCTCCCAAGCCGAAATCCTGTCGACCCGAGTCCTTGATAAAGTAAACCGTTGCTTTCCCCGGCTCGGGCTGCGCCAGCGTGTGTTGGGATTTGTCCAGCTTCACTTTTAAGAACTGATTCGGGGAGCCGCAAGCTGCTGGTAGAGCAGCTGGCGGCTTCAACGCAAATGCGGGTGCCGCAAAAAGCAGCGCGATTAACGCAATTTTCATGGTCTTTCTCTCATGGGTCAATCCGAGTCTTACGGAAAGACCGGCGACGTGGGCTGCGTAGGCAGCTTCGGTTCGTTGTTTTTGAAGTTCTCAAACTCATGGTGAGCAACCAGGGCGAAGACAACCGCTCCGCCGATGCTGGCTGCGGTCAAGGCCCAAAAACCGCCCCGTGAAAGTCCCAGGTGAAGATCGACCACATCGCGATAGAACACAGCGGTAACCTCCGGATCGTTATGCAGTTGCATGCTGAAGGATTGGTCGTCGATGCTGACGATTCTGCCGCCGAACGCGGTTCCATTCTGCAACTCGACACCGGCGTAGCAGCCCACACCACGCTTAAGCAGGCGCGCATGAACAACCTCGGGAGTGAGCGGTTTGGGCGAAGCCACCGCAAAGGTGGGCGCCAGAAGAGCGCAAATCAACAACATGCCAATTACCCTGGAAAAGGCGCGACTTAGTAGACTCACCTTACTCCTCCTTCGGACTGAAGCATTCGTTCCTTAGAGGGGTGGTGGGCCGGTCTGGTTATGTTCGTCTGCAATAAAAAACGGGATGAGCCCGAGGCCCATCCCGTTCCTGTCCGTCGCGCAGCTCGCTGCGGCGGTGCATTCCTCTCAGGCGTAGATACCTCTCTGCCTGATGGTGAAGGCCACGCGGTCGATGGCCAGCATGTAGGCAGCGATGCGGTTGTTCACGTTGTGAGCCTCGGCATAGCGAACCACATCTTCGAAGCTGTCGCGCAGGATAGTTTCCAGTTGCTCGTTGACGATGGCTTCCTTCCAGAAGTAACCCTGCCGATCCTGTACCCACTCGAAGTAGCTCGCAGTAACACCGCCGGCGTTGGCCAGAATGTCGGGGACGATGAAGATCCGCTTCTCGGCCAGGATGCCGTCGGCCACCGCCGTGGTGGGGCCATTTGCGCCCTCGACGACAACGCGGGCCTTGATCTTGTCGGCGTTGCGGCTGGTAATCACGTTCTCAGTGGCTGCGGGAATGAGAATCTCGCAGTCCGAAACCAACAGTTCCTCGCTGGGGGTTGCCTCAGCACCGCGGAATCCAAGAGTCGTACCGTTGCGGTACTTGTACTCGACCAACTGGTGAATATCGATGCCGTTGGAGTTCGCCAGCCCACCATCCAGTTCGGCGATGCCCACGATTTTGTAGCCGCGTTCCATCATCAGGCGAGCGGCGTTCGAGCCGACGTTGCCGAATCCCTGAATCACCACTCGACAGCCGTCAATGGCCATATTCAGATAGCGCAGGCTCTCGTCGCAGGCCAGCATGACACCGCGTCCGGTCGCTTCCAGCCGGCCGTGGGACCCGCCGATATTTAGTGGCTTCCCTGTCACCACGCTGGTGACGGTATGCCCTTTGTGCATCGAGTAGGTGTCCATGATCCACGCCATCGTCTGCTCATTGGTATTCAGGTCGGGCGCCAGAATATCCTTCTCCGGTCCAATGGAGTCGATAATCTCCGACGTGTACCGGCGAGTCATACGCTCTAATTCGCCCTGGCTCATGTTTTTCGGATCGCAGATCACACCGCCCTTGGCGCCGCCAAAGGGGATATTGACCACCGCGCACTTCCATGTCATCCAACTGGCAAGCGCGCGCATCTCGTCCAGAGTCACCTCCAGCGAATAACGAACACCGCCCTTGCCGGGGCCGCGAGCGATGGAGTGCTGTACGCGGAAGCCAGTGAACATCTCGATCTTGCCGCTATCCATGGTCACTGGGAAGTGTACGATGATTTCCCGCGCGGGCAAGCTGAGCAGCTTCCACAGGCCAGGGTCGAGATTCAGCTTGCGTGCCGCAAAATCAAACCGTGCGCTTTGCGCCTCCCAGGGGTTGATCTCCTGGTCCAAAGTGACTGCCGAATTTTCACTGGCCATACATATCTCCTATTTTTTCGATTTCTATTCAACGTTCTGAATCTGTTCGCGGGCTTTTTCGATCTCTGCCTTCATGGCCAGACCCAGTTCGGTAATGCGCGTTCCCTGGCCGCTCACTCCGCCGGTCTTTGAAAGCAGAGTATTGGCCTCGCGGTTCATCTCCTGCAAGAGAAAATCCAGCTTCTTGCCCACTTCGCCCTCTGCTGACAAGAGTTCGCGGAAGTGGCCGATGTGGGTATGCATGCGGTTCAGTTCCTCGGCAATGTCGCTGCGTTCCACCAGGATGGCGACTTCCTCGAGTAACCTCTGGCGATTGAACTCCGATCCGGTGGCCGCAATCAGCCGCTGGGTCAGGCGATCCTGGTAGCGCTGCTCGATCTCAGGTCGCAACGCGGCCACTCCATCTGTCGCCTCAGCCAGGCGGTCCAGCATGCCGCGAAGAACCGACTCAAGATCCTCGCCCTCGCGTGCCCTCATCACCTTCAACTGATCGAGCAGCGGCCCAATCTGAAACAACACGCTTTCTGCCAGCTCAGCGATATCTTCATCGCCGCGATTCTCCACCTGCAGCGCACCGGGCATCCGCAGCGCTGTGTTCAAATCCGGCTCGCCTCTGACTCCATACTCGTCGCGCGCCAAGGCAAAGGCTGCGAAATAGCCGGCCACCAGTTCGCGATTGAAACCACCCTTTGGCTGGGAGGCGCGGTCTACGGAAAGCGAAAGCTCCACATGACCGCGCACAAGGTTGTCTTTGAGCGCCTTGCGCAGCTCCATCTCCAGTGCATCCATCCCTGGGGGCAGGCGTAACTGCACATCGAGAAAGCGGTGATTGACGCTCTTGACACTCAAAGTGTAGCTGAGCTGTTCTTTCACGCGAACCTGAATCCGCGCAAACCCTGTCATCGAATAAATCGCCATGGTCTGCTACTCCTATACACCTGTTGAGAGCGCCAGTTGCAATTGTTGCAGGTCATTTTCCGGGGGATCCTGCGCTTGTCGCTCGGGAACATCCATGAATTGCAGTTGATAGAGCCGCTGATAGGTCGGTGAAGAGGTCAACAGCTCCTCGTGCGAACCTATAGCGGTGATGCGCCCATCCTCGAGGACAGCGATGCGATTGGCACGGCGAATAGTTCCCAGCCGGTGCGCAATCACAAGCACTGTACGCCCCTCCATCAGGTTGGCCAGCGCGGCTTGCACCAGCGACTCACTCTCCGCGTCCAGCGCCGATGTGGCCTCGTCCAGAATCAGAATCGGCGCATCCTTAAGGATAGCGCGAGCAATGGCCAATCGCTGCCGCTCGCCGCCGGAAAGCCGGAATCCTTTTTCGCCGATGACCGTGTCATAGCCCTGCGGCATTTGGAGGATGAAATCGTGCGCCAGGGCGTTACGGGCAGCTTTCTCCACCACGGCGTCTTTCACCTCCGGCTGGCCGTAGGCGATGTTGTTGCGCACCGTGTCGTTGAAGAGAATGGTCTCTTGCGTCACCTGGGCAACCTGCCGGCGCAGCGAGCCAAGGGTCAGGTCTCGGAGGTCATGGCCGTCGATGAGGATGCGGCCCGAGGAAGCATCGAAGAAGCGCGGAATCAGATTGACCAGCGTGGACTTCCCTGCCCCGCTCGGGCCTACCAGCGCCAGCACCTCGCCTGACCGAACGTCCAAATTCACGTTGTGCAGAATTTGGTGCTCGCCCTCTTCCGTCGAATAAAAAAAGCCAACATTCTCAAACCGGACAGATTGCGCAAACCCCTTCAAAGCGGTTGCACGGGGCCGTTCCTTTACGTCGTCCTCTGTGTCAAAGAAGGCGAAGATCGACGAGGAAGCGCCCATGGCCTGCTGGAAGCTGTTGTAGAAGTAGGCAAACTTGCGCACCGGGTCGTAGAGCTTGAAGAGCAAGATGATGAATGTTCCGAAAAGCCCAATCGTCATGCGGCCATGCAGGATTTCATTGCGTCCGATGAGCAGGAGTAAAGCGATGGCCACCGCGCCGATGGAATCCATCAAAGGCGAACTGATGGATTGGATGCGAACACTGCGCAGGTTCGCGCGGAAGAGCCGGCTAGCAGCCTTCTTGAAGCGCAGAATCTCCCACAGTTCGGTATTAAACGCCTTGACGATGCGGTTTCCGGTGACGGTTTCGTGCAGGATGTTCTGAATCTCGGCGAGCTTGTCCTGGCCGGTGCGGGTGCGCGTCCGCACTTCCCTGCCGATCTTGCGCGAAGAGGTGATGACCACCGGCACAAACAACAGCAGCGCCCAACTGAGGTATCCCCCGAGGCGAATCACGAAGACGAGTCCAACCAGGAAGGTAAAGAATTGCTGTAGGAATTCGCCGATGACCGAGCTGACCGCTGTTTGAACCTTGTCAACGTCATTGATGAGGGTGGAAAGAATAGTGCCCGTAGCGTGCTTGTGAAAAAAACTGGAGGAGCGGCGCAGAGTCGCTTCATAGAGGTGGTTCCGCAAGTCGGTAATCATGCCGAAGCCTGCGTAATTGACCAGATAAGTGCCTAGATAGTCGCATAGGCCCTTGAGCAAGGTAGAAGCAACCAGAGCAAAGGCCACCACATGCCAGGCATTGTGCAGATGCAGGAATTGGGGAATAGCGAGCCTTAGATCGAAGTGCCATGGACTGTTCAAGAGACCGAGAGTGATGGGGCCTTCGGGCGCTTTGGGGTCGAGAACTCGATCAAAGATAGGCTGAAAGAGAAGGGTGCGAAAGGTGTCAAGCATGCCCACCATGGCCAGCAATAGAACCCCGGGCAGCAATTGCAGCCCAAAGGGAAGTCCGTAACGAAGCAGACGCAGAAAGTTCTTCATGCCGAATGGCCTGTCTGCCGGGCGGAAATCGCTGCGCCGAGCCACGGGAGTTGGGGACTAAACTCCATTTCCGTATTGTATCCGGCTCACGATCAGGAATCTCGGAATGCGTCCGTATCCGCATATCTATTGAAACGGCTTAGATTCCTGGGCTGTGGAAGAACTAGCAGTGCTAAGCGCACACAACTTTCGCCATATGCAGAAGGACCAGAGAGATTGTGGTTTCAGATACAAGGTGAGCGTAAGTCATTGAAAATACAATGCAATCATCCTTAGTACAATGCAATCATCCTTAGGATGAGCAGAGGTGTGGACCTCATTTACGTCAAAGCGCCGATGCCGATGCAGTTTCCCGCTCCTGAATCGCATCGTAAACAGCACAATACTGGTCCGCAATCGCCACTTGGTCAAACCGTTCCAGGTTCTTGAAACCGGCAGCGCGCAACTGCTCACGGCCTTTGAGGCCCATGGCGATGGCTGTAGCAGCACCCTGCGGGTCCATTGGATCGATGAAGATTGCGGCTTCGCCGGCTACCTCAGACATGGGGGGGCGGCCAGTGGTAACCACGGGACAACCGCAGGCCTGCGCCTCCAGAATCGGCCAACCAAACCCCTCTTCGAGCGACGGAAACAGCATCGCCACCGCATTCCCATAGAGCGCCTGCAACTCCTCATTGGTCGCGTCCACCGCCTCGATGACACAATCTACAAGCCGTTCTGCGCGAATCACCTCACGAAGTTCGCCGGTCAATGGCTTGCCGGCCAGAATCAGCCTTGCGCCTGAGAACTCCTCTATCTCAACCAGCCGCGCAAAGATACGCAGGACGCCAACCCGGTTCTTGTACCACTGGTTTCCGCCCACGTGCAAGAAATAGCGTTCGCCTTGCCGGAGTCCCTGCCGGGACGCGAGAGCGCCAGAAAGTGCCGCGCCGGGCCGGTAACTCCAATTGAGGGCGTTGTAAATGACGCAACGTGTAGCTCCGTTTGATCCCACATCGCCTGTTAGCGTCTTCAAGTCTTCGGCCGTCTTGCCGGAAACGCACAGCACGTTGCGAGCTCCGCACAGACCAGAAAGAATCCACCGTTGCAGCAATCGCCCCGACCAGCCGGTGGGCGCCTGAGGAAACTCTCCACGCGCCGCGCGGATAGCCAGCAGATCGTGACAGGTAATCAGATTTGGCTTCTGACGAACGGTGCGCAGATACATCGAGTTCGAATGGTCCAGGACATGAACCAGATGGTGTGACCGAGCCAGACGACGCAACTTGAAAGGGAAAAGCAGAAACTTGTCCAAGTAGCCTGCATACTTCTTCAACCGCGGATTCGACGCCAGCTTTGAAAAGAACGCAATCGGCGCTGTGACCGTAACCTGATGGCCGCGCGCCGTCAGAGTGCGCTGCAGCCACGAGGCGTAGCGCAACATGCTTTCCTGACCATCTGGCTCATGATTCGCCACAAGCAAGATCCGCATGATTTACCTGTCTCCGGAACCGCTTAGCCTGGAAAGATCAGGGCCTGTTCACACTGCCGGGACGGAGCCCCTTGCAGCAGGAACAGACCCTGGTGATTGGACGGATTCCTAGAAGCTGACTTTGCGCTCCGGGAACCAAGTTAGTTGAATCGTTGTGGTCGTTACGGTCTGTAGGCCGGGAAGATAGATGGGCGACTTCCATTGTTCGTAGGCGAAGTTTCCATTCATCTCGAAGTCCTTGCCGATGCGCTTGACCACTTGGAAGTTGATGTCATTGAGCGTGGTTCCGTATTGAGCGGTTTGGGTCTCGATGAAGTCCTTGGCCGCCTTTTGATGGCGCACACCCACCTGCATCCACTCGTTGCCGCTCAAATGATAAGTGATCCAGGCCTGCCCACCCTTGTCCTCGCGACCGATCCAGTCGCCGAACAATTGCCCCTTATTGGTGTAGCCCTGCCTCTGAATGCCTTCATAATACATAAATTCACCTACGACGCTGCGCGAAGTGGGTGGGTCAGTGCTGACGCCTTCAACCCGCACATCCAGTTTGGGAACACCAGGCACATGGGAAAGATACAGGCCGGGCCGGTATGCCGCGCGCCGAGGTGCGTCAACCGGAGAAACATCGTCGTGCGCCTCTGAGTCCGCATAGAGTGTAAGCCAGTTGCGAACAAACGGAAGCCGGTAGGTAAAGTCGAATGCGCCAAAACGCGCGCCTGGATCCTGCGGGCTGTTCTTAACTGCAGGGTCGGGAGCAGAGAGGCTGAAGAAACTTCTCAAGAAACTCTTGATGTTGATGGGTTCGTGACCCTTGCCGCCCCAGATGACAGTGCGCTCGAAGCCGAATTCCAAGTCAGGAGTGGGCTTAAAGCTGACCTTCTCGACATGCACCCATGGATCGTTGGGGTATACGTGGCCTTTAAGAGAACCCACCAGAAACTCATAGCGGAAAGGGCCGGTGAGCCGGGACAGCAGTGGAACCTGGAGCGGCTCAATGCGGTTGATGCGGAAGGAGTAAATATTCTCAGCATTGTTTGAGTAGGCCATGCCTCCACCCAACCCCGGCCCCAGCCAATCATCCTGTTTACCGAAGGATATCTCATGGTTGAAGTAATGCGCCGATACATACGCCTCCATCAATCGCCCATCAGTAGCCGCCGCTATTGGCCCGGCCGGGATTGTCGCCTGCTGGTTATACGGAATAGGCGTATTGGTGTTGAGGAAGTCGGTTGTGCCGTCAATGAGGGCGAGATCCTCGGCTAGTACGCTTGAGTAACCGGTCGTCGACGGCGCGGCCTGAAACTCGCCGCGCACATAAAGTAGGAACCGGCCCGCCGACGCATAACCGCTGGCCCCGGAGTAACTATTAAAGCCGGCCGCGTAAGGGCGACCATAATCGTTCACTACCGTCGAGCCCAAGTGATAGCTGTCGCGAAGAGGCGTGCCGCTCATGACCCGCGCCACGGAATAGACCGACTCGATGCGCGTGTGGCCCTGATGTGTCAGACAGGGACCTTGGAGGTCTACATGCAGTTCGTGAGTAAGCGCCTCATAGATACCCTGGGCTTCGTCTGTGCCCGGCCCTTCATCGGCATCCTCAATGCGCGCGCCTGCTTCTTCCAGCGCATGATCCAGGCTCGACCGCGTCCACGGCCGCATCCCCAGGTACACACTATCCACAAAACCCAGCGAATGAAGGCGCAGCGTCGCGGGATAGACCCAACTGTCAACCGGAATGTACGGAGAATCCAATACGGAGGGTTCGCAAACAAATGCAGGCTTACCCGCGTCGCGGCCCCACTGTCCGAATCCCTTCGGCGCGCCAGCCTCGGCGGCTCCAGCCTGTGCGCTTGCCAGTGCGCAGGAAGTTACAAACAAAAGGGATGCCAACAACATTGTACGGCAAAGAACCAAAATCCCAGCCAATCGTTTGTTAGCATTCATACGCTCACTCACTCTCGCGATATTTGTGCGCACATCTTCTGTTACAACAGCAAACATAGAGTCTCCCAGGCTAACAGGCGGAAGCGCTTACAAGCTGCTCAGCGAGACGCGCACAGCGATCTGCTACTGGCTCGTAGTAACTTGCGAATGATGTGGTTTTAACTCTGCCACGTTGGCTACATACCAGCTATAAGCTGCCTTCATGCCGGTCTCAAAGTCTGTCGGTGCGCTCCAGCCAAGAGATCTCAAACGGCCTACATCCATCACCTTCCTTGGCGTTCCGTCTGGCTTCGAGGTGTTCAGCGTAAAAGTCCCATGCCAGCCGATCACTTTGGCAATGCTCTCAGCCAGCTCCAGAATCGTCATATCCTGCCCGGTGCCAACATTCAAAAACATCTCACCTGAGTAATTTTTCATCACAAACACGCAAGCGTCTGCCAAATCATCCGAAAACAGAAATTCACGCCTCGGTGTCCCGCTGCCCCACAACTCCACCACAGGGACATTCGCGCTCTTCGCTGCGTGAATCTTCATGATCAACGCAGCCACCACATGGCCGCCTTCGGCGTCGTAACGGTCTCCGGGTCCGTACAGATTGGTCGGCATCACAGAAATAAAGTTGCAGCCATATTGCCGGTGAAAAGCCTCACATAACTTGATGCCTGCAATTTTTGCGATTGCATACCATTCATTGGTGGGCTCCAGCGCGCCGGTCAATAGCGCCTCCTCCCGCATCGGCTGCTGAGCAAGACGAGGGTAAATGCAGGACGAACCAAGAAACAGCAGTTTCCTAACTCTTGTGCGCCATGCCGCATGAATGATATTTGTCTCAATCACCAGGTTTTCGTACAAGAACTCCGCTGGGCGCGTCGCGTTGGCCATAATGCCGCCCACGGTCGCTGCGGCAAGACAGATAACGTCAATCTTTCGATCCCCCATCCACGCATCCACATCAGCCTGGCGCAACAAGTCAAGCTCGCTGCGCGGCGCCGTCACAATCTCGCAACTCTCGCGCGCAAGACGCCGGACAATCGCCGATCCGGCCATTCCCCGATGTCCCGCCACCCACACGCGGCAACCGGTCAAATCGAAGCTACTCATGCCCAATCCCTCTCACATGCGATTCCCTGGCAATCACTTTAAGATCCGAAGTCAGCATTTCAGAGACCAGTTCGGGAAATGTCACCGTATGCTTCCACCCGAGAACCCGGTGCGCTTTCGAGGCGTCGCCCTGGAGCAGGTCGACCTCAGTCGGCCTGAAATAGCGGCTATCGATTCTCACCAGCGTATCGCCGGTGGCAGAATCGATCCCTACCTCGTCAACTCCCCTGCCCTTCCATTCGATCTTGCGGCCTACCTTGGAGAAAGCAAGGTCAATAAATTCGCGCACGCTATGTATCTCCCCTGTTGCCAGAACATAGTCGTCCGGTGTTTCCTGCTGCACAATCCGCCACATGCCTTCAACATAATCGCGAGCATGGCCCCAGTCGCGCTTGGAATCGAGATTCCCGATATACAATGTCTTTTGCACGCCCAAATGAATGCTGGCCACGGCTCGAGTAATCTTGCGGGTGACAAACGTTTCGCCGCGGATAGGACTCTCATGATTGAAAAGAATCCCATTCGACGCATGCATGCCGTAGGCTTCGCGATAATTCACGGTAATCCAATACGCATAGAGTTTGGCCACGCCGTAGGGGCTCCGCGGATAGAATGGCGTCGTTTCCTTCTGTGGAGTCTCCTGCACCTTCCCATAAAGCTCCGATGTCGACGCTTGATAAAACCGCGTCTTTCTCACCAGTCCGAGTATCCGGATCGCCTCCAATATCCGCAATGCGCCTGTAGCATCTGCATTGGCGGTATACTCCGGCGTCTCAAAGCTGACCTGCACATGGCTTTGCGCGGCCAGGTTATAGATCTCGTGCGGCTGCACAGCCTGAACGATGCGGATCAGGTTGGTTGAATCGGTCATATCTCCGTAGTGGATTTGGAAATGGCTGTCCGGCACATGGGGATCCTTATAGATATGATCGATGCGGCCCGAATTAAATGAGGAGGAGCGCCGCTTGATTCCATGGACAAGATACCCCTTGTCCAGCAAAAGGTCGGCCAGATACGCGCCATCCTGCCCAGTAATCCCTGTAAGTAAAGCAACTTTCTGCATGAATATGCCTCGTCGTACGAATTTGTTAAGCGGCGCCGTGCAATGCTGTCTGCGCCGCATGATTCATCGCATGCGACAGATACGAGGGCATCCAGGCGGCGCGGGGATCGTGGCAAAAAAAGATCGGTGCGCCAGATACTCATAGTCTAATGCATGGCTGTTCTAGCAAGCCGCAAAGGGCGATCCATATCCCCAAGACGGGCATTCTCGGGATTCAGCCCTCCATTCAGTTTCATTTTGGTCACAATGCAACCGTTTCAGCCGCTTCAGCCCTGGCATAAACAGAGAAACCCTGGATCACGTGAAAAATCTGCACTGTAAGAGCCCCTAATCCCGTATAGATATTCATCCTCAAAACGCCTTCGGAGGTGTTCAATGGAAGAAGCATGACGCAGACGAGCTGGATCAGGATAAGCAGAATCACTTGCAGTGAACCGCTCCACCAGAAAATCCACTTCCGCGCGATTGCGATGGCCCACATGGCACCCGCGAAGTAACCGATTGCCGACGCGTAAACCACAAGTTGCACCTGTAGTGTCAGGTTACTGTAGTTTGCGCCAAGCAGAAGAAGGTAGGCACCTGGGCATAACTTTGCGGACGCACCTACCAAAAGCGCAACTGCCCCGACGACGCACAGTGTATACGCATATCGTTTGCGAAAAAGAGCTCGTTGGGTTTTTGCGAAGAAAGGCCCTACCAGAACGCCATTCGATGTGTTCAGCAACAGGAACAGTTGGCCAATCCTGCCTGCGGCTGCAACTTCCGCAATCTGGCTGACGTGTCCGAAGACCGCTATCAGAAACAGCGAAATCTGACCCTGCAACGCTTGATACACGGTGCCCGGAAGCAATGGCACAAGGAAACGCACCATCTCCTTGCCGTGTTCCTTTGAAGCCTTGCGCGGCACAACGATCCATGGCCGCGCCATGATTCTGTAAGACACGCCCATCACCACAATGCTCAGTGTATTGGCGAGGATCACCGTGGTCGAAGATAAGCTATGCATGTAATACAGTGCAACAGATACAACGATGCGCAGAATTGCGGCGGCAATCTGCGGGCTATAGAACGAAACCAGCCTATTGTTCAACAACAGCGGAATCTCGTAATATGAGGCCCACGCCTGAAACTGCACGGTAAGTAATACCGCAAGAGCAAGCAGGATTAGTTCTTTCCGGCCATGCGCTTCGATTTCTGCATTGCGAAATATTACAGCCAGCACAATGCCTGCGCCGGCAATAATAATCAGAAGAACTTGTCTAAGACGGCTCGCGGTTTTTATATAGGATCCCAGGAGAGCCTTATCCTGATACCTTGTGCCTACAAGCCCGGAAATCGCCCCGCCAAAGCCGATGTCCGTAAGGATGGTTATCATTCCCTGAATGCCGAGCGCTATGGCATAAATGGCGAATTCCGGTTTTGACATCAATCGCAGCAGCAGCAGACCGGTCGCCGCGTTGAGCAGTTGGACCGCGCTCTGGCCGCCAACATAGGCCGAGAGCCTCTTCCAGATTCGTGAAGCAACACTATGGTTCATACGCTCTCTATGGAGTGATCAGGCGAACGGCACGGTCGGCAACCCCAACCGCTGCAACAACCGTAAAGAGCCTTTGGGCTACGATTGGGGTGAAACCGACGATATGGAGGCAAAAAGCGCATAAACTTCAGGGAGGACTCTCCTGGCTATTCTTCCGTTCATAATGCAGCGATGGAGTTGTACATCTCAAGGTAACGCGGAACCAGCACCCTCCAGCTATAGCAGTCGTCGACTCTTGCTCTGCCCAACGCACTGCAACGGCGCAAGATCTCTCTCGCGCCCATAGCTTCCTGAATTCTCGTGGTCAATGCTCCGCTTTCTTCCATATCGGCGTAGAGTGCGGCATCTCCTAGAACCCATTTAAAATGCGCTGAATTGTTGCAAACAACAGGCACTCCGGCAGCACACGCCTCAAGAAGTACCATGCCGAATCCTTCGTTTAGGGATGCCAGCACGAAAAGGTCCGCAGCCGCCAATAGCTCTGGAACTGTTTCCCGTGGAACCGTGATGAATGCATGATGGCCGGAAAGAAGCTTCGCTGCCAATTCTTGCAGTTCTGCTGTTTCAGATGACGGCTCGCCAGCCATGCACAGAAACACAGAATCGTCATGAAGGGCTGCGACTTCCCGTATCGCATAATCAAGTCTCTTATGCTGCATGTCTAGTACCGCGAGCGAAAGAATGATGAACCGATCCGGAGGAAGTCCAAGCCGCTGCCTTATATCTTTGGCCGACGCAGTTGACCGAAATCTATCTGAGTCAATGCCATAGGGCAACAGATGCATACGGGCCGGTGCGATGCCAAACTCTATCGCTTGATCCAGGCCAGCCTTGCAGACCTGATGAATAAAGACCTCCGGCGAAAAGTGGCCTGGACTGATTGGTCCCCCGTTTGACTGCAACAGCCTGACTCGCGATCCGGTCCAGCGCAAGTAACGGGCAAGCATATTGCCCATGTTGCCTTCGCTATAGTGGACAATATCGATCTTTCTTAGGATCAAATATGGAATTAGAGCAATGGTAAAGGCAATCTGTTCCCAGTAATATGCTCGCAAAGGATTCATGAAGCGCATAAGGAAGTCGCGACGAAGGCAAGGCACCACGATCTCGTTGGGAAGACTCTTGCCGGAACCCTTGAACAAGATCACATCGGTATGTCCAGTAAGCGCGGTAAACAATTCCATGCTGAAGGCTTCAAACCCGCGGTGCACGTGCTCAAGGCCACAGCAGGCGATCGCTACGCGCATGACCTAGCTCCTTTGCAATCAAACATGAATTTGTCCTTTTCACAGGTTCGTTCTATAACCAGTCGTCTATGTCTGTTCGTTTTGCAACAGGTCTGAGATGAAGTTATCTATGGAGCAATTTGGCGCACAACACGGGCTGGAACTCCAATCGCCATGGAATAGGGTGGGATATCCTTCGTCACAACGGCGCCAGCGCCAATGATGCTTCCTTTCCCAATGCGTACGCCGGGGAGAACGATTGCCCCAGTGCCAAGCCAACAATCCTCTTCGATTGTGACCGGCGCCTCGATTCCAATCCGCCGAGTCGCGATCTGCTCAGAATGAGTAATGGATGCGATGGAACACCCAGTAGATATCAGGGTCCTCGCTCCGATATGCACTCCTCCCCCGCCAAATACATGTGTAAAGCTGTTAATGACCACATCGTCTTCCAGAATTACGCCGCGTGTTCCCCATATGATGGCCTGGGGACTGATCATAACCCTGGCGCCACAGGAATCAAGCGATTGCCGCAGGAGGATGTCCCGGTAATTCTGGTGCCAACGCATAAACTTATCAATACATTTGAATATCAGTTTCCGCATATTGGCTCCTCCTCCTCTAACATTGCATTTCCGCTAGAATCAGCTATGTCTGAACCAGCACTGCTTTGACACAACTCAGCGCGGATGCCTCCATAGCTTAGGAATTCTCCATATCAGTTAGCCGTTCTAACTCGCCTTCGTCTGGAACTAACTACCTATTCCTTTCCCATGGCGAATCATCCGGAGGCTGATTGCGGATTCGACCGATTCTAGAATTGAACGTCCAAATGCCTCCCGAGAAAAGAGGCTATGAGCCCTTTCCCAGACTTGCTGCCGTTTATCGACAAGAGAACTTGAAGTTACGGAACAGAGAGCACTCACGAATTCTACCTGGCTATGCGGACGGTAACCTAAACCCGCGACGCCCATGATCTCGTCGAACGGGCTGATGGCGGGCGCGACTGGAATCAACCCATTTGCCATTGCTTCCACAAGAACGTAGCCCCAGTCGTCGAGAAGAGACCCAAAGCAGAAAATATCTGCCTGCTGCATGACCTTTTGGAGTTCTGGCCGCTTCAGGCGACCGAGAAACTCTACTGGAATATTGAGTCGGGAAGCTGCTTGGCGGACAGACTCATCCGGCTCGCCCGCCAGTTGCAGAACGCACCCCGGCGGCAGAATCGCCTCCTTCATGGCATCCAGCATCCAGAGGATCCTCTTGCGCGGTTCATTTAGTTGAATGGCAGCCATCAGGAGACGAATCCCGCCGCCTCTGCAGTTGGGCGCAGGGCCAACAGATGTGCCGGGATATGCCAGAGATGCTGTTACTGACCGGCGATGAAGACTCGTGAGCAAAGCATGAGTTACCGGGAGCACGAGATCGGCTGCTCGGTAGCCGCGCCAATCTCTTCGCCACCAGCCAACCCACAAGAGACCTACATGTAAGAAGGATCTGAGGGTTTTGTCCGGAACTAGCAAGGGAATCTTCCGCAAATAAGCTAGCAGACTAACCGGGTATCCCCAGGCAGTCACGATCTGCAGACAAGGAACTCTGCGATCGACGAGGGACGTTTGATTCAAGATATAGGCCGCAGGCCGTACCCCTCGATCCTCCAGATATTTGTGAGTATTAAGCAAAACTCCGTTAGGACCCGCTGCAAGATGCCTGCTAACCGTATGGAGCGCTTTCATGCCGCGGCTTCGTTGATAAGCGTGGTCGTCTGGCTCGCCAATCCGGACAACTTCGACTAGCGGAATCCCCGGAAGCGGTGTGTCGGGCGCGGCTATGAGGAGAACATTGTGCCCTAACTCATGAAGAGCGTGTGCGGCTTCCCAACACCAGGAGGCCATCCCATTTGTGTTGTATAACCAGGCCACAACCAGAAGATCGGATGGACATGGAGACGGGAGAACTGCTGCTTCTTTTGGATTGTGTCCAGTTACCGTTTCCATGTCCTCGAAATCTCCAGGCATCGCTCGAACAAACTATCTTTTAATAGAATGTGGTGGAATCGATGTGCCGCAGTTCGTTGGCTCCAGGCGCGAAGCACTTGCAATGAGGTGATCCGACTTCACGCTGTCCCAAGGTCGCTTCTGGATTTGAGTGAGCGTACCCCCGGCAGAGCCGGGGGCTTCCTTGTGTGAGCCGCTCGAAGCGGCTTGAGCGGGGTCGCTTACGCGGCCCCGGTTGATTGGAGCCACCTTATCGGTGGCTGGTCACTTCCACATA